>ULTO01020220.1_pt1 | contig 33712 bp, 25 predicted proteins | sample 1957601 | NCBI WGS metagenome assembly ULTO01 (sample SAMEA4835734, study PRJEB28245) | human gut metagenome | biome: gut microbiome; material: fecal sample | place: Denmark | collected 2008 | reverse complement strand
TGGAAGGGTATCGGCGATGTTCTTCTCCGAGGAGATCATTGCCGCAACGCCTGCTCCGGGATACGTTATCTTTGATGTCGAAACGAACATATATGCGATATCTTCGTTTTCCGTGCCGCGGGTAAGGTCAAAAATGTTCGATATTTCCCGAATTTTTCCGAAATCGTGGACGATATATGCGTTGTCCCAGAAAATGCGGAAGTCCTTTGCCGCGGGACGCAGACGGGCAAAACGGGCGATTGTTTCGTCGGAATATACGGTGCCCGTCGGGTTTGAGAATTTCGGCACGCACCATATGCCCTTTATGCTTGCGTCGGACGAAACAAGACGTTCGACCTCGTCCATGTCGGGTCCGGACTCCGTCATTTTGATGTTTATCATCTCAATGCCGAAGGCGGCGCAGATTGCAAAGTGACGGTCATAGCCGGGGCATGGGCAAAGGAATTTTATATTCCCCTGATTTTTCCACGGCTTTTCGCCGCATACGCCGAAAAGCATCGCGCGGGCGACCGTATCATACATCATTGTAAGGCTTGAATTTCCGCCGGCAATAACATGCTCTGCGGGAACGCCGCAAAGCTCGCCGAAGAGGCGGCGGGCGTCATTACAGCCGGCAAGCAGACCGTAATTGCGCATGTCGGCACCGTCCGACGATTTGCAGTCGTCGGCTGTTTTGAGAACGGTAAGGATGCCGTCCGAAAGGCAAAGCTGCTCTGTCGACGGTTTCCCGCGCGACATATCGAGCGAAAGCCCCTGTGCTTTGATATTTTCGTATTCGGAGAGGAGACTTCTGCAAATGGACGAAAGTCCGCTCTCCGTCATTTCCGAATACTTCATAATGAAAAATCTCCGTTTTATCAGATATCGGCGTTGCCTGTTGTTCTGGGGAATGCTTCAACGTCGCGGATGTTCGATACGCCCGTGATGTACATTATAAGGCGCTCAAAGCCGAGACCGAAGCCCGCGTGGTGAGTTCCGCCGTATTTACGAAGCTCGGTGTACCACCAATAATCATCGGGATTGAGACCGAAGCGCGCGTATGCTTCTTCGAGCTTGTCAAGACGCTCCTCACGCTGTGATCCGCCGATGAGCTCTCCGACGCCCGGAACGAGCATATCCGCCGCGGCAACGGTCTTTCCGTCGTCGTTCTGGCGCATATAGAACGCCTTTATCTCCTTCGGATAGTCCGTTACGAACACGGGCTTTTTGAAAATCTCCTCGCAGAGATATCTTTCGTGCTCCGTCTGCATATCGCAACCCCAGAAGGGCGTATAATCAAACTGCTTGCCGCTTTCCGAAAGCAGCTTTATTGCCTCCGTATATGTTATGCGGGCAAAATCATTTCCGACAACGTTGTGAAGCCTGTCAAGAAGGGTGTTGTCGACGAATTTATTGAAGAATTCAAGCTCTGCGGGGCAGTTTTCAAGAACGTAGTTTATTACGTACTTCGTCATTGCCTCCGCAAGCTCCATGTCGTCTTCAAGATCGGAGAAGGCGATTTCCGGCTCTATCATCCAGAATTCCGCCGCGTGACGCTGGGTATAGCTCTTTTCGGCGCGGAAGGTCGGACCGAAGGTATAAATCTTTGAATAAACCTGCGCAAAGCACTCCGCATTGAGCTGACCGGAAACCGTCAGAAATGCGCTCTTGCCGAAAAAGTCCTTTGAAAAATCTATTTTTCCGTCCTCTGTTCTCGGGGGATTGTCAAGGTCGAGAGCCGTCACTCTGAACATCTCGCCCGCGCCCTCGCAGTCGCTGACGGTGATAAGAGGAGTATTCACATAGACAAAGCCGTTTTCATTGAAGAATTTATGAATGGCGAACGCCGCCGCGGAGCGCACGCGGAAAACCGCATTGAAAAGGTTTGCTCTGGGGCGCAGATACGATATCGTGCGGAGGTATTCAAGGGTGTGACGCTTCTTCTGAATGGGGTAGTCCGGCGTTGACGCGCCTTCAACTTCAATTCTGTCCGCCTTTATTTCAAACGGCTGGGGGGCGTCGGGAGTGAGGGTCAGCGTCCCTGTGACTATGAGCGCCGCGCCGACGTTCTGCTTTGCGATCTCCTTGTAATTTTCGAGCTTGTCCGCTTCAAAAACGACCTGAACGTTCTTAAAGTAGCTGCCGTCGTTCAGCTCAATGAAGCCGAATGCGTTTGAAGAGCGGATGGATCTTGCCCAGCCGGCAACCGTTACGGTTTTTCCGTCGAAGGCGTCCTTATCGGCAAAAATGTCTTTTACAAAATTTCTTTTCATTTCGATCACCTTTTTGTTAGAATTTATTATATTGGCGAAAATATATATACAAAATATATTATACAACGACATCCCGCCGATTACAAGATAATTTTTCAAACGGACGGCAGTTTTTTGAGATATTTATCCTTTATTGCTCCGAATTTTATTGACAAAAAAAGACCTATGGGCTATAATTTAAGTTGGAATCCGGCGCGACCGGAAAAGCAATCTCAAAAATAATTATCTCGGAGGAAAAATAGATGGATAATTCCACAAAGAAATCGCTGCAGAATACAGCGGCAAAGATTCGTCTCGGAATTCTTGAAGAAGTATTTTCCGCTTCGTCGGGACATCCGGGCGGCTCGCTCTCGATAGCGGACATTCTCTCATATCTCTTCTTCAGGGAGATGAGAATCGACCCGAAAAATCCCGAATGGGCAGACCGTGACCGCTTCGTCCTTTCAAAGGGACACACGGCTCCCGCTCTCTATGCAACTCTTGCAAACAGAGGATATTTTGATGTTTCGGAGCTGAAAGGCTTCCGCAATGCACAGAGCTTCCTTCAGGGTCACCCCGATATGAAGCATACTCCCGGCGTCGATATGACAACAGGCTCTCTCGGCCTCGGAATTTCCGCCGCTTGCGGCATGGCACTCTCCGGCAAGATTTCCGATAAGGATTACCGTGTGTATGCTGTTCTCGGCGACGGCGAGACGGAAGAGGGTCAGGTATGGGAGGCGGCTATGTTCGCCGCTCATTACAAGCTCGATAACCTCTGCATCTTCGTTGACTTCAACGGACTTCAGATCGACGGACCCATCGTCGACGTTATCGACCCCACCCCCATTGACAAGAAGTTTGAAGCGTTCAACTGGAACGTTGTCACGATAGACGCTCACAATTTCGATGAAATCGAAGCGGCTGTCGAAGCGGCGAAGGCGTGCAAGGGCAAGCCGACGGCGATAATCGCCAAGTCGGTAAAGGGCAAGGGCGTTTCGTTTATGGAAAACAAGGTCGGCTGGCACGGAAAAGCTCCGAACGCCGAGGAATACGAGCAGGCGGTTGCGGAAATCACCGCTTCAATGCAGTAAGGGGAGGATACGGTAATGGCTGATAAAATTGCAACAAGACAGGCTTACGGAGACGCGCTTGCCGCTCTCGGCGATAAGTATAAGGATCTCGTCGTTCTCGACGCAGACCTTGCGGAAGCAACAAAAACAGGCGTTTTCAAAAAGAAATTCCCCGAAAGACATTTCGACTGCGGCATAGCGGAGGGAAACATGGTTTCCGTTGCGGCGGGGCTTGCAACAACGGGAAAGATCCCGTTTGCGTCCAGCTTTGCAATGTTTGCCGCAGGCAGAGCATTTGAACAGATAAGAAACTCTGTCGGTTATCCTCATCTCAACGTTAAAATCGGCGCAACTCACGCAGGCATCACCGTCGGCGAGGACGGCGCAACGCACCAGTGCAATGAGGATATCGCTCTTATGCGCACAATTCCGGGAATGGTTATCATCAATCCTGCGGACGGACTTGAAACGTTTGCGGCGGTCGAAGCCGCCATCAACTATAAGGGTCCCGTTTATCTCCGCTTCGGCAGAGCTGCGGTGCCTTATCTCTATGACGAGAAAACATATAAGTTTGAAATCGGCAAGGGAATCACTCTCGCCGAGGGCAAGGACGTTACAATCGTCGCAACGGGATATATGGTTCATCTCGCACTTGAAGCAAGAGAGCTTCTCAAAGCCGAAGGCATTGACGCCGAGGTTATCAACATTCATACAATCAAGCCCCTTGACGAAGAGCTCATCATAAACAGCGCGAAGAAGACAGGCGCGGTCGTTACGGCAGAGGAACACAACATCATCGGCGGACTCGGCGGTGCTGTCTGCGAGGTTCTTTCCGAAAAGCACCCGACGCCCGTGCTCAGAGTCGGCGTTGAGGACAAATTCGGCAAGAGCGGCAAGGTTCCCGTTCTTCTTGAAGAATACGGACTCACAGCCGCAAACATCGCCGCAAAGGCGAAGGCAGCGGTTGCCCTCAAGAAATAATTTAAGAAAAAAACAGAGCGTCACTCCCGAATTCCCTTCGGGAGTGAAGTTTTATCGGAGGCGGAATGAAGATACTTCTTTGCACGATGAAAATGAATATGGGCGGCGCGGAGACGCATATTTTCGAGCTTGCAAAGGCGCTTTCCGTGCGCGGTTACGAGGTGACGGTTGCCTCCGGCGGCGGAAGATATGCGGAGGAGCTTTCTTCTCTCGGCATAAAAACCGTGACGGTGCCGCTTTATTCAAAAAATCCTCTGCTTATGGCGGCGGGACGACGGAAGCTGTCCGCCCTTATAAAAAGGGAAAAATTCGATATCGTTCACGCTCACGCGAGAATTCCCGCGCTTATCTGCGGCGGACTTCAGAAGAAATACGGCTTCCGCTTTGTGACAACGGCGCATTATGATTTCAAGGTCACGCCGCTACTCCGCAGACTGACGGACTGGGGTGAGCATTGCTTTGCCGTCAGCCCAGATATAAAGGATTATGTTGCGGCAAATTATGACTTCCCCAAGGAGAACATTTCCGTTATTCCGAACGGAATAGATACGGAGAAATTCTCGCCGGAGAAGGACGGAGAGGTGCTTACGGAGTTTCCCTCGCTTGCGGGGAAGACCGTCATTCTGCACGTCAGCAGGCTGGAAAGCTATTCTTCGCTCTGCGCCGGAAGGCTTGCGGCGGCTATGCGCAAAACAGGAGAAAAATATCCCGCAACCGTGCTTGTAATCGTCGGCGGCGGAAGCGAGCTTGAAAGAATCCGCAGTATTGCCGGAGAGACAAACAAAGTCCTCGGCAGGGAGGCGGTGATCGCCGTCGGCGCAAGGGCGGACGTTTATAAATTCATGAAAGCGGCGAGCATTTTCGCAGGTCCCTCACGCGCGGCGCTGGAAGCTATGGCTTGCGGTGTTCCGACGGTTGTCACGGGGTCGCAGGGGCATATAGGCATATTTTCGGATGAAAGCAAGCCTGTATGCGAAAGGACGAATTTCTGCGGCAGGGGACTTCCGCTTCCCGATGAAGCCGCGCTCCGCCGCGACGTTGAAACGCTTCTTTCGATGACGGAGGACGATCGGGCGGCTGTGGGCAGAGCGTGCCGGAAATACGTCTGCGAAAATTATTCGGTCGACCGCATGACAGACCTGTGCGAGAAGGAATATCTGCGTCTTTCCAAAATCGTTACCGGAAAGCGTCACGATTTTACCCTCTGCGGCTATTACGGCTTCGGAAACACGGGTGACGAGGCGCTTGAAAAATGCATAATTTCGTCGATAAGAAAAAGAAACCCCTCCGCCGACATCTGCGTCATGACACATACGCCGAAAAAAACTTCAAGGCGGTTTTCCGTCGCGACGGTGCAGAGAATGAATATTCCCGCCGTTATGAAAGTGCTGAAAAACACGGATACGTTCATCTTCGGCGGCGGAAACCTTTTGCAGGACAAAACGAGCTTTGCGTCACTCCTTTATTATTCGAAAATGCTGTCATGGGCAAAGAAAAAAGGCTGTCGGACGGTGATTTTCGCAAACGGGCTCGGGCCATTTGAAAGCGCGATGGCACTGAAAATAACGGCTCGTGCGCTGTCGGCGGTGGACGCGGTTTCAATGAGGGAAACATATTCCCTTGAGCTTGCCGGAGAGCTTTGTCCCGGACTTTCGCCGGCGCTTACCTTTGACCCTGCGATAATGACGGTTCCGGCTACCGGCGCGAAAAGGGACGGAAAATATTTCGTCGTCTCGCCGAAGTTCTTTTCGGAAACTGCGACGGATGAACTCATCGGCGCAGTGAAAACGCTGTCCGAACGGCACAAAATGAAGGCATGTATCCTCCCGATGTACGAAAAGGAGGACATGAAAATCTGCATGGAGGTCGCGCGCGAAACGGGCGGCGAGCTTCTCCCGTGCGGGATGTCTCCGGAGGACGTTTCCGGAGTGCTTTCCGGCGCGGAGGTGCTGATAGGCTCCCGGCTTCATTCGCTCGTGCTGTCGACGGTCGCGCTTTGCCCCGCCGTTGCGCTTTCGGACGATATAAAGCTGTTTTCTTATATGGAGATGATCGCCGCGGAAGGAGATGAGGCGTTCTGCCTTTCCGAAATGTCGATGCGGGACGACATAATCTCGCTTGTCGACGCGGTGCTTTCCCGTAGCGGAGAGATACGGAAAAGCCTCGGCGAAAGGTTGCCTTTCCGCCGCGGAATGTACGAAAAGAGCATTGATATGCTGATTTCAAAATAAAACGCAAGCGTTTTACGCAGACAAAAACGGCGCGGAGGGAAGCCTTCGCGCCGTTTTTGTGCAACATCATTTTTCGTCATAAAAAGCGCAAAAGAGAGCGCAGAGGTTGAAAAAATGGCGGATATGTGATATAATCACAAAATAAAATCTGCGGAGAGGGATTATGAAAAAACGTTATTACTATTATTTCGACGAAAAAAACGATGATTTTGCGGGCACCAATATAAACGGTGAAAAGACCCCGAAAAATTATGAGTATCTCCCCCGGAATATTTTTTACAGGATATTCAAGCCCGTAGTTTATTATCTTGTCCTGCCGATTGTTTCTCTGGCTGTCACGCTTATGGGCGTGCGGATAAAGAACAGAAAAGTTCTGAAAAATCGCAGGGACAGAAAAAAAGGCTATTTTATATACAGCAATCACACGGGCAGCGTGCGCGATGTTTTTTCCGCCCCGAAGGTGTCGTTTCCCCATCAGTGCTATGCGGTTGCAAATCCGGACGCCATAAGTATTCCCGGAATAAAGCTGCTCGTCCGGTTTCTCGGAGTCATGCCCGTGCCGTCCGACATAAAAACCTATGCGAAATTCAGAGACGCAATCGGCAAGGTCTATGGAAAGGGCAACGTCATATCCATTTTCCCGGAGGCGCATATATGGCCGAAATATCACGAAATCCGCGACTTTCCGGACGTTTCGTTCTATTATCCTGTCGAGCTTGATGCCCCGTGCTTCGTGAAAACGACGGTATATATAAAAAGGAAGAACGGCACAACCCGCGCAAAAATGATCTGTGACGGTCCGTTCTATCCGGACAAGACCGTTTCCCGCAGGGAAGCGCAGGCAAAGCTCTGCCGCGAGATAAAGGAAACAATGAAAATGCGCGCGAAGGAATATGATTCCTCGCCGGATTGCAGGTTCAATTATATAAAAGTCGATACTCCCGAGGATGTCCGGACGGAGATCGCATAAAAAAACCCTTCGCTTTGGCGGAGGGAATTTTTTGTCAAGTATATAATGGCGCATTTTTGTGCGGCGAAGCCGTGTTTTCGGGGAGCGGACAGTCGATTGCGCAACTTTTGTGCAAAAATTTATTAAATTCGATAAAAAAATTATATAAAACTATTGACAAAATTTAAAAAGCGAGTATAATATACAATGTAAAGAAAAGAAGGAGGCGGAAAAATGAAGAAGAGCTTATACAGTCTTATGCTCTCGGACGAGGTCGTCCGCGAAATTGACGTTGCCGCGCACAGGCTCGGCACGAACCGTTCCGCGCTTATAAACAGAATACTTGCGGAATATGCTTCCGTCACAACGCCCGAAAAGCGGATAAACGATATTTTTTCCTCAATCTGCAATTTCTTCGGCGGCGGGAGCGACATTGTTCCGCTTGCCGTCCCGAATCAGGACACAATGCTCCTGAAAAGCAGTCTGAAATTCAAATACAGACCGACGGTCAGATACGAGGTCGAGCTCCGGAGCACGAGCGAGGGAACGAGCGGCAAGCTGAGCGTTGCGATAAGAACGCAGTCGCCGGCGCTATCCGACGTTATGGACGGGTTCTTCGTCTGGATGAAGCGCACGGAGGAAAAATACCTCCCCGCGCCGCCGGAATATGAATTTCTCCCCGGACGTTATGTAAGAAGCATAAATCCCATGGGCAGAATAAAGAACGGGGAGGAGCTAAGCCTTGCGATTTCGTCATACGTGGCGGTGCTGGACAGACTCCTGAAAGGCTGCGTCTCCGGCGAGCTTGACGCCGAAACGGCGGAGAAAATATACCTTTCATACCTTAAAAACACAAAAAGCATTATTTAATTCATGTCAAAGGAAGTGATTTTATGAACCTTCAGAAATTCACTAAAAAATCAATAGAAGCGATAAACGCCGCGCAGAGCAAGGCGCTTGAAAACTCAAATCAGGCGATAACGCAGGAGCATCTGCTCTATGCGCTTCTTGCGCAGGAGGGCGGTCTCATCGGCAGTATCTTTTCAAAGATGGGCGTCGATACAGAGGCTGTGCTTTCATCGCTTGACGATGCCATATCGAAAATAACAAAGGTCGGCGGAGGCGGAGCCGAGCTTGACAAAATCTATGTTTCTCAGGACTGTCAGCGTGTGCTTGAAAACGCCGAAAAGCTGGCAAAATCCGAGGGGGACGAATACGTTTCCGTCGAGCATATTGCCATGGCGATATTCGATTTGCCGACGCAGGCGATAAGAGATATCTTCCGCATAAGAGGCATAACGAAAGCCGCCTTCAAGTCAGAGCTTGCAAAAGTAAAGACGGCGCGCGTCACTGACGACGAGCCGGAGCAGACATATGACGCTCTGAAAAAATACGGTTTTGACCTTGTCGAGCGGGCAAGGGAGCAGAAGCTTGACCCCGTTATCGGCAGGGATTCCGAAATTCGTAACGTGATAAGAATTCTTTCGAGAAAGACGAAAAACAACCCCGTGCTTATAGGCGAACCCGGCGTAGGTAAGACCGCTATTGCGGAAGGACTTGCGCAGAGAATAGTCCGTGGGGACGTACCCGAAGGGCTGAAGGACAAGACGATTTTTGCCCTTGATATGGGCTCTCTTATCGCGGGCGCAAAGTTCCGCGGCGAATTTGAGGAAAGACTGAAAGCCGTTCTTGCCGAGGTCACAAAGAGCGAGGGCAGAATAATTCTCTTTATCGACGAGCTTCATACCATAGTCGGCGCCGGCAAGACCGACGGCGCGCTTGACGCAGGCAATATATTGAAGCCTATGCTTGCAAGGGGCGAGCTGCACTGTATCGGCGCAACAACGCTTGACGAATACAGAAAGTATATCGAAAAGGACGCCGCACTTGAAAGACGTTTCCAGCCCGTTACGGTAAACGAGCCGACGGTTGAGGACACGATAACCATTCTTCGTGGTCTGCGCGAGCGTTACGAAATTTATCACGGCGTGCGCATTCACGACGCGGCTCTCGTTTCCGCCGCCGTTCTTTCCGACAGATATATAACCGACCGTTTCCTCCCCGATAAGGCGATTGACCTTGTCGACGAGGCGTGCGCGCTTGTCAGAACGGAGATAGACTCCATGCCCGCAGAGCTGGATGACGTCCGCAGGAAGATTATGCAGCTTGAAATAGAAGAAACCGCACTCAAAAAGGAGACGGATACGCTTTCTGTCGAAAGGCTTGCCAAGGTGACGGAGGAAATATCCGAAATGAAGGATAAATTCAACGAAATGAAGGCAAAATGGGAGAGCGAAAAGGCGGCGATCAACTCCGTCAAGAACATAAAGGAGGAAATCGAAAGAGCCACAGCCGAAATGGAGGAGGCTCAGCGCACCTTCCGTTATGAAGAAGCAGCGAGACTCAAATATTCAGTCCTGCCCGAGCTTCAGAAAAAGCTGGAGCAGGCAAATAAGGACAGCAAAAACACGGACGGAACGGATAAAATCCTGCGTGACACCGTAACCGAAGAAGAGATTACGGGAATTGTTGCCCGCTGGACGGGGATTCCGGTTTCAAAGCTGAAAGCAAGCGAGAGAGAGAAGATACTCTCCCTTGAAGATACGCTTCATAAACGTGTTATCGGTCAGGACGAGGCTGTCCGCAAGGTGAGCGAAGCAATTCTGCGTTCGCGTGCCGGTATCGCCGATCCGTCAAGACCGATAGGCTCATTTATGTTCCTCGGCCCGACGGGCGTCGGCAAAACGGAGCTTGCAAAAGCCCTTGCCGAATGCCTTTTCGATGACGAACGCTCAATGGTCAGAATAGATATGTCCGAATATATGGAGAAATTCTCCGTATCGCGTCTCATCGGAGCGCCTCCCGGCTATGTCGGCTATGACGAGGGCGGTCAGCTGACAGAAGCTGTGCGCCGTCATCCGTATTCCGTTGTCCTTTTTGATGAAGTCGAAAAGGCTCATCCGGACGTTTTCAATATTCTTCTTCAGATACTTGACGACGGCAGGATAACCGATTCGCAGGGCAGAACGGTCGACTTCAAGAATACCATAATTATTCTGACGAGCAACCTCGGTTCTCAGTACCTGCTGGACGGTATCGACGCCGACGGCGAGATTACGGAAAAGGCGCGCGAGGAGGTCATGAACCTGCTCCGCAGCTCCTTCCGCCCCGAATTCCTCAACCGTCTCGATGAGATAATCTTCTATAAACCGCTTGCAAAGAGCCAGCTTACAAAGATTATCGACCTGCTCACGGAAAAACTCTCAAAGCGTCTTGAAGACAAGGGCTTGCACCTTGAAATCACGGACGCCGCAAAGACGCTCTGTATCGACTGCGGTTATGACCCCGTTTACGGTGCAAGACCGCTCAAGAGGTATTTACAGGGCAGAGTTGAAACGCTTGTCGCACGCACAATCCTTTCAAGCGACCTTGATATGGGCGATACGCTCATCGTCGACGCAAAGGACGGCGAGCTTGACTGCACCGTCAGAAAGGCGGAAAAATAAAATAAAAAAAGACCGCAGAGCCGACAGGCTCTGCGGTTATTTTTTGTTATGCGTCCTTTTTATTCACTTGATCCAAAAGCATTTGCTCCATCATATCCATGCAATGCTTTTGGTCAAACATGACGCTTTCGGAGAGATATCTTTCGCGCAGGGCGGCTTTTTCCTCAGGATGTTCGATGAAATAATCGATTTTTTTCGCGAGGTCGTCCGGATTGTTGACCTCAAAGAGGCACCGCTCGTCGAGGGCGAAAGCCTTTGTTGCACAGCGCGGCGAATTCGCGATTACGGGAACAAGTCCGCAGGCGATCGCTTCGAGGCAAGCGATTGCTTCGATCTCAATTTCCGCGGGATGACAGTAAAGATCGCAGAAGTTGATTATGTCAACAAGCTCTGCGCGACTGTAAAACCCGATGACGGGAGGATTTTTCAGATGTTTCTTTCCGTATTTTTCGATTTTGTCGAGAAGGGGACCGTTGCCGGCAAAGAAGAGCTGGATTTTATCCGCATATTTTGACTTTCTGACGGCTTTCATAAGCACAATGTGCGATTTTTCCTTGGAAAGCCTGCCGGTGAAAAGAATGCAGAATTTGTCCCTGTATTGCTCGGGCTTTTCGGCGGGAACGGGATGAAAATCGCTGCATACGCCGTTTGAAATGACATATCCGTTCGTTTTGCGGTGAACTTCGCTCTCAAAAACGTCGCGGATGAATTGCGTCGGGTAATGAATTGCGTCGGCGCGGCAGAAAAGGTTTTTGTCATACCATTCGTAAGTCAGATGGTTTGCGAGATGATTTCCCATCAGCCCGACGATGTGCGCCGTGAGGTTTTCTGCCTGAGCATGGAAGCCGGCGGTTATGGGCTTACCGAGACTTGCGGCGAGCTTTGTCGCACGTCTTGCAATGAAGAGAGGAACCATGAAATGCACGACGTCCGCGTCCTTTATTGCGTCATAGATGATCTGCTCGTCATACTTTGCAAGCGTGACGTGATTTTTTTCAAATATACCGTTTATAAGACTTCCCATATTTGTGACGGGAAGAATGTAATAGCCTTCAAGTCCTTCTCTGTCCGCGTCGGGACAGACGACCTTGACACTGTGACCTTTTTCTTTCAGTGAGCGGATGAGATTGAGGGCGGCAACGGTTGTTCCGTTGTTTGCCTTGCCAAGAACCTCGCATACGATAGTAACGTTCATTTTGATCTCCGTTTTTATGTAATCAGTTTTGCCGATGCGATAATGTTAGCACAAAGCGACGAAAAATGCAATCTATTGACGCGCGACGCGCCTATATCTCCGGTTCTACTCACGGTAGAGTTGCGAAAAACAGCGGGCGCGGCTGAAAAATCTTGACACAGAGGGGGGTATATGGTATAATTAAAAAAAGCATAAAACGGAGGACGGAAGATGAAAAAGAAGAAAAAAGACAATCTTACACTCGATTACGAAAGCGATTTCACCTATGCTCAGAAGCTCAATCGCGGCAAAAGGTCGCGAGCCGGAATTTCCGTGCAGAACCTTGCGGCACGCCTGCTCGCCATAATTCTTATGGTTATGTGTTCGCTTTTTCTTATCGTTCCGCTTGTGGCGCTTACAATATACAGCCCGAAAGCAGTTGCGGCGATTGCGGCGACGGTCATAGTGACATTTGCGATTGTCTGCTTTATCCGCGCCGTCGCAAAGCGGGGAAATCTCGTCCGCGCGCTTAAAAAGACGAAAAAGGGAAAGGTCGAATGGATCTCAAAGCCGTACGGAAGGCTGTTTTCGTCGTCCGGCAAAACGGATTTCGTCTTTGAAACCGACCGTTCGGTTTTTGAGGTTATGATAGTGCCGACGATAATCGGCAGTCGAAGCCTTGCAATATCCTCCTCGGCTGACGTGATATGCCGTATCTCGCCTATGCCGCTTGGAAAAATCGGCAGACTTATAGGCTTTAAGCAGCCGATAAGGGCAAGAAATTTCCGCTTTGGAACGACCGGCAGGGACTACGGCGAAAAGACTCTGAAAAAAGTGATTGTGCTTTGCCCGTCGCCGAGAGAATTTTATATCGCGCATAAAGAAAACGGAAAAGAGGAACCGCAGGTTGACATCCGTCAGATTTATGTAAACGGAACAAACGTGCGCGGCAATCTTGCGGGCAAAACGATGATGATTGTCGGCGGTGAGAGCGCGGCTCCCCAAGCAAAGGATTATTCGTTCGGAATCAGCGGGACGGGGGAGACGATAAAGGATTTCACAATCGAAAATATATCATCGTTTGCAAGGCTTACGGAAAGCGTTTACGAGTACGATGAATAGCCAAAAAGCCGACGGCAGACACCGTCGGCTTTTTTATGAATTCTGCACATTGGCGGATTTGTACATTTGGGCATTTTTGCATATTGACACATTATTCCGCTGTTGATATACTGATTATAGTCCGGCGGGCGACATTCGTTTCTCGCTCCGCGCTGACTCAAAAATCATAAAACAAATTTAATACGGAGGATTTTATGAAAAAAATCACAAAAATCGTAAGCCTTGCGCTCGTGCTTGTTATGGCGCTGACAATGCTCGCGTCCTGCGGTTCCAAATATTCCGCAATTGAAAAAGCATTCGTTGACGCAGGCTACGAAAACAACACAACCTTTACCGGCGTAATGAACACCATAAAGGAAGAACTCGCAAAGGATGAATACGCAGTTGAGCTCCACATGCTCACAAAGAAGTCCAACGGACTTACTTCCGCAATCGTTATTGAGTTCAAGTCGACAAAAGAGCTTGTTGAATTCTATGATAGCAGCGCAACGGCTCAGGGTCTTGTCAAGGACGTTTCCGAAAACGAGGACGTTAAAAAGATGTATAATGCGCTTGTCAACGCAGGCTATGCAAACGGCAACTGCCTCGTTCTCCCCGCAAGCATCCTTTACATAAATGAGATAACAAATATCGTTAAATCGGTTAAGTGACAAAACAAAAAAATCCCCGCTTCGGCGGGGGTTTTTAAGTTAAGAGGGAAGAGAGGAAAGTGGTGCGCTTTGCGCAGAGTTATTGTGTTGTGTGCGGGTGGGATATGCCGGGCAAGGTTAAGGCTCTCCCGGTGGGAGAGCTCCCGACGGAGTCGGGTGAGAGGGCTTTACGGCTTTCTTTGCGTACTTCGCCCACTCCCGTCTCGGCGACGCCTGCAAACGCTTGCGCATTTGCAAATCCCACTCCGGCGCACTTCGTACGCCACTGCCCTCTTCTCGGCGAAGCCTGCAAGCGTGCTTCGCACACTTGCAAATCAAACCCCTCTCGGCGAGGCCTGCAAGCGTGCTTCGCACACTTGCAAATCCCTTACACAGGGGAGGCATAAAACTCCGCAAAGACTTCCCGATAACTGAAGTTTCTTTTGCCTACTTTTCTTTTCAAAGAAAAGTATGGTTATTGATTTGTCAGCAGTTCGGCTATACAGACGGCGTTTGTCGCCGCGCCTTTGCGGAGCTGGTCGCCGCAGCAGAAGAACGCGATGCCGTTTTCGCGCGTGAGATCCTCTCTCACCCTGCCGACGAGAACCGTATCTCCCCCGCTTGCGAAAAGCGGCATGGGATAATCATTTCCGTCACAAAGGCGACAGCCCTCTGCCGAAGAAAACGCCGCTTTTGCCTGTTCAACCGTTATTCTGTCCTCCGTAAATACGGAAACGGAAACGGAGTGCGACCTTACAATCGGCACTCTTACGCAGGTGCATGTGACGGAAAGGCTTGGCAGATGCAGGATTTTTCTGCCCTCGCTCTGCATTTTCCGCTCCTCGGTTGTGTAACCGTCGGGCAGGGGAGAGCCGATGAACGGTATCAGATTTTCCGCTATTCTGTGCGGAAAGACGCGACAGAACGTCGGCTCGCCTCCCGCAAGCGACGCATTCTGCTCCGCGAGCTCGCGGATGCCGCCCTCTCCCGCGCCGCTGACTGCCTGATAGGTTGATACTATCATCGCTTTTATCGGCGAGAGACGGCAGAGAGCATTTGCGGCGACGAGGGTTATTATCGTTGAGCAGTTTGGGTTTGAGATTATGCCGCTGTGAGAAAGGACGTCCTCCGGATTTATTTCCGGAATGACGAGCGGCACGCTCTCATCCGAGCGGAACGCGCTTGAATTATCTATAAATATCGCTCCGGAAGAGGTTATCTTCGGGGCGAATTTTTTTGCAAGATCGGAGGAAACCGCGCCGAGAACAAAGTCAAGCCCCGAAAAATTGGCGGCTTCCGCATTTTCCAGGGTCACTTCATTGCCCATAAAAGTCATTATTTTGCCCGCACTGCGCTCGGAGGCAAAAAGCCTGATACTGCCTGCCGGAAATCTCCGCTCGGAGAGTATTTTCATCATTTCTCTGCCGACGGCGCCCGTCGCGCCGAGAATACCTATGCTGTATGTCTTCATAAATTACCTTTCACAAATTGTTGTTTTACGACATTATATGCAGTCGCAGCAAAGCTGCTGTTCAAAAAGAGAAAACAACGCCGCACAGGTTGACTTTCGGCGACATATATGACATAATAAAATAAAAAACAAAGCGGAGGCTAAAATGCATTGGCTTGACACGGCGGTTTTTTATCAGATTTATCCGCAGTCCTTTCGGGACTCGAATGCGGACGGTATCGGCGATATACCCGGTATAACCGAAAAGCTTGATTACATAAAGGAGCTGGGCTGTAACGCAATATGGGTAAACCCCTGTTTTGAGTCGCCCTTCGGCGACGCCGGCTACGACATTTCGGATTTTTATTCGGTTGCTCCGAGATACGGAACGAACGCAGACCTCAAACGCCTCTTCGACGAGGCGCACAGGAGAGGAATAAGGGTGCTTTTAGACCTTGTTGCCGGACATACGTCATCGGAGCATCCGTGGTTCAAAGAATCAATGAAGGCGCAGAGAAACGAATATACAGATCGTTATGTATGGACGAACAGCATCTGGGTTAAGCCCGGAATGAACTGCATCCTCGGTATTTCTGAGAGAAACGGCGTGTGCGCCGTCAACTTTTTCTCTCACCAGCCCGCGCTCAATTACGGGTTTTACAAGCCCGACAAGCCTTGGCAGCAAAGCACGGACGATGAGGGCCCGAGGGCGACGCTTGCCGAGCTTATGAAAATAATGCGCTTTTGGCTTGATATGGGCTGTGACGGGTTCAGAGTCGATATGGCAAGCTCGCTTATAAAAAACGACGAGGACGGCAAGGGCAACATGGCTCTCTGGCGAAAGGTCCGCACATTTCTGGATGAAAAATATCCGGAGGCGGTGCTCGTCTCCGAATGGATGGACCCGGAAAAGGCGATAGGCGGCGGCTTTCATATGGACTTCTGTCCGGAGCTTTTCCGCAAGGAAAAGCCGTATTTTGCGTCCGAAGGCGGATGCGATTTTTCGCTCCTTGCGGAGAAATATATCCGTCATTACAAAAGTACGAAGGGCAAGGGACACATAAGTATTTTTTCCGGCAATCACGATTCAAAGCGCCTGTCGCTGACGCATGACGAAACGGCGATAAAGCTGGTTTTTGCCTTCATCCTTTCAATGCCCGGAGTACCTTTCATTTATTACGGCGACGAAATCGGAATGAAATATGTCGATAATCTCGTTTCCGTCGAAGGCGGCTACGGAAGAACGGGCTCGCGCTCGCCCATGCAGTGGGACGGGACGATAAACGCGGGCTTCGGACTTTCGTCGCCGGAAAAACTCTATATCCCCATAGACCCCGACGAAAACCGTCCGACGGTCGAAAAGAGCATAGCGGACGAAAATTCGATTTATCACGAGGTGAAACGACTGATAAGTCTGCGTCGGGAGCATCCCGCGCTTTCAAACAACGGCGATATTGAATTCATATATGCCGAAAAGGACGCATACCCCATCGCATACGTGAGGGAAGGCGGGGGAGAAAGGGCGGTTGTTGCTATAAATCCTTCGGCTGCCGCGGCTTCTTTTGACTGTAACCTGTCGCCGAAGAATGAAATATTCCGCTTTGGCGGAGAGACAGTTTTTGCAGGCGGCAAATGCATAATTCCGCCGCGGTCGGCTGTTATTGCGGAAATATAAAGCGCTCCGCCGGAGGCGTGCCGTTGGCTTTCAGAAAAAAATATCATAAAATTTTTTTGAGAGTATGGACAAATCTCCTCCGGCTATGACAGAATGATAACACACGGGAAATCCGAATCGGCTTGAATAAATTAAGGATGACTACGGTCAATATGAAAAACTTTTTTGCATTTATAGGTGCGATTGTATTTATCTCGCGGCACTTGTGTTCGTGGGCATTTATCTCTATAACAAATACGTAAAGACAGCTGTCGGCGAGTTTGAACTCGTATATGCTTATGAAAAAGTGGTGGAGTCGTCGTCAATCGACAATAAACAGATGTATGTCAAGAAATACAAGGGCAAGTCGCCGGAGAACATTGTGATACCCGAAAAAGCGAAAGACCAGAACGGAACGGAGCGCATGGTCAAAGGTATCAGGGCAAGGGCATTTGCAAATAACAAAAATCTGAAAACGATTGAAATTCCGAGCGGCATCATTTATTTTGAGGGCTACATTTTCAAAGGCTGCGACAATCTGGAAACGATTATACTGAAAACGGACGACGTTATCAAATATTCCTCCTTCGACACAGCATTTGAAGGAATCGACCTTGCAAAGGTGACGTTTATCGTTGAGAGCGAGGACGTCAAAGAAACGCTGCTGAGAAATTATCCGCAAGCAAATATTCAGATCAGATAAATAAAGAAACGGCAATCGCGGTTTGCGATTGCCGTTTTTGTTTTTTGAGGAAAAATCACGCGCCGCAAAGGCGGCTTCAATCGCGATTTCTTTTTCCGTATCTTTTGAGGAGAAAAATACCGCAGAGGAGGAGCACGGGGAAAATCATTGCCGCCAGAATTCCGGCTTTGAGATTGCCGCCGGCGGCACTTGAAACAAGTCCGGCAAGAGTCGGACCGCCGCCGCATCCGAGGTCACCCGCAAGGGCGAGCAGAGCAAACATTGCCGTTCCGCCGCCGCGTATCGTCGCAGACGCCTTGCTGAACGTCCCCGGCCACATAATACCGACGGAAAATCCGCACACGGCGCAACCTATAAGATTTATTGCGGGAACGGGAACAAATATTATGCATATATACGACGCGACGCAGAGCAGACAACTGAAAATCATAAAATTATCAAGGCGGAGCCTGTCTCCGAATTTACCGTAAATAAGGCGTGACGTACCCATAAGCACGGCAAACGCCATAGGTCCCGCAAGGTCGCCTATCGCCTTGCCGACGCCGAGCCCCGTTTCGGCAAAGGTCGACGCCCATTGGCTGACAGCCTGCTCGCTTGCGCCGGCGCATACCATCATAATGGCAAGAACCCAGAACATCCTGCTTGAAAAAAGCTCTTTGAGCGAAAGTCCCTTTTCTCCGTTACTGCCGAGCGGATACATCGGCGCACGGGCGAACATAAAAATATTGAACATCGGAACGAGCGACCAGAAAAGCGCGAGAAGCTTCCAGCTTTCCGTGCCGACAAGCACGAAAAACGCTGTTGATATCAGCACAACGCCGACGTGCCCCCAGCAATAGAACGAATGAAGAAGGCTCATCATTTTTTCCTTGTTTTCCGTCGGGCAGGCTTCGACTATGGGGCTGACAAGCACCTCAAGAAGTCCCCCTCCGACAGCATAAACGCAAACGGAGAGGAAAATTCCCAAAAAGGCGTCCGGCATTATTTCCGGCAGGACCGTGAGGAGAATAAGTCCCGTTGCGGCGGCGACGTGCGCGATGATAACCGACGCGCGATAGCCGATTTTGTCGACAAACAACGTCGAAAAGGCGTCAATTAAAAGCTGTATCACAAAATTGACGGTGATAAGCAGAGTTATTTTTGAAAGCGGAATTCCGTAGCTCTTCTGAAATGTGACGAACAGGAGCGGAATGAAATTATTTACAATCGCCTGAACGATATATCCGATAAAGCAGGCGTAAATCGTTCTTTTATAGTTTTTGCTCATTTGCTTTTCCTCTCGGGAATGAAAAGTACTTACGCAATTATGCCTTACGGACTGCGAAAAGTCAATAGAAAAGGAGAAAAATTCGGCGCAAAAGACGCCGCGCGCTTGAAAAAGCCTGCGGATTGTAGTATAATTATAACATTAAAGACGGGAAGGAGCGCGGAAAATGAAAAAACGGATTATTGCCGCTTTTGCGGCTCTGATAATGATACTCTGCGCCGTCCTGCCCGCATATGCTGCGACGGGTGGTGCAAGCCCTTCGGATGACGAGGCACTTTCGGTTGCAAACGGCATAATCGAATGGAAAAAACGGAGCAGGGGTCTTTCCGGAAGCGATAATCTCCTGTCTCCGGAATATGTTTCGGCAGCCGGAAGTCCCGCAGGAGACTGGTATCCCATCGGACTCGGCAGACTCGGCGTCGCCGATGATTACGAGCGATACCTTGCGGCTCTGCGGGAGAACGTCACCGAAAGATATGCAAGAGACGGCGGGCTTGACTCCGTGAAGGCTACGGAATGGCATAGGATCTCGCTTGCCGTTCTCGCCCTCGGCGGCGACCCGACGGACTTCGGCACGGACTCTGAAGGAAAGCCGATAAACCTCATCGCCGACGGCGTTTATAACAGAAAAAATCTCGGCGCACAGGGAATAAACGGGCTTATCTGGGGGCTTATCGCACTTGACGCGGCGGACGCTTCCGTCCCCGACGGCGCATATTATACCCGTGACGGCATAATAGCGGAGCTTTTGTCGCTTCGCTGTCCGGACGGCGGTTTTGCATTTTCCGGAGACCAATCCGACCCCGATATGACGGCGATGGCGATAACCGCGCTTGCGCCTTATTACGGTAGTGAAAAAGCGTATAAAGTAACCTTCTCCGGCAAAGAAACGGTGACCACCGTGCGGGAGGCTGTCGACGGCGCGCTTCTGCGTCTTTCCGAAATGCAGCTTGAAACGGGCGATTATCGCAGCTGGGGAATTCGCAATTCCGGCAGCGTCTGTCAGGTGATAGTCGCGCTTTGCTCGCTCGGCATCGACCCGTTCTCCGACGTCAGATTTATAAAAAACGGCGTCACCCTCCGGGACGGGCTTATGATTTACAAAAATTCCGACGGCGGCTTTATCGGCAATCTTTCGGACGGCAATATGCCGTCGGGCTCAATGGCGGGCGAGCAGGCGCTTTATACCATGGCGGCGATAATCCGCCAAAGGAGCGGCGCCGGCAGACTTTTTGACTTTTCCGATGTGCGGAAAACGCCCGTGACTTTCACGGAAAACGATATGGCAACCGCCGAAAAAGTCATAGCGGAAATAAAAACGGAGAACTTTTCGGAGGTTTTGCGTCTTATATATATTCTTGATTTTTGTCCGGAATTTGAGGGGAAATCGGAGTATGCCGAAAGGCTTGCCGCGGCAAAGGCAGAGATACTGCGCATAAAAGCCGAAGTCGACGATATAAATTCCGCGATAAAGAATATTTTGCGCAATACGGACAGAAAGTCACTTGATGAAATAGCGCGTCGGTATAACGCGCTTTCCGATTACGACAGGGCGCAGATTGAAAATTATGACGACGTTCTCCGCGCTTATGCGAGGATAAAGACGTCGGAGCGGACGACCGTCATAGCCGTGGCGGCTGTTTTTGCCGCGCTGATAATCTCTGCGATGCTTGTCGCAAACGTGAAAAAACGCAAAAAGCTCCGCCTGCCGGACGACGAGACGGAGGACGACTGATGAAAAAGGACATTATTCTCATCTTCGCGGTTGTTCTTATAATCGCTTTGCTCGTAAGCGGGACGGAATTTCAGTCCGTTGAAGAATACTATCTGACTCACGCCGAGGATATAAAGCCGGGCGACGAGACGGTTTTTGTTTCAATCGACTGCTCGGACATTCTCGGTCATTACGAAAAGCTCGATAAAAGCCTTGCGGAGAGCGGGTTTGTCCCGCAGGACGGGATAATCCTTGCAAAAACGGAATACGTTCTCCGCGAGGGCGATACGGCTTTCGACGTTCTCCTGCGCGTCACAAGATACAATAAAATTCATATGGAATATCAGGGCGCGGACAAGACCGCTTTCGGAAGCGTATACGTCAAGGGCATAAACCATATCTATGAATTCTCCTGCGGGGCGCTTTCCGGCTGGAGATATAAGGTCAACGGAGAGTATCCGGATATCGGCGCCTCTAAATACGCTCTTTCGGACGGAGATACGGTTGAATGGGTCTATACGTGCGATACGGAGGGCGGAAAATGAACGGAATTTACGGAAAATTCGCCTCTCTCCATCCGCTTCCGGCGGCTCTGCACCTGCTTTTTGTCATATTTATAACGATGTTCTCGCAAGATCCGATCGTGCTTGCGGTTTCATTTGCCTGTGGGGCGGCTTTTCTTTGCACGTTACAACCGGCAAAGCGGTCACTCTCGGATTTCGGCTTTTATCTTTCACTCTTTGTGCTTATCACGGTCACAAATCCGCTTTTTTCTCACGACGGCGTAACCCCGCTTTTCTTTATGAACGGAAACCCCGTCACCCTTGAAGCCGTTCTTTACGGAGCGGACATTGCGGCGATGATGATCTCCGTGCTCATCTGGTGCAAATGCTTTTCCGTCATTATGACGACGGATAAAATACTGTTCCTTATAGGAGGGGCGGCTGAAAAACTGTCGCTCGTGCTTTCGATGTCGCTTCGGTTTATCCCGCTTATGAAGAGAAAATGGCGACAGATAAAAAATGCGCAGGTTGCGCTCGGATATTATTCGGAAAAAGGACTTGTGGCAAAGCTGACAAGCTCCTTCCGTGTTTTTTCCGCGCTCGTCGGTTGGTCGCTCGAAAGTGCGGCGGAGAGCGGAATGGCTATGAGAGCAAGAGGCTACGGAGTGGGAAAAAGAACAAATTACAAGCTGTATAAATTCGCCGCGGGTGATGTGATATTTACGGCGTTTACAATCGTTTTTGCGGCGTTTTCGATTTTCGGGATGACAAAGGGTGCCTTCTCGTTTGACTTTTATCCTCGTGTATCGGCGTGCGTTGTGACGACGTCGGACGCATGGTTTACGGTTGCTTTTGCCGCACTGTCCTTTGCGCCTTTTATTTTTGAGATTACGGAGGCTTTGAAATGGAAATACTTACGCTCAAAAATCTGAGCTTTTCATATCCGGAAAGCGACAGAAAAGCGATTGAAAATATTTCGCTCTCCGTGCGCGAAGGGGAGTTTATCGTCATCTGCGGAAGGTCGGGTTGCGGAAAGACGACTCTTCTCCGCCTTCTGAAAAACGAGCTTGCGCCCGTCGGCAAAAAAGAAGGGGAGATACTTTTCTGCGGCAAAGCTATGGATGATATTGACGCGGGGACGTCGGCAAAGAGTGTAGGCTTTGTGGCGCAGAACCCCGAATCCCAGACGGTGACGGACAAGGTCTGGCACGAGCTTGCCTTCGGTATGGAAAACCTCGGTTATGACGCGGACGAAATGCGCCTGCGCGCAGGCGAACTTGCGAATTATTTCGGAATAAACGGTTGGCTCCATTCGGACACGGCGACTCTCTCCGGCGGGCAGAAACAGCTTCTCGCCCTTGCTTCGGTTATGGCGCTTTCTCCGAAAATCCTTCTTCTTGACGAGCCGACCTCGCAGCTCGATCCGATTGCGGCGTCCGGATTTATAAACACTCTGCAAAAGATAAACCGCGAGCTCGGGATGACAGTCATCCTCTCCGAACACCGCCTCGAAGAGGTCTTCCCGATTGCGGACAGGGTCGTCGTTATGGACGAGGGGAAGATTGTCTGCTCGGACGAGCCGGAAAAGGTCTGCGGGACGCTTGCAAAAAGCCCCATATCTGCGGGATTTCCGTCGGCGGCAAGGATTTTTTCGGGGCTTGACGGAAAAGGAAAATGCCCGCTTACCGTGCGTGAGGGGCGGGAATTTCTCTCGTCATTTGAAAAAAAGAGCCTGCCTGTTGAAGAAGAAAAGCCTTCGGACGAGGTTGCTTTTTCGATGAAAAACGTATGGCAGAGATATGAAAGAAACTCGCCCGACATTCTCAAAGGAGCGGACATTGAAGTCCGTCGCGGGGAGATATTCTCCCTTCTCGGCGGCAACGGCAGCGGAAAAACCACGCTGATTTCCGTCATCGCCGGAATTGAAAAGGCATACAGAGGAAAAATTACGATTCTCGGAAAGAATATAAAAAAATATTCTCCGGCGGAGCTTCATCGCGGCATCGTCGCAATGCTGCCGCAGGACGTATCGACCGTTTTCATAAAAAATACCGTGCGCGATGACCTCTTTGATATCTGTCGCGCCGTCGGTTGCGGAAAAAATCACGCGGAAAAGAAAATAGAAGATCTCTGCGCCGAGCTTTCGATAACGGAGGTGCTCTCCCGTCATCCCTATGACCTTTCGGGGGGCGAGGGGCAAAGAGCGGCGCTTGCGAAAATACTTCTCACAGAGCCGAAAATCCTGCTTCTGGACGAGCCGACGAAGGGCATCGACGCTTTTGCGAAACAGACTCTTATGGCAATTCTCCGCCGTCTTTCGGAAGGCGGGGTGACGGTGTTCATCGTCACGCACGACACGGAATTTTCTGCTGAAATTTCGGACAGGTGCGCTATGCTCTTTGACGGAAAAGTGATTTCTCCCTCCTGCCCGCAGAGATTTTTCGGAAAAAACAATTTTTATACAACTTCGGCGAGCCGTATTTCAAGAGGAATATTTGAAAATACCGTAACGGCAGGGCAGGTTATCGCTCTCGGAAAAGAGGAAATCGGATGATCGGAAAAAAGAAAATTCTGCGCTTTGCAATCCTGCTTTTTGCCGTGCCGGCTGTGATAATAATCGGAACGCTTGCGGCGGGGAGCAGGGCATACGTCTGGCTTTCCATCTGCGTTGCAGTCCTCTCCTGCGTGCCGTTCTTTATCGCGTTTGAGAAAAAAAGCGGCACGGGAAGAATGCTGATACTGGCTGTTATGGTCGCGCTTTCGGTGCTCGGAAGATTTGCTTTTTCCGCTCTGCCTCATTTCAAGCCCGTGACGGCGATAGTTGTCATAGCGGGGATATATCTCGGCGCGGAGTCCGGATTTCTTTGCGGCGCGCTTTCCGCCGTGCTTTCTAATATCATCTTCGGGCAGGGGCCGTGGACTCCTTTTCAGATGTTTTCCTGGGGACTGATCGGCTTTTTGGCGGCAGTAACGTCGCCGCTGCTGAAAAAAAGCAAGCTCGCGCTTGCAATTTACGGAGTATTCTCCGGAATATTATTCTCTCTGCTTATGGACGGCTTCTCGACTCTGTGGGCGGAAGGGAAGTTTTCGCTTTCAAGATACGGAGCGTTTATAGTTGCGGCTTTGCCGGTGACGGCGGTATATGCGGTTTCAAACGTTATATTTTTGCTTGCGCTGTCTGCCTTGATGGGCGAAAAGTTGGAGAGGATAACGAAAAAATACGGGATATGATGTTGACACGGTGCGCACAGTAATATATAATCGGTAAAAAATCATAAAAATCAAGGGAGAAAATAAATGAACGAACGCGAAAAAATGCTTGCGGGGAAAATATATGACCCGTTTGCGGAAGGACTCCCGGAGGAGAGAACAAGGGCGCACGTCCTTTGCAGAATGTATAACGAGACGACCGAGGTCGATACGGAAAAAAGAAAAGAGATTCTCGCAGAACTTATGCCCGACCGTGCCGACGGAGTATATCTTCAGGGACCGATATATTTTGACTTCGGAAAAAACATAAAAATGGGCAGAAACAGCTATGCAAACTTCAATTTTACGGCTCTTGACATATGCGAAATAACAATCGGCGATAATGTTTTCATCGGGCCGAACGTATCGCTCCTGACGCCCAAGCACCCGCTTTGCTGGCAGGACAGAAACCCCTATTTCAATGAAAAAACAGGCAAAACCACGGACAAGGAATACGGTGCGCCGATAACCATAGGCGATAACTGCTGGATAGCCGGCGATGTTACCGTCTGCGCGGGAGTTACAATCGGCGAAGGGTGCGTCATTGGCGCAGGGTCTGTCGTCACGCGTGACATTCCGGCAAACAGCCTTGCGTTCGGCAATCCTTGCAGAGTATCGCGCAAAATAACGGAAGCGGACAGGCTTGAAAATCATCCGGAGCTGTTCTGAAAGGAAAAAACGAGCGAAAGCGCGCAAATGTTAATATCCGTTGCTTGCGTTGGCGGGCAGTTTCCTATATAATGACGGTGCAACCGAAAGGAGAGTGCCCGAAATGCTAAGCGAAAATATAAAAATAATCAGAAAATCAAAAGGACTTTCGCAGGAGGAGCTTGCCGAAAGACTGAACGTTGTCAGACAGACGGTTTCGAAATGGGAGCAGGGGCTTTCGGTTCCCGATGCCGGCCTGCTCGTTTCAATCTCGGAGGTGCTCGGGGTACCCGTCAGCACACTGCTCGGAGAAAACGCAGCACCTGTGGTTGAGGACGACCTGAAAATAATTTCTGAGAAGCTCGAAAGCATAAATCTGCAGCTTGCGCAGAGAAAGACGGCGAGAAGAAAAACGCTTCATTGGATCTTTTTTGCGACGGGAGTGCTTGTCGCAGTTGTCTTCCTCGTGCTTGCCGTGATGCAGAGTCCGTACCTCGGCTGGGATTACAGCGATCCCGAAACGGCTGTTTTCGGCGCGGGGTTTCACGTCTTTGAATATCTTTTTGTAAGGCTTGCGCCGATTGTGTTTATCGGATCCGCCGTCGGATTTTTTCTCACGAGGGGAAAGAGATAACCGTGTTTACCGAGGCGGAGTCATTATAAATGCCAAAGCAAAGGAGCGGGATTCGAATTCTCGCGGCTCGACGCCGTCAGGTCATGCTCGGCTCTGACGTGCCAAAGGGCACATCATTCACTACCGAGCCCGTTCGAATCCCTATCGCAAAACAAAAAAGGCACCCTGCGGTGCCTTTTTTGTTTTGGCGGAGCGTTAGTAACGTAAATCGAATAACTCCAATTTTTGTCAATTAGTGGTAGCCATACTCAAATTATCTATGAATAGTGTTTACTCGTTATCCTCGACAAATTCGTCGGGTAATTGGTAGTGTTCGCAAAGGACTAAATAGGCAGCATATCTTTTTGCTGCTTTTTTAGAATCGGCAAGCCCTGTTTTTTGAACGCTCCAACTTCTAACAGTGCAAGTGCAAGCCCACCATAAACGACCGTTTTGTTCCACTTGTCCGTCGCTCAAATCATATTCGGGCTTAGTGCAAATTCCGTGTTCCGCAAGTTCTTTTAACGTAGTTACAGCGTTTTCTTCCTTAAACTTTTCAGGTCGTTCTTCTGTAGTATCGATATTCACCAAAAACTTATCGATATCGAGCATGGTTGAAACGGAATTTTGAATTTCATCGGCATTCCAGTCACTGTCTATTGCGATTGCTCCCAAAATAGCCTCGAATAAATCTGCCTTAACTTTTTCCTGTGTTACTACATTATTATCAATGTCACTGTCGCCCAAATACATAAATTTAGAGAAACCAAAGTAATCGATTCTTTTTGCAAGCGTTTTATTTGAAACGATTTCTTTCTTAATTTCAGTAAAATCCGACTCGTTTTTGTGGGCTACGATACAGAATTCTTCATTATCGCTGTCTTTGTCATAATACTCCGATTGAGATTTCATAAACCCAAATTCATCGACGATTGTTTTTACAACATAAAAATCGAGAACTTTATCACCGATAAATTCAAGAACTTCGTTGTTTTCTCCACCATATTGGGTAGAATAAGAACTTCTCGTAAATGCTTGCAAGAGTAAATCGGTATTATTAAAATAGTAATCGATTTTTTCTTGCACCTCATCAAGATGTTCGTTAAGATTTTGCATTTTCATTTTGATACCTCCAAAAATATAATATTTATCCGAAGGAAACAAAAAAGACCTCTCCGACAAAGAGAATCCAACTCTGGCAAGATAGACTACTCCTAACGATAGGTCTCATTTTATCAAAACAATTATTGTAAGATTTTCCACTTAAACTTTTCCGCTTGCAAAGAAAAGCGTAAACAGATTACATTACTCAATTACTTTGAGGAAACTAACCCTTCCTTTCGGACAACTACATAATACCATACAAAAAGTGTTCTGTCAATGAATTTTTCTGTTTGCACAAAATATGATACGGCAAAAGAGATACGAACACACCCGTACGAACCCTGAAAACGCAACATTTTAGATATACTAAAAGCCAAAAAACACTAGTAAATACTGCATTTTTGTAAAAGAAAAACCTAAACCGAACACTTTCGTATTCGATTTAGGTTTTGATTGGCGGAAAGATAGGGATTCGAACCCTAGTTGGGGTATTAGCCCAAACACGATTTCCAGTCGTGCGCCTTAGACCAACTCAGCCATCTTTCCATCGGGTAGTATTCTATCACAAAATTTTAATTAAGTCAAGAGGATTTTTTGCGTTTCGGCGAAAAAATAAATAATAATTGTAAACGAAATATGTCAAAATCGGCAAATTTATTGAAAGCGCCGTTTCTGCCTTGACAAAAACTCAAAAAAGTATATAATTAAATAGTACAATCTAAAATTGTCCCCAAAAACAGCCGCTTGCTTTGGTCGGAGAAAAGCAGGCAATTATTCATTCGGAAAAAAATCACTGAAAACCAAGGCTTATGCCTTATGGGAGGTAAAAAATGAAAAGAAAAATCATTGCTCTTATGTTTGCGATAGTCCTTTGCCTGACAAGCGCCGTTGTACCTTGTCTTGCGGCTGTGGCAGACGCTTTGGGCGAGACCGAACACGTCCATGTCCACTCGGACTGCGGAATCGAGGACTGCACAATCACAGGCGACCACGACCACGCGGGAGAGGCTGAGGCGGTCGATAAAAAGACGATTCTTGTTGTCGGGGATGTTGAATTTTCATCCGACAAGAAAACAGCAACCGTCACCTTTAACTTCATAGACTCTTCATCGCTCGCAAGCGACGTAAAGGTTCAGATATTCTATGACAGCAACAGACTCGTTTATAAAAGCATAGACGGCGAGCTTTTCGGCAAGACAGGCACCGCAATTGCCACAGGCTTTACAAGCAACAGCGTTACGATGAATCATACAAGCGACAAAACGAATATCCCTCTCGGCGGTCGCGTAACAATCACGTTTGAAATCAAGAGCACGGACGCGCACAGCTATATCTATGTTTCCGGCGAAGCCTCCGGCTATATGACAGGCGAAGAGGGCGGCAAACCCACAACCTATACGATGAGCGCAGAGGCTGACGCATGGTATTGCGATCACTCGTTTACATATACAGAGGAAGTTCCCGCAACGTGTAAAAAGACAGGCGTAAGATATACAAAGTGCCGTTCCTGCGGAGCGATTATAAAAACGGAAGAGCTTCCGATAGACGAGACGAAACACGATTACCCCGCAACGCCCACTCTTGAAGCTCCAAAGGCAACATGTACGACCATGGGAAGGGCGCAGTACGTCTGCAAGAACTGCGGTAAGATAAAGATAGAGGACGTGCCGGCCCTCGGTCACGAATTTGTAAAAGAGAGCACAAAGAACGAGGATGGATGGTGGTACGATATTTGTAAGCGTTGTGGACGCAAAACAAAATCCGAAATTCAGTGCGAACACGAAAAAGAAGATTATGTACTTCTTACCGTAACAAGACCCGCCACATGCACGACAGACGGTACAGGATCATATAAATGCTCAAAGTGCGGAAATACCGAAAGGCTCACAATAAAGGGCGGTCATAAATATGAGTTTGAGAGAAGAGTGAAGGAGCCCACAAAGACCGAAGAGGGCATTGACCTTTACAAATGCTCCGTTTGCGGAAAAGAAGAAACAAGAGTTGTTGCGAAGCTCGCAAATCATGAGCACAAGTGGGACGCCGGAACGATAACAAAGGCTCCCACCTGCAAGGACACGGGCATCATGACATACAAGTGCACGGTTGCAGGCTGTACGGAAACAAAGGAAGCCAGCCTCGCGGCAGACTCGACAAAACATTTATACGGTGAATGGAAAGTTACAGACGCGACCTGCACGACAGCAGGCAGCAGAACACGCACCTGCTCTCTCTGCGGAAAAGTTGATACTCAGATAATTGAAGCGAAGGGTCACAGCTTCGGCGCATGGACAACAATAACCAAGGCAACCTGCGCAAACGACGGCGAAGACAGGCACACATGCTCCGTTTGTAATTTCACGGAGACAAGAACGATATCAAAATCCACAGTTGCACATGTATATCCCGAAAGCGAATACAAGGTTGTGAAAGCGCCGACGTGCTCCGAGGCGGGCGTTGAAACCTGCATATGCTCCGTTTGCCAGAAGGCGACAGACAGCAAAGAACTTCCCATAAATCCGGAGGCACATTCCTTCGGCGCATGGACAGTCACCAAGGAAGCGACATGTATCACGGAAGGCGAAAGCAAGAGAGCCTGCGCTCTCTGCGGCAAGGTTGAGTCGAAAACAATTACGGCTCAGGGTCATGACTTTGTCGTTGTTGAATCCAAGAAGGGAACAACGGTTAAGGAATGTAACCACTGCCACATGACGCACACTGTCACCGAAACAAAGAACGGAAGCATTGTTTCCGTCAAGAGCAACGGCTACACTCTCACGTTCCCGGCAAACACCGCAACGGATAAGGACATCTTCTTCAACGTCAGACTTATGACAAGCGAAGAATTCAACGAAAAGGTCAAACCCTTCGTTGACCAGATAACCGCAAATCCCACGCTTGCACAGCAGTACGGCACGGTTGAAAACGCTTATATTTACACGCTCGTTATCGACGGCGTCGACGCAACTCTCACAACAGGCACAGAGCTTGTAATCGACCTCGGCGATGAATATAAAAAGACCGCTTTCAACGTCTGCTATATGGACGAGAGCGGCGCGCTCAAAACGGTTTCTGCTGATTATATAAATCGCAAGGGCACAACAATGACAATCACTATCGGCTCGGGCACATTCAAATATCCCGCAAATTCGATAGTTCTCTTCAACACCGGCGTAAAGAAAGCAAATTACGCAGTGCCGATAGTCATCGTTGTTCTGGCGTTTATCATCGCGGGCGGCGCGGTTGCATATATCGTCATGAAAAACAAAAAGAATGACGAGCACATGCAGGATACAAACATCTGATAAAGCTAAACGGATAAAGCCGAAGGCATAAAAACCTTCGGCTTTTTATTTTCACCGAAAAGTCAATTTGATGTTGAATTAACCCGCCCGATGATGTATAATAAAAGAGTAAACAAAGCGATTTGACCGAAAGAGGATGTCAGAATGAGCGGAATTGATGTAAAAACCGAATATCTGAAAGCGAAGCGTGCGCTTTTTGACAAAAAATATGCTTTTTTGAACGGAAAACAAAGGGAAGCGGTGTTCACAGTTGATGGACCGCTCCTTGTTCTTGCGGGAGCCGGAACCGGAAAAACGACTGTCTTGACAGAACGTATAGGCTTCATTCTCAAATACGGGAACGCATATTATTCCGATGCAGTCCCCGCGCGTGCGGACGAAGAGTCTGTAAAGGAGCTATGCGACGCGCTCGACTATTCCGGTGAGCAGCTTGATGCTGTGCTTGATTCGCTCCGTGCCCGCGCGCCTCAGCCATGGAACGTTATAGCCATAACGTTTACAAACAAAGCCGCCGGCGAGATGAAAACGAGGCTCGAAAAGATAGTCGGCGATAAGGTCGGCGATCTCTGGTGCGGAACGTTCCATTCGATGTGTCTGCGCATGCTCCGCGCAAATGCGGAGGCGGCTGGCTATCGCCCGGGGTTTACGATATATGACGAGGACGATTCCAAAAAGGTCATCGCCGAGGCATATCAGAAATTTGCGATAAATGACAAAATATTGCCGATAAAATCGGTCAAAAACACGATAAGCAGTGCAAAGGACAAGCTGATAACGGCGGAGGAATTCGATAGGGAAGCGGCAAACGACTTCCGTCTCCAGCAGATTTCAACGATATATACATATTATCAGAACCGTCTCAAAGAGACGAACGCCATGGACTTTGACGATATAATTATGCAGACGGTATTCCTTTTGCAGAACAACAGTCAGGTGCGCGAAAAATATCAGCGCCAGTTTGATTATGTTCTGATTGACGAATTTCAGGACACAAACCATGCTCAGCTTGCGCTTGCACTTCTGCTCTCGGGCGGTAGCGGGAACATAATGGTTGTCGGCGATGACGACCAGAGTATTTATAAATTCCGCGGCGCAACGATTGAAAACATTCTGCATTTTGACGAGAAGGTGCATGGGGTAAAGGAAATAAAGCTGGAGCAGAACTATCGCTCGACGGAATATATCCTCGACGCGGCGAATGCCGTTATAAGAAACAACTTCGGCAGACGCGGAAAAGACCTTTGGTGCGACCGCGGAGACGGAGACAAAATTTTTGTAAAACAGCTGGACAGCCAGATAGACGAAGGCAAGTTTATCGTCAACAAGACGACGGAGCTCATCGTCAGAGAGAAACGTAAATACGGCGATTTTGCAGTGCTTTACAGAACGAACGCACAGTCAAACAGCATAGAAAATGCGTTCGTCAGGAGCGGAATTCCTTACAGAATTCTCGGCGGCAGGCGCTTTTACGAGAGAAAGGAAGTCAAGGACATTCTTGCGTATCTCTGCGTCGTTTCAAATCACGATGACGATCTCCGCCTGCGCAGGATTATAAACGAGCCGAAAAGAAAAATCGGCGAAGCGACTCTGAACTCTGTTGAGCTGATTGCGGAAAACGAGGAGATGAGTATGTTTTCCGTTATGCAGAATTGCACGGACTTTACCCAGACGGCGTCATCTCAGAGCAAATTTATACCGTTTGTCAGACTCATCGAGACTCTTTCGGACTTTGCGGGGAAAAATCCCGATAAGGTCTCCGAACTTGTCCGCATGACAATCGAGCTTTCCGGTTACGAAACGATGCTCATTGCGGCGGAGGAAAACGGAGAGACGTCCGAGAGAAGAGAAAACATCGAAGAGCTTGTTTCAAATGCAGTTGAATATGAAACGTCCGCCGAAGAGCCGTCACTTTCCGACTTCCTCGAAAATGTCGCGCTTGTTGCGGATATAGATAACTATGACAAAGCCGCGGACGCTGTCGTTATGATGACGATTCACAGCGCAAAGGGGCTTGAATTTCCTGTTGTATTCCTGCCCGGTATGGAGGAGGGACTTTTCCCGGGACAGCAGTCGGTGCTCAGCCCGAGCGAGCTTGAAGAGGAACGCAGACTTGCTTACGTTGCGATAACGCGTGCAAGAGACCGCCTTTATATTCTCAGCGCAAAGGAACGACTGATGTACGGCAGAACGCAATACAATATGCCGTCGCGCTTTATTGCGGAGATTCCGGAAAAGGACAAGGACGAGGAAAAGCCCGTGCCGAAGACAAGATTCCGCACGGAATTCGGCGAAAAAACGCGCAGGATTACAATTTCAAACCAGCTGACAAAGCCCTCGGCTGTTTCCTCCGGAGTAGGTAAGACTCAATCGGGCGACGTTTTTGCGGCGGGCGACAGAGTACGTCATCTTTCGTTCGGTGCGGGAACGGTGCTTTCAGTCCGCGAAATGGGGGCAGACCTGCTGTATGAAATAGCATTCGACAGCGTCGGTACGAAAAAGCTGATGGCGACCTACGCAAAGCTGAAGAAGGAATAAATGCCCTCTCACCCAACTTTATACGGACGTATAAAACTCGCGCCGCTTGGCGGCGCGGGTTTTTGCATATTTTAATTTGCGTTTTTCCGTAAATATATTGCAAAGCCGGAAGGAATATGTTAAAATTGATTTGCGGAGGGGGAAGAAACCCATAGGAAAAAACGAAATCCGAAAAAGCAAATCAAAACCATAAGGGGGTGGCACCCATAGAAAAAAACGTGCGTGTTTTTGATGAGCAGGGAAACGAATATGAAGCGACCTACCCGAAACGGGCAAAGGGTCTTGTGAAAAACGGCAGGGCACGCTTTGTAGGAGAAAACACAATATGCCTTGCGTGTCCTCCGGATAAAATTATGGAGGAAAAAACAATGGAAAACACAAATAAAAACATAGCAAACGAAGTTGTAAACGGAAAGCCGACAATGGCTTATATTCTTGAGCAGCTTGAAATGCTCAAAGAAAACGACGGCTTTCTTGACAAAGCGCTTGAGAAACTCGCAAACGTAAAATCCGAGGGCCCGGAGATATCGGCGCACAAGCGCAGGAAAGGCGCTGAAGGATGCCATTGTGGCTCACGAAACCACAAGACAGCAGCTGATAGCGCTTTACGGGAAAATGTATGACGATATAATGCATAATGCGTAAAAGCCATAATGCAAAAATCGGTTCAATCAACCGTACATTTGATTAAAAAAGAAAAAATGCGTCCCCTTTTCGGGGACGCATTTTTATATTGGAATTGAATTCATCAATACATTCCGCCCATGCCGCCGTCAGCGGGCATAGCTGGAGCGGGGTGCTCTTCTTTCTTTTCAAAAACGAGCGATTCCGTTGTGAGAACCGTTGAAGCGACGGAAGCCGCGTTCTGGAGCGCACTTCTCGAAACCTTTGTCGGGTCGATAATGCCCGCTTCAAACATATCAACGTATTTTTCCGTTGCCGCGTCGAAGCCGAAGCCGACCTTGTGCTCGTTTTTGATTTTGTCGATGACGACTGCGCCTTCAAGTCCTGCGTTTGCGGCAATCTGGCGAGCCGGTTCTTCAAGAGCCTTTGCAACTATCTTTGCACCCGTGA
>ULTO01074224.1_pt1 | contig 33916 bp, 48 predicted proteins | sample 1957601 | NCBI WGS metagenome assembly ULTO01 (sample SAMEA4835734, study PRJEB28245) | human gut metagenome | biome: gut microbiome; material: fecal sample | place: Denmark | collected 2008 | reverse complement strand
CTATCGCCAAGCGGTAAGGCACAGGACTTTGACTCCTGCATCTCGTTGGTTCGAATCCAACTAGCCCTGTTCGGGCCAGTATGGTTCCAATATAAAATATGGGATATTAGCTCAGGTGGTAGAGCACTTGACTTTTAATCAAGTTGTCCGGGGTTCGAATCCCCGATGTCTCATTAAAAAAGAGATGCGTTTTGCATCTCTTTTTTTGCTAGGTGGCACAACTAAGAAGTGCTATGTAGTAACCTAGCGTTTGGGTTTTGGGTTACCTACAGTGTGGTACTGCGTGGGTAACCTTTTTTTGTTAGTTAATTAAATTTTTGATTTTGTCTTTGGCTGCGTCTAAGTCCTGACACTCTTCCAACATTAGTAAAATCTTATAAATCATTTTTTCCTCAGTTTGTTTAACAAGTTCTTCAGTGTTATTCAATTCTTCCATATGCCTCTTTCCTTCCTTAGTTATGCCTTTTATTACTACTTTATTATTATATACCATTATGTATAATATGTCAATAAATATAAGAGTGTATTTATATTTATTATATGATATTTTGCCACAGTTCCAATTCTCTTTTAATACACTCATTTTCAATAATATCAGCACGCTCCATTTTATATTTCTCATACTTTTCTCTTTCTAATATATCAGAAATATCATATCCCAGCTCATACATTTTATCAGTAAGAGAACCTAAACTATCATAAACAGCGTCATAATATTCATTAAGTAAATCATCATCACTCAAAGAATTACAAAATTTAATAATTTCATTTTTTAATTTTAAGTTCATAGTAAACCTCCTAAAATTTATAAGCCTTTAAAAAGCAATCATCAATACGATATATACAAATATTAGATATATCTGTCTGTCCAGCAATATGTATATATTGCCTTGTAACATCATAGTCAGAATGACCAAGCAAAAGCCTTAATACCTCTAAAGAGCCACCACGCATTATAAATGAAGTGGCAAAAGTATGCCTTAAAAGATGCGGATATATATTTTTAGGACAGTATTTTTTTAACTTATAAAACATACAGTTAATAGCTTTATCAGTTATTCTATTATCACCACTTAAAATAAGAGCATTACAAGATGAATGTCTATCATTGAGATAAAGCAAAACAGCCCTTTTTACAACTTCTGGCAAGGGTATAAACCTAGATTTATTATATTTACTATTAGATATGACTATATAATTATCTTTTAAATTTATATCTCCAATATTCAAATTGATAACTTCACTTTTACGAAGTCCACAATCAAGCATAAGTTTAAAAATAAGCAAATTTCTATAACGCAAAGGACTATTTGCAATACCTCTCATAATACAAACAACATCATAAGAAGATAAAGGAACAATAATGCGATTATCAGGATATGGCATTTTGACATTGTTAGTAATATTATCTTTTATTAAATTTTCATTATACAAATATCTAAGGAAAACTTTAACAGCCCTACTATATGTACGAACGGAAGTATTTTTTATTTTCTTTTTTCTTTGACAACTAATATAACCAACATAGTCACTCTTAGTGAGTTCCTGAACATTAAAATCTAAAGTATTTTTTACTTTTAAAATATACTTACTAAAAAAATCTAAATTTGTCTTATAGTATTCTACAGTACTTAAAGCTGCGTAACAAGATACATAATCTAAAAATAAATCAATACATTCACTGTATAACATAATCAACCGACCTTTCAAATAATAGTTTATTTTTTGCATTATTTCTCAAATATGAGCCTTCTACTTTATCATATAAAAACGACATATCACCATCATAATATCTAATAAGACCAGCTAGAGTAGGAAAGCATTGTTTTTCAATCCATTCTTGCTTTGATTTAATAGTTTTAATGGACTTAGAAAAAGATAATTCTATCAAGGACAAAGTACCAACAAAATCAAGCCACTTTTTTTCAACAGAACATTTTTTACGCTCACTTCTATCATTGTTTATAAAACGCATATAGGTATTTAAAATCTCAGCAAAAATAGAGCCTATACAATTTCTTTGAATTATATACTTTGCAACCAAAGAAGCTCGTTCACCTTTTAATTCAAATTCCCAACGCATCCAAAAAGGAACATCACTTTTTTGTTCAAGCTTTTTATCATAAATTCTAAGCATTATATCAGACATACGAGAGCCAAAATACAAAGTATTACCAATAGCTGAACAATCGGAAATTTTTCTTTCACATATAGACCTAAAATTTTTAAATTTAGAAACACATAAACAATTATTCAAGCGAAACAAAATATCATCAACAGAATAAAAGCTACCGGTAAAATCATCTAAGGCTAAATCTAAACGAGAAAATTTTCCTTTTTTAGAAACCACATCAAAAAGTAAGGCGAAAAATTCACTTGTAAAATCATCAACTTGTATAGCTATATCACCAAAGGGAGTAGTTTCACTTCTGGAGTCAATAAACATTTTGAAAAAAATAGCAATAGAAGTACCAGTAATACGAAAATGTACACCCATATCATCATTACCACAATAATATACATAAATACTACATAATCTATGTTTAGCATATTTACTATATCCCATAGAACCATATTCCATAACATCAAAATCCATAAAATCTAAACCAACATATGAACAAGCAGAAACAACATTATTTATATTTAGTGTAAATTCTAACCAATCAACGGATATCTTAAATCCGTTAAAAAAATCACATAATTCCATTTTGACCCTTTCTACCCCCCTATTAGTGTAAGGGGGTAAAGGCAAGGTTGGCAAACGGAGTTTGCACAACCTAAGCCTTTTTAATCTATTTTTTATTTGAAATTCTTTTCCTAAATTTCCGATTAGTCCCTTTGGTACCAACTTTCAAAGGATTATATACACTTTCAACGCGTTTTTCCAAAATTTCCTTGTTAGATATAAATTCAGTTTTCTTCACATTATTTATTATCTCATTAGTATCATAAGCACAATAATCAGAATCAGTAATAAACGATAACCTAGAAAATTCACAACGCAAAAATTGCCGATTTAAATTCTCATACATAAAAGCATCATAGAAAGTGTTAGTTGTAAATCGCCATATTTTATTACAATCAACAACATAGCTGGTAACATCCCTAAGTAGCTTATCAATATGTTCAAATCGCTGTGCAGTCCCAATAAGCTGTAAATGTGATTTACGATTTTGCAACATCTGGAACAATACTTCCATTGGAAAGCTTTTATATTCCCTAGAATTCCACAAAGTACTGATTTCATCAATAAAAACAATAGTATACGGTTCAGCATTTAAAATTTGATGATAATTCACTAAAGGGGTATATTCTACCCCTTGCAATGAAATATTTGATATAACATTCAACTTATATTTTTTAGCTGTAGATATAACATACTTTGTAGCTGACAAGGTTTTACCCTTGCCAAAAAGACCAGTATAAAAGATAAGACCATATCCATTCCATTCCTTCCATTTTCGGTACTTAATATAATTAAAAACATCTTTAATACCATAATAAATAACATCCTTTATGTGACGAATAAAAAAGAATACATATTTACGGAATAGAATAACAAGGAACAACCCAAACAATAAAACAATAGACATTAGTAAGCTCCTTTCTTAACAAACGAGAACAACATTCCAATAAACTCAAAGAGAGCAAAGAGTACAAACATTTCAATAACTGTACGAGGAGTTAAAGTGTCTGGAGAGCTAAACCATTGAACAATAAAATCTTGCATTTACATCCGTCCTTTCCTTAAATTTCTCAAAATAATGCTAAAGCCCAAATTAATGAGCCAGGCATAAAACCAAATATTTAATAAATCATATATTTCTTTTAAATAATCCATATTTTACCTCCTAATGGTCTAAAGATCTAAATAAAAAGTAAATAACAGTGCAAGCCAAAAATGAAAAAATAAATACATCCAACAAATTAAAAGAGTAACCATACACAACAATATCACTCTTTAAAATAGATATAACAGCTAAAAATAAATATTGCATATCTGAAATCATAAAAACACATCCTTTATAACAACAAAAAGCTTACAAACAACAAGCAACAATAAAATAGCTAAGAGTGGGTTTTCAAAAAAAATATTTTTTGCATAACCAAAAAATGAAAAAATAAAGCCTAAAATATCACTACCAAAATCAAAAACACCAGCAACTAAATCAGTAATTGTACTCAATAAAATCACCACCTTTTACTTAATAATAAGTTTAAATAAAGCAACTAACACAGCCACAGAAAAATAGAAACTAATAACAGTCCATATTTCAGCAGGAATAAAATTAAATATTTTTGAAAATAAGGCTAAAAAGCCACTATTACCAAGCAAACCAAAACCAGTTAAAATATTATTAACAAATGAAGTATTATCATTTTCGACAACAGGCACAAAATCATCAGGTGTATAATTGTAACCATTATCTTTAATAAAATCAGTCTCATTTTTTATAGGCTGAGACCAGTCTGGCAAGCCTGTAGTAGTATCTCTATTCATACGATACATACCATTTTCGGTAACTTTCAAACGAATAGAACAAATTTCAGAATCAGCTTTTACACCAGTAACATCAAAATTATAGACATTCAATGTGATAATACACGAATCAGCACCGTCTTTTTTTCCAATATTTACCTTTTTAATAATGTTATTTATATCAAATAAAACCTTATTATAAGTAGATGTTTGATACTTATTATTGACTTCTACAATACCACTAGGATAAGGTGAAGATTTACCATCTGGATAATTGTATTCGTATTTGTATGTTACGAATGAATTATAATTTGTTAAATCAGTATCTTCAGCTTGCGTCCAAGTGCAATACAATTTATTGCTATCATTATCATCACAGAATAAATCAACATTTTCAGGAGCAACACATTTCATTTCATCCGTTAAATAAAATGTATCGCTTAAATGCTGATTATTATTAACAAGATAATCATAAGCGCTCTCATATGATAGATAAATAGGCGCAGTACCCGATACAACAGAGGTATCTGGTGCATACGAATAAAAACCAAAAGCTGTATTATCTTTTAAAGGTGTTTTCCAATGGTCTTCCTGCCTTTTCACTTCTTCTTTATTATTAAATGTATAAGAATAATCAGCCCAAATAAAAGAAACACGAGAGTCATCATATATTTCACCATTTCCAGATAAAGCTAAAGAATGAAATTCAATTTTATTATCACTTATTTTTTTAATATAATAAGTGATTTTTTTCCACTTCGTTTTATCCTGCAAAGAACCAATAGTAATAAGTCCGTCAAAGTCAGAATAAACATCATACTTCCCAGCTGGATGAATAGTCCATTGGTCGAATTTATCTTGAATATCAAACAAGGTCTTGTCTGGGTAAATAGTATTAACATCATAACCGCTAGTAGCAAAACATACCACAGACAACATAGCAGCAAACACGCATATCAGTAAAATAGTTAGATATATCTTTTTATTTTTTATTTTTTTCATATAAAACCTCCTTTTTCGAAAAAAGAGGAAGAATATTTCTTCCTCTTTTCACATTGTTAAACTAATTAGCAGTGCGTCTTGCACTTCTAAAGATACGGAAACCTAACGGAATAAGTGTTCCACCGACAAGTAAAACAGCCATAAGCGCGTTACCTGTAATCATATCTATTGCACCATTAAATAATGATGTGCAAGAAGTTATCGCAGTAGTAATCCATTCAGCCATACTTTTTATTCTCCTTTCATTTTTTTCTTATACAATCCTTAAAAATAAGGTTATAAGCTATTAATCTTTTTTTTAATAACTCCCAAAGCGCAACTATAAGCCTCTTTTTTAGTATAAAATTCATCAACAAATAAAAAATCCTGGTAAACAACATACATATCTTTGTTTTCATCATAAATAATACATATGTTAAAAGATAATTTCATATCTCCGTCCATTTTTATCACCTCCAACTATAAAATCTTAATATCAACAATTTCATTCCTGCCATTTACATAAGATGTAATAGGTTCAATCTTTTTGCCAATATCTTTTTCTGTGAGTTTATCGAAAACTTCATCATTGACCCATACTGTTTCCAACATACAACCAGCAACCGAAACGGAGTATCTTTTATCAAAATCAGACACAGGTCTGTTGCAGTAAAGTTGATTATATGTAGTTCCGTTTTTTCCTTTAAATTTTTTCATTCCTACAAGTATCATATTTTTTTCCTTTCCTACCATTTTTATGGTATAATAAATGTTAAATATAAAAATACACAAAAGACATATATAGATGTCTACATAAAATAGAATATCATAGACATCTATATATGTCAATAGAAATCTACAAGAAAGGAGAAAAAAAGTGGGAACATATAAAAATAAAGCTTATACATTAAGGTTAGATAATGACCTAATGGAAAAAATAAGAGAAATAGCAGAAAAAGAAGATAGACCATTATCTAAACAAATAGAAAGAATAATAAGACAATATATAGAAAACTATGAAAAAGAAACAAATTCAAAATATGTAAATGTAGGAAGAGATAACAACGGAAATGTAAATATACAGTAAAGGAGAATAGAAAATGACATTACTAACAATAACAAATTATGTAGAAGAATTTGACACAGGGTTAATACTAATATTTTTAATTCCAATCGTTTTAACAATAGTATTAATAGCAGCAATACTTAAAATATTTTCAATAAATAATAAAATGGACGAAATATTAAGGAATCAAAACGATATTGAAAATTTACAGTTAAATACGCAAAATGAAATAATTGATATATTAAAGAAAATAGAAATGAATACAAGACAAAGAAATTAATACGCTCCTTAGCGTTGAAAGCTGCCACTTGTCGCCTCTGTCAGCTCATTACAAAAATGGGACCACCCATTTTTGCTTAACATTCGCTTTCGGTCGGCTCTGGCGTTCCAAAGCTTTCAACGCTTGGCTTTTTTTGGCCCCACCAAAAAAAGACGCTACAAGTTGGCTAAGATATAATTTTTTGTAAAATCTTTATATACAAAAATTTCAACCACATATGCAAAAGGCTATAGGCTAAGCATAACCATATATAAAAGTCTTAATTATAGAACAAGGTAATCAAGGCACTTGATAGGACAAGCCTACCAAGCACCCTTACACACTATGGCTGTTTTAGCTGAATTTACTAAAATAAAGTCAAGAATTTTCTTCCTTTTTTATTTCATAAAAAAGAGTAAAATGCTTGACTTCATTTTTCGGCGAAAAGGAGAGTATGAAACTTTTAATCAAGTTGTCCGGGGTTCGAATCCCCGATGTCTCATTAAAAAACCGACCAGATTATCTGGTCGGTTTTTTGTTACTAGGTGGCATAACTAAGAAGTGCTATGTAGTAACCTAGCTTTTTGTGTTTGGTTGTCTACTATGTAGGCAACCTTTTTTTAATCTTCTATATCTTGTTGTGTATCGTTTATCAGATTATCAACAAGAACATTAGCTTTATCATAATCTTTATTATTAAGTGCCCTCTTAATATCTTTTAAATCTCTCATTAATTTTCTTAAGTAACTTTTAAATACTGCCATATCTTCGTTTTCCATACCTAACTTCCTTTCTTGGTTCTACCTTTTTTACTACAGCATTATTATATACAAACTTTTTGGTAAGTAAAGTTAATTATAAATGTGTTAAAAAACAATTAGAAAAGAAAACCTTACAATATGTGAAGATGAAATGTAAAAAATACCACAAATTAGTTGCATATAAATATAAATGTGTTTATTATGTATACAACACAAAGTAAAAGCAGGTGGATAAAATGAAAATGTTACTTACATTAGATGAAAAAGATTACACAGATGATATGCCGGTATTTGAAAAACATACTGTAAGAGCAATTATTGAAAAAGACGGAAAATATAGCATGCAGCGAAGCGGAAAAGGAGAATATAAAATTCCAGGCGGTGGTGTAGAGAGAGGTGAAACACATCTTCAAACCCTTACCAGAGAGGTTGAAGAGGAGGTTGGACTTGTAATTATACCCGAGTCAGTGCAGCCAATAGGTGAAATTTTGGAGCTTAGAGAGGACAAGATGTGTAAGGGGCAAAAATATGTATGCCATTCATATTTTTATAAATGTAAGGTTGAGGACAAACAGGTACCTACAAGAATGACAGCCAGTGAGCTTGAAAAGGGATTTCAGCCAGTGTGGGAAAAGTTAAGTAGAATTGTAGATAACAATGATAAAGTAATTAAAGAAAAGTGGCTAAAGAGAGATACAGAATTTTTGCGATTAATACTAGAAGGCAAGGTAATTTGTGAATAAATGGACGAAAAGCTTATAAAACCTATGTATTTGGCACCTATGGAGGGACTCACAGGCTATGCTTTTAGAAACACATATGAAAGAATATACGGAAAAATTGAAAAATATTTTACACCCTTTATTGTGCCTGTAGTAAAGAGAGAGTTTAAGGATAGGGAACTAAGAGATATATTACCTAAAAATAATGAAAATATGAATACTGTACCTCAAATATTGACAAATAAAAGTGAAGATTTTTTGAGAACAGTTAATAATTTGAAAAATTATGGTTACAAAGAGATTAATATAAATATGGGCTGCCCTTCAGGAACTGTTGTTGCAAAAAATAAAGGGGCAGGCTTTTTAGAGTATCCAGAAAGAATTGACCAGTTTTTATATGAAATATTTGAAAAAACTGACATTAAAATCTCAGTAAAAACCAGAATAGGAATGGAATCTGAGGAGGAATTTTATGAAATTTTAGAGGTGTTTAATAAATACAAGTTAGAAGAGTTAATAGTTCATCCTAGATTAAGAATAGATTATTATAAAAATAATATACATATGAATATGTTCCAGTACGCTTACGAAAACTCTAAAAATCTATTATGCTATAACGGAGATATTTGTACAGGTGAGGATTATAGTAATATAGTCAGCAAATATAGTAAAATTAACGCTGTAATGATAGGCAGAGGATTAATTGCAAACCCTTGCTTAACAGAAGAAATTTACAGTAACTATTATAATGTGGCTGATTATTGTATGCAAAAGGAAAAAAACAAAATTAAGTATGAGCGTCTTTTCAAGTTTCATAATGAGCTGTTAAAGGGCTATGGTGAGGAAATTAAGGAGAGTAATAATATATTGTTTAAAATGAAGGAAATGTGGTTTTATTTTGAAAAGAATTTTTCTGATGAAAAGGAAATTAAAAAGATAAAAAAAGCAAAAAATATAGAAGAATATAAGATAAGTGTGGAAAGACTTTTTGAAAAGTATATGTAGAAAAGTGAGATTAAAATGATGTAATAGCTAATGTAATAGCTATTGTAATAACAAATGTAATAACTATAATAACAAATGTAATAATTAATGTTTTGATTTAGTTATTACATTGCTTTTTTACATAGATATAAGGTTTTATCGTATATCCTTAAAAATACTTAATGAGGGAAGGGGGTTACCGGAAAAATCAAATAGTGCCTGATTATCCCAGGAAGAACCGCCATAATATTTACCAGCAGCATCAGGGTCATAGGAGCCGGAAAAGCTGGTTGCCCAGCCACTACCATATTTTTCCCATTTTTTAGAATTTTCCTCATATGAATTACCAACAGCTATCCAAGCCGGCTCCCAGTAAAAAAATCCAATGGAATTAGGAATAGTACAAAGAGTTTGGGCTAAAGCCTCTATGTAGGAGCGTTGACCTGCTGGAGATATATCATAGGTTATATCCTCATAATTATCTCCATTGACATTGTTGGTAAAATAGTCAGTATCATCAAGGGTATAAGGATATGCGGTTTCGGCAACTAACACTTTTTTATTATAATTAGCAGAAATACTTGAAAGAACATTATTTAGATTTTCAAGAGTTCCATGCCAGTAAGGATAATAGGAGGTAGCAAAAACATCGTAGTCTACATTGTGTTGGTCAAGGGCAGCAGCAATAGTGGAATAATTATCTTTTATTTCAGGGTTAGTAAAATGAAGAACTGTTTCTAAACTTAAATTGTTTGAAACAGCTATATCACGCACTGCCTTAATTCCAGAGGAAAGAAGTGTACATATATTATCCCAGCTTGTTTCTCCGCAAAAATTGTAATTAGTTTCGTTACCTATTTGCACCAGCTTAATTTCTATATTGTTTTCGATAAATTGATTAAGACAATTAACAGTGTAGTCATAAATTGCCAGCTTTTTTTCTAAAAGTGACATATTGCTCCAAGCCTTTGGCACCTGTTGCTTAGAAGGGTCAGCCCAAAAATCTGAGTAATGAAAATCAATATATAAAGGTATATTGTAGGCACTGGCCCGCTTTCCTATAGCCAGTGCAGTTGCAAGGTCATTGTGACCACCGCCGTAGGAGTTGTGGCTTTCGTCATAGGGGTCATTAAAAATACGAACTCTTATACAGGTTACACCGTTGTCAGCTAATAACTTAAAAATGTCACATTTATTATTATTTTCATCATAAAAAACTACACCAGACTCCTCTAGGGAAATAATACTAGAAATATCCACGCCTGTTATAAAACTGTCCTTTAGGTTATAGAAATTAGAATTATTAGAGGAATTATTATCAGTGGAAATAGCAGTATTGTTAGGAGTATCAGCACAGCCTGTCAGAAATGTACCTGCTGAAATAATAATACTTATGTATAAAATGTAATATAACAATTTCTTTTCTATAAAAGCAGCATTGTTTAAAATATTTCTCATAAAAACCTCACTATAATAAAAAAATGTAGAATTAACTGGTATTTGATAATTTAATTTTATGGTATCTGCTCTTACAAGTCAATAATTTAGCTATGACAAGATTGGGCAGGGGCAGGGACAGATTTAATAAAACAGCCATAAATAGGCAGATAGCCTTAAAATTATAAATTAAATGTATTTTTATACAATATACTTATATTAAATTCACACAATAAAATCGAATATTCACGCAAAATTAATGACAAATTTTTAAGCATATAGTATAATCTCAGGTGTAAGTTAAATGTTACATATGAAATAAAAGGAGGATTTGCCATTATGGGAATTATTTCAAGATTTAAAGACATTATGTCAGCAAACATCAATGCACTTTTAGATAAGTGTGAGGATCCAGAAAAGATGATTGACCAATATTTAAGAAATTTGGAAAGCGATTTGGGAAAGGTTAAGGCTGAAACCGCTGCTATTATGGCAGAAGAAACAAGAGCAAAGAGAGAGCTTGATGAATGTAACGCCGAAGTTACAAAATATCAGAATTACGCTGTTAAGGCTGTAGAGGCCGGAAACGATGAAGATGCTCGTCAGTTCCTTGTAAAGAAAAATCAGTTAGTAGAAAAACAGGCTGCATTACAGCAGGCATATGATTTGGCAGCAGCAAACGCAACAAAGATGCGTCAGATGCACGACAAGCTTGTAAAAGATATAAATGAATTAAATTCTAGAAAAGATGCTATTAAGGCTAAGATTGCAGTAGCGAAGACACAGGAAAGAATCAACAAGATGGGTTCAAGTGTTGCTGGTGCAGAAAACAATATGTCAGCATTTGCCAGAATGGAAGCAAGGGCAGATAAGATGTTAGACCAGGCAAATGCTATGGCTGAGCTTAATGCTTCTTCAGAGGATGCAAATGTAGAAAATCTTGCAGCTAAGTATGAAAATACATCTACAACATCACCAGAGGTTGATGATGAATTAGCAGCACTTAAAGCATCACTTGGTAAATAGTATATAGAAAGAGAGCTAGAAAATGGGACTTTTCAGTAATCAATTATCTAATGTAGTTGAATGGCAGGAAACTAGAGATGATGTTATGTTCTGGAAATGGAACAATGACGAAATCAAAAAGGGAAGCCGTCTTATTATCAGACCTGGTCAAGATGCAATCTTTATGTACAATGGTAAGGTAGAAGGTATTTTCGAGGACGAAGGCAGTTTTGATATTGAGTCACAGATCATACCATTCCTTTCATCATTAAAGGGATTTAAGTTTGGTTTTAACTCAGGTATTAGAGCAGAGGTTCTTTTTATAAATACAAAGGAATTTACTGTAAGATGGGGTACAAAGAATGCTATTAGTATTCCTGCTCCAAACCTTCCGGGTGGTATGCCTATTAGAGCATTTGGTACCTTTAATTGTAAAATTTCTGATAGAGCTGCACTTATTGATAAGGTTGCAGGTATTAAGCAGATGTTTACAGTTGAAGATGTTAGGGAAAGAGTTGTTGCCTTATTAGACCAGCTTCTTATGAAATGGATTTCAAAAGAGGGCAAGGATATGTTTAACCTACAGGCAAATGCTTATGATATTTCAAAAGGTATTAGAGAAGATCTGGATATGGAAATATACAAAATAGGTATATCTATTACAGGCTTTGCTATTCAGAGCTTTTCTTATCCAGAAGAGGTTCAGGCAATGCAGAAGAAGGCAGCCGGCCAGTCGATGGTGGGTGATATGAATAGATATGCTCAAATGAGTATGTTAGATTCAATGGCTAAGGGTGGCAATGGTGGAAGCAATATGGGAAATATGGCTTCTCAAATGGCTGGAATGCAAATGGGCATGATGATGGGTCAGCAGATGGTTAATCAGATGTCTGGTGCCATGAATAATATGGGTCAGCCACAGCAGGCTCAGGGCTCCCTTCCGGTAGAACCACCTAAGTTTTGTCCAAATTGTGGAACACCTACAAATGGTAATAAGTTCTGCGGAAATTGTGGAACAAAATTGACACAATAAGTTAGTTCATAAAATCTATTTTAGTATCAGTAATGTAAGGATATTTACTTGGATTTAGATATATATAAGATAGATATATTAATTTTGTTATATAAAATTTAGATGTAAAGAGCAGTAAAGAGAGTGGATTTATCCACTCTCTTAACTTGCCTAAGGAGCAATATGAGTATATACGATACACTGAATGAGCAGCAGCAAAAGGGTGTGTTTACCACAGAAGGTCCTGTGTTAATATTAGCAGGCGCAGGCTCAGGTAAAACTAGAGTAATAACACACAGAATAGCGTATTTGATTGAAGAAAAAGGTGTAAACCCATGGAATATTATGGCTATTACATTTACAAATAAAGCAGCAGGAGAAATGAAGGAAAGAATAGACAATCTTGTAGGATTTGGCTCAGAACATATTTGGGTAAGTACATTCCATTCTTCCTGTGTAAAAATACTTAGAAGGTATATAGATAGAATAGGCTATGATTCTAATTTTACAATATATGATACTGATGACATGAAAAATGTCATGAAGGATGTTTGTAAAAGATTAAATATAGATACAAAAAATTTGAAGGAGAAAACGATACTATCATATATTTCCAGTGCAAAAAATGAAATGATTTCTCCAGAAAGGTATATGAGAGAGGCCAATGACTTTCATACCAAGCAGATTGCCAATGCTTATGTGGAGTATCAAGCTGCACTTAGAAAAAATAACGCATTAGATTTTGATGATTTATTGGTAAAGACAGTAGAGCTGTTTGACAAATGTCCAGATGTGCTGGAGTCATATCAAAACAGATTAAAGTATATAATGGTAGATGAGTATCAGGATACAAATACAGTTCAGTTTAAGCTTATTAGCCAGTTGGCTATGAAGTATAGAAATTTGTGTGTAGTAGGTGATGATGACCAGTCTATTTACAAATTCCGTGGTGCAAATATCAAAAATATTTTAAACTTTGAAAAGGTATTTGAGGATGCTACAGTTATTAAACTGGAGCAAAATTACCGTTCTACCTCTAATATTTTAAATGCTGCCAATGCAGTTATTAAAAATAATAGAGAAAGAAAAAATAAAGCATTGTGGACAGATAAGGACGATGGAGAAAAGATAGCTCTTAATATTTACGAAAATGGATATGAGGAGGCAGATGCTATTGCAAGAGATATTGCAAAAAATGTGGCAGCAGGAGAATGTACCTATAACAGCAATGCCTGCCTTTACAGAACTAATGCTCAGTCCCGTGTAATAGAAGAAAGACTTGTGGCACTTAATATACCTTATAGGCTTGTAGGTGGTGTTAATTTCTACCAAAGAAAAGAAATTAAGGATATGCTGTGTTATTTAAAAACAGTTGATAATGGTAGGGATGATCTGGCAGTTAAGCGTATAATTAATGTTCCAAAAAGAGGAATAGGTCTTACAAGTATTGATAAAATCCAGCAATATGCCGATTTTGGCGGCATTAGCTTTTTCGATGCCTGTATGGAGGCTGACAGAATACCTGGACTTGGAAGGGCACTTAGTAAGATTAATGAATTTGTTAATACTATAAGAGTAACTAGAAGCCTACTAGCTGATGGAAGCTCTCTTAAAGAAATTATGGAATACATTATTAAGCAGACAGGGTATGTAAAAGAGCTGGAAGCAGAAAATACTGATGAAGCAAAGGACAGAATTGGAAATATTGACGAACTTGTTTCAAAGCTGGTAGATTATGAAACTGGTGTTGATGAGCCTTCATTATCAGAATTTTTAGAAGAAGTGGCTCTGGTAGCAGACATTGACTCAATGGATTCAAATGCAGATTATGTAGTATTAATGACTATTCATAGTGCAAAGGGCTTGGAATTTCCTAATGTTTACTTGTGTGGTATGGAGGAGGGCTTATTCCCGAGCTATATGTCCATAAATTCAGATGACCCTTCTGATATTGAAGAGGAAAGAAGGCTTTGTTATGTTGCAATTACCAGAGCAATGAAGAAGCTTAACATGAGTCTTGCAAAAATGAGAGTTGTAAGAGGTGAACAGCAATACAACAAGCCATCCAGATTTTTATCTGAAATACCAACCGAGCTTTTAGGCGAAGAAAAAAAGAAAATGCCTACAAAGGCTAGTGCCATAAGTGGTTTTGGCAGAAGTGGAGGCTTTGGAAGTTCGTCAGGTGGTTTTGGAAAGAAATCTATGTCTGCCAGCGAGCTTTTAAGCAGCAACGCCTTTGATAAAAGAAAAACTGACAATACCTCATTGGAATATGGAGTAGGTGATACTGTAAAGCATATGAAATTTGGCGTTGGAAAGGTATTATCAATAGATGATGCTGGCAGAGATTTTGAGGTGCTTGTAAATTTTGAAACTGCTGGTCAAAAAAGAATGTTTGCATCTTTTGCAAAACTTAAAAAAGTGTAGTATTAATTCATTAAATATGTTATACTATTGCTGTGAAAACTATGTACATGTCACTATGAAGTGATAATATATATTATAAAGAAAGGGAAAAAATATGAATAAAGTTGAAGAATTAATTGCAGCAACAAAGTTGGGAGAATTAATGGGAAAAAAAGAAAAAGAAGAAAAATGCAATAAAGTATGGTGGATAGTTGCTATAGTTGCATCTGTATTAGCAGTTGCAGGTATCAGCTTTGCATTATACAAATGCTTCTCAAACAAGAAGTATGATGAATTCGATGATTTTGAAGATGACGATTTTGATGATGACTTCTTTGAAGATGATTTTGCTGAATAGGTTTGAGTAATCCAAGAGGCACTTACGCCGCTATAAGGCGCAGGTGCCTTTTTAGATAAAAGACAATTATTAAAAGACTAAAAGAAAGCATATTTAAAAATACTTTATAATGTAAGTTCTACAATACACAGATAGTATGAAGGAGAGGTAGAACATGAGAAAAAATATATTTTTGGCAAATAAGAAAAAAATAAGATTATTAGTTACAGCTATAGGCTTAGCACTGTCGATTACTGCCTGTGGGTGTGGGGAAAAACAAAGGGTAAGTGAGAATGATGGCAGTATAGAAGCTGAATTAACGCAAAATACCAGGCAAATAGATAAGGTCACAGAAAACAATAGTGAAAATCAAAAAAATGAAGATAAAGACTTAGATTTAGAAAAGACCAGTACAACCAAAAAGAATGGCAATGATAGTACGACTATTTCTAAGTCAAATGACAATAATAGTGCGACTACTTCCAAAAAGGCTGATGGAAATAACAGTGATGACAATACTAGGAAAAATGTAGAAAATACTACAAAACAAAGCCAGACTAAGGCTGCCACTAATGCAGCTAATGAAACTACTAAGGCAGCAAATAATGTGCCGCAGCCTACTACAAAGGCTGTACAGCCAACAACTACAGTGGCAAATACTAATAGCAATAGTATTGTTCAGGCTTCGGATGATGTAAATGTGGCTGCTAAAAAAATAGTTGCAGCTATTATTACAAACAATATGAATCAGGAGCAAAAGGTAAGAGCAATACATGACTATATTATAAAGACAGTTAGATACGAAATAAGTGACAATTACGATATATACACTGCAAAGGGAGCACTTATAAACAAGGTTGCGGTCTGTCAAGGCTATGCTTTGGGATTTAAGGCACTTTGTGATGAAGCAGGCATTAAGTGTGAAATGGTATATGGAACAGGTACCTCGGCAGGTCAAAGCATATCCCACGCCTGGAATGTAGTATGTGTAGATGGGCAATGGTATCAAATTGACACTACCTGGGATGACCCTATAATAGATAGCATATCAGAGGATGAATGTAAAAAAGGTGCAAATCTTTCGTATGCTTATTATCTTATACCGGATTCAATTATGTATATGGACCATACAGCGAAAAATCCACCTAGGGTATGTACCTCTGCAAAGTATGAGAAAACCAGCGGCTACATATCAAATGCAAATGATTTTTCAAATAAGGTATATAGTGCCATAAAGGCAGCAGGAAAGCAATCCAGCTATGTAGTAGATATACAATGCCCAAAGAAAAACACAGAACAGTATTTTAGTGGTGACATATTCACTATATTAAATAATGGTGTAAAGCAGTATGGAGATGGTTATGCAAATAAAGTAAAATACACTTGTGGTGGCAATGGAAAATATGATTTTAGAAGGGTTACATTTATGGTTAATTGGAATTAACATAAATATTGATTTATTTTACAGTAAATTTACGGAGGCAGAAAATGAAAAAAGATAATCCAGGAAGAGATTTAGCTTTATTAATATTAGGAATGGTGCTTACTGTTGCAGGACTATATTTGTTTTTTTCACAGGTATCAGTATCCTCATCATTTTTCGGTGGAAGAGTGGATTTTTGGGGAATTATGGGAAGCGGTGTTCCTACGGGAATGATTATAATTCCGCTCATTATAGGTGTAGTATTAATGGTAATATTCCCAGATAGAATATGGCCAAAGGTTGTTTCTGGATTAGCAGTGCTTATAATTTTACTTGCTATTATTAGTTCGGTCAGACTAAGCTACAACAATAGCAACTTCTTTAATTTTATTTTACCAATATTAATGATTTTTATTGGTGCAGCACTATGTCTTAGAATATTATTTGGAACAGATAAGAAGGATAAGTAAGGAGATATTATGAAAAAAGGCACTGAATATATAGGAAAAGTTATAAAATATGAATTTCCTAATAAGGGAATTATTGAATATGTAGAAGATACACCAGAAGGCGTAGTAAAAACTAATGTTGTAGTAAAGGGTGCAATGAAGGAGCAGGTTGTTAAATTTGTTCTTTCTAAGAAAAGACATGGCAAGGGCGAAGGCCGTTTGGTTGAGGTAATAGAGAAAGCACCAAACCAGACAAAGGCTCCGCTATGCCCACACTTCAGCCTTTGTGGCGGCTGTACATATCAGGAATTTGATTATGACACACAAAAGGATATAAAAATGGGGCTGGTAAAGGATATTGTAGATAAGGTAATTAAGGATGATTACGAATTTGAAGGGATTTTAGGCAGCCCTTACGAATGGGGCTATAGAAATAAAATGGAGTTTTCCTTTGGTGATGAATATATGGGAGGTCCATTAGCCTTAGGACTTCATAAGAGGGGCAGCTTCTATGACATAGTATCATTAAATCAGTGTAAAATCGTAAATGCTGATTATAATAGAATTGTAGAGGGAACTTTGAAATTTTTTAAAGAGAAAAACATTCCTTTTTATCATAAAATGAAGCATACAGGCTATTTAAGGCATTTGTTAGTAAGAAGAAGCATTAAAAATGGTGAAATACTTGTTGCCTTAGTAACAACCTCAGACTTTGAGGCTGATGAGTGTATGGGTATGACAAAGACAGATATGCTGGAAAGCTACAAAAATATGATTTTGTCATTAGACCTGGATGGAGAGGTTGTGGGCGTATTGCACATTATTAATGACGGCTTGGCAGATACTGTAGCAAGCGACCACGCTGAGGTTTTATATGGAAGAGATTATATAACAGAAAGCATATTGGGACTTGAGTTTAAAATCTCTACCTTCTCCTTCTTCCAGACTAATTCTCTTGGAGCAGAGGTGCTTTACGAGAAAGCAAGAAGTTATGTGGGGGAAACCAAGGACAAGGTAATTTTTGACTTATACAGTGGAACAGGAACTATTGCACAAATGCTTGCTCCTGTAGCAAAAAAGGTTGTAGGCGTTGAAATTATAGAGGAGGCTGTAGAAGCAGCCAGAGAAAATGCAAAGCTTAATAAACTAAACAACTGTGAGTTTATAGCAGGTGATGTGCTAAAGGTAATCGATGAAATAGCAGAAAAGCCAGATTTAATCGTACTAGACCCACCTCGTGACGGTATCAATCCAAAGGCACTCTCAAAAATTATTGACTTTGGGGTAGATAAGCTGGTTTATATCTCGTGTAAGCCAACGAGCCTGGCAAGGGATTTGGAGGTGTTGCAGGAGAGAGGGTATAAGGTGGAAAGAGTGTGCGCGGTGGATATGTTTCCGGAAACGGTGCATGTGGAGACGGTGGTTCTATTGACTAAAGTACACAAGTAAAAGTGTGAAAATGTTTGCAATATATGGCTTTACAAAAAAATTTGTAGCAAATGAACAGAAAATTCAATATTATATTTCAACTCTTGATTGTGATGTAAAATTTGAATTAGTAGGAGGTCGTGTGTGAAAATTATTAAATTTGAAGAAATCTATCGTGATGATATGATTTTTATGGTTTTACAGGCAAAAGATGCTTTGGGGAGAAAACCTACTATAAATCCTGACCTTCTTGATATTAAGGCAAACTATCTTGATTACAATGATATGTTTTGGCTTGCAATAGATGAAAATGACAGGGTAGTCGGATGTGTTGGGTGTTCAAGAATTGCTGATACAGATCAAGCATTTTTGCATAGGCTTTATATAAAACCATCATTAAAACGAAAGGGAATCGGTTCAAAGTTACTTAATACGGCAGAGTTATGGATGCGTGAAAACGGTATTGCTGTTTCAAAAGTACATTTGGGGACACCAAAAGAGCAGTGGTTTGAATCTTATGCTTTTTATCCGAAACACGGATATATAGAATATAAACCAAGGTATATGATGAAGGTTCTGTAAATCCCGATTTGTCGAGATGTTTGATGGAAAATTTATGGAGGTAAAATAAAATGATGAAACTTGATAATTTTATTGGTATGATGACGGGACATTTTGATAATAAAGAGCAGTTTAATATGATGCAGGCAACAGGAAAAATATATCCTTATGCTAAGCATGTAAATACAGTCTGCAATGACAAAATAAATAATATTCCTCAAGATTTCAATGGAAAATTTGTTGTTGAAGAAAGTTATTATGAGACAAATGGTAACCGTCATGCATCACCGCACCTTTTCCTTATTACAGAAAATGAAGATGGAATTTTACTTTCCTCCTATGAGATTCCGGAAGGAGAAGACAAAAATACATTTTCATATGATTCTATGAAAAATGTTGATTATAGTGAACTGAAAAAATCTAAAAAGTTTAAGCCGGCACTTTATCATGAAAATGATGGCATCTGGGAGGGAGGCAGCACAAGTCAGTTTTCACCAGTAATGACATTTAAGCTTTGGGAAAAGTTTTCTGATAGTTGTTTGGAAGTATCTGAAATTATGGAAGTTAACGGAAAGCGGACTTTTGGATACGATGATCCTATTATTTACAAACGTGTATAAATAAGTGACGAACATGGTGACAACTTCCAGTTTGTCGAACACATGAAAGTTTGAAGTTTCGTAAGGATTTTTAAAACTGTCTCATTGCATGGTTACGTTTATTAAGATATGATTGGTTTGGAGGTGATACATTATGGCAAATGAAGATAAAAAAGATTTTAATACTATGCTTATGGATAGCAAGGATATGCCAAAAGTTCAAATCATAACAGATGAAAAGAGTATCGAAAAATATGGTGGAGATAAAATGTATTTTGCCCCACCTATTGACTACGACAAAGTAATGCGACTTGTGCCTTGTGGAAAATTACTTACAGTAGGTACAATAAGGGAATTCTTTGCTAAACAAAGTGGTGCTGATTTTACAGAGCCAATTACAGCTGGAATTTTTGTTTCGATAGTTGCATGGGCGAGTTATCAGCGTGCAGAAGATAAAACCCCTTATTGGAGAACATTAAAAGCAAAAGGGGAATTAAATGCAAAGTATCCAGGAGGCGTTGAGGCACAAAAGGAGATGCTTGAAAAAGAGGGACATATCGTAATCCAAAAAGGTAGAACCAATATTAAGTATTATGTTAAGGACTACGAAAAAGCATTATTTACATTGTAATAGATAATGTGAAACTTCCAGTTTATCAGGTATAACACATCAATATATGAATGAAAATAAAATGTGTTAATTCACATTTGGAAAGGTAAAGTATGGCATTAGAAAATAAGTTTAATATCACAGACTCCGCAGAACTTGCAAGAATGGAAGAAAGGATAAGTAAGAAAAAAGCAGTGGAGTTGTTTGAAAATGGATATTTGGATAAATATAAAGCAGGCTCTTTTGAGATGCTTGCGGCAATTCACAAATATTTATTTGGTGAGATATATGATTTTGCAGGAAAAGTGAGAAATGTAAATATTGCAAAAGGTAACTTTCGATTTGCGCCAGTTATGTATTTACAAGCTGCAATCGAGAATGTTGAGAAGATGCCACAATCAACATTTGATGAAATTGTTGAAAAATATGTTGAGATGAATATAGCACATCCTTTTCGTGAAGGTAATGGTCGAAGTACCAGGATATGGCTTGATTTGATTCTGAAGAAAGAGTTGAACAAAGTTATTAATTGGAGCCTTGTAGATAAGGAAAATTATCTGTTAGCAATGGAAAGAAGTCCAATCAGAGATATTGAAATAAAATATATTTTAAAACAAGCTTTGACGGATAAGGTTAATGATAGAGAAGTTTATATGAAGGGTATAGATTATAGCTATTATTATGAAGGTTATGTAATATATAGAGCTGAAGATTTATAGATATATACTCCTACCAACGGCAGGATCAATAAAAGAATTGCCGTTGCTAGTCGTTCTCCAAAATAATTTCAAAGGAGAATGACTATGAAACAAAATTTAATTACGGACATTATTCAAGGAATGCTACCATACTTGAATAATGCACAGGGTAAGCGATTGCAGGAGGTACTTCAATCTGCATTTGTAAACTATGAAATAACGGTAAATATCATAAGGAAATGTTTAGTGTGAATGTAAAGTTAAGTGAGATAAATCAGGTGGCGGAGCTGGTGTGAGAAAATTAATATGATTTGGAATATAGGGTTTGTTGAAGGCAGCTGTAAGTGGAGACTTATGGCTGTTTTTTTGTTAATAGGGAAGAATATTTTATGGCTTATAAATGTAGTAGATGGTATAATATCAAGTAAGTTATATGATAAAAGAATTGAAATAAATTTGCTTAATGATGTCCATGAAAATTTAAAATATAATATAGTAAATGAATCTTGAAAATATGGGAATAGAACATTCATATAATATGCATTCAGATTATGTTCAGGAATTATTAAAAAAGGCTCAAATATATGGTCCTGAATTAAGAGATAATATTTTGCGGGATTTTCCAGATTTATTTGAATCTGATGAAGAATTGGTAAGAACTATATTTAGTAACTATATAGAAATTGATGATTTGCTAAAATGTCCATTGGCAAAAATGACACGAGATTTACTTAAGGAATTAGGTATAATTTGATAAATATATTGTGGTGAATGGTGAATATGAGGTTGAGAAAATGTTTGATTGGGATTACAAAATAATCCATTATTGTTTATGGAGGAGTCATCAGACATATTGGAGTATTCAGATAAAGGATTAGCAAGCCAGATTTTTGAAGAACAAAAAGATATATTAAAAGGACTGGATTACAATGAAATATCCTTTGTCTGCTTAAGACTGGACGGAAGTTTGGAACTGCCAAGTACATTAGGAATTGTTTGCAGGAAGATTGCGCAGAAGCTGGATGGATTTGAAGGATTTCACTTTTACCAGTTGCGCCACACCTACACAAGTAACCTTCTGGCAAATGGAGTAGCACCAAAGGATGTGCAGGAACTGTTAGGACACTCAGATGTCAGTACCACAATGAATGTCTATGCTCGCTCCACAAGAAAAGCCAAGCGGGAATCGGCGAGGCTGCTTGATAAAGTGGCAGGCAACGACTAAAAAATAAATTCCCTTATTTCCCTTACAATTATCTCATAAGGGCAAAAATAAGGAAAAATACATATCATTTCACTAATGAACAGGCTAGAATATCTGTAAAATGGGGAATGCGAATGGCACCGCTTAGATAAACTGGAATCTGTTACACTCTTTCTTTCATCTTTTTATTATAAATCACAAGAACCATTATAAAAGAAAGTAACTGTCCAATTAATATTCTCACTATTTGCATATTGTCTGCTTCATTATTTGAAACAACATGTACAAGATTTGTCACGGCAACATTATTAAATAAATGGTCTCCTAATCCCATCCATAATGAACCTGTCAGCTTGTATAATAATGACCATTTTAAACTCATAATACCAGCTAATACAATATAACCAATTCCCATTACCAATAGATTTCCGATTGATGAATTATCTTCTATATAATCCCTAAATGGCATAACCCAATGCCAAATACCAAACAAAAATGCAATAAACACAATACTTTTGATATATGAACCCTCATCTAGTATTTTTGAAAAGAGGCCTCTGAAAACACCCTCCTCCATCCAAACATTAATGATATTAAAAACAATGCACAGCATTACAAACTGTATTCCTGTCTGTTCTACCATCTCACCATTAAGTGAAAATCCACTTGCATAAAAACACAAATTCACATTTCCATTCATCACATACAAAATAATACATTCAATGGTATATGCTACAATAAAACATATTATCCCTAGCAACAACCCTTTTGTAATATTACTAGCAAAACCTGTTTTTACAAATCCTATGTCACTCCATTTGCTTTTTGTAACACGCAAAAGAATAAATAAAATAACTATTCCAAAAATTTTATGTATAAAATTTTCAGCCAATACTGTTTCATCAGTTCTAATAAAGAAATATTCAATTATTCTTGCAATGACGCAAACAATAAATATTCCCCAGCATACTACTATTGAATGCTTTTTTAGTATATTCATTTAAACATATCCCTTCTTTATTTTAAGAATGCCAATCTTATCGGTCTGACAAATTCCGATTGAGATTTTACCTGCTCCCAGTCAGATTTTAAATATAGATATGCCCTCTTCATACATTGTTTTATAAGGATCTCCAATCGCCGCGAAAGCATCTTTTTCACTTTTTCGTTCCCAATCCATATCTATATACCCATCGGTTTTTACATGTTGTTTTCCCGCAAGCACACAAAAATAGCTGCACACAACTTCATTTAAAATCAGATACTCCAGAAGTGTCCTGTCATCCACATATTTTTCAAATACAAGGGTGCCCCTCTCATAACAAAATACCTTTGTCCGGTATTCCATAATATCAATTTTAAGTTCCATATCAAATTTTGAATTGTCAATCATTCTTTTAAAACTTTCAATCTGATAACTTACCGGAATTTGCGCCTTATCAAGCAATTTATGCACATTATAAAATATTTCTTTCTGTTTCATACCTGTCCTCAATGCATTCTGCTCTGTTGTATTTTCTTCATCCCTATCCGAAAATAGAAATCTATCTGATTTACATTCCAGTTCCCGAAAACGGCTGGCTAGCTGGTCGAGCCGTTCTGTGCCAAATGCCTCATATTCTTCCTTAGTAATTTCATAGTACCGATTATACCAGGCAACCCATGTAACCACACAACTTAGAATATATTTATCCACTTCCGGAACATATCCAACACTATACAGCAGTTTTGTATTTACTTTCTCATTTTGTATATTCATATGCCCTCCAACTATATTCATATCCATTATAATAATCCCATTCGGGTATAATCTCAATATACATATCATTTCACTATCTAAGGGGGCTGAAAAGCCTGTAAAATAAGGAAAGTTCAGGAAATCTCTCCACAACTTCCGATTTGATAATCTCTTGAACAAGGCTACCATATGGGTTATTCTACCACATATTCATCCTTAATTCATCTAAAATTTTCACGATTGATTTACCACACTTCTAAACTATCTTCTGCATCAACCCAAGCTTGCATTTCTCCATCTAACACTAAGCGTGCATACTCCATATGTTCATCAATCGCAAGAGCATTCAATGCACATTGTGAATTAGGTGTGGTCTTTAAACCGTCCTCTGACTTATTACAGTCAATGCACAAAATCATATTATCAAAGGCGGTTATATCAATACTATCGCAGCATTGGTTATATGTAGCATATATAAGTTTCATAGCATTTTTGTCCTTTCATCGTTTTTACAGATAAGCCGGTTGTATTGATAAATTGTTGTGTGTCCCAGAATTATCCTTTAGAATGTGAAACTCATTATTTGTGCAAATTGTTTATACAACGAGCAATGTTTCGAAGTGTGCATCAGAAACAAACAAGAACTTGCAACCTTGAGAAAAGATATGCTTAGAGCAGTAAAAGGTTCTAAGTCAGAGAAGGAGAAAAAAGAGTAATGAAGAAATTCTTTTGATTACGACGATGGCGACATGGCTTTTGTGAGAAGCTGTAGCTGCGTTTTTTACCATTGGCGCTGGTCTTAACAATATGTCTGCACACCAATTTTTTCTGAACTCTCATGTAGATTTCTTTTGGAATAATGGCTTCGTGGTTACCTTTGTGTTAAAATCACTGAAGATAATCAGCATATAATACTCTCTTTCCTTGAAAAAAGAGAAATAAATTAACCGATATGTTTCTTTATGATAAACTTACTAGAGAAGTCTATGATAAGGAGGTGTAGTAAAACAGAGGAGATAAGTTTGAAGAAAATTTTTTAGCTGGAGAAGTGGATGAAAATGCAGTTATTCGAAAATCTCGAATAACTGCAGCAGATGGTAAAACATATAACACGAATCACTATAATCTTAGAGCTATTATTGCAGTAGGTAGTCTGATTACGAATATGAGTATAATATTGGTAAGAAGCTATTTTCTCATAGTTCTAATCAACTGATATAAAACAATTTTTTGAGCATCATTAAGTCCAGATAAATCTAAATAATTCTTGTTATCAATACCAAGTAAATAATCAGTAGATACATTGAAATATGCGGCAATTTTTATTAAGTTGTCGTAAGAGGGCAGACGATTGCCTAACTCATATGCACTAATTAATGATTTTGAAACGCCAATTCGATTGGCTAATTGATTTTGAGTTAGGTTTGAATTTTGTCTTAAGAACTTTATTCGTTCATTTAGATTTACCATATGTGTACCTCCGATACAAATAGTATATCCAGAATAGGAACACATATGGTACTATGAGTATACAGGTAGTAATCTTAAAAAAAGATTTAAAATATTTTAAAGTTTTGTTGTTTTATGTATGCAAAAAATAGAAAAAATTTAGTACAAATGAGAAAATTGCAAGCTGGATTAATTATGTTATAGTAATAATGGCTGATAAAATGCAGAATTTTGTGTAAATCAAGGTGTAAATAAATTGGATAATTGTATGTTGTTGTGTATAATGTAGTTAGACACTATTTTATACAGGAAATAGTTGCGATAATACATATTTTATAAATAAATGTGATGTGTAAAATGTTGGATTGAAAAGTTGACAATTATGTAAAAAGGAGAAGAGTATGGCTATTTTTATTATTGTATTTTTAGGAATAATTACATATATAATGTGTAATTATATTTTGAATAATGTTGCACCCGAGGAACAAACACAGGCTGTATTAGCAAGCAAAAAGACAGGTACATATATGGATGCCAATAATGTGATACATACAAATTATATTTTAGAATTTGATGTCTTAGGTGAAAGAAAAAAGTTTATAGTAAAACATAATGTATATAAAATGTATTTTGAGGGGCAGCAGGGAAAGCTGGTTTATAAAAGAAAAAAATTTGTAGATTTTATTTGTTAATTAATATATGACAAGTAGTTTATATGGCGGATAGTTGATTAAATATATAATATATATAGAAGAATATATATGAAAGAACATTATAGAAAAGTCGTAGCAATAAGAACAGCAGGAAGATAGACTTCTGACTGTTCTTTTTTTGTAAAAATGTGTTGACAAAACTATATATATACTGTATATATAAATATATACAGTATATATGCGATGTGTTTAAACATATAGTATGTGATGTAAGTATATCAAATACTATCCGTATATAATTTTACACAAATAATCTGTATATCACCTAAAAAATATTAGCAGGCGTCAAAAATCAAAATCACCCTTGCTCTTACTAAATTACATATTAAAAATCAGGAGGCTTTGTTATGATAAAAGTGAGCAATATGTCAAAGGAATATCGGGCATTTAAGCTAAACAACATAAATATTCACTTGCCAAAGGGATATATTATGGGCTTGGTAGGGAGAAATGGAGCAGGAAAAACTACATTACTTAGAATATTGGTAGGTATAGAAAAAGCTGATAGTGGCAGTGTTATTATTAATGGCTTTGATATAAACGAAAATGAAGAAAATGCCAAAAAGGCGAAGGATAGTATAGGCTTTGTTTTTCTTGATAATTTATTTATAGATGAAGCAAGCCTTATAAAAAATGGTCGGGTATATGGGAAATATTATACAAGGTTTAATAAGGATACTTTGGTAAAGTATTGTGAAGAATTTGATTTAGATATAAAGAGAAAATATAAGAAGCTGTCAAAAGGCGAGAAGTTAAAATTTCAATTAGCCTTTGCACTTGCTCACCAGCCAAAATTATTAATATTAGATGAGCCAGCAGCAAATTTTGATAGAGATTTCAGGAAAAAGTTTATAAAGACCTTAACGAAGTTTGTAGCTGACGGAGAAAAAAGTGTAATAATAGCAACACATCTTACAGAGGATTTGGATAGAATAGCAGACTATGTTACATTTATGGATTGCGGAAAAATAGAAATGTCTATGGATAGAGAAACATTAATGGAAAGCTTTAAATTAATAAGTGGGGACACAGAAAAATGCAACCTTATAAGTAAAGAGCTTGTTATATATAGAGAGGACGGAAAATACGGTAGTAAGCTGCTAATTGATTTAAGAAGTGATAAGATAAAAAATAATATAATAAGTAGCGAACTTATGGTTGAAACGCCAAGCATAGAGGATATTATGTATTATATTACAAAGGGAAAAGAAGCTAAGGAAGAAAAAAAGGAGGATAACAGATATGTTTAAAATGGTATTACAGGATTTTAGAGCAGAGTTTTTTCATAATATTAAAGGAGAAAGAAAAAATTTATGGGTGTACATAATGATTATCTGCTTTTATAGCTTCTTGTTTATAAGAGATTTATTAAGAGATGGACCTAAGCAAAATATGGTGTGGTATGTGAATTTTTTGTTTTTAATTGTATTTGTTGAATGTATTCATACTATTTATCCAAATAAATTAGAAAAAATAATGCTTTTAGTGCCGCTTACAAGAGAGGAAAAATATAAATATTTAAAAATTAGATTAGTGATTAAGCAGGTAATTTCCTTAGTTATTCTAGGCATTGTAAACACTGTGTTTGTATGTATTGGATATACAAAGGTGTCTACTACTATTTTTGGTATGATAAGCCTGCTATTATTAGGTGCTGTTATGGGAATAACCATAAATAAAGTAGATGAACAGATTAATCATCTTTTTGAGGTAATAAATATATTTGTTGGCTTTGGAAATTTTTTGCTTATATTATCTGGAGAGTCCTTTATGGAAATTCCGAAGAATATAAACAATGGAATTATTGCAGTATTATCTATAATTCAGGTAGCAGGGTCAATAATTATTATGAAGAATTTTAGAAAATACGCAAAGGTCGATTTAGTCTAGGAAAGGAATAAGTTCAAGTAGAGCTTGATGTGAATATGAATATAGTTATTAAAACACAAGGTACAATGGCAATATATGAGCAAATAGTTAATCAGCTGAAAAACCAGATTGTAACAGGAGTATTACAAGCTGGCGAGGCACTGCCTTCAATAAGAGCATTGGCAGGAGAGCTTCAGGTAAGCGTGATTACAACCAAAAGAGCATACGAGGAATTGGAAAAGGAAGGACTTATTCGTTCTGTTGCAGGCAAGGGCTTTTATGTGTGCGAATATAATAAGGACTATTTAAAGGAAAAGCAGCTTATGATGCTTGAAAGCAGGCTTACAGAAATAATTTTTGAATGTAAAGGTGCTGGACTTACAAACGAGTACATATTAGAAATGGTAGAAGCATTACTGGAGGAGAAATAAAATGGAAGAGGAAATATTAAACTTAGTCAATGTTTGTGTGAATAAAGGAAAATTTTCCTTAAAGGATATTAGCTTTAAAATTGAAGAAGGCTATCTTATGGGAATTATTGGAAAGAACGGAGCAGGAAAAACCACTCTTTTAAATACAATTATTGGAAAAAATGGGAAGTATACTGGCAGAATATTGTATAAGGGAAAGGATATAAAAGAAAATTATAAGAAATTTATGGAGGAGTGTGCATACATTTCAGAAGATGCTGTATTTTTAAAGGAAGACACAATATTAAATAATGTAAGGCTGTTATCAGTTTTTAATGAAAAATTTGATGAAGAGAATTTTGTTAAAATGCTTACGGATAATGGAATTTCAGAGGACAAATTTATAGATAGATTGTCAAGGGGACAGTTTATAAAGCTACAGCTATGTCTGGCTAGAGCTATGGGTAAAAAACTGTATCTAATGGATGAGGTTACAGCAGGAATGGACCCAGTATACCGAAAGGAATTTTACAAGGAATTAAAGACAATGCAGCAGGAAGGCTGCACAATTATTGTGACAACCCATATTGTATCAGATTTAAACAGAAATATGGATTACATAGTAGAGCTTGAAAATGGAAAAATAGAGTCAATAAGAGAAAATGATGGAGGCTTTTGTTATGAATAGCGGATTAAACCAAAGTAATAATTCCTTGTTGTTAAAGGAATTTGATAAAAGAGCAAGGAACATAAGAGTAATCTCGCAGGTTTTTGAATGGTTTGGAGTAATATTTGAAGCAATAATGATTATTGGAATAATATGCAGTATTAATATTAATGATGAAGTTTCAAATAAAATAGTTTATGAAACAGGCTTTTCCTATTATATGCTTTTAGGTGGATATATGTTGTTTGTAATCAATATGTTTATTGTACCAGTTGTTATGCTGGGTAATGGGGAAAAAACTAATATATACAAATTTTTAAGCTGTTCGCCTATAAGTAAGGGTGAGATTTTTAAGTCAAGAATAAAAATAGTATGTAAAATGATGGGTATAAGAATTTTGATATTTGTAGGACTTGAACTGACTTTAATGTTAATTGAACATTCCTTAAATATAAAGGGAATAGCTTTGGCAGCAGTCGTTCCCTTTATTACAATGATAGGTGGAATACTTTATTGTATACCACCTAAAAAATGCTAGTTAATAATTGTGAAAAATAATTGTAAAAAAGAATTACTTAAAAATATTCATTCCAATAATTACAATACCTAGTATAACTAAAATCACACCTGTTAATCGGTTTAAGGTTTTAGCACTTGCCTTGTTGGCAAACTTTGCAGCAATTCTTGCCCAAAGAAGTGTAGATAATACACAAAAGATAAGGCTGGGAATGTCGGGCATACCATCAATGGCAAAGTGACTAATAGCACCTGTAAAGGCTGTAAAGGTCATAATGAATACGCTTGTGCCTACTGCTGTTTTTAGTTCATAGCCAAGAAAACTGGTAAGTATAAGGAGCATCATCATACCACCACCAGCACCTACAAAGCCACAAATAAAGCCAATAATTACACCTGAGATAATAGATTGGATTACTCTTTTTTTAGGGCTTACAAGTCCCATACTTTCCTTTGTGGTCATTACAGGTCTAACAATAAATTTAATGCCTAGTAAAAATGTCATAAATACGGAAATATTACCCATTGTAGAATTTTCTACCAGACTTGCAATAAAGCTTCCAAAAAGCGTAAATGCAAGAACGGAAATCATCATAATAAGTCCGTTTTTAATATCGAGATTTTTATTTTTTCCATATGTATATGCACTTACAGCACTGGCAAGCACATCGCTGGCAAGGGCAATGCCAACAGCCTCATATGCTGGCATATTTAAAAATGTGATTAACATTGGGCTTATTACTGCGGCAGCACTCATTCCGGCGAAGCCTGTACCAAGACCAGCACCAATACCTGCAATAAAGCAGACTATAAATTTTATAAGCATAGTTTTTTCTCCAGATAAATTTAATATTATAGTTCAACATTTTATTATAGATAGACATAATAATTATGTCAACATAAATTGAGGACATATTACATATTATAATGTATATAAAACTAATCTTAAATTCTAAAAATTATTTTTATAATAATTCCACATTTATCGTAGAAGGTTATACTTAATGTGTTATCTTAGTTTTGAAAATGAAAATTGCAAAAAAATTTGACAGAATACATAATATAAATGTAATATTCACATATAAGGTGTTAAAAATTAAACTAAACAGGAGAAACAGTATGAAAAAAATTTTAGTTACAGGTGGAACTACATTTGTTAGCAGGTATGTGGCAAAATATTTTGTCAAATGTGGCTATGAGGTATATGTTTTAAATCGTAATACCAAACCACAGGTGGAAGGTGTAAGACTGATTGAAGGTGATAGAAAAAATTTAGGAAGTATACTAAAAGATTTCCATTTTGATGTAGTCGCAGATATTACAGCATACACTCAGTCCGATATATTGAATTTGCTTGATGGACTTGGGGCGTTTGAGCAATACATTATGATTAGTTCCAGTGCTGTTTATCCAGAGTATGAGGCACAACCATTTAATGAAAATGCAAAGTTAGCTGAAAACAAATTCTGGGGAGCATATGGAACGAATAAGATAGAAGCTGAAAAAGCATTACTACAAAAAGTTCCTAATGCGTATATACTTCGCCCACCATATTTATATGGACCTATGAATAATGTTTATAGAGAGGCTTTTGTATTTGACTGTGCTATAGGGGATAGAAAATTTTATCTTCCAAAAGACGGAAAAATGAAAATGCAGTTTTTCCATGTAGCGGATTTGTGTAAGCTTATGAATATTATAATAGATACAAAGCCAGATACACATATTATGAATGTGGGTAATCCTATATCAGTTACAATAAAAGAGTGGGTTAGTATGTGTTATAAAGTGGCAGGAAAGACTCCAGAATACATAAATGTGTATAAAGATATTGACCAAAGAAATTACTTTAGCTTTTATGATTATGAATATGAACTTGATGTATCAAAACAAAATAAATTACTACCACAGGTTAAAGAATTAGAAGAAGGATTAAAAGAATGTTATGAGTGGTATATAAAAAATCAAAATGAGGTAAGGAAGAAACCATTAACTGACTTTATAGATGGAAATTTAATTTAATATTGTAAAGCCTCAATTCAGGTAAAGACCTGGTTGGGGCTTGCTTTATTTTCACAGACAAAATATCCTGATGTAAATATTGTTTCGGGCAAAAGATTAAATAATGCAACAAAGTCAGATATAGAACAATGGGTAAATGAATTACAGTAGATTAGCCTGTAGCGTAGGGTCAATAAATAATCCAAGCTTTGGAGGGTAAAATGTAAATAGAAAGAATAAAAGGGTAGTAAAAATTAATATTTTTGTTCCAGTGGAATTTGAAATATATGATTTGCTATAAAGCTTATTTTCCAACCAAAGTGCAAAGATAACGCCTGCAAAATATATGGCAATATTTATAAAGTCATAATTTTGACCAAGTACACCAAGAATTGTATAGAAGGCTACAACAATGAAAATCATTCCACCTATAATGCCTATAGTTCTTGAGCCGAGAAAATTTTCAGGAAGGTTATCCTTATTAAAATACAATTCCAAAATTGTAAGCAAAAGCATTGGGAAGAAAATAAGCTTTAAATGCTCAAAGGTAGATTCGTTAGTTGCAGAAAAAAGACCTATAAGGCTGTTCTGATTTGACCAGTCATATGTAAAATGTAAAAGTACACCTAAAACTGAAATAAAAATAAATCTGAAAAAATTTCTTTTAAAAGACATAAATCCCCCTTTATTAAAATTGGCATAATAATACTATAAATAGTATAATAATTCACATAAAAAGTACACCACTATAAATCAGACCCAAAATGTAAAGTACAAATATTAATTAAGCGGAAAAATATTAATACTATTATATTCAAAAACAACAGAAAATATTAAAAATTTTTGCAAATTTGGGACATAAATCAGCAAATTTGGGACATTGGAGTACAAGAGAGGAAAAATATGTTATAGTTGTTAAAAGTAACATAGAAATGAAAGGATAATACAGGAGGTGATATTGCAACGGATAAAGTAACGATAATCTAATATTTATTCAGGTATGGTATAGTGTAAATTATTCATATAAGAGGAAGTAATCTTAAACTAATTAAAAAACTAAAGGAAGCAAAGTAAGAAAGGCGTACTATATGAAAAAAAATTTAGTGTTAGTTATTATTGTACTTATATCAGTAGCTGTAGTAATTGGAGCTGTTATATTGATAAATATCTCAGAAAAAAATAGAATCTCCAATAAGGGTAACTCAACAAGCAAGGTCACAGACACTATAGTAGATAATTTTGTACCGGGAAGAGTGGAGATTAAGGTTACAGAAATATCTGAGGATAGTATAAAGGGAATAGTTGTTAATGGAGGGATTATATTTAAGACAGATGAAGAAATAACGGTTAAGGGAATAAATAGTACATCAATGGATGAAAATGGAAAAAATATTAGTAAGGATATGGTAATTTGTTTTAGCTGTACTGAGAAAGATATTGAAGCTGAGAATGTAGTAAATATTAGTAACTTTAGCATTAAGCAAAATTAAAGGTTATAGTTTTTATATAGCTGGAGTGAAAAGTGCATTTCCACTTTTATAAATGTGTTTTTTAAAGTGGCATTTACTCTTACAGAATGAAGTAAATGTCACTTTTTGTATCCACATAAAAATAAACCACCTACTATGCAGGTGTGTTTCCTGTAAGCTTTAGCTTCAAGTAAAAAACCTCCAGTGCTATAATTAGTAAAGGTTCGCCAACCGTACTAAATAGTAAAGGAGGTATCCAAAATGGACAATAATAGTTTAGCACACACAAAAGTACAGTTTACAAGGGACTACACAGGGTAACGGTATCTGACGGGAGGTGTGCCACCCGTCAGATTTTCCATGTGATGTTCAAGCTGTCGCTTGTAGCGGCAACGGTGGTAATCATCAAATCCACCACACGCCGCTTGTCGTCAAAGGATACATTGTCCCATGTGTCGAGGTAGCCGGAAATTTGGCTGACCTGTTCCGGGCTAATGGCTTCCACCGTCAACTCCGCTATCCTCGCCAGAAGGTCCTGCTTGCGCCCGTCCAGTTCTGCTATCTTCACATTCACATAGGAGAGCAGGACATTGTTTGCACCCGTCAGACTGTCCACCAGCTTTTCAATCTCGCCGTCCACATGGGCAAGATCCACTTGCAGG
>ULTO01033903.1_pt1 | contig 34412 bp, 27 predicted proteins | sample 1957601 | NCBI WGS metagenome assembly ULTO01 (sample SAMEA4835734, study PRJEB28245) | human gut metagenome | biome: gut microbiome; material: fecal sample | place: Denmark | collected 2008 | reverse complement strand
CCGCCATTCCCGCGGGGCCTCCGCCTATGATGGCAATATCACATTTTTTCATAATTGTTTCCCCTCCGCATTATTTCCTGTTCCCGAGCAAAAGTCTCGAGCCGCCGCCGGTTTTTGTTACCTGATTTTCGGCAATTCCGAGCTCCTTTGCAATGAGCTCCGTTACAAACGGCGTACAGAATCCCGCCTGACAACGTCCCATTCCGGCTCTTGTTCTGCGCTTGATACCGTCTGTCGTTGTCGCCTTCGGGTTCTGTCTTATAGCGGCGAGTATCTCGCCCTCGGTAACCGTTTCGCAACGGCAGATTACTCTTCCGTATGACGGGTCTTTCTTTATCATTTCGTTCTTCTCTTCTGCGGAGAGTGTGCGGAAATGCTTGCAGGAAACGCGGGTGTCGATGTGTTCGGGCTTTTCTTCAAGCGCAAGTCCGACACCGACAAGCAGGTTTACGATATATTCCGCTATCGCCGGCGATGACGAAAGTCCCGGGGAGTCGATTCCGACAGCATTCACGGCTCTTGGAGAATGAGCAGAGACCTCAAGGATAAAGTCCTCGCTTTCCACGCAAGCGGCACGGAGACCGGCAAATGACGTTATAACGGCTCTGTAATTTATGCCGTCGGCAGAGAGAGATGCCTTTTCCTTTATTGTGTCAAGGCCTTCGAGAGTTGTTGTCTTATCGTCCTTTTCCGTTTTTTCGGATGTCGGACCGACGAGAAGGTTTCCGTCAACCGTCGGTGTGACAAGTATTCCCTTGCCCGCCTTTGTCGGCGTCTGGAAAATCGTTCTTGAAACAAGTCCGCCCTCGGATTTATCGAGAAGCATGTATTCGCCCTTCTTTGCGACGAGATGATAGTCGTCGCCGTAGAGACGGGCAACCTCGTCCGAGCCGAGACCGGCAGCGTTGACGATATATTTTGCCTTTACCTCGTCCCCGCTCTCGGAAGTGAGTGTATAAACTTTTCCGTCATCGGATATCGACGCAACCTTGAAATTGCAAAAGAGATCGGTTCCGTTGTCCATAGCGTTACCAACGGCTGCAATCGTAAGATCGTAAGGGCAAACTATGCCGGACGACGTGCAGAGCAACGCTCCGACTATGTTCTTTGAGAGCGCGGGTTCGAGCTTTCTTGCCTCGTCACCGGTTATAACGGAAAGTCCCGGCACGCCGTTTGTCTTTCCTCTTTCACAGAGCATTTTGACGTGCTCGAGTTGTTCCTCGTCAAAGGCAACGACCATTGAGCCGTTGTTGATATAGTGGACGTCAAGCCTGCGACAGAGATCTGCCATCATAGCCGCACCCTTTACGTTCAACTCCGCTTTCAGCGTTCCCGGAACGGGGTCATAACCGCCGTGAACTATCGCGCTGTTTGCCTTTGTCGCGCCGAGGGCAACATCAGCCCCCGCTTCGACAATGCATACGCCGAGCTTGTACTTTGCCAGAGCCGCCGCCGTTAGACCGCCGGTTACTCCCGCTCCGATAATCGCAACATCGTAAATCATTTTCTTTTTATCTCCAAATCTTTATTTCAATACGTCGGGAATGCAACTTGCGTCCCCAACGATATAATCAATGTCATATTCAGTTTCCCTTGCCTGCTGTTCGGTTGTTTCTCCGCTCAAAACAAGCATCGTTTTAACCCCCGCGTTTATTCCGCAGGCGATGTCCGTATACATTCTGTCTCCGATGACAAGCGTATTTTCCTTGCAGATCGAAGAATCTTTTTTCTTCATCCATTCGATTGCAAGAAGCGGCATTTCAGGGCGCGGTTTGCCGATATAATACGGCTTTTTGCCCGTTGCGTTGAAAAGCATACCGCAAACGGAGCCGCAATCGGGAACATAACCGTATTCCGTCGGACAGACAAGATCCGGATTTGCCGCAATGAACGGAATGTCCTTCTCTGTCAGAAGTCTTGAAACGTCGTCCAGCTTTTTGTATGTAAGCTCCGTGTCATAACCCATGACAACGCCTTCGATTGCGTCCGAGTAATCCTCGCAAACGCAGACGCCCGCCTCGCGCAGTTCCTTTTTGAATGACTCCGTTCCGGCAACGTATAGCCGCTTTCCGGGGAGATTCGCATTCAGATAAAGGGCTGTCGCCTGTGATGATGTTATAAAGTCGCCTTCATTTGCGTCAATGCCGAGCTTCCCGAGCTTTTCGACATACGCCGAAACACTCTTTGACGAGTTGTTTGTCATGAAAAGGTACGTTTTTCCCTGCTCACGTATCACGGAGAGCATTTCTTTTGTAAACGGGAAGAGATTGTTGCCGAGGTAAATCGTCCCGTCCATATCAAAGAGGAAGAGACGGATATCGGCAAGGGTCGTGATGTCGCCTTTGAGTATCATATAATTCTTTCTGTTGCCTTTCTGTATTCCGTCGGACAGACGCCGTATTTCTTGCGGAAAAGTGCAGAGAAATAGAGCTGATTGTCATAACCGAGCATTTTTGATATTTCGCCTATCGGAAGCTCGCCGAGGGCAAGCATTTCCCTCGCGATACGGAGCTTTTCCGATATTATAAAGTCCTTCGGGGCATAGCCGAGGAGCCTTTTGAACATACGGTAAAACGAGTCGGGCGTCATTCCGAGAATGTCCGAAAGCTCTCCCTGCAGAATGTTTCTTCTTATGTTTGCGTGTATGTACTGAAGAACCTCCGCGAGCTTTTCGTGCCTTTCCATTATGTCGCTGCCGCCCGATTTCGGCACGGCTCCGTTAAGAACTATTCTTGCAAGACGGAAAACGTCGCATTGCATTTTGACCGCGTTTTCAAGGCGCGAATTTGTGAATTCTCTGTCTGCGAAAAGCGAGCAGAGCTCTTTGCATGTCGATGTTATCTCCTCGCCGGTGCTACCCGTGAAATGGGTTTCAAAGTCAAAAAGCGAGAATACCTGAAGGTTTGAATATACGTACAGACTCACCGCAGCAAAGACAAGCGTGCTTTCCTCACAGACGTCAAGCGTATATTCCGTGTCGCACGGTACAAGCACCGCCTCTCCTTCCGATACGGCTATCTGCTTTTCGCCCGTGTCGATGAGGAAGCTTCCGGCTTCCGCGCACAGGAAAAGCTCGAAAGGCAATTTCGTGGCAAGAACAGTTTCGTTGCGATGGTATTCTTTTCTTTCCGAAAGCATGAGCCTTGCGGAAACAGTGTTTTCAAGTGTCAGCCTTTCCAAATTCATTCCTCCGTTTTTATTTATTTCGCTATGTAGAACACGTAGTAGAAGTAGACCGCAACAGCGGAAATAACAGTCAAAACCGCAAGCGTGATTATATTTGCGCGCGTGAACTTCCTTTCGGAACCGGCGTACGCCGTAAGCTTCATCCGCGCAGTGAACGGGACGATTGCAAACAGAAACAGAGACAGAAGCAATGCCTCCGCAGGCAGAAGCGCCGCATTTTTCAAAGTTCTTGCCAATGTGAAAAACTTATAGGTTGAATCAATCCCGAAATATGCATAATACCAACGCATTATAACCGGCGTGAGAATTATGTTGCACACAAGTACAACGGTAAACCTTGCAAGTATCACCCTTCCGACAGAAAGCCTTGCTCTGTAAAAGAAGAGACCGAAAATAAACGAGCTCGACATGGCAATCAGTATGTACGGGAAGAAATAATCCCCGTGCGGGAAAAGAAACGCGCCGAGCGTATCGCTTATCGCCCCACTTGCGAGCCCGACGAGAGGACCGTATATCATAGAGCCGAGCGCATTTGCAAAAAATCCGACTGATATATAAAGTGCGTTCGGTATAAGCGGAATACTCAGACTTCTCAGAATTATCCGAAGAGCCGTTATCATAGCGGCTATTATTATCGTCCTCGGATTTCCGAATTCGGAGACTGCGTGCTTCCAGTAGTCCCTATGAAACGGAGAGGGAAAACACTCAAAAGACGAGCCCTGTGTGTTCATTCGTTTTCCTCCTTTCGCTGTAATTGCTCTGCCGCGAGCAAAGGCGCGGAAACCCCGCCGTTCCCCGCGGAAACGAAGACGCACCGCTTTACGGTTTTCAGAACACCGTCGGCGACAATCGGTCGATTGCCCCGCTTTGCGTCGCGCTTCGCAATGTCCATAATATATCAGAATTATATCACTAAAAAACGCATAATTCAATAGAAAGAGACAAATTTATATGTGTTTTTTACGCAGGTATTATTTTTTTAGAAGTCTGAGAAAAGCGGCAGAGACTCTGTCCGTATCCGAAAGCCCGCCCTTTGCGAAGAGAACGTAATCCCTGTAATAAAGAAATTCGGTATTTTCCGCGGGATCACACGGAGCGGGCTCATAATTGCTCTTCATTTCGGCGCACAGTCGTTCCGCGTCGATTGACGTTTTCGCTTTTATCAATATTATTTCAAACCCGTTCGAAGAAAACGCCGGAGAAAATACAGCCGCACTTTCAACACAGCTTTTATAAGTTTTTTCGGAAATGCCGATGATATAACAATCGTCTTCTTTTATGTCTTTATCCGTAAGCTCCCTTCCGGACGCGTTTTTCATCTCTGCCGACATTTCGGAAAAAGATATATTTTTCATCTCTCCGCATGAGCAAAGAATGAGCGCCATGGTGAGCGCGGTTACAACTAATTTTTTCATAAAAAATCACCTCAAAGCTATTGTTTGAGGTGATCTGTGTTTTTATTCGTCAATGCGCTTCATACCAGCTCAGACCCTGCGAAATTTCAACGGTCAGCGGTACGGAAAGCGATGCCGCATGCTCCATTTCGTACTTCAGTATCTGCTCGGCTCTGTCCGAACAGCTCTCTGCCGCTTCGACGATAAGCTCGTCATGAACCTGCAAAATAAGTCTTGCGTCAAGCTGTTCCTCTTTCAGCCGTTTGTCAACGGTAACCATAGCCTTTTTGATGATGTCAGCCGCCGCGCCCTGAATCGGGCTGTTCATCGCAACTCTTTCTCCGAAGGCAATCTCGTTTTTTCTGTGCGATTTCAGCTCCGGAATATACCTGCGACGACCGAACAGCGTCGTTACATAGCCGTCACGCTTGGCTTCCTCAACCACGTCAGAAAGATACTGCTTTATCTTCGGATATGACTGAAGATAGCTTTCTATATATTCCGCCGCCTGTCTGCGACTCGTGTGCAGGTCAGCTGCAAGCGAAAACTCTCCCATTCCGTACATTATTCCGAAATTGACGGCTTTCGCCTTCTTGCGCATTTCAATTGTAACTTCATCCTTTGAAACTCCGAACATCTTCATAGCCGTCGACGAATGAATGTCAAACCCGGAAAGAAATGCTTCCCGCATATTTTCGTCGCCCGAAACGGCGCAGAGCAGGCGTAACTCTATCTGCGAATAGTCCGCGTCGATAAGAACTCTTCCCTCACCCGTCGGAACAAAGAATTTGCGGAATTCCCTGCCGAGCTCGGTTTTTATCGGAATGTTCTGGAGGTTCGGCTCAGCCGATGAAAGTCTGCCCGTTGCCGTGACAGCCTGTTTGAACCTGGTATGGACTCTGCCGTTTTCGTCTGCCGCTTCGATAAGCCCGTCAGCATAGGTGCTTTTCAGCTTTCCGTCCGCGCGGTATTCAAGAATGTAATCTATGACGGGAGAAAACGGGCGTAGCGACTCAAGCACCTCGGCGCTTGTCGAATATCCGCTCTTTGTCTTTTTTCCCGTCGGCAAATGCATTTTATCAAAGAGAACCTCTCCGAGCTGCTTCGGCGAATTTATATTGAATTCCGTCCCCGCAAGCATATAAATCTGCTCGGCAAGCTGTCTTTGCGCCTCTCCGAGCACGGACGAGAACTCCGCGAGCTTCTCCGTATCAACCTTAAATCCCTCGCTCTCCATCTTATAAAGCACTCTCGCAAGCGGAAATTCAGTCTCTTTATAGAGCTTCATTTGCCCTGTTTTTTCAAGCTCGGCAACAAAAACACCGTAAAGCGCAGATATATAGTGCGCTTCCGACGCTGTGTCGGTCACTTCCGCACAAAGATATCTTGAAACAAGCTTATCAAGTGATGTATCGCCCGCCCCGCCCATGCAGACATAGCCCATGAGCATTACATCATCTATGCAGGAGGAGAATTCGATACCGTATTTTTCAAGCCTGTGACACGTTTCCTTTACGTCATAGCAAACAATTCTTGCCCCGCCGCAAAGAAGGTCTTTGTTCTGCTCAATTCCGCTTATGCAAAGCAGTTTTCCTTCGCACGATAGATATATTCTGTCATTTTCAAAATCTATTGAACAACCGTATACCGTACTCGGGTCAATGTCGCCCGCGCTCGCCTCTTTTACTTCTGGAACCTCCGGAGCTTTGTCCGCGACCTCCGCCGTCTCTCCAAGCCCGAAACGCTTTATAAAGCCCGAAAAATCGAGCTTTCGGAAGATATCATAAAGCGCCGTGCTGTCAACGCCTTTGTATTCAACATCAGAAAGGTCGGGCAGCGACGGAACGTTTTTGTCTATCCTTGCAAGCTCACGGGAAAGATATACGTTTTCCTTGCTCGCAATCAGCTTTGTCATTGTATTCGTCGATGCGCTTCCGGCGGAAAGATTTTCATAAAGATTGTCTATGTCTCCGTATTCGGCGATGAGTTTTCCGGCTGTTTTCTCGCCTATGCCCGCTGCGCCCGGGATGTTATCCGAGCTATCGCCCATCAGCGCCTTCATATCGACAAACTGCGAAGGGTCGACGCCGTATTTTGCGCGGAATGCCTCCGCATCGTATTTTACGGATTCTCCCGTCGTCGCAAGCAAAACAGTCGTGTTTTCGTTTATGAGCTGGAGAGAGTCCCTGTCACCCGTGACGATATATGTCATAACGTCATTTTCCCCGCATATGCGTGAATAGGTGCCGAGGATGTCGTCCGCCTCATAGCCCGAAAGCTCAACGCAATGCGCGCCCATAGCCTGCAGGCACTCCTTTGCGGGGGCAAACTGCGAAAGCAGATCGGGCGGGGTCGCGTGCCTGCCGGCTTTGTATTCCGCAAACATTTTGTGGCGGAATGTCGGTGCGTGAACGTCAAAGGCAACGACAAAATAATCGGGCTTTATCTCCGCTACGTGCTTTGAAATTATATTTATCATCCCGTAAATCGCGTTTGTCGGCGTGCCATCCCTTGCGGTCAGCCCGCGGACACCGTAATATGCGCGATTTATTATCGAGTTTCCGTCAACGCAAAGCATTTTCTTCATATCGCTTCTGCCCTCTTTTCCGATTGTTAAGCATAGTATATCACATTTTTTATTATTTGCAAACAAAATCTTGACAAATCGAAAAGGTTTTGTTATAATAACATTCGCGATGCTACTATGGCTCAGTTGGCAGAGCGCGTCCTTGGTAAGGACGAGGTCGCCGGTCCGAATCCGGCTAGTAGCTCCAAAAATCCCGCACTTGCGTGCGGGATTTTTATTTTTCTCTATTTCAGCGGCAAAAGCATTAAAACAAGCTCCTGCCAGCCTGTCATGCGCGAACGGAATCCCTTCGGATTTCTTCCATACTCGACAAAACCAAGGCTTTTATAAAGGTTTAAAGCGGCAGCATTGTCCGAAACAACGTCCAGTTCAAGCTGCTCATATCCGGCGATCTTTGCGCACTCTATGCACGCTTCCGCAAGTTCCCTGCCGATTCCGAGTCCCCAATAAGCCTTTTCAACGCTTATCCCGAACTCCGCGCGATGCTTTGTCTTGTATTTTCCTCCGACAGCGGTAATTCCCGCCATGCCGACAATATTTCCGCCGATGAAAGCACAGATTTCTATCTCGTTATCACTTTTTTCCTTTGATAAAAGATAAGCGCCTTCTTTTTCGACTTCCATTGTGATTTCATCCGGATAGGAAAGCAGAAAGTCCGTCTCGCTGTGCGTCAGGCGGAACGTTCTGCAAACCTCTTCGGCATCGGCGGTGGTTGCATTTCTCAAAACACAACTGCGACCGTCCTTCAGAGTAACAGTCTTTTCAAATTTCATTATTTCTTTCTTCCGTAAGGCTTTTTCTGCTGACGGCACCAAGTTTTCATAACAAAGTTATGCGGCAGATGCTTTACGGCAAACACCTGAAGTCTTGCCGCGGAGCCGCAGACCGAAACCTTTTTATGCTTTTTCATATCCTTTATCGCACGACTGACAACCTGCTCCGCCGTGTAATAATGACTGTAATACGTTATGACGGAATCATCCTCGACCGCATGGTTAAAGAATTCCGTCTTGACCCAGAAAGGACAAACAGCCATAACGTCAATCCCCTTCGGAGCAAGCTCTGCCGCAAGTCCCTGCGAGAAGCTGAGCACAAACGCTTTGCTCGCGGCGTAAACATTTATATAAGGCACGGGCTGGAACGCGGAAAGCGAACCCATTTCATATATCTGGCTTCCGTTTTTCATATAAGGAATCGATTTGTATGTCATGCCGACAAGCGCCATGTCGTTCAGCTCTATCATCTGATAATATGTTTCAAGAGGCATATCCGTCGTTGCGGCGAATTTTCCGAAGCCTCCGGCATTTACAAGCACCTCGACATCCGGCTTTTCCTCTTCAAGCATTTTTCCGTATGTCTCTATGCTTTCCTTCTTCGTAAGGTCGAGAGAAATAGGTCTTATCTGCGCACGCGTCTTGCCTTTCAGCTCTTCGAGACGGTCAAGCCTGCGGGCAATGACCCATATCTCGTCAAAATCATGACATGCGTCCAGCTGAAAAACAAATTCTCTTCCCATTCCGGAGGAAGCTCCTGTTATAACGGCGATTTTCATTTCAAAAACTCCTTTTTTCTTTTCTCAGACAAATTTTATCACAACATATTATCATTGTCAACCGTTTGCAGAAATACACACGTGCGACGATATTTTTTCAAAAGGAAAAGCGACCCCTGCGGGTCGCTTTTTTGTAGTTTATCCGAAGAAATAAAAATCGTCTGCGGAGCCGTATTCATCAAGGTCTGTGGGAACGTCAACCGTTACGGGAGTACCGGGATTTACGAATTCGATTTCAACCGAGTTCTCGCTTGTCGCCGTTGCGGTAACGCCTTCCTGCGTGACAGAGACTGAAATTTTATAATTCATAGTATATTTTGAAATGTAGCCGTCTTTGTTTACAACCATGGAAATTGTTATATCGTCAGCCTTTATGTCATACATGGAGACATCGTCGGCATCAAGCGCTTCGAGCGCCTTTTCATAAATATCTTTGCAGTATTCGGAGAACTGCTCTCCCGTAAGCGTGACGTTTATCGTCTTTGTCTTGTCATCGTTTTCGATAACCTCAACATCCTTGAAAATGTCTTCGGGAAGGTTGGAGATAAGCGTGTCGTCAATATCCACGCTGTAATCCTGAGCATCCTCGGAGTCTGCGTCCATCTTGACCTTCATGCCCGCCATCGAAACGTATATCGTATCGGATGTGCTGTAAACATTTGCTTTCATGGATATTCCGGAAACGCCGATGTCAAAATCGCCGGAGAGCGTGGGAGCATCTCCTTTAAGTCCCGCTGTCTTAACGGAATAACCGACCGTCATTGAAAGTTTTTCGCTGCCGAAGGCTATTGCTGACGTTGCCGTCGATTTGAGCTCCATCGAATCAAGAGCTTTTGTCTTTGCCATTGCTTCGCTGAATGTCTGGTATGCTGTCATTTCCTTCTTGCAGGAAGCAAGAAGCACAACAGAGAGAACCATCACAAGCGCAAGCATAATCGCTGATAATTTTTTCATTGTGAATTCTCCTTTTTGCCGATATGGCTTATATTTTATAGCGTCTTTTCTTAAAAAGTGCGTCAACCCGAAACGTAGCTGTCGAGGTCTGCGGGAACATCAACCGTTACGGTGCTTCCCGGATTTATAAGGTTCACTCCGACCGCCGTAACCGCGCCGCTGATAAAGTCGACGTCGGAGCCGCCGATCGAAACCTTGATCGAAATCTTATAGCCAGCTTCGTATTTTGAAATATATCCGTCCTTGCCGACGGTGACGGAAACCTTTACATCCTCAATCGTGACTTTATAGGACGATGTCCCATCATCGGGCAAACCGTTTGTATATGTTTTTGTCTCAAAAGCGGTGCCCTTGCAATACTGTTCAAATTGTTCCTGCGTAAGCGATACGGTCACGGTATTCGTTTTGTCGCTGTTTTCAACGACCTTTGCATCAGCAAAAACTTCTTCCGGCAAAGAAGCCGTTACAATTCTGAACATCGATACAAGGTCATACATGAGCGCCGTCGGTTCGTCAAGTTCCGCTTTGGTTTTTGACATTTCTCCCATGCCGATATAAGCGAAACCGTCGGCATTGTATACCGAACTTTTCATGCTCACTCCGGAAGATTCAACCGTAACGTCGCCGGAAGCAATCGGACTGCCGCCGAGTCCGGATATCTTTGCCGAATATTTTATAATGCCTGAACCGTCTTCATCAGGCACCGTCGTTGCCATGTCCATATTAAATTCAACCGAGTCAAGCGATTTTGTCTTTTCAAGCGCCTCGGAGAACACTTCATATGCCGTTTTCTTCTTGCACGATGTGAACACCGCCGCGGAAACAATCAGCATAACAGCAAGCAAAACTGCCGATATCTTTTTCATTTTCTGTCCCTTTCTGTGTTGTCATAAATATTTTTATTTTTCTTTATCTGTTGTATAGGACGTATTTATCAAGGTCTGAGGGAACATCAACCGTTACGGTCTTGCCGGGATTGATTATCTCAAACGAGGATTCAAAGTCGAATTCCGCGGTAACCGTCACGCTTGAACCGTAAGAGAGCGTCGTCTTAATAGTATACCCGAGCGAATATGAAGCGAAATAGCCGTCGCTTGTGATATGTATTGTCAGAGCGGCGTTCTCCGGCCATATTTCGTCAAGAGTGATATTGCCCATATCGGCGTTGTTATAGCTCTCAACAATCGCTTCAATCACATGACCGAAATGCTCATAGAACATTTCTTCGGATATGTCAACGACAAGATCGATTGAGCCGTCCGAATTTCTGCGCACTTCGGCTTCGTCGACCATTTTCTCAATGCCGTCTGTAATTTCCACAACGGAAGGAAGCGGCAGGTATGCGTCCTCTTCGCCGTAAATCGGGAACTTCACCTTCTGGTCGCCTACGCTTACATATTCTGCGTCCGCAGTTCTGTAAATGAACATCTCTCCTGTTTTGCCTTTTGAAGCCGACGTAATTGTTCCGGAGCCTTTAAGATTGCTTCCGTTTAGTCCGGAAAATTTTGCTCTGTACTTTGTATAACTTGTTTCTTCTTCGCCGACTGCTTTGGTTGTTACCGATTCCGAAGAAGAATATTCAACGGAATCAAGTGAGTCCGTATTTTCCAGCGCCGCCATGAGGAGATTGTATGCTTCATCCGGAACGCTGTATTCGTCAAGATCGGAGGGTGCTTCAATCTTCACTTCCGCGCCGGGATTTACCAGTTTGCAAGTCTCTTCGGACGACAATTTCGTTGAAACAATATCACCAGAAGACTTCGTCACATCAAGCAAGAGAGTATATGACAGCTTAAACTCGCCGACATATCCGTCATTTATCACAACAGAAACGCTTATATCCGAGGCTTCATACGTTGCATGTCCGGACACTCCGGCATAATCTTCTGCCGTTTGCAGTACGGGCTCAAAATATTTGAAGAACTGCTCGGGCGTAAGGCTGATTCCGGTTATCGTTATCTCTTTTCCTGCTTTTACAACCGTTGCGTTTTCAAATGTGTCCTCTGAAAACTCTGAGAGCATATCATCAATTGTCAACGTTGAAATGATATACTTATCATATGCGGGATCGGAAAGGTCGATCTTCATTTTTTCGCCTTCCGATGAAACATATGCGATTCCGTCTGCAACATAAGCCGACGATGTGACTTTCTCATCGCCGAGCAGAATTGCGCATTCTGTAAGCGAAACGGGATTTTTGCTCTTACGACCGACAATCTTTCCGTGGATTCCGGCCGTCAGATTAAGGCTGACGCCCGTAGCTGTGATGTTCGATTTTGATGTCGATGTATATTCGATCGAATCAGGCTCTTTTGTCTTTCTGACAGCCTCGATATATGCGTTGTAGCCTTCTTTGAGTGTTATGTAATCGCCGATATCCTCGGGTGCGTCTGCCGTCACCTCAGTGCCGGGGTTTATAAACTCAACCTTTGCGGAGCCTGTGACATCTCCGCTTTTGCCAGACGTCACTGCAAATTCAAATCCGAATGAGGATATAAAGCCCTCTGCGTTTATTTTGACGGAAACCTTCGCGTCCGTGAATGTCGCAGTCGTGTCATTGCCTTTGCCGCCCGATGTAAATCTGACAAAGCTGTCATATGCGTCGGCATAAAGTTCTTTTGCTCTGTCGGGCGTGAGCACGAAATCAATTGTGAATGTTCCGTCCTCGTTCTTGACGGCGGGAACATCCTTGAGGTCGTCCTCCGTGAACGACACGATCAGCTTTTTTATCATGGATGAAAGATTGAACATGAGCGCGTCATCGGATGCAATGTCCATTTTCTCTTTTTCCGTTCCGCCGATGTTTACATAAGCTGTGCCGTCGGCATTGTAGACATCGTTTTTCACCGTTGCTCCGTTGATTGTGCATTCAACTTCGCCCAGCGAAACGGGATTTTCGTTTTTAATGCCGACTGTTTTTGCTTTGGTGTTGACCGTCATGCTCTGCTGCTCGCCGTCTTTTTCAAAGCTTGCGGTAAGTGACGAGGCAAACTCGGCAGATTCAAGCGCTTTTGTCTTTTCAAAAGCCTCCGTGTAAATCTGATAAGCAGATTTTCCCCCGCACGCTGTCAACAGCATTACGGACGCGATCATAACGATCGCAAGCGCGATGGATGTTAGTTTCTTCATTAGTTGTTTCCTTTCAATTTGCGACTGTCGCCAAAGCGACACTATTTGGTATTATTTTAGCATAAAAGTGCTATAAAGTCAAGGGAATATTGCTTTTTTTAGGAAGGAAGGAAGGAAGGAAGGAAGGAAGGAAGGAATTTATTGCACAAAAAATTCGTCGTTTTTTATGCAAAACGACGAATTTTGGCAAATTTTAATCTTCTTATCAGAGGTAAGCCTTGAGATCCTCGGGAAGATCATCTTCATTTACAGAGGATGTAAGTACGAGGTCGATGCCCGCCTTTTCGGCAAACGCAACAGCGGGACGGAAGAACTTTGCAAGCCCTTCGACTGTATCGTCGCACATTTTCATCGCAGAGTCGATAAAGATGTGTGTTATGTCATGGTTGGAGGCATAAATGCCGCATACAAAACCGTAAAGAGCGTCCGCACCGGAGATACCGTATTCGGATGTATCCATAAGTCTTGCCTTGTATGTTACGTCGAAACGGAGCTTATCGCCTTTTTCAAGACATACGACCGCACCGTTTGAAGAAGAAGTTGCGGAGTTGACCATTTCGATGAGCGTTTTTGTTTTTCCCGTGCCCTTAAGGCCTACAATGAGTTTAGTCAAGATAATCACTCTTTCTCAGCGGATTTGGATTTTTTGTTCCTGCGCTCGTCCGCTGACAATGGCGCAGGCTGTTATCTGTTATTATAATACTACATTCACATGCATTTTGCAAGTGATATTTTCGGTAAATTGATTAAATATTTTTGAATTTTGCGTTTTTATTCCTTCGGAATGATGTTTTTTATCATTTTTTCGGCTTTTATCCTCGGAATGATGACGTCCCTGCCGCATTTTTCGCAACGCAGTTTGATATCCGAGCCCGCATAAAGCACGGAAAAACGGTTCCCGCCGCAGGGGTGTGATTTTTTCATTACGGCAACATCGCCGACGTTTATTTTCGGTATTATCACAAAAGTCACTTCCCTTCGCCTTCATTATATCACACTTATGCGAAAAAAGGCAACCCATTTATGTAAAAAGAAAGCGGCGGAAAAATCCGCCGTTTTCTTCATCTTTTAACCGTTATTTTCAGAGTGTGATTTTTCCCGTCCGGATAAAACACCGTTTCCGAAACGGGCTTTCCCTTTGATACAATTTCGCCGTCAAGGCAGATTGTGTTTTCTTCGCCCGAAGATACACAAACGCGGTAAACACTTTTCCCTTTTATTATATCGAGCGAAAAACTGCGGAAACTCTCCGAAAGCACGGGCGAAATATAAAACCCGCCGTCGACCTCCCTGTAACCGCAGAGCGATGATATAACCGCCGTCCTGTACCAGCCTGCCGCTCCGGTATACCAGCTCCAGCCGCCGCGTCCCGCGTTTCTCATTTCAGAGCCGACATCGCCGCACAGAACATAAGGCTCCGCGCCGTACCGAACGAGCTTTTTGTCGCTTTTGAGCGCCGGATTTATTGCAGTGAGCATTTCATAAGCAAGCTCGCCCTTTCCGATTTCAGCAGTCGCCATCGCGCCCCACACTGCGGCGTGCGTATACTGACCGCCGTTTTCTCTTATGCCGGGCGGATATCCTTTTATATATCCCGGTGAGCGGACTGTTTTGTCAAACGGCGGCGAAAGCAGTTTTATAATGCCGATGTCACTGTCATAAAGCTCGTTTATCGCCGTTGCCATTGCGATTTTTGCCCGCTCCGAGGGCTTTCCGTCTGAGCAAAGAGCGGAAAACGCCTGCGGGAGAATATCTATTCTGCATTCGTCACAGGTCTTTGAGCCGAGAGGCGAGCCGTCATCAAAAAATCCGCGCAGGTATCTGTCGCCTTCAAAGCAGTATGTGTCGACAGACTTTTCAAGCATAGCCGCCGTTTTTTCAAAGCGCTCGGCATGCTCTTTGTCATCGCGCTCCGCGCACATGACGGCAAACGCCGAAAGCCTTGCCGCCGCAAACTGGGAAAGCCAGACGCTCTCTCCCTTGCCGCCCTTACCAACCTCGTTCATTCCGTCGTTCCAGTCGCATGTGCCGAAGAGCGACAGTCCGTGACGCCCCGTCCGGCAGAGTCTTTCCGCCGCGCGGAGCAGATGTTCAAATAGCGTATATTTTTCTTCCGTAAATCTGCCGAATTCATATCTTTCAAGTTCTCTTGCGTCAAGCGGAGGAGACGAAACAAACGGAAGACGGACATCCAGCAGCGACATATTGCCGCTGCGGCGGATATATTCCTCTGCTCCGTAAAGCAGCCATGCGCAATCGTCCGAGCAACGCGTCCTTATACCGTAATGCCCGCGTCCGCCTTCATAGAGATTGTGCCACCAATGCATAACGTCGCCCTCTTCGTACTGATGGCAGGCGCAGAAAATTATCTGCTTTTTCAGCATATCCCCGCCGACGGAAAGGCAGTCCTGAAGCTGATCGCGGAAGCCGTAAGCGCCGCCGTTCTGATAAAAGCCCGTCCTTGCCGTAATTCTCGAAACGACGCATTGATAATAAAACCAGTCGTTGACCGTCGTATCAAAAACGGGTTCTGACGTTTTTATCTTCACCGCGGGACTTATTTTCGTGCAGGCGTGCGGTCTTCCGGCTGAACGGAAGGCTTTTTCGCAGTATCTTCTGTCGGTCTCTGCACGATGGGCAAACAGAGCAAACCGGCATAACGACTTTCCTTTGCCGACGATAAGCTCCGCGCCGACGGCGGCACAGTCAGCGCCCCCGCCAAACACCGCTCCGGCGGTTTTAAGTGACGCTCTGTCAGTATAGACGCGGTTTTTCTCTGCGTCCGTCATAATGCAGAGCTTCGGTGCAATCTTATCACCGCACGCCCTTCTGACGTAAACCGCCCCGCGCGCCGTATCCGCCGAAAAGGAATATTCTCTTGCGTCCGCCGCAGAGGAACCAAGACACGGCGTCACCGAATATATTATTTCAACCGACGTTTCTTTGTCCGCCGAAAGCTCTGCTGAAATATATTTCATTGCGAGCTTTTCGTCAAGCGTGACCTCAACCGTATAGCTAATCCCGCAAGCCCTTCCGACATATCTCACCCCGCCGAAAAAGTAATCGGCATATGCCGCGCAGGCGCACATATCAAAGTTCGATATGTGCTTTTCACCGTCCGTGATACGCATTGTCAGGATTTCGCCGCTGTCCTCGGTCATCGCTCTGCCGTCATGCGGGGTGAGCTTCAGCTGGGAGCTGTTTGTGCCGAAAGTAAATCCGAGCGAGTTCTGCGTTGCGACAAAGCCCGCGGAATGGGTCGAAACTATCTGCGCCCACGGGCGTTTTACCTCTTTTTTGTTGCATATAAATCCACCGCGATAGAACATCCCGCCGGCGACCTTTTTTATTGCCCCGCGAACCGCAGGCGCGGCACACGCCGTCACGTCGCGACGCGACGGAGAGCAAAGAATCCTCTCCGCACTTTTCGGCAGCGGAGTGAAGTATTTGTTTGAAAGAAGAGTGACGGAGAGCGGGAGCGAGCTGTCACACACGGCGCCGCATTTCCGCATGAGCGCGTATTTTTCGGACTCTGTCAGCTTATCGGCGTTTATCGGAAAAATTCCTCCGTCGACGGAAATAAAGCTCTCGCACCCCATGTCGCGGACGAGCTTTTTGACATGTGAAAGCATGCTCTGTCTGTATTCGTCGCTTTCCCTGTAAAGAATTACAAGATCAAACCGCAATCCCCTTATACAGGCATAGCGGAACATTCCGATCATCGCTTTGAGATTTTCGCTCTGCTTTCCGCCTGGACGGAAAAACCTCACAGCAACAATCGGCAGTTCTCCCGAGACGGAAAACCTGTAAAAATTGCTTGTCTTCACCTGACGGAAAAGCATTTCTTCCCCGCCCGAGCCCTCCGCCTGCGGAAAATGGACAGCCCTCAGAAGATAGCTCTCCATGGCGTCCGCATAAGGACCTATTCCGGCGGCGGACTTCATCATTGCGCAAATGCTTCCGAGCGACACCTTCCCTCGCTTTTTACCAAGGAAATACATAATGTCATCCCTGTTCTTTGAATAACCGATTGAAAACACCGCGGATTTGCTATTCTTGCAGACCGCCCTGAACAACGGCACAGTCGGCGCGCCTGTTCTTTCCCCGCATGGGATTTTTATAAGCTCCGCTATTGCTTTCTCTCCGTTACAGAAAGAAAGACCGTCTGTGCCGGTGTCGAATTCAAAGCCATTTTTCGCAGACGCAGTAATTCCGAGAAACGTCGCTTCCTCGCCGCCTCTGGGTCTTCTGCGGACGATGACGGATTTTTCGCCCGACTCATAGTCAAATTCAAGAAACAGTCCCGAAAAGCACTTGTGCGCTTTATATGCCTTCTCTCCGCGCATCACCGGCTCGAAGCAAAGCATTATCTTCGATTCCGGACTTGCCGCGTTCAGCCTTGCCGATATTATAAACTCCGGGTATTCCGGAGAAACCGAAAGAGAAACGGAGAAGCCGCAGGAGAAGTCTTCTCCGCGATGGAATGAAGAATAAGTTATTCTGTCCGTCCCGCATGAAAACGAAAAGTCTGTATCAAGGCTTTCGTCCGTATATCCGAGCGGAACAGCCGAAATTATCTTCCCTCCGACCTCCGCAACGGCACACAGTCCACCGGAAAGCGAAAAACGGTCAAAATCCGAATATGAAATGCAGTCATCACCATCCGAAAGCATGATGTGTCCGGAGCTTGAAGCGGTTATTCTCGTTTTTCCGTTCGATACGGAGCCCACCTCCGGATAAAGAACGTTATAATTTGCCTTTCGCTTTTCCACAGTGCCGACATCGGGCGGAAGCGGTCTCAGAGGCGCTTTTTTCGTTCTCTGCGGTTTTGAAACCGGCGCTTTTTCCGGCACCCTTTCGCAGAGAAGAATTCTTCCCGCGCGCATAGTCGGTGACCGCATGAACCTGCGGATAAAAACGTCGCCGAAGCATATATTTGCCGCCGCGACAAGGCTCATTCCCTTATGATGAGACATATAGCTCTTCATAACGGCATACCCGTCTCCGACCCGTCCCGGGGAAAAATCGACAGCCTCGCAAAAGCCGTATTTCCCACTTGCACCGAGGGCACGGAGCGCGGATAGCTGTCCCATCGCCGCTCCAGGGTTTTCCTTCATCATGAGAAATACCGAATACGGAGATATTACCTCGTTTTTTTCAAACTCCGGGTCAAGAGAAAGTTCCTCCGTTCCGAACGCTTTGTATTGATAATTCATACGACCGTCAAATCCGAAATATTGTGACTCGGATATTCCCCAAAGCGAAAAATATCTTCCTCTCAAAAAGCGGTTTACGGAATGTTTTTTCTGCATTGCATATGCAAAATCAAGACCGTACCGAACAGCGGAGTTCTTTTCCGCAGGCAAAAACAACGACGGCATGAAGTATTCAAAGGCAGTGCCGCTCCAAGAAAGAAGTCCGCGTCTGCCTCCGCCCGCGCCGACCTTCCTCGCCTGAGAAAAATAGTGCTCGGACGACACCTGCCCGGTTGCGACGGCATAATAGCTTGTCAGGCGCGCTTCGCTCATGAAAACGTCGTATCTGCTTTCGGAATACCGCCCCGAACCGACGTTATAGCCTATATAAAAGAGCTTCTTGTTTTCGTCGTAAAGTGAAGAAAGGTCGATCGACAAGAGTATATTTTCAAGCTTTCTGACGCTGTCAAGCAGTGACGGTTCCTCTCCGGCGTATTCCTTAAGTCCCTCGCAGACAGCCACAAGACAGACCGCAAAATTGCCGCTGTCAACGGATGAAATAAACGGCTCGCCGATGACTTCAAGCGTCCTCAGGTCATACCAGTTATAAAGGTTTCCGCGCCATTTGAGCAGTTTTTCGATTGACAGAGTCGCATTTTTCATATAGAGGGCAAGCGTTGCACTGTCAATATATCCGAAATCTCTTGCCGCAAGCGCGGAAACAAGAAACATCCCTATGTTCGTCGGCGATGTTCTCATTGCGACTCTTTCAGTCGGCGAGAACTGAAAGTTGTCCGGCGGGAGCCAATTCGTTTTCTCTCCGACGTTGTCCGCAAAGAACCGCCATTCCCTTGCGCAGAGCCTTTTCAGCTTCGTCCTGACGTTTCTCAATATATGTTTTTTCGCGCCATCGCCGACGGAGCAAAAGTAGCTTATTCCGGGAAAAAGCGCCCAAAGAGCGCCGAAAATCCTTATCTGATCCGGAAAAATGCACACGGCAAAAAGCCCGAGAACGGTTGACGCAAACATTTTCCCGTAGTGAGAAAGGATATCGGCATTTTCGGTTTCACCGTCGGCTGCCGTTTTCCAGTCGAGAAAGTGCTCTCCCGAAACGGAAAAGCGGTAGATCGTTCTGACTGCGGCATCTGCGAAGACAAGCCCTTCATGCGCCGTCGACATAAAAGAGAAAACGAAACGTTCAAAAGCATAAATAACACCTTTTACGTAACCGTAGATCGCACCCGCGCGGAAAATACTTCCCGTCATGATCGGAAGAATTATGCTCTCCGCAAACGGATAAGCAATATAGGCAAAGGCAAATAAAGCCGTGACGCATGCAGTTCCCACGCCCGAAAAAAGCGAAAGAAACAGTGCAATTATCGCAGAAAGCGGAGCAAAATGCCTTATGGCGTTGTCCGCTATGCGGTATTTCCCCGCTGCGCCGACGGGATTTTTTATCCTCTCGCCCGCGCTGTTCTCTGCGTTTTTACAGAGATAAGGCAACGATTGCAGATCGCCTCTTATCCACCTGTGAAGGCGAATGTAATACGAAAGCGCATTTGACGGAGTGCCGTCCGTCAGCACGACGCCGCTCGCCGTACCGCACCGCAAAAGGCTCCCTTCGACGATATCATGACTTAAAATTCTTTCTCCGGCAATCGAGCTGTCGCATGTTTTCAGAAATGCGGAAATATCTATCATTCCCTTTCCGCAGAAGCACCCGGTACCGATCACGTTCTGATAAAGATCCGCGCCGCTTCCGGTATAGACGTCAATCCCGCCGTCGCCGCCTGTAAGCGAAGCGAAAGCCGTCGCATTTGCCGAAAAAAGCGACGGTATCACCACCGGCTGAAGGACGCCGTAGCCGGAAACAATCCGCCCTTTTTCTTCGTCAAAAACGGGATGGTTTGCGGGATGGAGCATTATGCCGAGGAGCCTGCGCACAGAGCCGTAAAAAAGCTCGGTATCTCTGTCAAGAGTGAGAAGATACTTACATTTACGTATTTCGCAAACGTCCCCTTCAAAGCATATCCAGTCACCCTCGCCGCCTGCGGCAAAACGGCAGAGATTAAGTATTCCTCCGCGTTTTCTCTCCCAAGCCATATACTTTTTCTGACACCTGACGTATGTCCGTTTTCTTATGAAAAGCGCAAATCCCCCGCCGTATTTTTCGTTCAGTGATGATATTCTCGCCCTTGCATAAGCGATTTTTTCACCATCGCCTCCGTCCTCCGCCATGTCGGACTCGCCGAGGTCGCCGAGGACGGAAAAAATATAGCTTCCGTCTCTGTTGCGGAGATAAAAATCTTCAAGCCTGTCAAAGACCTCACGATCGCTTTTTTCTCCGTAAAGCAGTGTTGCGACGGTCACAAGACAATGCGCTTCGTCAAGCGCTTTTCCGGAGGAAAGCGAAAGTAGTCGGCGGGAGCCCGCATGACGGAGATAAACAGTTGACGTAAACCGCTTTGAAAGCTCATAAAGCGGAGCTATGACAAAGACAGAAAGCCATGCGGCAGGCGTGCCGAGGCAAAGATAAATATAAATTCCGAGCAGTGCAAGCGTCAGCGCAAGCACCGAGACAAAATATCCTACAGCAGGCTTTTTCTCATCTGAGAAAAGCATTTTTCCGAGATCCGTCCCGCTCTTCTTTGCCTCCGAAAGACTCTCCCTGGCAGCGTCAGCCTCTCCGATTTTCAATTCAACAGCCTTTTCCCTTACGCGGCGGATATATTCGCGTTTGCTTTCGTCCGAGCAGCACACGAATGTTTCGTCTTCCGAAAGAATACGGGCGGCAGGAGAAAACGCGAAAAGCAGGCGCGAAAAATCGATTTGCGAGATTTTTCCGTCACAGATAAGAAGCTCTGCGGTCTCCCCGTCCTTCATTTCGGGTACCGTTATGATACTGCAAAGTCTTTCCGCCGCGGCAATGCGGAGCATATCCGGAAGGCTCTCGATTTCAATGGAAGAAAGTCCGCGCTTTTCAGCCGAAAGTGCGGCGCAAAGACTCTCATCGCCTATCATGCCGCCGCATGACGATATATAGTCCTCCGCAAAACCGTAGACGAAGGGCTCGCCGCTGTCATCCGCCGGCAGCGTTTTCGTCCGCGACAGACTCCTCAGCGCCGCCGTCGCCGCTTTGAACGTCGCCTCGGCGCTTTTATTTTTTTCAAGTGCGGAAATCACTTTTTTCTTTCTTTTCACAAAACGCAGAACGTTTGCCGTTCCTGCTTTTTTCATACCGAAATCCATCGGAGCCGAAGCACCCATAAAATCCTCCGCAAAATAATTTTTATTTATATTATTTACCTTGCGACAGCTCAAATATACGGTTTCGGGCAACATAAAAACCGCGGAAAGCAAAAACTGCTTTCCGCGGTTTTCCTCATTTTATTTTTATCGTAACCTTTCCTCCGCGCTCGGATATTATCACAGGAGAATCGCACCCGTCGGCAAAAGCACTGACCTTTTCGTTTGAAAAAATTATGCTCTGAGCCGAAAGACATCTGCCTGTATCAATTCTTTGCTTCCGGACAGGCCCGTGCGCGCCGAAGAACACAAGCGCGGCGGAATATACTTTTTCGTCGTCCGTCTCCTCCGCTCCGGCACCGCTGTAAAGCATTGCCTGCGTTTCGCCGAGGTAAACGGAAAATGTTATCACGGGATGAGTCGACCTTTTGAGAAGCGTGTATTCCGGAAGAAGAATCTTCATATAGCCGCAGGCAACGGTCGACTCCGCCCGACGATTATAAAACTCCGTTTGTACGCCGTTTTCATCGGCTATCGCAAGAATGTTCATTATAATTTCCGAGTCGGCGACGCTTTCCGCTGCGGGAATAAGCAATTTATTTATTTTGAAATATCCGCAAAGCCTGTCAAGCGTTGCCGCGTGATATCTGTGAAGATGAGTCAGAATCAGAACATCTGTTTCACACGCAGCATAGCCGGAAGTCTCCGTGACGGCGGAATACGGAACGGAAAATCCGCCAGTTGAAACGTCGATGACAAAGCTCCTGCCTCTGTAAACAATGCCGAAAGCGTCGCTTGACCTTTCGCTTACAGCGACGGCATATATCTCGTTTTCCGTGATTTTATACATCACCGCCCCGCAACCGGCAAACGCCATGCAGAGCGCAACAGAAACCGCAAGCACCGACCTTGGATTTATCTTCGGCACAAAAACAATAACGGCTACAAATATCAGAGCGGCAGCGATGAGATACGGAGTAAACGGGTATTTTATAGAGATATACACGCCGGAGGGAGAGGCAAACAGTCCCGCAAGCCGGCAGATGAGCAATATCAGCCGCTTTGCCGCAAAAGCAAGCCCGGCACCGATAAACGGCACATTGAAAAACACGCAAAGCAGTGCGAGCAGATATAAAAGCACCTGCGAAAGCGGCACCAGAATGAGATTTGAAATCGGCGAGATGATCGAAATACCGCCGAAAAGCAGGTATGTGACGGGGAGCGTGAAAAGAGTCGCAATTACTGTCGCCGAAAGAAGTCCGAGAACGTATTTCACCCCAGCGCGGAAGAATTTCTTTGCGCGGGAATATGTTTTTCTTGTCATCGGCGCAAAATGAGGAAGAAGTCTGTCGGAAAACAGAATCAGACCGAGCGTTGCGGAAAAGGACATCCATAGTCCGGCGTCCCAGACAGCGTAACGCCTGAATGTTATTATCAGTGCAAGTGCCGCAAAAAGCGATGTGAGCGAATCTTTTTCCTCGCCGATAAGCTGCGCGACAAAGTAAATGACGAGCATTATTGCCGACCGCAATACAGACGCGGAAAGTCCTGTTATCAAGGCAAACATAACCGTCACCGGAATCGAAACGGCGATTCTTATCTTCTTTTTCACTCGCGCGGCTTTGAGGGCGAATTCAAGTCCCGCCGCAAGCACGGAAATGTGAAGCCCACTGAGGGCAAGCAGGTGCGAGGTGCCGCTTCGCCTGAATGCCAGCTTTATCTTCTGTGATACCATTTCCCTGTTTCCGAGAAAGATTGCGCCCGCAAAGTCCGCTTCGTCACCGCCGATTGTTTTATCGAATATTCCCGCGAGAAAAGAGTTTATTTTTTCGGGCAAGGTGAGCCTTCCTCCGTCACCGACAGACAAAAACCCATCCACTTCCGCGCACAGAATTACGCCTTTTGAACGGAGTAATGCCGCGTCCGAGCCGGACGGCTCCGACAAAACAGCCCGTATTTCTGTCTTTTCGTGAATCACAAGCTCCGGCAGATACGAAAATTCAAGCTGAATATAAAAATCCGCTTTTTCTCCGTCCACATCCGAAACCTTTGCGTAATAGAGCGAGCCGAACTGCTTTTCATATATCGCCCGCGTTATCTCAGCCGTTATGGCATGCTCCTCTCCGTCCGCATATTTTTTCGCCGCAGGATCCTTTCCGGTATGTAAAGTCCCGCAGACGAGTCCGAGCAGCGGCGCGATGACGCACAAAGCCGCAAATACAACGGCGACAGCCTTCTTTTCTGCCTTTATGACGGCAACCGTCGATATTGCGAGCGAAACTGCTGAAATGATGAAGGCAAAAATTTTCCCGTTATCAAAAATAAGCGTAACAGTGCACGCAAGAGAATAGAGCGCAAACATAAGCGCGCCCCTTTTGCCGTATACGCTCATTTTCCTCACAACCTTTCATAAAAAACAGAAGCGGACGCAAAGTCCGCTTCCATTATAGTCATTTTTCCGTTTTTTTCAAGAATTTTCGGATTATTTTATCTTTTCAAGACGCTTTTTGAGTTCTTCGGCATTTTCTTCATATCCGGGCTTGCCGAGAAGCGCAAACATATTTTTCTTATAAGCCTCGACTCCGGGCTGGTTGAACGGATTTATTCCGAGCATATAGCCCGAAATTGCACATGAAAGCTCAAAAAAGTATACAAGATAACCGAAGTCTCTTGCCGTGCGTGATGTCAGCTCGATCGAAACATTGGGAACGCCGCCGTCCGTATGAGCCATGACGGTTCCGAGGAACGCCTGCTGATTTACATAATTTATCGTTTTTCCCGCAAGGAAGTTGAGTCCGTCTGCGTTATCGGCGTCTGCTTCAATGACAAAATTATCCTCAGAGTTTACGTTGATAACCGTTTCAAACATAACTCTTGTGCCTTCCTGGATAAACTGACCGATTGAATGAAGGTCTGTCGAGTATACCGCGGATGACGGATAAAGTCCCTTTCCGTCCTTGCCTTCGCTTTCGCCGAAGAGCTGCTTCCACCATTCACACGTCATGGCGAGCGCGGGATCGTTTACAGCAAGAATTTCAACGGACTTTCCGTGGCGGAGGAAGTAATTGCGGAGAGCGGCATATTTCATGCAGTCGTTTGAGAAAACGTCGCCCTTTGAATATTTATCCGCCGCGTCCTTTGCGCCTGCGAGCATTTCGTCGATATCGATTCCCGCAACGGCAATGGGGAGAAGACCGACTGCGCTGAGAACGGAATATCTTCCGCCGATATCATCCGGAACAACAAAGCTCTCATATCCGAGCTCATCTGCCTGAGGACGGAGCGCCCCCTTGGATTTGTCAGTCGTGACAAAAATTCTTTCGGACGCCGCCTTGCCGTATTTTTTCACGAGCATATCCCGGAAAATTCTGAAAGCGATTGCCGGCTCTGTTGTCGTGCCGGATTTGGAAATGACATTTATGCAAACGTCCTTGCCTTCGCATATTTCAAGCACATCGCGAAGGTGCGAGGAGCTTATATCGTTACCGACAAAATATACGTCTGGCGTGGACTTTTTCTTGTTGTTGTAGCTTGCGCCCTTTACAAATTCGATAGCCGCACGCGCACCGAGATACGATCCGCCTATGCCGATGACGACGAAAACATCACATGTTTTTATGATCTTTTCAGCCGCTTTCTTTATGCGGGAAACCTCGTCGCGGTCATAGCTTTCGGGGAGATCGCGCCAGCCGAGAAAGTCCGCTCCCGCGCCCTTTCCACTGAAAACCGTGTCGAAAGCACGTTTCGTTTCGTCCGTCATAGCCGCGAGGGAAAAATCCGTCACGAACTCACGGAGATATTTGTCTGTGAAATTGAATGCCATTTTATGTACCTCTCAAATTTATTTTTTTATGTAAGCGGGCACGCCCGCATGACTACATTGTTATCTGTTCTCCGGTCGGATTTTCGTCTCCGCCGGCGGAATGTTTTCCGCAATGAGCCGCCTCACCGCCGCAAAGGTGCGAGGAAAGGCACCTGCTCTCTCCGCCCGACTGCATAAGTATCACTGACGAGCCGAGATTTCCGCACCAATGCCTTGATATTTTATCTTTCTTATCTTTTTCTCTGTTATTCGACATAATTCTTTTCCCAAAAGCGGTTTTACCGTAGTTTCTCCCGCTTCGGAAAAATTATTCGTCGTCATATTCTTTTATCTTCGACACCTTGTAGCCGTCAAGTCCCGCTCTCTGCATTGCGCCGAAAATTCTGTGACGTAAACCCTTGTTCTCTCTTTCAAGCGTCGCAAGCAAGGTTTTCATCTCCTCGCGCTCCGTCTTTTTGTTTGCGGGACATTCAGACTCTGCAACGGGCAACTCCGCATTCGACGTAAAGTATCTCAAATCCTTTTCCTGTGCATAAACAAACGGGCGGATGACTGTCACGTCGGAACGGTCGAGATAAGTAACCGGAGAAAAGCACCCAAGCCTGCCCTCATAGAAGAGGTTGAGCATAAAGGTCTGAACGGCGTCGTCAAAATGATGGCCGAGGGCGATTTTTGTCGCTCCATGTCGCTTTGCCGCGTCACAGAGCATTCCCCTTCTCAATTTTGCGCAAAGCGAGCAGGGATTGCTTTCCTTTCTTATGTCAAAGACAATCTTCGCTATGTCCGAAGGCTCAATATAATATTTGATGCCCAACTCCTCACAGAGCTTTTCAATCTGCGAAAAATCTGTTTTTCCCTTGCCGATTTCCTCAAAACGCATATCAATTGTCACGGCAATCAGCTCAAACGGTACAGGATAGAATTTTTTCAGGTTTGCCATCGTATAAAGCAGAGCAAGCGAGTCCTTCCCGCCGGAAAGCCCGACGGCGACGGTATCGCCTTCCGAAATCATATTGTAATCGTCGCAAGCACGTCTTGCAAAACTCAAAAGACGTTTAAGACCTTTCATAAAAACTCCCCGATTTTTTGCATTTTCCAGTATATAATATCAAACACGCGGCGGTTTTTCAATAAGTATTTCAATATTTAATTGTTAAATTTTATCCGTTGCGGGACGGTCAAAAAATTGGAAATATGTTGCGTACGTTTCTCTGAATAAACAAAATCCGACAAAGGCAATACTTATTTCGACGGAAAACTACAATTTGCTTTTGGGAGAAACGAAAAATGTATTATAATAAAGTTGAGCTTTGCGGAGTAAACACCGCAAAGCTGAAAACCCTTACGGCAGAAGAAAAAAACGAGCTTCTGAAAAAGTCGAAAAGCGGCGATCTGCACGCCCGTGAGGAGTTGATTTCCGGAAATATGCGTCTTGTGCTCAGCATAATTCAACGGTTCGGAAGTCGCGGAGAGGACGCAGACGATCTTTTTCAGGTCGGCTGTATCGGACTGATAAAGGCCATAGATAATTTTGACCTTGACGTCGGCGTAAAATTCAGCACGTATGCCGTGCCGATGATAATAGGCGAGATCCGCAGATATTTGCGTGATAACAGCATGATAAGAGTCAGCCGCAGTCAGCGCGACCTTGCATATCGCGCACTACGCGCAAAGGAAGAGCTTTCGCTTCGGCTTTCCCGCGATCCGACAGACGCGGAGATCGCAACCGAGCTCGGCGCGGAAACATCGGAGGTCACAGAAGCGCTCACGTCTATAACAACGCCGCTTTCCCTTTATGAGCCCGTTTTCAGCGATGGCGGCGACGCTCTCTATCTCATGGATCAAATAAGCGATGACAAGGAAAACGACGAAGTGTGGATAGACAATATCGCCGTCGGCGAAGCCATGAAACGCCTTTCGGACAGAGAGCGTTCGATAATATCAATGCGGTTTTTCAGAGGAAAAACACAAATGGAGATAGCCGAGGAAATCGGAATTTCGCAGGCACAGGTGTCGCGCATAGAAAAAGGCGCGCTCGACAGAATCCGTAAACAGATATAATCTGTCGGCATGAAAAAATCATCTTCCGTCCGTTGCGGAGGATGATTTTTCGTTTTTCGCTTTACAATAAGCCGCGATGATGATAAAATAGTCATATATCACTTTACGGAGATGACAAAATGCGTCTTGACAAATTTCTGACAGTCACCGCCACGGCAACCAGAAGCGAAAGCAAAAAGGCGGCAAGAGCGGGAGCTGTCACGGTAAACGGCGTAGCCGTGCGCGACACATCTGTGCAGATAGATGAAGGAAACGACAAAGTGACCTTCCGCGGCGTGCCAGTCGTATACAGAAAATTCACTTATATCATGATGAATAAACCGATGGACTATATCAGCTCAACGGATGACCCGAGAAAGAAGACCGTTCTTGAACTCCTTCCGGAAAATCTCCGCCGTCTCGGGCTTTTTCCCTGCGGCAGGCTCGATATCGACACAACCGGACTTCTCATTCTGACAAACAACGGTCAGCTTGCGCACAGGCTTCTTTCGCCGAAGTATCACGTCGACAAAACATATTTCTTCACCTGTTCTCCTCCCGTGTCCCGCGAGCAAGCAGACAGGCTCGAAGAAGGCGTCGACATAGGCGAAAAAGCGTTCACCAAGCCTGCAAAGGTCGCCCTTTCGGATAACGGCGCAAGCGGATTCATCACAATATCCGAAGGAAAATTTCATCAGGTCAAGCGTATGTTTTTTGCCGTAGGCTCGGAGATAACCTCTCTCCGACGGACGGAATTTGCAAAGATTCCGCTTGATGAAACACTTCCGGAGGGCGGATTCCGCCCTTTGACCGAAGCCGAGGAGAGCCTCCTCGAAAACGCCCCGCAATGACGGCAATTTTTATAATATATTAGAAACGTTCGATTTTCAAATCGACATTTTTCTGTATTTCGCAATTTATTGTGCAATTTTCACAAATTATATTTTGAAACTTTGGAGGATTAAACTCTTTCATTGTCAATCGCTTTTTGTTATAATATATCTGTAATTTTTTGTGCAGACGTCTCGTTTGCGGGCGTCGCATGAAAACATCTCCCATCGGCGGCTGGAAGATGTAAAAAAAATCTCGTTTTTTGTCGCCGGGAACGGAGTCAATAATGGCAAGCTTATCACTCAGACACATTTACAAAAAATATCCGGGCGGTGTTACAGCCGTTTCCGACTTCTGCCTTGAAGTCAGAGATACGGAATTCATAATTTTCGTAGGTCCTTCGGGTTGCGGTAAGTCAACGACGCTGCGTATGATCGCAGGTCTTGAAGAAATCACAGAAGGCGAACTTTACATCGGCGACCGCCTTGTAAACGACGTTGCCCCCAAGGACAGAGACATCGCAATGGTGTTCCAGAACTACGCTCTTTATCCTCACATGACCGTTTTCGATAACATGGCATTCGGTCTTAAACTCCGCAAGGTTCCGAAGGAAGAAATCAAGCGTAAGGTTGAAGAAGCCGCAAGAATTCTTGACATTTCTCACCTTCTTGACAGACACCCCAAGGCTCTTTCCGGTGGTCAGAAGCAGCGTGTTGCGCTCGGTCGTGCGATCGTTCGTAACCCGAAGGTATTCCTTCTCGACGAACCGCTCTCAAACCTTGACGCTAAGCTCCGTGCCGCAATGAGAACGGAGATCACAAAGCTCCATCACAAGCTCGGCGCAACGTTCATCTACGTTACGCACGATCAGGTAGAAGCTATGACAATGGCAACGCGTATCGTCGTTATGAAAGACGGTATCATCCAGCAGGTTGACTCTCCTCAGAGCCTTTATGACTCCCCAGTTAACCTCTTCGTTGCAGGCTTCATCGGCACACCTCAGATGAACTTTATCAACGGTAAGCTCCTGAAAAAAGATGACGGCGTTTATCTCAAATTCGGCGATATCTCCATAAAGTTACCCGAAGAAAAAGGCAACAGCGAAGAGCTCAAGCCCTATATAGGCAAGGAAATCATCGCGGGCGTCCGTCCCGAATGTATCGTTGATACTCCTATGCAGATTGCCGCTCTCAAGGATTCTTCCTTTGAAGCATATGTCGACGTTACAGAGCTTATGGGTTCCGAAATCCTTCTCTACCTCATCGCAAACAGAGTTGTTGTTGATGAAGAACTCGCTTCAAAGAAAAATATAGTTATCGACCGTTCCGGCGAGCAGAAGCTCACAGCTCGCGTATCTCCCCGTTCCACAGCACGCAACGGAGACACCATCACAGTTGCAATCGACACGGCGCGTATGCACCTGTTCGATAAAGAAACCGAGAAGCGCATAGTATTCAAGAGCGAACTTCCCGAAGAAGAATAATTGAAAATATAAAACCGCTCGTCCAAACGGATGAGCGGTTTTTGATTTTATTTTAAGTTTCTTAACTACAAATAAGCGGATTATGTGTACAAAAATTTGCAAACAAAAAATCCCGCAGTCCGCATAGGTTCGGATTTATGCGGGTAGCGAGATTTTGCAGTTATTATGCGTTATGCGTTCAAAATAATAATGATTACGGTAATTAACAAATTAAGCAAAATTCCGGCAAGTGCACCGCCTCCGGCGCTACTCGCCCGCTGCGGGCGCTCATCTTTAACAACAAGATAATAGATAAGTCCAGCAATCGGTATAAGAAATCCGAGCCACCACATTCCGGTGCTCGGCTCATCATATGACGCCGCGCTGTAATATCGTTTTTCCTTCAGAGCCAACCCCAGTGCAGACACGGCGCAACCGCATTTAGGACATATTATGGCGTTATCATTTAGCTGTTGACCGCAATGCTGACAATATTTCATAGTTTATCTCCCAATTGTTATGTTTTATACAATCCTATTTTATCCTACTTTATCCTACTTGTCAATACCAAATCGTATTTTATTATAAAATTATGTCATAAATATATTGTGGCGGTGATATTTATGAAACCTCTCAAGGAAAAGATCAGCATAACGCTTGACGGAGATTTGCTTGAAATCCTGCGCAGCGAAGCCGAAAAAGATGACAGATCGCTTTCGCAGTATATCAATCTTATTCTTAAGGAACACACAAAAGAAAAGTTTCCGCAAAATAAAAACGGCTCGAAATGAGCCGTTTTTGTTTTTTTATAATTAAAAGAGTCCGCTTATTCTGCCGCTTTCGTCAACGTCAATTTTCTCTGCCGCGGGAACCTTCGGAAGCCCGGGCATTGTCATAATGTCGCCCGTAAGAACGACAATAAATCCCGCCCCCGCCGAAACTTTTACGTTTTTTACGGCAACCGTGAAATGCTCAGGCGCGCCGAGCTTCTGCGGATCGTCCGAAAAGCTGTACTGCGTTTTCGCAATGCAGACGGGGAGCTTATCAAATCCGAGCGACTCAAGCCTTTTTATCTGCTTTTCCGCATTCGGAGAAAGCGCAATGCCGTCGCCGCCGTACACCTTTTTCACAACCTGCTCTATTTTTTCTTTTATCGGACAGTCAAGATTGTATGCAAAATTGAAGTTGCTTTCCTCATCGCAAAGACGGACAACCTCTCTCGCAAGCTCTTCCCCGCCTTCGCCGCCCTTTGCCCATACCTCCGAAAGCACCGTATTTACTCCGAGCCTTCTGCACTCGTCGATCACGAGCGCAAGCTCTCTCTCTGTATCTGTCGGGAAGCGATTGACGGCAACAACGCACGGAAGTCCGTATACATTTTTTATGTTTGAAACGTGACGAAGCAGATTCGGCATACCGTTTCCGAGGGCTGTAAAATCCTCTTTTGCAAGGTCGGTCTTTGCTGCACCGCCATGCATTTTCAGCGCTCTGACCGTCGCAACCACAACAACTGCCGAGGGCACAAGTCCCGCCGCACGGCACTTTATATCAAAGAATTTTTCCGCTCCGAGATCCGCGCCGAAGCCCGCCTCCGTGACGGCATAGTCGCCTGTGGCAAGCGCGGTTTTCGTTGCAATAACAGAATTGCAACCGTGTGCAATATTCGCAAAGGGTCCGCCGTGAATAATCGCCGGCGTACCTTCAAGCGTCTGAACGAGATTCGGAGAAAGCGCATCCTTGAGCAGTGCCGTCATTGCGCCTGCCGCTTTGAGGTCACCCGCGGTGATCGGCTTATCGTCATAAGTATATCCTATGATTATATTTGAAAGTCGGTTTTTAAGGTCGGAAATCGAAGTCGCAAGACAGAAAACCGCCATTACCTCCGAAGCTACGGTTATATCGTAGCCGTCCTCTCTCGGCACGCCGCCCGTCATACCGCCGATACCGTCTATAACACAGCGGAGCTGACGGTCATTCATATCAACGCAACGTTTCCATGTAATCCTTTTCGGATCTATTCCGAGCGCATTTCCCTGATAGATGTGATTATCTATCATAGCCGCGAGGAGATTGTTTGCCGCGCCGATTGCATGAAAATCGCCCGTGAAATGCAGATTTATATCCTCCATGGGAATGACCTGCGCATAGCCTCCGCCCGCCGCGCCGCCTTTGATGCCGAAAATAGGTCCGAGCGACGGCTCACGAAGCGCGAGCACCGCATTTTTCCCTATTCTGCGAAGTCCGTCCGCAAGACCGATTGTGGTTGTGGTTTTGCCCTCTCCCGCAGGTGTCGGAGTTATAGCAGTGACCAAAATCAGCTTTCCCTTCGGATTATTATGCTCCGAAAGGAACGAAAGGTCGATTTTCGCCTTGGACTTACCGTAGGGCTCAATATATCTTTCGTCTATCCCCGCGGTTTTTGCGATTTCATAAATATTTTTGGGCTTTATCGACTGAGCTATTTCTATATCCGTCATCATTTCGGTCACCTCTTTCGGATTTTATCTTTTATATTATACATTATTTTGCACACTTTGTAAAGCGGAAATTTGAAACGGAATTTTTTATCGACGCAAAGGAGATTGCCGGAAAAAACGGAAAAACGAAAATCTTTGCGTTATGTTCAAAAATCATATTGAAAAGAGCGGCTTCTATGTGTTAAAATAAACAAAAAGGCGGTGATTTTTTGAAAAAATATATTCTCGCTCTCGACGAAGGCACAACAAGCGCAAGGAGTATCCTTTTTGATAAAAACCTTTCCGTCGTCAGCATGGCGCAACACGAGTTCACACAGTTTTATCCGAAGCCCGGCTGGGTTGAGCATGACCCTATGCAGATATATGCGTCGCAATATGCGTCGCTTACGGAATGTATTGCGAAAAGCGGCATTTCCGCAGACGAAATAGCCAGCATAGGTATAACCAATCAGCGCGAGACAACCGTTGTATGGGACAAAAACACGGGCAAGCCCGTATATAACGCAATCGTCTGGCAATGTCGCAGGACGGCAGACATTTGTGAAACACTCAGGCAAAACGGATATTCCGATTATATAAAAAAGACAACCGGTCTCCGTATAGACGCTTATTTCAGCGGCACAAAGCTGAAATGGATACTTGACAACGTCGACGGGGCGCGCGAGAAAGCCGAGCGCGGCGACCTCCTCTTCGGAACGGTAGACACCTGGCTTTTATGGAAACTGACAGACGGAAAATCGTTCTGCACGGACAGAACAAACGCATCGCGCACTATGATGTGCAATCTCGAAACGGGCGAATGGGACGACGGGCTTCTAAAAATGCTCGATATTCCCCGCACAATGCTTCCCGAGATACGTTCGTCGGGCGAGATATACGGATATATGGACTTGATGGGCGCACGGGTTCCGATTTGCGGAATGGCGGGCGACCAGCAAGCGGCGCTTTTCGGTCAAGGCTGCTATGAAGCGGGCGACGTCAAAAATACTTACGGCACCGGATGTTTCCTCCTCACCCACACAGGAAATGAGAGAGTCGAAAGCAAAAGCGGACTTATTACAACAGCGGCGGCGACGGAAAAAGGTCGCGCGCCGGAATATGCCCTTGAAGGCAGCGTTTTTGTTGCGGGAGCGATAGTCCAATGGTTGCGTGACGAAATGCGTCTTATTTCAGACTCTGCCGACAGCGAATATTTCGCACGGAAGGTCAGCGACACGGGAGGGGTTTACATCGTTCCCGCATTTTCGGGTCTCGGCGCACCGTATTGGGACATGCAGGCAAGAGGTGCCATCTTCGGGCTGACAAGAGGAATCGGCAGAAGTCATATTATCCGTGCCGCGCTTGAGTCGGTTGCGTATCAGAGCGACGATATGCTTTGTGCCATGGAAAGCGATATGGGCAAGCCTCTCACTTCGCTTAAAGTCGACGGAGGAATGTCCTCAAACGGATTTTTAATGCAGTTTCAAAGCGACATTTCAAAAATAACCGTCGTTCGTTCGGAGCTTAAAGAGGCGACTGCGGCGGGAGCGGCGGCACTTGCGGGACTGGCTGTCGGTTTGTTTGAAAGCAGAGCCAAGCTTATATCTCTTATGAAAGAAAAGGAAAAATTCGAGCCGAGCATGACAGACGAAAAACGCTCCGGACTTTTGTCCGGCTGGCACAGAGCCGTTAATTCGTGCAGGGGATTTTAAGGAGGAAAAAATGAGCATTACAATAAACAAAGAATTTGTTCCGTCGTCTGACGGAATCCATGCTCTTTCCGGAAAAGTATATATTCCTGAGGAAAATCCGAAAGGACTTTTTCACGTTGTTCACGGGATGACAGAGCATATCGAACGGTATGATTTCTTTATGCGCAAGCTCGCAGAGGACGGCTACATCTGCTTCGGATATGACCATCTCGGTCATGGAAAAACAGCAGAAAATGCAGACGAACTGGGCTTTATTGCTCATAAGGACGGCTGGAACTATCTCGCAAAGGACGTTTCCGTCTTTGCCGAAGCAATGAAGAAAAAATACGGGGAAACACTTCCCTATTACCTTATGGGACACAGCATGGGATCGTTTGTGTCAAGGCTTGCTGCGGAAAAATATATAAAACCGGATAAGTTTGTAATCATGGGTACCGGCGGTCCGAATCCCTCTGCCGGAATCGGGCTTATTGCAATCGACATAGCAAAAATTTTCAAAGGCGAAAAGTATATTTCAAAGACGATAGACAATCTCGCCTTCGGATCGTTCAATTCGCATTTCGAGGACGAAAACGACCCGATTGCATGGCTGACAAAGGACAAAGAACAGAAAGAAAAATATGCCGCCGACCCGTTCTGCACCTTCAAATTCACATTGAGCGCCATGCACGACCTTGTCACCCTCAACAAAAAGGCAAATCGCGCGGCGTGGTTCAGAAGCATAAAAATGCCGGTGCTTATTGTTTCCGGCTCCGACGACCCCGTCGGCGACTACGGAAAAGGCGTAACCAAAGTTTATGAAAAACTGAAAAAAGCGGGTTGCGACGTTCAAATCAAGCTTTATG
>ULTO01004607.1_pt1 | contig 34659 bp, 16 predicted proteins | sample 1957601 | NCBI WGS metagenome assembly ULTO01 (sample SAMEA4835734, study PRJEB28245) | human gut metagenome | biome: gut microbiome; material: fecal sample | place: Denmark | collected 2008 | reverse complement strand
CCCCCCCCCTTGCGCCCCCGTTCCTAGCGATTCCATCGCTAGGTCCCCCCAGTCCTAATTTTAAAGGTAAAAGGGCAAAAAGGCTTTAAATGTAAGGTTGTTCCTGCAATTAATAATAATTATACATTAAATAATATAACGTGGAAAAGATTCAGCTTCATTCCGTTCTCCCACAGGTCTTCGCCCAGCGCAATGACCTGGATTCGGAGATATGGAAGCAGGATGTCACCTTCGAGAAAGGGCATCTTTATCTTATCGAGGCAGAGAGTGGCAGCGGAAAGAGTACTTTCTGCAGCTATGTGCTCGGCTATCGTCACGACTACAGCGGAAGCGTGATGTTCGACAAGGATGTTACCGCTAATTATAAGGTTAAGGATTGGGTGGAAATGAGAAAGCGTCATATCAGCCACCTCTTTCAGGAACTTCGTCTCTTCCCGGAGCTTACCGCTCTGGAGAATGTAGAAATCAAGAACAAGATTACCGGATTCAAGAGCCGTGAACAGATCTTGAAATGGTTTGATATGCTCGGTATCGCCGACAAGGTGGATGCAAAGATTGGAAGAATGTCGTTCGGACAGCAGCAGCGTGTGGCGATGATGCGAGCGCTCTGTCAGCCTTTCGACTTCATCCTTGCCGATGAACCTATCAGTCACCTCGACGACAACAACTCCCGTATCATGGCGGAAATCATGATGGCAGAAGCCAAGGAGCAGGGGGCTGGTGTCATCGTTACCAGTATAGGTAAGCACATGGACTTGCCTTACGAGCACACTTTTAAGTTGTAATTTATCATTCAACACTTAACATTCAACAATTCAAAAATGAATTTAGTTTGGAAATTACTTCGTCAGCATATCAGTATACCGCAGTTTGCAGGCTTCGCCTTTGCCAATCTCTTCGGTATGCTCATCGTCCTTTTCGGCTTCCAGTTTTATAAGGACGTGCTGCCTGTCTTCACACAGGAAGACAGTTTCATGAAAGCCGACTATCTCATCATGAGCAAGAAGATAGGTATGGGAAATACCATCAGCGGCCGCTCCAATACCTTCACGGGTGCTGAGATAGATGATGTCAGAGACCAGAAGTTCGTGAAGAAGGTGGGAAGGTTCACCTCTACGGAATATAAGGTAGATGCCCAGATGGGCGTCAACGGCGTGAATGTACTGAACAGCGAACTCTTCTTTGAGAGCGTGCCCGACGGCTTCGTCGATGTGCCGCTCAAGGACTGGAAGTATACGCCAGGAGCCAAGGAAGTGCCAATCATCCTCCCGCGTACCTATATTAATATGTATAACTTCGGATTCGCCCAGAGTCATTCGCTCCCGAAAATCAGCGATGGACTGATGGGAATGATTGATTTCAATATCCAGATTCAGGCAGCCGGCAAGAAGGAGCAGTTCAGGGGTAAGGTCATCGGATTCTCTTCCCGTCTCAACACCATCCTCGTGCCACAGGCATTTATGGACTGGAGTAACCAGGAGTTTGCTCCAAACCAGAAGAGCGATCCTAACCGCCTCATCGTAGAGGTAGGCAATCCGGGAGACGAGAACATCACCAAATACCTGGATGATAACGGATATGAGGTGGAAACCGACAAGCTTAATGCCGAGAAGACCACCTATTTCCTTCGCATGATGGTATCCATGGTAATGATTATCGGACTGGTCATCTCCATCCTGAGTTTCTACATTCTGATGCTCAGCATCTATCTGCTGGTACAGAAGAACTCATCCAAGTTGGAGAACCTGCTTCTGATAGGCTATAGTCCTGCCAATGTGGCGAAGCCATATCAGGTGCTCACCATGTCGCTCAACCTGGTGGTGCTCATCATTGCCTGGGTCATCCTCTTCTTCGTCCGTGGCTATTATATGGAGTTCATCGAGGCAATCTTCCCTGACATCGAAGAAGGTACCATGCTCCCGTCCATCTGCTTAGGCATGCTTTTGTTCCTGATAGTCTCTATCCTGAACATCCTCGCCATCCGTCGCAAGGTGATGAGCATCTGGCAGAGAAAGGAGTAGGGGCAGCCCGCCCCTCCTCAGGTCCGTTTCAGGTCCTCCTCAGGTTCCTCCTCAGGTCCGCTTCTGGTTCCTCCACAGGTCCCCCCTCAGGTAGCCTAGCCCCCGTTCCAGGCGATTCCATCGCCTGGTATAGAAGGTCAGTCCCCCGAGGCAGCCCTCCGCCTCGAGCCCCTCGAAAAATTATAACCAAACCCCCGTTATAAATAATAATTTAAAGAAAATCTGCGTTATTTCCTTAACGCAGATTTTTTTTATGTTATAAAACACAATTTTTCATGCAGATGTAACACTTATATCGAATTTTTTGTTTAATTTTGCACCCGTAATAGATATTTGGGGGTTATTCCCCCGTATTATTAATTAATTTTATAAAAAAGGTATGCAGAAAAGATTGCATTTATTAGTGGCTTTGCTGGCCTTTATGGTTTCAACCGCTATGGCGCAGATTACTACATCTGGCATTAGTGGTAAAGTGACTGCCAATGGTGAGGACATCATTGGTGCAACTATCAAGGCTGTTCACCAACCTTCTGGTACAGTCTATCGCGCAGTGACCAACATTGATGGTCGTTATTCTATTCAGGGTATGCGCCCAGGTGGTCCTTATGTCTTGGAAGTTTCTTATGTAGGTTACAAGACTAAGGAAGTTAAGAATTTTAATCTCTCTCTCGGTCAGAACACCATTCTGAACGAAAGTCTCTCTGAAAACGCAGAGATGTTGCAGGATGTTGTTGTTACTGCTGATCGCAACAACAACATGCGTACTGACCGCGCTGGTGCTACAACAAGTATCAATGCCGACCAGATTGAGGCTGTTCCTACCGTATCACGTAGCATGAACGACCTCTTGAAGTTGACTCCTCAGGGTGCCAATGTAGGTAGCGGATTCTCTGTTGGTGGTGGTAACTACCGTCAGTCTTACGTTACTGTCGATGGTGCTGCCTTCAACAATGCCTTCGGTATTGGCGGTAACCTCCCTGGCAACGGATCTCCAATCTCTCTCGATGCTTTGGATCAGATTTCTGTATCTTCATCTCCATACGATGTTCGTTTGAGTGGATTTACAGGTGGTGCTATCAGCGCCGTAACCAAGAGCGGTACCAATGATTTCAAGGGTACAGCTTATATGTACACTACCAACTCTCACTTGCGTGGTAACAAGGTAAGTGATTATGAGTTGAACCGTCTCCAGTCTCATGCTACTACATGGGGTGCCAGCTTCGGTGGTCCTATCATCAAGGATAAGTTGTTCTTCTTCGCCAACGGTGAGTATCAGAGCAACATCTCTGCTGGTCCTTCTGGTACAGCTCGTCTCAGCGAAAGCGATAAGTGGTCTCCAGCATCTGGTACCGTTCACCGCCCATTGCAGAGCGATATGGACAATATGCTCAGCTTCCTCAGCAAGAACTATGGTTACAACCCAGGTCGCTATCAGGGATACTCTCTCGATACTCCATCATACAAGTTCCTGGCTCGTATCGACTGGAACATCAACGAGAACAACAAGTTGAATATCCGTTTCTCTAAGAGCCATGATAAGGATTCTTCAAATCCATCTAGCTCAACCACTCCATTCAAGGATTCTGTCATCTATCCTGGTGGTGAGGATGCTACTGGTGGTAAGTCTCAGTCTGGTCGTACAGCTAACGCTGGTCTCTACTTCGAGAGTGCACGCTATTATCAGGAGAAGAACTTTACCTCTTTCGCTGCTGAGTGGAACTCTAAGTGGGGTGGTGTAAACAATGTTCTCCGTGCTACTTACTCTTATCAGGATGAGCCACGTACTTATGTGGGCGGTATGTTCCCAACAGTAGATATTCTGAAGAATGGTTCTTACTATATGGGATTCGGTCCTGATCCATTTACTGAGGGTAACCTCCGTCAGGTGAAGACTTTCGTTGCTACTGATGAGGCTACATGGTCTATGGGTATCCAGAACTTCACCGCTGGTCTCCAGTTTGAGACCAACAAGGCTACCAACGGCTTCGGTGCAGCTTCTGCCGGTTACTATGTATTCGAGTCTATGGACGACTTCATGAACGGCAAGGCTCCTAGAAGCTATGGCGTTACCTTCCCAATGGACGGTTCTGGTCAGTTCAAGGCTACCATGAAGTACAACCAGTTCTCTGCTTACGTTCAGGATCAGGTTAACTTCTCTGACCGTTTCCGCCTGACAGCTGGTTTGCGTTTCGAGTTGCCTATCTACCCAGAGTTGGAGAACAACTATAACAAGGCTTTCGCTGCCATGAAGTGGAAGAACGATGCTGGCGTTGAGTCTCAGTATTCTACCGATCAGCTCCCTGATGCTCCATTGACAGTTTCTCCTCGTGTAGGTTTCAACTGGGATATCCTCGGCAACCACAAGTTGGTTCTCCGTGGTGGTACAGGTTACTTCATCGGTCGTCTGCCATTCGTATGGCTCGTATCTGCAGTAGGTAACGCTGGTTGCGGTCAGTACACCTATTATTATAATACTCCATCCGACAAGGGTGCTAAGTATTTGATGGATAAGTTCTATGCTAGCCGTGATGAGCAGGTAAATGTATTGAAGCAGCAGGGCTTGGCTGTGAACCGTGAGGATGCAGCTGCGCCTTCTACTCCTACCATCATCGACAAGGACTTGAAGATGAATGCTACATGGAAGACTTCTCTGGCTTTGGATGCCAAGTTGCCTTACGATATCGACTTCTCTTTGGAGGGTATCTATAGCCGTGAGTTCAATCCTGCTACTGTTATCAACCTCGACCGCTACTGGGATGGTAAGTCATACACAGAGCTGGCTCCTGGTGACAAGCGTAAGTGGTATTCACGCAACTCATACAGCAACCCTTACATGATTACAAATGCTGGTCATAAGGCATACTACTACTCAATCACTGCATCTTTGGCTAAGAAGTTTGCATTCGGTTTGAACCTCTCTGCTTCTTACACCTACTCTAAGGCTAAGTCTTACGGTGATGGTGTGGGCGACCAGGTTTCTTCTGCATACTACAACAACCGTTACTCTGTAAACGGTAACAACGATATGGAGTTGGGTTATGGTACATACGTAGCTCCTAACCGCTTGCTCATCTCTGCTTCTTACAAGAAGGACTACGGCAAGAACTTCGGTTCTGAGGTTGGTTTGATTTACGAGGGTATGAACATGGGTTATGCTGATGGTTACAGCTGCACACGTTACACTTACCAGTTGACTGGCAATGTAGTTAACGACTACGGTTCTAACGGTTTGGTTTACATCCCAGCTTCTCGCGAGGCTTTGGATAAGTGGAACTTCAAGGACAATGGTAAATATACTGCTGAGCAGCAGAAGGATGACTTCTGGGCTTACATCAACCAGGATGATTATCTGAAGAATCACAAGGGTGAGTATGCTGAGCGTGGTGGTGCTGTAATGCCTTGGCATCATCAGTTGGACTTCAAGTTCAACCAGAACTTCTACCTCAACGTAGCTGGTCAGAAGAACACTCTCCAGTTTGGTGTTGACATCAAGAACCTCGCTAACCTGCTGAACAACAGCTGGGGTCTCTACAAGACAGTTAACAACACCAAGTTGTTGAAGTATACAGCTGGTAAGAATGGTGCTGCTGGTTCATTCCAGTTCCAGAAGAACGGTAAGGAAGTATTGTCAAAGACATACACTAACTACACAAGCTTCAACTCTACCTATTCTATCCAGTTCTCTATCCGTTACATCTTCAACTAATAGAGATTTAGAATACGAATTATAAATAAGCGCCCTGAAAGGGAAAGCATTGTATATAGAATGCTTTCCCTTTCAGGGCGCTTTCTTTTTGTCCCTTTTCTCCATACTTACTGATATTTTTTATTTGTAACACGTTTTTCTCACGCTAATTTCTTGTTATTTCAAATATTTTAGCTATATTTGCACCATATTGTATAAAATGGGTGAAAAACTTGCCTATTGGCGGGGTGAAACCTAAATTATTAACGAAATAATCTAAAGAAATATGCTGAAAAGATTGCATTTACTTCTGGCTTTGTTCATCCTGACGGTGAACGCTGCCATGGCACAGATTACTACCTCTGGAATCAGCGGTAAGATTACATCTGATGGCGAAAATGTCATCGGAGCTACTGTTACTGCTACCCACCAACCTTCCGGTACCGTATATCGTGCCGTTACTAATATCGATGGACGATATACCATCCAGGGTATGCGACCAGGCGGTCCTTACAAGGTAGACATCTCCTATATCGGCTACAAGGACAAGGTGATCAAAAACCTCAACCTGAGCCTCGGTGAAACGGAGAATATCTCATGCTCGCTCCAGGAGGATGCCCACCAGCTTCAGGAAGTGGTGGTTTCCGGTAAGGCGGGTCTTGCTGCTTCCCGTACAGGTGCTGCTACCAGTATGACGGCAGAGCAGATCAACAACATGCCTAGCATCACCCACGGTATCGCTGACGTGGCTCGATTGAACCCGCAGCTCACCGTTACCAATTCCGGAAACATGTCGTTCGCCGGTGTCAACAACCGATACAACAACTTCATGATTGACGGTGCAGCAAACAACGACGTCTTCGGTCTGGCTTCCAGCGGTAACAACGGCGGTCAGGCAGGTGCTCAGCCGGTATCTATGGAGACTATTGAGCAGATTCAGGTTTCCGTGGCTCCTTTCGATGTGCGCCAGAGCGGATTCACCGGAGGTGCCATCAACGCCATCACCAAGAGCGGTACCAACCAGTTCCACGGTTCGGCTTACTACTATGGCTACAACCAGGACCTCATCGGTACCAAGTATCCTTACCTCGATGGCACGGGTTATGCGCCAAAGTATCAGAAGCAGACTCAGTATAACATGGGTGTCACCCTCGGAGGACCAATCATCAAGAACAAGCTCTTCTTCTTCGCCAACTATGAGCGCACCAACAAGGAATATCCTAATCTCTATGGTGTAGACTCCGGCAATTCCAAGGTGAATACCGAGCAGGCTAAGGATATTCTGACCATGCTCCAGAAGATAGCTGAGAAGCAGGGAGTCAACTTCAACGATTACTACAGTAACCAGGACATCTACACCAAGAGCGATAAGGCTGGATTGAAACTCGACTGGAACATCAACGAGTTCAATAAGTTTGCCATCCGCTGGAGTCTCGTCAAGGCTGAGCAGTTGAGTGGCGGCGGCAGTGCCAGCAGCTTGAACTCATACGGTTACAGCTATCCGTTCAAGAGCAATACCAACTCGTTCATCGCTGAGCTTCAGAGCCGATTCTCTCCAAGTGTGAGCAATGAGGCACGTGTCAGCTTCGTAAGAGTGCGCGATAGCCGTGACATCAAGGCTCATCTCCCGATGATTTCCATCACGGGCGTTGGTAGCGGTACTGTCAACATCGGTACTGAGCGAAACTCCCAGGCTAACTACCTGAACCAGGACATCTGGACCATTGAGGACAACCTGACTTGGCTCCGTGGCAACCATACCTTCATCTTCGGTACCCACAACGAGTTCTACCATTTCAAGAATATGTTCATCTCTGATAAGTTTGGTTCCTATACCTTCAAGGGATTTGATAACTTCAAGGCTTATTACGATGACTACATGGCTGGACAGCTGGACCCTAACAAGGCTTACATGAACCAGTACCGTTATGGTCAGGCTAACACTGATGTTACCGGCGACCCTAACTGGGCTTCAGAGTTCTCATCTGGTCAGTTCGGTTTCTATGCACAGGACAAGTGGAATGCAAGCAACAACTTCACCTTGACCTACGGTCTGCGTCTGGATATTCCTGTATTCTTCGATACTCCAGTGGAGAATCCGGAGTTCAACGCCTTGTCAGAGAAGATGGGGTGGGGATTGAAGACCAATGATAAGCTCAGCTTCTCGCCAATGCTCTCGCCTCGTGTAGGTTTCCGCTGGGACATCAACAACGACCGTAAGTTCATCCTCCGTGGTGGAGCAGGTGTCTTTACCGGTCGCATTCCATTCGTTTGGGTAAGCAACAACTACTCGGGTACAGGTCTGCAGCTCTCTTCTTACGATAGCAACAACTCTACCGTCAAGGGATTGGAGCTAATCCTCGATCCTAACAAGCAGAATGCCAATGCCGACAAGATGAAGGCAAGTGCCGGCAACCAGGATGTGGCTGTATGCGACAAGAACTTCAAGTTCGCTCAGAACCTCCGTCTCAACCTCGGTTTCGACTTCGAGGCTTTGGGTATCGACTGGACTGCTGAGGCTATCTACTCCAAGACTTTGAACGATATCCTCTATAAGAACCTCGCTCAGGAGCAGAGTGGTCAGACCTTCTCCCAGAAGTACGGATATGAGTGGGACAACCGTCCGCTCTATCAGAGTGTGGTGAAGGGTACTCCTATCGCCGGTGTCTATGCCCTCGGAAATACATCCAAGGGTTATACCGTCAACCTTTCTCTGAAGGCTGAGAAGCATTTCAACTTCGGTCTCGACTTGATGGCAAGCTATACCTGGACCCGTTCACGCAGTGCTGCCAACGGTGGTTCTTCTGTAGCAAAGAGTAACTGGACCTACCAGTATACCCATCGTGACTGCAACGATCTGGAGGTGGGCAACTCTGCCTACAATGTGCCTCATCGCATCCAGGCTTCTGCTTACTACCACATCAAGTACGGTCATCAGAAGCAGTGGCAGACCACTCTCGGTGTCATCTACCAGGGTAAGAGCGGTTCTCCTTATACCTATTATTATTATGGAGACGTAAACGAAGACGGATCTAAGGGTAATGACCTGTTCTACATTCCAACCGATGCACAGATAGACAAGATGCGTTTCGAGGAGACCAAGTACAACAAGAATACCTTCACCAACCGTATGTTTGGCGACAATCATGGTGATAAGCTTACCGAGGAAATGCAGCGCGAAATGCTGAAGAAGTGGATTGCAGACGATTCTTACCTCAGCAAGCACCGTGGCGAATACTACGAGCGTTATGCTGACAATCTGGCTTTCGAGCATCACTTCGATGTTCACTTCGGTCAGAAGTTCAACTTCAAGGTGGCTGGTCAGATCAATTCCATCGAGCTGACCTTCGATATCCTCAATGTGGGCAACCTCCTGAACAAGGATTGGGGTCATACCTATGGTGACGGCTTCGGAACCTATTTCTCACCTGTCAACTATCAGGGTGGTGGAGTCTACCAGTTCACCGGTGCTTATGCCTACAAGAGCTATAGCGATTACTACAGCCGTTGGCGTGGTCAGGTAGGTTTGAAGTACACCTTCTAATCTCTGCTATTTTATTCAAACTCCATAGAGTCCCTAGTGTCGCCAAATGCGATACTAGGGCTTTTCGTTAATATAAGTTGCTTTACGCCCTAAAAGAACAATAAATATTAAAATTATCGCCTTCTAAGGATACAAATTGTTGCCAAATGGTGGATTTTTTAGTATGAAATGTTGTTCTTTACATAAATTAACAAAATTACCCCCCCATTTCGCAATTTCTTTATATATTTGCAGCGTCAAAAATGATATGCTAAACTTAACAACAAGCAAAGTATACCAAGTAAGTGATAAGTAAAAGTATACCCAGATGAAGTAGAGTTACAACCACTTGTATACTCAAAATGGAACTAGATATACTAACAAAAATATATAAACCGAAATTACATATTAAAACCATTATTAATTATGTGTAAAACGATGGTAATGAAAATGTCTTTAGCTACCATGCTACTGATGTTGATCTCGATGAACGGCTTTTCGCAGAACATTGGGGTAAAGAGCAATTTGCTGTATTGGGCTACAACAACACCCAATATCGGACTTGAAACTTCCGTGGGGAAGAAGCATACCGCACAGGTATTTGTTGGCTTCAATCCTTGGAAGCAGTCGGGAGGTGACCAATCCAGCCTCCGCCACTGGCTTGTGATGCCGGAATACCGCTATTGGTTCTGCCAGAACTTCAATGGCTGGTTCCTCGGTGCTCATGCTATGGGTGGACAGTTTAATGCCGGAGGCGTCAAGCTACCTTTCGGTATGTTTAAGGACTTGCGCGACCATCGCTATGAGGGATGGTACGTAGGTGGTGGTGTCACCGCTGGTTATCAGTGGCCACTTTCCAAGCACTGGAACCTGGAAACATCCATTGGCATTGGCTACGACTACATCCAGTACGACAAGTTCAAGTGTGGCAACTGTGGTGAGAAGTTGAAATCTTCCCACGATAACTATGTGGGTCCTACCAAGGCTGCCCTCTCCCTCATTTATATGTTATAACCCCTTTTAACATTAATAATCATGAAACTTTCAAGAAATACCACCTATTTATTATATGCTGCCTTATTGATGGCTCCTGCAACTGTTATGGCACAGAACTGCCATGAAGTAAAGCTGGCTGCCAACAAGATTCAGGTTAGCAATGTGCAGGTGGCGCAGCAGAATAACGCTTTGACGGTATCGATGGATCTCAACCTCGATTCGCTTAACCTTCCTACCAATACCCAGCTGGTATATACTCCTATCTTCAAGAGTCAGAAGTTGGAATATAAGTTGCCTGAGATTGTCATCAACGGCAAACGCCAGCAGATTATGTATGAACGTGGGGTAGGGAACAAACATCTGAACCTTTCGCCAAAGGCGATGGTGGTTCGCCGTAACAACAAGCAGGCGCAGACCCTTAAGTATACCGCTTCCATTCCTGTGGCGGGAGTCATGAAGAACTACGATCTCAATATGCATGAAGATCTTTGTGGATGTGGCAACCTGGAGGAGGGAAATGATTTCCATCTCCGCCATCGCCGTCAGCCGCTGGCTGTCTTCGTACGTCCTGCCGTAGAGGCAATCAAGGTTCGTCATCTCGATAAGCGTGCTTATATCGACTTCCCTGTCAACAAGATAGAGCTTCATGCCGACTACCGTCGCAATCCGGCTCAGTTGGACAGCATCGTAAGAACCATCAATGCCCTGAAAGATGATAAGAACCTGGAGGTGAGCGGAATCAACATTCATGGTTATGCTTCTCCTGAGAGTCCTTACAGTCATAATGACTATCTGGCAAAGAACCGTGCCAAGACCCTTACCGATTATGTTCGCCGTATGGTAGCCCTGCCAACCCAGCTCTTCACCGTTTCTTCTACGGCAGAGGATTGGGATGGTCTCCGCAACTATCTCAAGGACAGCAACCTGGAACATAAGGCTGAGATTCTGGCAATCGCCAATGATGAGAAGATGGATCCGGATGCCCGTGAGCAGAAGATCAAGAAGCAATATCCATCAGAGTATCGCTTCATGCTTGATACCTGGTATCCTGCCCTCCGCCATTCCGACTACCATATCACGTATAAGGTAAAGCCATTCGATGTGGCTGAGGCAAAGGAGATCATCAAAACCAAGCCACAGCAGTTGAGCCAGGAGGAGATGTTCATGGTAGCCCAGACTTACGAGCCAGGCAGCAAGGAGTTTAATGATGTGATGGAGATTGCCGTCCGCATGTTCCCAGAGAATGAGACAGCGAATCTGAATGCAGCCATAACCCGCTTGAATGCCGGTGATGCCGATGGTGCCAAGGCTTATCTTGACAAGGCTGGCAACAGTCCTGCGGCTCAGAATGCCCGTGGTGTATATGAGTCGTTGATGGGCAATGACCAGCAGGCTCGCTATTACTTCGGCTTGGCAGCCAAGGCTGGTGTCAAAGCAGCTCAGGAAAATCTCGAAAACCTATAAAAGGTAATAAATAGGAATAAAAGTATTAATCAAATTAAGTATATCAATTATGAAAAAATCGTTATTGTTTTCCGCAGTATTGGCAGGCCTGATGCTCGGTTCTTGTTCAAGTAGTGATGACTTGGCAGGTGGTAACACTCCTGCTAATCAGGATGGTAATGGCTATGTTGCATTTACAATTAATCTGCCTAGCCAGTCTGGTAGCAGCTCTCGTGCTAATGATGTTTTCAACGATGGCATGGCAAAAGAGTATTCAGTACATGACGCTACTCTTATTTTGTTCAATGGTGGTGCTACTGAAGGGAAGTCGTCTTTTGTTGAAGCACATACGTTAAGTACTGCTCCTTGGCAGAATGTTGGTACTTCTGATGATAACATCACAACACAGTCTAAGAAGATTGTACAGAAGGTTACAAAATCGATTACTAATGCTAAAGCTTTGGTAATTCTTAATAATAACGGTACACTTTCTGTTGGTGAAGATGGTTCTTTGAAGGTAAATAATACTAACTTTACTGGTACTTATGCTGATTTTTTAGCTAAAACAGAAGCAACACAAAACAAGACTCTGACAAAGGACGGATTCTATATGGCCAATGCTCCATTAGCTAATGGTCAGGGTGGTTCTGTTGATCCTACAGGTACAACAGTTACAACTTTGACAGACCTGACTGGTAAAATTTACGATACTGAAGCTGAAGCAAAACTCGGTACACCTGCAGAGGTTTATGTTGAGCGTGGAGTAGTTAAGGTGACCCTTAATAAGGGAGAGGTAGCCAAGGCTGATAATGGTACTACAGATAAGGTTGATTTTGCCATTTCTGGTTGGGCTATTGATAATACTAATCCTACAACATATTTGGTTCGTTCAACTAAGGGATTTACTGATTGGATGGGTTATGCTAATGCTAATTGTACAACAAACCCTTACCGTTTTGTCGGTCATACACAAATTGCTTCTGGTTTATATCGTACCTATTTTGCTCAAGATATGAATTATGATACAGATGCTACTGGTTTACAGCGTGCTGAAGAAGCTGATTTTAAAGATGCTTATGGAGATGCAAATCCTCAGTATTGCTTTGAGAATACATTTAATGTAGAACATCAGAATGAGGATCAGACTACTCTTGTTGCAATCAAGGCTAAGTTGAATAGTGGTAAGGATTTCTATATTGTTGGTGGTGATCAAACAACATTGTTTGATAAAATACAGTTGGAAAAACTGATAAAGAATAAGTTCTTGAGCGTTGAAGAAGGTTGGGTTAAAGATAATGCTAAGAATGAAACTACATCAATAGGTGAAGATGATCTTACCTTAACTTTCGACAAAGATGCAGCTGGCGAAATCAACTTGACTAGTGTGACTGTAAATTTAGAAAAGTTAAAGGATTCTCCAGCCGATTTGCCTGCAACTTATCTTGATGATGTAAAGGCTGCAGTTGGTTCTGTCGTATGTTATAAGAATGGTGTATCTTATTATACTGTTCGCATCAAGCATTTTGGTGACGATTTGACTCCATGGAAAAACGGAGAATTAGGTGTTAAGCCTGGATCTGTTTATCCTGATGGTACTAAGACTGCAGAGAATAACTGGCTTGGCCGTTATGGCGTTCTCCGTAACAACTGGTATGATATTACTGTTGAGGATGTAAAGGGCTTGGGCTCTGCTACAGTTCCAGAGTTGACCGGTACAACTGATGATGAACTTGAGTCTTACATTGCAGTACGTATCAACGTCCTCTCTTGGGCTAAGCGTACACAGGGTGCTATTTTGCACTAAGATGTAAATACATTATAAGATAAATATAAAAAACAATAATTGATTAGCGATATGATAGCGCAGAAGATAAATAAATGGTTGAAGGGTGTCATGGCTGCTGCCATGACCCTGACAGTCGTCACCTCGTGCAACGATATGTGGCACCAGGATTACAGCGACTGCCCTAATGGTGTATATGTTAAATTTAAGTATGATTACAACCTCCAGCGTGCCGACATGTTCAATGACCATGTTGGACAGGTAACGCTGTATGTATTCGACGACAAAGGAAACTATATAACCCAACAGACCGAGACGAACTCTGCGCTATCATCGCCTCTCAAAGACCCAAATTATGTAATGCACGTCGAGAACCTACAGCCTGGCAAATATCAGTTCCTTGCACTAGCAGGACAGAATGCTTATGCAGACCAATTGGTATCCGGCCGCGCTAAGCTCGTTCGTACAGAACCTGCTAACGGCAGTGATATCAAGAAGTTAGAGGTAAATCTCGACCACCAGAACCGTGGTGACTATGATGAAGTAGAGAATCATGCCCTGCCATTGGATACGCTTTGGCATGGCAAGATGCTCGAATCTGTTGAGGTTTCTTCATCCAAAGCCGCCTATGCTACTATTCCTCTGGTGCGTGATACCAAGAAGATTAACGTAGCGCTTCGTGACCTTGACTCTCCACAGGATATGGATGTCAACGACTACACGATGACCATCGAAGACCATAATGCCCGCATTCTTTGGGATAACTCTCTCGATGAGAGCCGTAAGGTTGTTTATACCCCTCATGCCACATGGAATACTGTTGATGAAACAGAGCAGGGCAAGATAGCTCATGCCGACTTCATGACCTCCCGTATTCTGAAGCACGATGATTACAAACAGGATGGTCATCTCCTCATCAAGAGTAAGGAGACCGGAAATACAGTAGTAAATGTAAATCTTCCTGACCTCTTGAGTCGTCTTCGCACCAGTGAAGAGTACAGTTACAGTGCACAGGAATTCCTTGACCGTGCCTACGATTACAAACTTCAGTTCTTTATCCAGGGTGGCAAGCTCAAGTATTGCTACATCACTATCAGCGTGAATGTACTGAGTTGGAGCAAGCGCATCCAGTTCGAAGAACTCAATTAATATGTCCTACCCGGCTTCCCATAAGCCGATTCAAAATAAGAAAGTGTATGTTTAAGATAAAGACAATAACCCTCTCATTGCTAGCCCTTTTGCTGGTGATGTCGTTCGCATCCTGTGCGAGTGACACTACTAGTGATTTGCCTCTGCCAAGCAAAGATATTAAGGCATATCTGCAGGTAAAGGTAACGGTGGAAGGTAGTGGAGATACACGAGCGAGTAGGGCAGGTGAAGATGATAAGTATCATTTTACAGAGAATCCTTCTGGTGGAGAGGATGGTGATGGTGATGATGTAGGTGAAATGAATGAGCGAACCGTTACCAACTTAAACTTATTGCTTTATTCATCTTCCAAGAATGATATGAGTGATGATGGTGCCATCATAGAAAAGGTTATTTACTTTCAACACTTCTCTACAACTAGTGGTGGTAATTCTAGAATATGGCAATCTGCACCGATACAGATACAGAATGCAATTATTGAAAAGAACTATCATCTGCTTGTAGTTGCTAATGCTGGTGATATGACTTCTGAATGGCAAGGTAAAACATTGAAAGATATCCGCGATAAACTTATTATGGATGTTTGTACACGAGATGATGCAGATATAACAAAATCAAGCAACTTCTTGATGTCATCCTTAAAGGATGCCCAACTAACTCCTGATGGACATATAGGTTCTCAGGAAGATCCTTATCTTGTAGATGTAGATATTGAAAGACTGGCAGCTCGTATTGATATCATGCCAAATGCTTATAGGCAGGAAAACGAGAACACAACGCCAAGCACATATACATATAATTATAATGTAACCGATGCCTCGAATAATGTTATTGGTGGTTTTGTTTTAGAGTCTGTTATGCCATATAACGATGTAACCTCAGGTGAATACCTCATAAAAAGAGTTACTGATGGTAACGACAAGGCTACAGTAAACTACATTTCAAAGGAAACAGAAGATGCGAATCATAATTCAACGAACTATGTGATTTGTCCATGGACGACTGTTCGCACAGGTGTTGCTTATCGTAATGAAATGAAAAGTATAGCAGATTGGGAGTCAATGACTTTTTCTGATTTTTATAAGGTGAAGAAAGCCGATAAAAGTCATGGAAAAGATAATGATAATGCAAAAGTCACCACTCCGTATAATTATAGGTACTATATTCTTGATTATGTCATGGAGAATACTTCCTTTGATAATTCTCTAGACACATCAACAGGATTGGTGTTTAAGGGTACATATTATGATGCAGATCAATGGCAGGTTGCTACAGCTGAAGATATGGCTAATGGTAAATTCGGTAGTCCTAAAACGGGTGCAGTCGGTACTCCAAAATGCTACACTTACGTCATTCGTCATAGCGACCCTACAGGTAGTGGTACAACTAATGATATAATGCATTACGGCATAGTCCGCAATAACATTTATCGGGTTCGTATTGACGGAATTACTGGCAAGGGACCGGATGGAATGAAGATTACCCTCAACGTGAGAAAATGGGCAACCTATACTCACGACGAGACAACAATGTAACAACAAAACAAACAGATAAACAGAAAGTATAGTTTGAACTTAAACTTTCAGAGAAAATGAAAACGATTAAAACGATACATACGGCATTGATTCTGATGGTGCTAGCCTTTATGACGGCTTGCTCCACAGATAGTGCTGACCCTATACAGGGAGACAGTGGAGGCGATAACCCAGGCGACAAGATTACCGTCCACATGACTCTTTCTACAGTTTCCTCTTCTGGAACCAGAGCTACGTTAACATGGGAAAATGGCATAGATGCAGAAAACATGAAGAGTTGGGTTGTAGCCTTTGTGAAAGACAACAAGGTTGTTTCTTTTGCAGAGAATACGGATGTATCGGATGGTAATCGCATTAAAGATGATGTTACGATAACAGATCTTCCTAAAGAGGTTGCTACCTACCAGGTTTATTCCTTTGCCAATCTTACTTCCACCGAGCTAGGCATCTTTAAAGGTGCAGAAGTTGATTTCGACAACATGAAATGGATGATGAACGGCAATGGATTCAATTTGAATGCCCCAGACTGCAAAGGCATTCCTATGAGTAATAAGCAGGAAGTAACGGTAGATGCTTCCGGTAAGCCTGATAAAACAGAGCTTTGGGTAGTAAGAATGCTGGCAAAGGTTACATTAAAGTTTAAGAATCCAAGTGCTACTCCATTGGAAATCAAAGATATTACGTTGAGTGATGTAACTTCAAATCCTTCAACTGGTGTTAATACAGATGGTAACATCATGTTGTTGCCAAAGCATTTAGATGTTTCCGGAACCTCTGGTGCTACTGGTTCATCTAACCTAACTGGTGCAGATAAGGATCAGGTTAAATGTATTCCGAATCTGGTAAAGCAGGCTGCAACGGAGAATTATACTTATAAGCTGACTAAGACAATACCAGCGAAGGTAGATAAATACGAAACAGAGAATGAGATTTCGTTCTATGTGAATGAAAGCGCAGCGGGCAATACTTCCAAGTATTTCATCATCAACCTGAATACTTCAGCAGGAGTCAAGCGTTACGCCTTGTTCAAGGATTGGACAACGATAGCTCGCAACGACCATCACATTCTCCCAATCTCATTAGATGATTATAAGTTGAAGTTTGATGTTCAGTCCTTCACGGCAATCGGTCTCTATCCATCCATAACAGATAACGGAACCACTCTTTCCTACACCTGTTATTACCCGGAAGAGGAATTCCATATCCAGCCAAAGGTAGTAAAGGCAAGTGATGACTCAGAGGTAACTGGTATCGATAATACCAAAGTAGAGTGGCAGCTAATCAAAGAAGAAGATATGGCTGATGAAACAGCTAATGCCCAGTTGGTGTTTAAAACTATTCCATCATGGAATACAACCACCGGCTATTTTGAAGGTACCTTCAATGATGATGCTGCCGACAAGCAGAGCGCCCTCTACGAGGTCACCGTTCCTGTGCCAGATGTCGCAGGAAAAGAGCTTATATATAAGATACTTTTCACCAAGGATTTGAGAAGATATGCTGCTCGTAAATATACGAGACAGAGTTACTATTTCAGAACAAAACAATAATACTAATATTAAAAAACATTGAAGCTTATGTTTAAGTCTAAGATTTTTAATAGTGTAATGAGATATATGTTGGTAGCAATGCTTGCATTGCTGCCAAATACTATATGGGGATTAACGGAACAAACTAACTTAAAATTGTTAGAGGGTAATTCGATAACATTTAATAGTCTCAACAACTATATTCATATAGGGGAATATTCTGTTTGGTATATACTTGATTCATCTGGCAAAAAGGTAGATGATTTTAGCCAGTGGAATATTACGGGCAAAGGATATAATATAGAACCAGCAGCACCTTATATAAAAGTAAAGAAGTATGATGAGGACCTAAGTTGGCAATCGTTAACAATAACTTATTCTGGTTCTAGTGGTAATCTTTCTGACTTTCGGATAGTTCTGCTAACTTCAACATCAGAAAATTTATATACTAATCCTAGTGATGAAACAGCAGAAAAGAAAATCACTTTTAAGTTGGTGTCACAGAATGATATTCCTTTGCTGAAAGATTATACAGGTACAAACAAAATGTCTGTAACAGATTTTGTGGCAGATGGTAGTACTTCTTATGACATCAGTGGTTTGGCCTCTTCAATAGAATCATCGTTAGCTTTACCTTCTTCTTCAGATGGTAATAGTTTCGACTTGTCTTCAAAGAAACTCTATCTTCGTTTGAATTTAGTAAATAAAACAACGAATAAAGTTGTTGAAGCAGCAAATTATACAGTTAAACGAGATGGTAAGGAGATTAATACTCCCACAATGACAAATTGGCCTAATGTAGATTGTAAGACTAATAAAGGTACATTCTTTTATCTGACCAATAATACGAGTTATATAACTAAGGACAATATTAAATATACTTTTTCTGTTCCTGATGGTCAAAAAATCTCAGATTACAAAATAGACGTCTATCTTTCTGATGAAGCTGCAGATGTTATTAATTATAATTATAATAATCTTCTTTTCCAAGAGCCAACTCTTAAGGCGAAGATCATTTATAATTTGATGCCTCAATCAGAGAAGGATAAGTTGACTTTTGATGCAACCGATGATTCTTCATTGGATGCTTCTAAGGTTTTCGACTTCCGCCAGGCATTCACTTCGAAGACAGCAAAGGTTCAACTGCTTACTGAGGAAAATAAGCAGCGACTTTGCGAGGCTCTTGGTGTAACCGACTTGAGTAAAGTAACTGACCTCTATGTGCGATGGATGATTACAGATAAGAGCGGTAATGCTATACCAGGAATTACTACATCTGGCTTGACTCTACGTAAAGATAAGACAACAGAAAAAGAAATATATTACACATGGTTCTCTGAGAATGCAGCCAGCACATTGTCTGCAGCGTTGAATCCTACCTTCACTTTTCCTACCACAATGTCATGGGGTGATTTGAAGGTATCTTGTGTCGTATCCAATACTAAACTGGTAGAAGGTACGAATGTAAAGTATGGTGTCATGATTAAGGAACCTGATGCGTTCAACATCAAGTTTAACGTCAGCTTGGAGGAAGCTCCACTCCTTAATGATTTGGATGCAGCGTATAAAGCTAATTTAAAGACAAAACTTCTTTATCTTAAGGAAACAACGATAAAGAATAAACAACTTGTCATTACCGATATTGCTTCACAAATAAAGGATTTTAGTCTCTATACGAAGGATGCTAGTGGTAATTACGAAGCATCAGCTGCTAAGCCAATATACTATCGTGTAAGTATTATTGATAAGAAAACGAACAAGCCGATGAGTTCCATTTCTTATAATGAAGTGTCTGAAGCTGGAGGTATTAGTGGTGGATTGAATTCATCTAGCTTCCAAGGGAAGGATAAATACAATAATTCAAAAGGATTATTCTATTATTCAAAAGATAAGACTTCTGTTCCCGAGTCAGATTTATATATTGCGTTTGGCTTTAATAATGAAACAGATTTTAAGAATAGTCGTATAGAAGTATATTTTTCTGATGAAGCCCCAGTGCTTGAAAATTATCTTGTTGTCACAGAACCAACAATTAAAGGTAAGTTGGTTTATGATATCAAGAGTGCCACAGATGCGCCTTTTAAGCATTATAAGGGTTACGCCAATGCTGATAACGGTTATGAGGTAATTGATAAATCGAAGAATCAGTTGCGCCAGAAGGTGTCTACATGGGAGTATACCTATGTAGTAGATGAAACTGACCATAAGACAGTGTCTCTTATGTTGCCTATACAGAATTTCGAATCCTCTGGTGACCAATTGGAGCCTTTAGGTTATTTCAGATGGTATAATTATGATACAGATAATGCATCAGCAAACTTATCTGTAGAGGGATCTTCTTCTCTATTGAATTCTGTGAAAGATGCAGATAATGTAGATAAGGGATTGATGGCTTTCAATTTGATGCAGCATGCTATACAGTCAACAGTTGGTGTAAAATATACTCGTCCTAGTGACCCAAATTGGAAGGGTGAAACAATTGCTTGTGACGTAAGCCGCTACATTGATGGAATTGATGCTACTGGAACCTATATGGAACATGAACCAACCTTATCCATCAGATACATTTTCCATATTATTCCGTCTACTCAAATGGCTAATATTCTCCAGGAAGACCTTATTAACGACAGCAAGGACCTTACGTTTGAGGATAATAAGAATGTTACGGTAGGATTTAAGGATGATAACTCGAAGATGACTTTGCGATTGGATTTTGTAGATCCTAAAATGTATTATTTCTATCCAGTTACCAATCCTAAAAAGCATGTATATTATCTTGCCGGTTCAACTGAAGCAGAGACAAATGCAATTGTCGCTCAACGTAAGATTAAGCCTGAAGACTTTTCTTCTGATATCAAGAAGGCTGCCACGATAGAATGGCGAGCTTATAATGGTACCAGAGACAAAATGTGTATTCTTGGAGCAGGTAATGTTAGTGATTTCCCACGTTTCTTTGATTTGAGCATAAGTCTTCTGAATGGTGCAACTTGGACTGATTTGGATGGTGGTACTGCTACCAAACCAACCTTTAATCCAGGTGATCACTTTTACGTAGTGGCTTATGTTAAGGATGAGACTGGGGAATTTAGTAGCCCGATGGCTAATTTCAGTATACGATACTTCAGATTCTATCCAAAGACTTTCGAAGAAATGGGTACTGAAGATGTGACTCGCCAAATATCTTATCTTGATGAGAACTATAACAATATTGCAGTTGTCTCTTTTGATAATGATAGTCCAGAACAGACATTGTCTGCGCCTACAAGTCCTGATGATAATCAAAGTAAGAATCCATCAGCATGGAACAGGCGCAGTTATGGTTTCGTTTATAAGGATTTGATAGATAAAAGTGCAAATAAGAATGGCGACAGTAATGTATATTATAATACCAAACATTCTCCTCAGCATGGTGAATATGGTATTTATAAGACGGCCAATATAAAAAATATCTCAGGTGCTGGAAATAATGGTACAGATGGTTACATGTGGTATTCGGATAAAGAACTGCATGATAGAACTTACGAGGCAACAGGTAAATCTCAGTCGGGTTCTTTCCTTTATGTAGATGCTTCAGATGAAAGCCGTACCATCGCTTCTGCTGAGTTTACTGCAAGTCTTTGTACTGGTCAGCAGATGGCATTTAGTGCCTGTATTGCTGATATGACAATGCAAACCGTTAAACCACAGATTATGTTTAGGTTATTTGGTTTGGAGAAAGATGAATATGGTAATATAAAGGATAAAAAGTTATTACATTCTTTCTCTTCCGGTGAATTTGGCACAAACCGTCTTAGTTCTGAAGAGGCTAAATGGTATCAGGTATATGGTAAGATTACGATTCAGCAAGAAGCACAAGTAGAAAAGTATTCTGACTTCCGTATCGAGATTGATAACTATAGTAAGGGTACCGTAGGTGCTGACTATGCCGTTGATGATATCCGTATATATTTAAAGCCAGCTAAGGTTGAAATCTATCAGGACCGACCAGCCTGCGGTGAAACGAGTACAGGTAGCATCAAGTTGAAGATACGTGCCATTCACGAAACTTTGAATGCTATACTTAACCATAAGGATACGAAGATTCATTACCGTTTAGTGAACGAAGATGGTTCCCCTGTTACAGGAGAAGGTCTTTACAACTATAAGTTGGATGGTGTGGAGCAAACAATGCCAGATAGCTATGCTTCTGTTGATGTATATGATTCAGAAGCAGCTTGTAAGTCTCATACGATTGATGGTGTCAACATGATAGAAAAAGATGCTGATGGTGAAACCTATATCATCCTGGCTAATCATCCTTTCAAACTCACAAAGGGTAAGAAGTATTATGTCTCCGTATGTGCAGATAGTAATCCAGATGCACCTGATGCAAATTGGGGTAAACCTTCTGATGTCTGCTCTATCTATAGTGCTATATTTGAGATGATTGGTCAGACACCAGCGATTACAGATGTTGATGGCAAGATCATTACGGAGTATCGTGTGAATTGTACTGATACTGACCCTAAGGTTACGCTAAAGGGAAGTCTTACAACTATTGACCCTAATACTGGCGAGAAGATTACGCTTACTGGTGTGCCATTCTTGTGGTATATTGATGACAGCAGTACGCCTGTCGATGCAACACCATCAACAACCATTGAGATACCTGTTAGCAAAATAGGATATGGTGCTCATAAAATTTATATGAAACCAGAGACAGGAACAAAAAATACTGCTGGGGATATGGTATTTACTGTTAATGGTGTCGAATATTTGATGTGTACAGAGAAGATTCCTGTGCCTCTGCGTATTGCGAAAGATGGTCCGCAGCTAAACTTCGGATTCAATGATGTTGACTATCCATTTAATGACGGCAGTTATGAGGCATCGCTTCGTATCGGTTTGCCACAGTTGAAGAAGTTGAAGGATACAAAGGGATTCTTGCAGATTCCTCTTCATAGTGTAAGTTATCAGTCAAGTGTTGCGGATAAGACTTTGACATTCATTGGTAATGATAACAATGCTACAGATAAGGTATATGTCGCAACAACCAATGATCCATTATGGAATGCAGAAGGAGCAAAATTGCTATCTACTCCTGTTGCAACATTGAGTTCTAGTACTCTTACTGAAGTCAAGTCTGACAAGCAGTATACCCTCGATCTCAAGTTCTCAGATGATGTCTTGAAAAACTTCCATGAGGGATATTACTATGAGCTTCGATTTGCCTTTGAGCAGAAAGCTGCGGCTACAGGTTCTGCAAGTAACTGCCCTGGCGAGTCTTATCTCAAGGTGAAGATAGTACCGGAGTTCATTACCTGGACTCCTACTGCCGATGGTGGTATGAATGCCAACTGGAACAATGATGCCAACTGGCATCGCTCATCATCTGCAGAATTGTATGATGATGATTATACCGATTATCAGACTTATGGCAGCAGTACTTCTGCGGCAGCAAGTTCTTCGAAGATAGAGATTCCTACGCTGAACAGCTATGTGCCAATGAAGTTTACAAAGGTTACTATTGATAACTTGAAGGGTTTGCCATTCCCTGACCTCGGTAATATCGTTTATCGTACTACCAATCAGATTGCTAACAAACTCACCAATGGCAAGGGTAATGAGGCTACGAAGTATATCCAGTATGACATCATGGCGTTCTGGAATGAGGCAGATACTGAAAAGGGATTGGATACAGAAGGTAATCTGAAGTGTGAGAAGTTCTATGGCAATACCTGTCATCAGATTTACTTCAAGCCTCAGGGCGAGCTTCGCGACCAGTGCTATCTGATATATGACAAGGCTTGGGTAGAAAAGGAGCTGGAGCCTAACAAGTGGTACACCATGGCTTCACCTCTGCAGTATATCTATGCCGGTGATATGTATGTGCCAGCAAAGGATGGACGACAGGAAACCAAGGCGTTTACGGATATCAACTTTGATGATAAGACTGCTGATGGTACTTCTGATGTATATAGTCGCAGCAAGTATCCGGTTTATCAGAGAGCTTGGATGAAGAGCGGGGCAAAGGAAATTACAGCTAAGGGTAATTATCCTGCATCTCATTATCCTGAAGGTGCTAAGACTGATGATATGAATCTCAATCTCGGCTACTGGAGCCACGTATATAATAAGGTGGACGAGAGCTATGCCGCAGACGGAACCTTTGGTGGCTTCGCTATCAAGGCGGGTAATGCGCTCTTGCCGAAGGATCAGACTAAGAATGCGCTTCTTCGTTTGCCAAAGGAAGATAAGGAATACCAGTACTTCGATTATACAGGCTCAACGCCTTCTTCAAGCAAGGTTGCGAAGAATGATGGTCATGGCAAGCTCCTCGTTGCTTTCAATAACGATGAGAAGCATCTCGCAGAGATGACTCAGAACTTGGGAACTGATAACAACAGCGGATTCTATCTCGTAGCCAATCCATATACCTGTTCTATCTCTCTGAAGAAATTCTTTGAGGTAAATACGGGATTGCAGAAAGCTGTATGGGTGGTTGATGGAGGTGATGTAAGTAGTGTTTCTGCTACAAATTTGGCAGATAAAGACTTCTTCGTTCAGCCTACTCAGTCGTTCTTTGTGAAGAAGGATGGAACAGCTTCTGTTGATGCGGTGAAGTTCACTTCTGCGATGTATGTAGACCGTCTGCTCTCTACTGGTTTCGTCATTGCTTCTGATTATCTCAAAGACGTGAATGTCTCGGCTCAGAATGCTAAGGGACAGACTTCGAAGGCTCGCATTGCCGTAAGAGAAGAGGCTTCTGATGATTATGATGAGCAGGAGGATGTGGATCTTCTGTGCGATCAGAACCTGAGTGGTATTCCGCAGGTTTATACCGTGGCTGGTTCTCAGGCTGTGGCTGTGAATGCTACTCCTAAGATTGAATGGATGCCAATGGGTGTAATCATGGAGAATGGTGAAAAGAACGAAATGGTGAACCTCGACTTCAAGGGTGTTGCCAAGCTCGATGCTCCGCTTTATCTCTATGATGCTGCCAACGGACAGTATACCGAGTTGCAGGATGGCAATGAGGTGAGCATTCAGGCGAACGAGCATGGCAGATATTTCCTGACACAGACTCGTGGTACTACCGGTATCCAGCAGATTGAGGCTGAGGCTGAAAGTAATCAGTTGAAGGTTTATTCACCTGCTGCAGGCATGATTGTTGTATCTGCCCTGAATGGTGAGAAGTTAGGTAGGGTAGAGGTATTTACCTTGGATGGCAAGAGGGTTCACAGTTATCAGTTGCCTGATAAGCAGAGAATGATTCTCCGTGTTCCATCCGGAGTATATATCGTAAAGGCATCCACCCAGTCCTGTGCTCAGGCTAAGGGACAGAAGGTTGCCGTAAGATAGGAGAAGCTTGGTTTGACAAGTTTATAATAGTTGATAAAAAACGAAAAGAGGGTGTATCATGAATTTATGATGCACCCTCTTTTATTCGTATATTAAAGATATATTGTCGGAAAAGACAGGATATATTTCTGAGTTATTTAGTATCTCCGGCCGCACAACAGCTGTTGTGCGCTTGTATAACAGCTGATATGCGCTCGTACAACAGCTGATGTGCATGCATTGCCCAACTGTTATGCACCAACTTTTCTTCCTTCTCTATATGAACAAATCCTTCTTCGGCATATCTGCCATGAACTGCTTGCGGAGCTTCTCAAAGAATGCCACGGTGTCGTTGCTGAAGCCGTGACCCTTCCAGGTGGAGGTGTTGGTGATGAGAATCCAGCACTGACCATCGGGGTACTTCAGGACAATGGCGGAGGTGCCGGCAAGAGAACCGGTACGAATCCACGGACGATTGCTCTTTGGAGTGTAGTTCCAACCGATGGAATACTGATGGTCGGGCTGCTCGGTGGTCATGAACTGGATGCTCTTCTGGCTGAGAATGTCCTTGACATGAGGCATACCGTCGATGCTGGCGATGAGACGGCTCAACTCGGCTGCTGAACCACACCATGCTCCGGCACCGGAGAGGCGAGGAAGGTCGGTATCGCCATAACACTTTTCTACCATTCTGCCACTGTTGTTGTATTCATATACCGGGATGCTGCCCTGGTGCATGTAATATTTCGTCTCGTTAGGCCGACGGTCCTTATAGTAGGTGCCGGCAATATGCATGTCGTAGCATCCGGCAGGCTGGAGCACGTACTTCTGCATGAAGTTCTCGTACTTCATTCTGCTCTTCTTCTCGATAATCATCGAGAGAATCATGTAGCCCAGATTGCTGTAGCATTTGCCCTCGCCCGGCGTATAACCCAGATGGCGCTTCAGGAGAATCTTGAGCAGGGTCTTATGGTCTGGAGGCGTGGTGAGGTGGTTCTGCATCATGATGTAGCGGGTAGAGGATACCGGGTCGCCGGCATAGTTGTTGAAACCTGCCTGATGGCGCAGCAGCTGTTCTACGGTGATGTTGTAGTAGCGCTGGTCCTTGATACTGTTATTGTAGGTGGTATCGTTCAGGATTCCCTTCGGTCCGAATACCTTCTCGTTCATCTTGAGCTTCTTCATTTCCTGCAGTTTCATGATGCCTACAGCAGTGATAAGCTTTGATACAGAGGCGAAGCGCATCAGCATGTTCGGTTCCATTCTGATACCCCTTTCCTTATCTGCCCATCCGAAACCGCGGGCATAGAGCAGGGAGTCGTTGCGGGTGATGACGAGCTGTGCACCGTTGATTTCCCATCGCTTGAGGTATCTCTCCACGAGCGAATCCATCTTGTGATATTCCTTTCCCTCGGTGAGGGCATTGCTGATGGAATCGTTGATATGCACCTTGGGGAGCGTATCCTTTGCCTTCTCCTTATCCGAAGATGAGGTGCAGCGCGATACGCAACTATGTGTAGACCATGCGACGATGGCCGTGAATGTGAGCAATATGATAGCTATTCTTTTCTTTCTGAGTCTTCTTGCCATATTTATTGATGATGTTTTTTACAGTTTACGGCTTGCAAAGATACTGCAATCTGATGAATTGGCAAAAAAAATAAAGTTAAACATCTACAAACATGAACGGTTAAGCAGATTTTTATGTACCTTTGCACCGTAGAAATACTTGAACAGGTAAATGAAAAAGATAATTAAAAGGATATTCAGATCCTTCTTATATATAATAGGTATGGCAGGGCTTGCTCTTTTGCCCGACATCTGGCTCTGGCATCTGGGAGTGAGCGGGTGGCCTTTGGCGCTAGCCATTCTATGGTGGGTGCCTTCCTTGCTGCTTCTGCTAGCAGAGGTAGGGCTGCAGATGGGCTTCTTCCATAAGCTCTCCGTCCGCATCCTCTTCACTACGATTCTGTTTTCGGTGATGCCCAAGGTGGTGTTCATCCTTTTCGATTTCATGTTGCCGTGGTTCTTTGCCATCCTTCCGGCGCTGGCGCTGATGGGATGGTTTGCCTTCGGATTCATTGAGGGCTGGAAGCGGTTGGAGATACGGTACGTAACCTATGAATCGCCCGACCTTCCACCTTACTTTGACGGTTACCGTCTGTTGCATTTCACTGATTTTCATCTGGGTTCTTTCCCGAAGGATAGTGACTTCGTGCAGAAGGTGGTGGATGCAGCCAATAATGAGGAACCGGACATGATGCTCTTTACGGGCGATCTGGTGAACAATGATGCCAGGGAGGTGGAGCCTTATCTGGAAACGCTGAAACAGCTGCATGCCCACGATGGCATCTTCTCGGTATGGGGAAACCATGATTACTGCGAGTATGGCAACAATCATACGATAGCAGGACTGAGAAACAACTGGAAGCTGCTCTATAACTATCAATGCCAGTTGGGGTGGCATCAGTTGATGAACGACCATTTCACCGTGAGTCATGGTATGGCTTCCATCGATATCATCGGTGTGGAGAATGCGGGGCAGCCTCCTTTCAGCAACCGCAGCAAATTGCCAAAGGCGATGAAGGGACTGAAGAAGGAAGGGTTCAAGATACTGCTGACTCATGATCCTCATCACTGGCGCAGAGAGGTATGGGACCGACCTATCCAGCTGACGCTGGCAGGACATACACATGCGGGACAGTTGCAGATAGGCAAGTGGACACCAGCCCGCATGGCATTCAAGGAGTGGGGTGGTGTTTATCGCAAAGGTAGTCAGATGCTGAACGTTTCATCGGGTATCGGCGGCTCCTTCCCGTTCCGATTGGGAGCATGGCCTGAGATGACGGTAATAACGTTAAAAAGGACTTTAAAATGATGTGCATACGTTAATAAAATACAAATACTCTCTTAAAACACAAAGATTGTGGTAAATATTTGCCGAAACTTTTGTGAATACGAATAAAAATCGTATCTTTGCACTAGTTTTCGCATATATTTGGGCAAATGGGGGGTGTCGAGACGACTGTACTCCATTTGTTTTTTTATATCCTTCTCCCAAATATCCCTTTTCTCCTCACTTTATTTCCAGTGAATTTGAAGAGTATTCAGTATGAATACTAATCATAAAGTTCCAAGTTCAAAGTTTCAAGTTCAAAGTAAAAAGTTCCAAGTAAAATGAAGATTCCAGTAGAAGAACAATATAAATTCGTGAAGTTATCGCTTCCTGATGGTAGCAAGGCAGAAGGTCATGATGTGTTGCTGCATGCCTGCTGTGCGCCTTGTTCGTCAGCGATTGTAGAGTGTATGCTTCGCAACGGCATGAAGCCGACGGTATATTTCAGCAACAGTAACATTTATCCCTTACAGGAGTTTGAAATTCGCAAGCACGAGCTGATGCGCTTCCTGGAAGCGCAGGGGGTGCCGTATGTAGAGGATGAGTATGACCATGAGGAATGGCTTGCCACCATCAAGGGATTGGAACAGGAGCCGGAAAGGGGCAGCAGATGCTCGGCTTGCTTCCTCTATCGTTTGAAGCATGCGGCTAGGTATGCTCAGGAGCATGGCTTTCATCTTCTTACTACTACCTTGGCTTCTTCCCGGTGGAAGAATATCCAGCAGATAGATGCAGCCGGACATCTCGCCGTAGAAGGTTGTCCGGATGTAGAGTGGTGGGATATGAATTGGAGAAAGGGCGGTTTGCAGAATCGCCGTGGTGAGTTGTTGAGAATCAATGAATTCTATAACCAGTTGTATTGCGGTTGTGAATTCAGCATGAGATAAGAAATCGCCCTGAAAGGCAAAAGCATTGTCTATCGAACGCTTTTGCTCTTTCAGGGCGAACTGTTTTATATAAAAATCTGTGTGAATCTGTGAAATCTGTGGGACTTAAGAAAGACCAGTAATCTCACCATTAACCACATCGATACGCTCAGCCTGTGGGCTCTTTGGCAAACCAGGCATACGCATGATAGGACCGGCGATGACTACGATCATTTCTGCACCCATATTCAGAGTGATGTCGCGAACGTGGAGTTCGAAGCCATCTGTTGGACCGTAAGCCTTAGCATCGGTAGAGAAGCTGTACTGGGTCTTGGCAATACAGATAGGGAACTTCTCTGCACCCAACTTCTTGATTTCATCAATCATTGCCTTTGCAGAATCGCTCATGGTTACGCTGCCGGCACCATATAGATTGAATGCTACCTTCTCAATCTTCTCTTCTACTGAATCTTCGTCAGCATAAGTGAAATAGAGAGGAGCAGATGGACGCTCGTCGATGGTCTTTACTACGAGTTCTGCCAATTCCATCGCACCCTTGCCACCTTCGGCGAAGGCACTGTTGACAGCGAATCCGCAACCCATCTCCTCACAGTGCTTGCGCAATACCTCAATCTCCTCGTCGGTATCAGTAGCAAACTTGTTGAAGGCGATGACTACGGTCTGACCAAAGCTCTGAAGGTTCTTCACGTGCTTGTCGAGGTTCCAGTAACCAGCTTCCATACCTGCTACGTTAGGCTCCTTGATGTTCTCCAAAGCCACGCCACCGTGCATCTTCAATGCCTGGAGAGTAACAACGAGAACGGTAAGGTCTGGCTGCAGGCCAGTCTTGCGGCACTTGATGTTGTAGAACTTCTCAGCACCGAGGTCAGCACCGAATCCAGCCTCTGTGATAGCATAGTCGCCATATTCGAGGGCTGCTGCAGTAGCCATGATAGAGTTGCAGCCATGGGCAATGTTAGCGAAAGGTCCGCAGTGAACGAAGGCAGGAGTGCCCTCGGTAGTCTGAACCAGGTTTGGCTTCAAGGCATCGAGGAGGAGGGCAACGATACTGCCACCTACACCCATATCCTTGACGGTGAATGGTTTGTCATCCTCAGTGATGCCGAGGAGAATATTGTCGATGCGACGACGGAGGTCGTCTACGCTTGTTGCGAAACACATGATAGCCATGATTTCAGAAGCAGGAGTGATGTCGAATCCAGCCTCTGTCTCGATGCCGTTCTTATCGCCGATACCGGTGATGATGCGACGGAGACCACGGTCGTTGACGTCCATTACTCGGCGCCAGAGAATCTTCTTGAGCTTGAATCCCTCTGCCTCGTGCTGGAAACGGTAGTTGTCCAGGAGGGCAGCAATCATGTTGTTGGCCTCTGTGATGGCATGGAAGTCGCCTGTGAAATGGAGGTTGATCTTATCCATAGGCAATACCTGTGCATAACCGCCACCGGCAGCACCACCCTTCATGCCGAAGCAAGGACCGAGAGAAGGTTCGCGCAGAGCTACTACTGCCTTCTTTCCAATCTTCTGCATACCGAGGGCGAGACCCACGGATACGGTGGTCTTACCATTACCAGCCTTGGTAGGACTGATAGCGGTAACGAGGATAAGATGATGGTTCTTAAACTTGTTTCTGTCAAATTTGTCCGTAGTAATCTTAGCGATGTAACGGCCGTAGTTTTCTACTTGGTCTTCATGGATTCCAAGTTCTGCAGCTACCTCATTGATAGGGCGCAGTTTTACTGATTTAGCTATTTCAATATCTGTCAACATAAGAATAAATAGTTTTTATGGTGCAAAGGTACGGAAAAGTATTCACATATTAGAATAATAATGTATAAAAAAACAAAATAAAAAAAGAGGAAGACTTTCCGTCTCCCTCTTTTCATTTATTTCTTTACATAGAGCTTGAAGCCCTTTACGCTTCCTGGAGCTCCCTGTTCGGCACGTGGCAAGTACTCGAAGGCAGAGATGTTAACTTCCTTGCCCATATCCACGATGCCGAGGTGTGGGAAGTTGGCACCCTCTTCGGTCTGCCAGTAAGTGCTTTCCTGTAAATCGAACATCTTATCGAGTGTTGAGTTGCCCTTCTCGCTGTCGGCATAGAAGGCTACCCAGTTGTTGCGGTCGATGCGGTTGCCCTGTGCATCCTGGAGATAAACCTCGGCGATGGCAATCTGGCTGTCACCGCTCTGGCTGCTTTCTGCCTGGATGGCGAAGTAGCGACCTGTTACAGGCTTGTCGAGCTTGATGGTCTGCCAGCCGTTGCCAGCCTTGAACTCACCCTTCAATACTGGGGTCTCAGAATTCAGATCCATGCGATGGCCCGGCTCGTTGTGCTTGTTGCTCTTTTCGAGATTCAGCTTGTCGAGTTCTGGATGATCCTGGCAGAAAGCGGTAGGAGCCACGTTGGAACCTGGCTTACCTGCTTCGCCCTTAGGACCTACTACATCGAGAACAATCACCTCGTTCTTTCCCTTCTTCAACCAGCAGCCTGGGAGATAGAGGGTCTGCTGAGGACCAATCTGCCAGAAGCGGCCGAGAGCATGACCGTTTACGTAAACCTGACCCTTGCCGAATGCCTCCATATTAATAAAGGTATCGCCCACCTTCTTGATGTTGAAGTAGCCACGGTAGTAACCCGCCTTGGTCTGCAGACCGCGCATCTTGTTGGTTGGCATGGCGAGTGCCTTCACTGCCGTCTGGTAGTCATCAGCGATGGTGCTGTTGTTCCATCGGGTAGGGGTGAGGGCAAGTTCGCAATCCTCTTTCTGAGTAGTGAGGGTTACGTTGCCGATGATACCCTTGTAGTCCTTGATGGCACGACCGAAGTTGATTCGTCCCATACCTTCTACCACGATGGTGAGCTGAGCACCCTGTGGCATGGCTGGCAATTCGAGTGATTTCTCGTTCTTCACACGGTCTATCTTGCCAACATACTTTCCGTTCACATATACCTGAGCAAAGTCGTGGAACTCACCGGTGAGGGTTGATATGCCTTCGATGGCAGGAACCTGGGTTTCATAAACCATGGTGCCCCATCCCATATCCATATCCTCGAAACTCTGGGGAGCTTTGCTTTCCTTTTCCTTTCCGATACCGTAGCTCAGAGGCTTGTACTCGCTGAACTTGAACTCAGGCACCTTGATGATCTGCATCGGAGCCTTAGGCACGGCTGGCAACTTCTTGCCGTCGTTGTATTTCGCCATCATCTTCTGCAGTTCGTAGAACTTAGGAGTAGCCAATCCCCATTCGTTGATAGGGGCATCGTAATCGTAGCTGGTTACGTCTGGCTGGAAACCTGGAGAGTTGGCACCTGCCCAATGGCCGAAGCTGGTTCCGCCGTGGGTCATATATAGAGAGAAGCTGATGCCTTTGCTCAGCATCTCGTCCATTCCTTCTACCATATCCTTGGCAGGGCGGGTCTCGTGGCGTGCTCCCCACTTGTCGAACCAGCCGCTCCAGAACTCTGAGCACATCTTTGGGGCGTTAGGACGAACCTCGCCGAGACGCTTAAACTGCTGGTCGATGTTGGCACCCGTACCGAAGTTCATGGTCCAGGTAAGGTCATCGAGACCATTGTTCAGGAAGTTGGATGACCAGTCGCACTGGAAGAGGCTCACCTTGTCGAAGCCGCTCTTGCGAACGATGTCGCGGATGGCACTTACGTATGGCTTGTCCTTTCCGTAAGAACCATATTCGTTCTCCACCTGTACCATGATGATAGGACCACCATTCTGGATGGTGAGTGGAGCCAGCTGCTTGCCTACTTCCTTCTCGAAGATTTCTACACGCTGCATGAAGTATGGATCCTGCTCACGAAGACGGATGTCCTTCTTCTTGAGGAGCCACCAAGGCAGACCGCCCATTTCCCATTCTGCACAAACGTATGGACCCGGACGTACGATGACGTACATGCCGTTCTTCTGAGCCAGTCGGCAGAAAGCAGCCACATCGTTGTTACCCGTAAAATCGAACTTGCCTTCCTGCTGCTCGTGGATGTTCCAGAACACATAGAGGCAGACAGTATTCATGCCCAAAGCCTTGCACATCTTGATGCGATGTTCCCAGTAGGCACGAGGAATACGAGGGTAGTGCAACTCGGCAGCCTTCACCACGAAAGGTTTGCCATTGAGAAGGAATGTTTTGTCTCCAGTAGTGAAGGTGCCACCTTTCTGTGCCGCCATCATCTGAGCTGGTGCCAGTGCCAATAGCGAGGCAAAGGCTAATGTCTTGATTGTATGATTCCAATTCATGTTCATGTATTGTTATTCTATGATGATTTTTACATTGTTATTTGTTTCATTTCGACTGCAAAGGTATGCATTATTTATCAAACAGAAGGGTATAAAACGTTCTTTAATGGGGACAAATCGATAAAACCCCCTTATTTGCTCATTTTTCCCAGTCATTTGAATGAACATTTGTTACCTTTTGCACATTCAATATCTTTTGTGCAGAAACAGTACTCATAAATGATGATTTTAGTGTAAAGAGGATAAAATCTTTGTGATTTCTGCTTGGATTTCGTTTTTTTGTAGTACCTTTGCATCGAAATTATCGATAGCCGGATTTTATATAATATATAACAAGGTATAAGGATTCAGCTGATAACAGGAAACAGTGTGTACAAAATATATAATTAATTATTAACTTATTAAGGATATCAAAATGATGAAAACAGAATGGAGAGGTTTCAAGGGAAACTTGTGGCAGAGTGAGGTGAATCTTCGCGATTTCATCCAGCACAACTATACTAGCTACGATGGCGACGAGTCGTTCCTGGCAGAACCTACTCAGGCTACCAATACCCTTTGGGGTATGTTGAAGGAGCTCCAGAAGGAAGAGCGTGCCAAGGGTGGTGTGCTCGATATGGAGACCGAGGTGGTTTCAGGATTGACAGCTTATGGTGCCGCTTATATTGGCGAGGGTACTAAGGAGTTGGAGAAGGTGGTAGGTCTGCAGACCGACAAGCCTTTGAAGCGTGCCTTCATGCCATACGGTGGTATCAAGATGGCAGAGCAGGCTTGTACTACATACGGCTACCAGCCATCAGAGAAGCTGCATGAGATTTTCCACAAGTATTGCAAAACTCACAACGACGGCGTGTTTGATGCTTACACTCCAGAGATGAAACTCGTGCGCCATAACCATATCCTTACTGGTCTTCCTGATACATACGGTCGTGGACGTATCGTAGGTGACTACCGCCGTGTAGCTCTCTATGGTATCGACTTCCTCATCGAGGAGAAGAAGAACGACCTCGCTAACATGGGCGACCGTGAGATGATCGACGACGTTATCCGTCTTCGTGAAGAGGTTTCTATGCAGATCAAGGCTCTCAAGGGCTTGAAGGAGATGGCTCAGTTGTATGGCTACGATATCAGCCAGCCAGCTAAGAACGCTCGCGAGGCAGTACAGTGGTTGTACTTCGGTTATCTCGGAGCAGTGAAGACTCAGAATGGTGCTGCGATGTCTGTAGGCCGTATCTCTACATTCCTCGACATCTATATCCAGCGCGACTTGAACGAGGGTACTCTTACAGAGGATGAGGCTCAGGAGCTCATCGACCACTTGGTTATGAAGTTCCGTATGGTTAAGTTCGCCCGTATCCCTTCTTACAATGAGCTCTTCACCGGCGACCCAGTTTGGGCTACTCTCGAAGTAGGTGGTATGGGTCAGGATGGCCGCTCAATGGTTACCAAGAACGACTTCCGTTTCCTCCACACATTGGAGAACATGGGTCCTTCACCAGAGCCAAACTTGACAGTACTCTATAGCTCTCGCTTACCAAAGTCATTCAAGCACTACGCTTCTCTGATTTCTGTAAAGACAAGTTCTATCCAGTATGAGAACGATGACGTAATGCGCCCAGTTTGGGGTGACGACTATAGT
>ULTO01016303.1_pt1 | contig 34752 bp, 34 predicted proteins | sample 1957601 | NCBI WGS metagenome assembly ULTO01 (sample SAMEA4835734, study PRJEB28245) | human gut metagenome | biome: gut microbiome; material: fecal sample | place: Denmark | collected 2008 | reverse complement strand
AATCTATGTCGTGGTCCTTCTGGCTATCGCGGTTTTTGCCATTGTCTGCATGTGGAAGATCTTTACAAAGGCAGGACAGCCCGGCTGGGCATCGATCATTCCCTTTTACAACTACTATGTTTTATTTGAAATTGCATGGGGCAACGGACTACTCTTTTTATTAATGTTTATTCCCGTAGCAAATTTTGTGGTCATGATCATTCTATGGGTCAAGCTTTCCCAGTCCTTTGGATACAGCGCCGCTTTTGCGATCGGACTGCTTTTCCTGCCCATTATTTTCTTACCGATTCTGGCCTTTGGAAGCAGCCGCTACATAGGACCGCAATAATGTCTTAAACAACTCCAAAACAGCCGCAGGGTAATGAAACCCTTGCGGCTGCTTTTTCTTTGTCCGGCCTCTGTCTTATTTATTTTCCGGTTGCTTTTCTTCTGCCGTTTCCTGTTTTTTCTGAAGTAAAAGTTCAAGCAGTCTCTTGGCTGCAAAGCCCACAGGCATTTTCTGGCTGGTAATGACACAGATCTGCCGCTTGGGAATCATTTTATTAAAACGCAGTTCAAAAAGCTTGCCCGATTCAATGTATTCCTTCGCAAAATCCCTGACAACACAGCCTATCCCCAGGTTGCTTAATGCAAACTGCACGATCATATCGGATGTGGCGAGTTCAAATTCCGGATGCAGCACGACCTGGTTCTCCCAGAGCAGCCCGTCAATATATTTTCTGGTACTTGTATTCTTTTCCAGGGAAATAATGGGATATTCCGTCAATTCATGAAAATCCGTCATATGATTTTTCAGCCTGATATATTTCCTGCCCGCCACAAAGACGTCTTCGATCTCCCTTACGGGTATCACTTCCATATCCTCTGCTTTATCAAAAGGGGTGGAGACCAATCCGAAATCAAACATCCCCTCCTGCAGCTTTTCTATTGTTTCCGGCGTGGGCCCATTGGTAACCTTTACCTTGATCCCCGGGTACATTTCATGGTATTTTTCCAAAAAAGGCAGAAGATAATATTGCAGCGTCATATCGCTGGCTCCTATATGGAGCTCTCCCGCTTCTAAGTTCAAAAGCTTTTTTAATACCTGTTCCCCCTGGGCGATCTGCTCGTAACCGCTTTTCACATATTCATAGAGGATCTCTCCTTCCGTCGTCAGGCGTATTCCCCTTGCAGTGCGCAGAAACAGCTTGGTATTCAAAGCCTCTTCCAGCATTTTCATGGACTGGCTGACTGCCGGCTGGGATATGGACAACTCCTTTGCCGCGCGGGTCAGGCTTTTATACTCCGCCGCATAATAAAACACCCTGTAATATTCCAGATTCCCGTTCATCTTTCCTTCTTCCCTGTTCTATCCGTTCTATAACGCTTTGTTTGTTTTACCGCATCATCCGGGATCTTCCGGCCATATTCTAAATTCCCTTACCAATTCCTTAGAAAGTCTTTACATTGTTCTGATGATTAAAATTATCCATCCGCCCTCTTAAGGCCTCGCCGCGTTCTCTGTAATGTTCTGCCTGTGCCGCTTTTAATGCGCCTTCCTCTGTAAGCTTTTCAAGCAGCTTCCAGTATTCCTCATAATTCAGCTTTGCGGCGTCCTTATAATTGTTTTCGAAATTCATCTGCAATGTTTTCAGCTTCATTTCCAGCTGTTCATTTTTCTTTGGCTTTCCGAACATCCCTTATACACCTCCGATAAATCTGCATAAGCCGCTTATAATTTCCTTCTCCGGACCATTCCTCTATGTCTGTCCTTTTTCCATCCCCGTTAAAATCAGTCCGTCCCTCACGACAGCGCTTTACCGCTTCTGCCAGGGAATCCGCATTTCCCGTTTCAAATTTCCATCCAAAGCCGCTCTCCTCCAACAGCCTCCCTACGTTTCCTTTATCCGAGCCGATGACCGGCGTTTTCGCACTATAAGCTTCCACCATGACCATAGGAAATCCTTCATATAACAAAGAAGGGACAATGACTGCTTTTGCCCTTCCCATATACTCCTTCATTTCTTCGCCGGACACAGGACCCTTTAAGGTAACATTTTTCATGGAATGCTTTTTTATATAATCCTCGCACCAGCCATGCAGACTGCCTTCCCCGCATATTACCAGGTTTTCGTCAGCAAGCTTTCGGAAGGCTTTCAGCAAAACCTTAACGCCCTTTTCTTCCTCTAACCGCCCTCCGTAAAGAAAATAATCCTCCCTCTCCTTCAGGGAAACCTTCTCTTTACCATCCTTCTCTTTACCATCCCCGGCAAAATTGGATTTTACAAATACCCTTTCAGGAGGGATGTCCTTGAAATGCAGAAGCTTTTCTTTATTAAACTCCGTAAGACAGATATAATAAATCCTTTTATACGTACCCGCCGTTTTATGAATCTTCATGCTGATCACACACAATAAGGTCTGCAGTCTGCTTCCCCTGTAACAGCCATACTTTACGCTCCTTAAAAGCCCACGTTCAACACACTCCTCGCATACCTTACCGTTTCTGTAAAAAAGAGCGCCCGGGCACAGGAGCCTGAAATTGTGGACGCTCATGACTGCCGGGACTCCCGATGCAAAGGCTGCATAAAACACCGACGGGCTGACTAACGGCAGAGTATTGTGCACATGGACCAAATCGATCTTTTTTTCCCTGATCAGTCTCTTTACATCCCGGTAGGTTTTTAAGGAAAAAACGGTGGTAAAAGGAAGGCATAGCTTTTTCCAAAGGCTCATGCGGGAAAGCTCTTCATTTTTTCTCGCATATAGCCATACCTTATGGCCATGCTCCTTAAGCAGTTCTCCTTCGCTCTCTACGACCCGGTCTTCTCCTCCCGGAATTTTGTAATAATTATGAACCTGAAGAATATGCAGTTTTTCTCTTTTCCCTTCATTCCTTTTGTCCACGTTTACCTGCTTTCTTTTTACGGACGCTCCCCGCCAAAGATTACACGTTGATTTGTGCCGTCACGCCCAGCAGTTCCTTGTTTTCTTCAAGGATCGGCGCAATGACCTCTTTTAAGAATTTTTCCACCTGAACGGGCGCCCGTCCCACATATTTGGCCGGATCCATAGTCTTTTCAAGTTCCTCTAAGTTCATGCCGAATGCCGGGTCCGCCGCAATCAGCTCCAGCAGATTATTTTCTTTTCCGAGCTGCTTTACGTTCTTGCCCGCTTCCATGGAAAGCTCACGGATACGCTCATGGAGCTCCTGGCGGTTGCCGCCGTTTTTCACTGCATCCATCATGATGTTTTCCGTCGCCATAAAGGGCAGTTCGCTCATGAGGCGTTTGTTGATGACCTTCTCATATACAACCAGACCGTCCACTACGTTTAAGCACAGATCCAGAATACCGTCTATGGCAAGAAAGCCTTCGGGAACGGATAACCGCTTGTTGGCGGAATCATCCAGAGTGCGCTCAAACCACTGTGTTGCGGAGGTAATGGCGGGATTCAATGCGTCGATCATCACATATCTTGCCAGGGAAGCGATCCTCTCGCTCCGCATGGGGTTTCTCTTATATGCCATGGCGGAAGACCCGATCTGGCTCTTCTCAAAAGGCTCCTCTACTTCCTTTAAATGCTGTAAAAGGCGGATATCATTGCTCATCTTGTGGGCGCTTGCCGCAATGCCTGCCAAAATGTTGCAGACTCTTGTGTCCGTCTTACGGCTGTAGGTCTGTCCCGAAACAGCCACACATTTATCAAATCCCATTTTTTTCGCAATCATAGGGTCGATCTTATCGATGGTCTCCTGATCCCCGTCAAAAAGTTCCAGGAAGGAAGCCTGGGTCCCTGTTGTTCCCTTAGAGCCCAACAGCTTCATGGTGGAAAGCACATAATCGAGGTCCTCAAGATCCATACAGAACTCCTGAGCCCAGAGGGTTGCCCTCTTTCCCACGGTAGTAGGCTGGGCGGGCTGAAAATGGGTAAATGCCAGTGTAGGCTGGTCCTTATACTTATCCGCAAACTCTCCCAGCTTCGCAATGACATTGACCAGTTTCTTTTTAACTAACTTCAATGCCTCGGTCATCACGATGATATCCGTATTGTCACCCACATAGCAGGAGGTCGCTCCCAGATGGATGATCCCCGCCGCCTTGGGGCACTGCTGTCCGTATGCGTAAACATGGCTCATGACATCATGGCGCACTTCCTTTTCCCGCGCCTTTGCCACGTCGTAATTAATATCGTCTGCATGCTCCTTTAATTCCGCAATCTGCTCTGCAGTAATAACCGGCTTCCCGTCCTGGGAAAGTCCCAGTTCCATCTCCGTCTCCGCCAAAGCGATCCACAATCTTCTCCATGTGGTAAACTTCATATCCGGCGAAAAAATGTACTGCATCTCTTTGCTGGCATAGCGTTCTGATAAGGGGCTTACGTATTTGTCGTTACTCATGTCTGGTTCTCCTTTTTATGGATAAGTTTTATGTGCTTATCTTAGCCGATTCTTGTGTTTTTGTAAAGCATTCTTATTCCTTCATAAAAACAGAAGAAAACCTCTCCAGCCCGAATCTCTCCGTAAACAGACTGCATTTGCACAGGAAAAGAAAATAGGGATGCAGCCCGCAACCTGCCAGGCTTTCAAAATTTCCCTGTCCTTTGGAAATGATCACGTCCGCCCCTAAAATATACTCTCTCGCTTCTTCTGAGATTTCTTCCAAAACAGTCCCGGGCATATCGCTTCCGTTTCCGATACATGTTACAAAACCGGTAAGCCCTACCTCCTCGGCGTCTTCCATGGTAGCGTCGTTGATGACGTCTTTTCCCCGCAGGATCACAGTGATCTTAAGATTCTTATACCGCTCCTTTATGAGCTTGATAAACAATTTATCCAATACGATCTCGCCGCAGTTATCCGTTAAATATGTAAGCGTGCGGGCCTGCTCCAGATCCTTTAAGAAGCTTTCATATACTTCTTTTGAAACCCTTTCATTCTTAGCGCGTTCCAGAATGTTCTGCATAATGTCTTCCCGCACGACCTCCATTGCGCCGAAGTCAATGTAATTCCCCGCGCACACATAGCTGATGCACTTGTATAACGGGTCCTTAGAGCTTCGCAGCTCCCCTTCGATGATATCTTCCTGTTCCAGCATGATACGGTTAAATTTATGCTTGATAAAAGCATAATCCTTATCCTCCGGCAGATATTTCCCAACGACCCGGTTGACCTTTGACGCCAGATACGGCGAAGATTTCTCCTGCCCGTATTCATAGAGCACTCCCAGTATCTCATGCATACAGGCACTTTTAAGTTCTTCATCCGGCAGGCTTTGTATGGCCTTTTCCTTCGATGAAAGAATACAGGACATGCATTTCACATTTGCTTTCATGATCATTTTCTCCATGCTTTATCTTATATCAGCTTTTTCCAAAAATTCCGCAACTCTTTTATTAAATTCTTCCGGCCTTTTCCCTGCGATAAAATGGTCGCCCTCCATAATGACCAGCTTGGCGCCGGATATATTTTTTGCGATCTCTTCCGTATGGGACTGCTTTATCATATCCTTCGTCCCCGCGATCACAAGGGTGGGAACTTTGATGGCGCAAAGCTTTCCCGGCTCTATATCAGGTTCATGGACCATTAAACCCAGCAGTTCCATATGCCTTTTGGCCTCTTCCGACTTTTTGGCGAACGCCTTTGTGATCTTATATCCGATCTCTATGGGAATCTGGATCCTTCTTTTTACGCCTCCCGCGTTTAAATTTCCTCCGTTTAGGATCAATGCCTGAACCTTTTCGGGATATTTCAGCGCAAATTTCATGGCAATATTGGCGCCGTCAGAAAATCCCAAAATAACAGCTTTCGGTATTTCCAGCTTGGCGCAAAGCTCCTTTAAATCCTTTGCAAACTGCTCCATAGTAAAGGGCGCAGTTCCTCTGGGGGATTTTCCGTGTCCTCTCGTGTCTACGGCAATCACTCTGTAACCCGCCGAAAAATAGTCTGTCTGATGCCGGAAATACTCTCCGTTTTCGCCGTTGCCATGCAAAAGGATGAGGGGAGTCCCCGTGCCCTTTTCCTGATAATATAAAGATATGTCCATTTTCGCCTCCGATGTTTCCCGCTTAAAGAACTTCTGTTTCCACCTATGAAAAAGTCAATCATGCCGGTGCAGTTACCTCTATATGATTGCCTTCCGAATCGATAACTTCAACAACCCAGTTTTTACCAATTTTTGTTACCGGAAAACACAATTCTTTATCTCTGACCTTCTCATTTAGGACATCCACATTTTCCACACTTATGCTGGGCAGGCAGTTGCTGCCAAACTCATGTTTTTCATTCATTTTTTCATAAGCAAACAAGCCGAAACGAAACCCTTCAATATCAAAAACACTGTATATATCGTCTTTTTCCGTAACAGGCTGCTCAAAAAACGTTTCGTAAAAGGCAACTGCCCTATCCATATCCTTCACACATATATATAATGACTTAATGTTACAATTCATATTTTCCTTCCTTTATCATGTTATCTTATTGCAGCCGGAACACCATGATATATTCCTCCTCATTTTCATCTATCACTTCAAAACCTGCTTTCTGATACATTTTAACAGCATAATTGGCTTTTTGTACAGCCAGCGATGTCCTTTCATATCCTTTTTGTTTCAATTCTGAAAGCATCTTATCTAACATGGCGCTTCCCATTCCCAATCCACGGTACTCTTTATACAGGGAAATTGCCAGGGACGGCGTATGGTCATCAATGTGTCCGTAGTCATCCATGATCCTTGCCCAGACAGCCCCTGCCACTTTCCCGTCAATTTCCGCCACAAAAGCAATATCATCCTTTTCTTTCCCAAAATCAGTTATATACACCTGCAGAGGCTGCTGCCTGATAATGGATCTTTCGGGAGCAGCTACGCCCTCCGGTATAAAGATCGCCTCATACAAAAAATCCTCAAGCAGGCCGTATTCTTCCTTTAACATTTCTCTGATTATGTAGTCCATAAAAATACATCAACTCTTTCTATTCTGCTTTTCCAAACTGCCAAGCCCGATAGTTTCACTATTTCTCCATAACAAAGTTTTCAAGCAGTATTCCCCGCCGTTTTACCTGTTGTTTTTTGATAACCCTATAACCTCTCTTCTCAAAAAATGGCCTTGCCGTAATAGAAGCATGGGTAATAATTTTCCCTTGAACCGTTTCCTCCAGTCTGTCGCAAATAGCAGCGGCAACGCCTTCTCCCTGATGATCTTTATGGACATATAACCGGTCAAGATACCCTGTTTTGCTGATATTGCCAAAGCCTATTATCACATCGTCTTTTACGGCAACCAGACTATAGGATTCCAGAAATGACCTGTTCCATTCTTCTAAATCTACATTACCTGCTGCCCACGCATTTAATTGTTCTTCTGTATAATCTGCCGCATTGACTGTATGGACTGTATCATAAAATAACTCGGTCAGCGTTTTGCAGTCTGCGGGCTGGTATTTCCGTATTATCATCTTTCCCATATCGTAAATGTCACTTACAGGCTCCTCTAAGAATTATCCCTGTGTCAGTTTCACATATTCCGCCACCAGGACATAGTTTTTCAGATCATCCTCATCCAGACCGCGATACACAAATAAATCGTCATAAACGGGAATCGCCTTTTCTATCTCTTCACATTCAACGCAGAATTCCCCGCTTACAGTATCAATGCCCACAAGGACATCTCCCACCCGGTAAGTGTGAATGTCCGGTTTCATTCCGTTCTCTAATTTACTCCGTGAATGCTCATTTTCCATTATATTGAGCTCAACCACATTTTTAAATTGGGGCGAGTCAAATCTTTGATATGTGTACTTGTTCCGGAAATAATCATCTACCTCAACGCCCTTTTTTCTGTTAGGCGATAACTTAGAACGATGCAGATCAAATATCCGTTTCCATTCTTCAAGCATTCCCGGTGTAACCTCTGATGTTATCATAAAGTTTGCCCTCCAAACCTTTATTCGGTTTCAGTAAAAATAGCATCGATCTTATCCGTTATGGGAAGTACTAAACCACTTGTATCAATCCGGTCATCATCCAACAATTCCCAGGGCAGCTCTATTACGTTCAAACCGCATGCCATTCCGCGCCGGTCAGCCAGTTTTATAACTGCCAGCCCCCAGCTGTCAATGGTAACCGGACAAATCCGTGCCTGACGGCGCAGTAATTTAATCCTTTTTCCCATATACTTGTTAAAAGCCTTTTCATCCCCGTGCGCTATGACCCACATACACTGTCTTAATTCATCTTCGCATATGGAAGCATCCTCGGGGTCCTCCGGCAGCATTTCCCGTGCCCGCCCATAATCCTGCAATAACAGCGCTCCCTCCAGAGATTCTTTACCGGCTATCCGCAGCGCTGATTCCGTCTCATTGGCAAGGATGGCATTTCTTGAATAATTAAAATTCTTTTTCTTAAAATCATAGGGTGAACCGCTGTCATTAATATGATGAGAGAAGCCTTTTTCCAGCAGACCATATAGCAACTCGCCGGCTAACGCCGCAAGATAATTATTTTCCTTTGCTTTATGGGTATCTATAGCAATCTGCAGATAATATTCCGCATAGGAAGAATAATGAATATGAAAATCACTAAGGCTGTTAATGATCCAATCATACCTATGCTCTTCAATCCTCTGTTCAAGCCTTTGGTTTATGGCATCCTGAAAATCAGGTCCTTCATAATCTCCGGTCAAGAATCTCTCCCATCTGAGCCGCTTTTGTTTCAGTTCCTTATTAATGTACCTTGTGCTATATCTTAATAGCTTGTTCATTCAAAATATCCCTCTTATTAGAATTTCATGCTGCCGTAATACCGGCATATGATCCCGGATCTTTGCATCTCCCATATACCGGAATCTACGACTAAGTATAACACATTATGAACAGGGCAGGAAGAACCGATTAAAATGCTTTTTCAGACTTAACAAAAATTCAACCGTTTAAAGATTTCCATGGTCTTTTCTTATAAAGCCAGCCATTCTGCATCCAATAATCTTTTTCCGTTTTGCCGGAACCCAAATCTTTAAGCTGCATCATACGCATGATACCAAATATGAATTTCGTTTTCATTCCGACATGGACTTCTGCCTTTTGAATCATGTCCGCCAATTTCAGAATATCCTTATTTATTTTTGCCTTTTTCTCGGGAGAAACCTGTTCCCAGTTCATGGCTTGAACGGCTGTTCCATACCCTTTGATATATGGAACGCCCCAATAAAACAGTGTATTTGTTATATCTTTAACGGCTGATTTTGCTCCAGCCCCCGCTGCCGTTGATATGACCACCGCCTTTTTAGAAAACATGCACGCTCTTGGTCTATGGGACATCCAATATGTAAATGTGAAATCAATAAACGCTTTCATGGGTGCTGAAGCATGCATACAATAGGTAGGCGTAGTAAAAATTAAGAGATCAGCTCCCTCGACAGCCTGCATGATCCGGTACTTCTCCTTGTAAAAAGGACAGTCTTCATCATTTTCAATGCACTTATAACATCCCAGGCAGAAATGTTCCAAATCTTTCGGCAGAAAAAACTCCTGTATGATACTGTTTGGAAATCGTTCCGCCAGCAGCCTTCCGATATGATAAGAGCTTCCCTTATGATTTTGGCCATGAATTAATGTGATTCTCATTGTTTGTCCTCCGAATAATTGATGTTAAATTGTCTTATGTGTGCTTCGATCATATAAAGCGCCTCCTGCTCCCTTTCCGGCTGACGGTCACATACCGTCAGTAAAGTATAGATCGGAGCATAAAACTGCAATGCCAAAACTAAAGGATCGGCCCGCTTAAACTTTCCGGTTGAAATAAATATCTTGAATAATTCCCCCTGATAAGACAAGGGGTCATTATAATATTGTTTGGAATATAAGTCTGCAAGCTCCGAATCACGGAATTGTTCAATAGTAAGTAATTTTCTGAACAATCTCATACGATCGTCATGCAGAAAATAAAGAAATAACTTTTTACCCATTTCTATAAAAGCTTCTTCTGTCACATCAGCGTAAATTCCTGCATCCACATTTGCATTATTTCCATGAATACCTATATTAGCAGCCTGCTTTGTATAGTCCTCCCGCAATTCTTCCAATATGGCATGAAATATTTCCTGCTTATTTTTGAAATGCTTGTACAGAGACGGCGCCTTTATACCGACTGCTTTCGCAATATCATTCACATACACGTCGCTGTAACCCTTTTCTGAAAACAATATTAAAGCCTCTTCTATGATTTTCTTTTTCGTATTCATAAAAACCTCCGTTGGCTAATTGGGATTAGCTTAATAATAAGCTAATTGCAATTAGCTGTCAAGTCATAAAGTGCAACGCCCCATATCAATTTTAAAAGAGGCTGCCGCTTCACGAATCTTCATTCGTTAAAGCGACAGCCCCTTTCATTTTTGCTTAACTGTCAACTGCGCAATGGCCCCGTAGTGCAGAATATCAAATTCCTCAGGAGCGATTTCTTCCAACAGTTTCCTGTGTTCCTGTTCCCACAGCCCCACTTCTTCCTTTTCCAGGGATGCGCCGATTCCCCTGCATGCCTTCATTCTGCCGTTCCAGCTCTCACGTGTAAAATGCACCTTTAAAGGGTATTCCTCATGATAAACCAGATCAAACTTCTCCTGATAACAGTCGGGTATAAAAATGGGATGCACAGTCTCTCCCGCACCGCTCCATGAAGGATTGTATTTCAGGACAAGCTTTTCGCTCGCTTTTGCAATTTCGTCCTCAAAGGGCAGCCACGCCATATACAATACGAGAATGCTTCCGCCCGGTTTCAACATACGGAAAAACGCAGGCGCGATCCGCTCATGATGAAAATACCAGAAGCATTGGCATGCCGTAATAACATCAAATGATTCCCGGGGAAAATCCAGATCTTCCGCAGACAATGCATAGTAATCAATATCCATACCTTTCGAAAGGATTTCTGCCTGCCTGATCTGATTTTCCGAAATATCCGTGCCTGTCCATTTTGCACCCAGACGGTACATATTTCTGGGAAGCACGCCTGTTCCCGTACCTATGTCGAGAACCCTCTGACCCTCTATGCATAAGCCAAGACTTGCTATTTTGTCATAAAATTCCCAGGGATAAATATCGCGGAATCTGGCATAATCCTCTGAGGTCCTCCCCCAGTCAAAAGCCTTCCCGCCATCTATATTTCTGTCTGTTATGTTCACGGGCAACGCCCCTCCTATATCGCGGATCTAAAAGAACATCTCCCTGTACCAGATCATTGTATCCGTATATGCCTTATATACCGTATCTACCGATACATCCTTGACTACCAGCCATCGGCATACTTCCTGCCAGTCGGCGTTCTCATAGGCGGCCATAAATTCATACACTTCGGCAAAGGCGCCTTTTTGTTCCAGGAGAGCGTTTCTGATATTCTTAGAAACGTTGACCTTATTAAGAGCCTCTTCCATAGGCACATCCAGAATGATGTCCAACACCGAAAACAGGCCCATCAGGAACAACTCGGAAGCATGCAGCGCCAGCTCGAAAGACGGCGCTAAGGATTCCGCAAACTTCGCCCGAAGAAGAGAAATCCTTGTGATCTCATTGGGCTTATCAGCGCATAACTCCTTGGTAATCACTGTATTGATCCATTTCTTTAATTCCTTCTGACCGAGAATGGCCGCCGCATGGCGGATAGAGGTTATCTTGGAATTAATGGCGATACGATTAACCATATCAAGCAGGGAAACCACCAGTGCCGTATCGCGTCCGATGATATCAGCTGCTTTCGTCAATTCATAATCATCATCGTTGACAATATTCATCAGTTCAAGATAGTTTACCTTGAGGGGCTCGATCTTTGTATCTCCCTTTGTAACCGGAAGACGATAAAAACTGCCCTCAAAGAAAGGGAAAGCCTCGTCATCCTTTAGTTTGTCAAAGGTCTCCTGATTGCTCACATTCCCGACGCAGATCCTGATCTGGGGATACTGGTGTGAAAAATATATTTTGGCCTTATCCAGATTTATCTTTTTACAGTCAAGGATAATGTAGGTCATCTGTTTGAGAATTTCCTTCTTGGTCTCAAACTCCGCTATGGGAACTTTATAAATTGCCAGCTTAAATCCGCCTTCTCTTAATTCCCCCAGACGTTTCTGATAATCCTCCGTATTGGTAATGGAATTGTCAAACAAAAGGACCAGCCGGCTGCGCGTCTTTCTATCGACCAACGACTCGATATCGGCAAATACATTAATAGGCCCTATGGGAAGGAAAACATCCGTACCGGGCGTCAACGTATCAAGACCGATATTCTCTATGACTTCCAACCCGTCTATCCTTCCTGCGCCGTTTAACATGGCCCCGCCCTGTAAATCCGGGTTCAGCAGATAATTCTCCTTTTGCGAAAACAAAGAATAGGCGGAGACTTTCATATCCTTGTCAAAAAACGGGATCAATGTTGCTAGCATATCTTTTTACCTCCTTAAAGATCATCCGTAAAGTATTACCCTGTCATCCACAAATTTTATACTTTTCTCCCATTATATCAAATTTTGTATAGAATAACTATACTCTATTTAGCAGGAAAATTAAAATACTGTTCAAGCTTATTGCAGACAGCCGCCGCACCGGCTATTTGAAAATAATGTTGGCATTGCATATCATCAAAGACGAGATGAGCACGAGTGCCGCTCCTGCCGTAAACAAACAGGAATACCATTCCGGAAGATATTCCCGGAACAGGGAAGCGACACCCAGACCGATACCGAAAACATTTTATCCTCCTAAAAAAACGGCGGGGAGTCTCCCCGCCTGATCAAGTTGAACCCGGGTCTATGGACCACCCGGATATCAACGTATTCTACGCAACAGATTATTTCCGTGCCATTATTATATGCCAGATTTAAAACAATTACAATATCCTATTCCTCAAATTCTCCCCTTATATCCGTAACCGGCGGCTCCATGGGATACTGCCCCGTAAAGCATCCTCTGCAGATCTCTTTTCCGTTCACGATTTCCGAAAGCCTCTCCAGCCTTAAATAGCCAAGACTGTCCGCCCCGATCACTTCACGGATCTGTTCTGTGGTGCGGTTATAGGCGATCAGCTGCTCTCTGGCGGGCACATCCGTGCCGAAATAGCAGGGCCACAGGAAAGGCGGGGACGAGATCCGGACATGTACTTCCTTTGCCCCTGCATCGCGGAGCATTTTCACGATCCTGTCCGAAGTAGTGCCCCTGACAATGGAATCATCGATCATGATAACTCTTTTGCCCTTTACCACTTCCCGTATGGGATTTAATTTTACCTGCACGCTGCTTTCCCTGTTTTTCTGCTTGGGTTTTATAAATGTACGGCCTACATAAGTGTTTTTTACAAAGGCGGTGGCATAAGGGATCCCCGACTCCATGGCATAACCCATGGCGGCGCAGTTGCCGGATTCCGGCACGCCCGTTACAATATCCGCCTCCACAGGAGAATCCATAGCCAGAAATTTCCCCGCCATGATCCTTGAATGATAAACGCTGGTACCGTCAAAAATGCTGTCCGGCCTTGCAAAATAAATATACTCAAACACACATCTTGCATGCTTTTCCTTTGAGATACAAAGGCTCTTATCCGATTCGATTCCCTTATCCGGGCTGATGGTTACCACCTCTCCCGGCTCCACATCCCTGATAAACTCTGCGCCGATGGTATCAAGGGCACAGGTCTCGCTTGCCAATATGTAACAATTATCCCTCTTTCCGATGCACAAAGGGCGGAAACCGAAAGGGTCCCTTGCCCCGATCAGCTTTCTCGGGCTCATGACAATAAGGGAATAGGCTCCCTTTATTTTTTTCATGGCGCGTCCCACTGCCTCTTCTACGGTTTTGGAATTCAGACGCTCCCTGGCGATATGATAGGCAATGACCTCGGAATCGATGGTCGTCTGAAAGATCGCTCCCGTGTATTCCAGTTCCTTCCTAAGCTCGGGAGCATTGATCAGATTGCCGTTGTGGGCAAGTCCCAAAGTTCCTTTTACATAATTTAAAACAAGGGGCTGGGCGTTTTCCCTTGTGGAACTTCCCGCCGTGGAATACCGAACGTGTCCTACTCCGATATCCCCTTTTAATGCGGAAAGAGTATCCGGCGTAAAGGCCTCGTTTAAAAGTCCCATATCCTTATAGGCAGAAACCTTTCCTTTCGGCCCCATAGTATCGCTGACGGCAATGCCGCAGCTTTCCTGTCCTCTGTGCTGTAAGGCGAACAGGCCGTAATAAATACTGGTAGCTACGTCATTGCCGTCAAAATCATACATGCCGAAAACGCCACATTCCTCTTTTAAATGTTCATCCATACTCTGTCTGCTGTGACTGTTTTTCATCTTTTTATAGTCCTAATCTTTTAAATACTTCGTTATATGCTTCTTCTACATTTCCCAGATCCCTGCGGAAACGGTCCTTATCCAGCTTTTCATTGGTGTTCACATCCCAAAGCCTGCAGGTGTCCGGGCTTGTCTCATCCGCCAAGATGATCTGTCCGTGATAACGTCCGAACTCGATCTTAAAGTCGATGAGCTTGATATCGGCCTGTAAAAAGTAAGCCTTTAATACCTCGTTTACCTTGAAGGCATATTTCTTGATGACTTCGATCTCTTCCCATGTGGCAAGTCCCAGAGCAACTGCAAAATAGCTGTTGATCAAAGGGTCGCCCAGTTCGTCGTTTTTATAGGAAAATTCAATGGTGGGCTCTTTAAAAGGAGTTCCCTCTTCCACGCCGAGCCTCTTGGAAAAGCTGCCGGCCGCCACATTTCTGATAATGACCTCCAAAGGTACGATCTCCACGCGCTTAACAGCCGTCTCCCTGTCGGAAAGCTCTTCCACATAGTGGGTGGGAACGCCTTCCTTTTCCAAAAGCTGAAAAACCCGATTCGTCATTCTGTTGTTGATAACGCCTTTCCCTACGATAGTGCCTTTCTTTTCTCCGTTAAATGCGGTAGCGTCATCCTTATAATCCACGATCAAAACATCGGGATCGTCCGTTTCAAATACCTTTTTTGCTTTTCCTTCATAAAGCTGGTTTAATTTTTTCATTTCTGTTACCCTGTACCTTTCGTTCCATTCATTTATAACATGCTTTGTCCGATAATACCGCCAACAAGATACATCAGACCTTACGCACACAATTATAATCAATCGATTATGAGAAAGCAATAACTGAATACACCAAAATTTAGCGCCTAACTTTTAAATTTTCCGATAAAATCACGAATCCTCGGATTTTCGGACGCAAAAATCTCCTCCGGCGTACCCTGCTCCTGTATGATGCCCTCTTCCATAAAAATGATCCTGTCGGAAAGCTCCTTTGCAAACTCCATCTCATGGGTCACGATGATCATTGTCATTTTCTGCTCCGCTAACTCCTTGATTACCTTTAATACCTCCGATGTGAGGATGGGATCAAGAGCGGACGTCGGTTCGTCAAAGAAAAGGATCTTGGGCTGCAACGCCAGCGCCCTTGCAATGGATACCCTCTGCTGCTGCCCGCCGGAAAGCTGATAGGGATAGGCGTCTCTTTTATCGGAAAGCCCCAGCTGCTTTAATAGCTTGTCCGCGCGCTCATAAGCCTCTTTCTTACTGATCTTATCTACGCTAACGGGTGCATCCGTGATATTTTTCAACACGCTGTAATGGGGGAACAACTGGAAATTCTGAAATACCAGCCCGAAATAATGATGGAATTTCTTAAGCTCCGGCTTTTCCGCATAAACGCTTTTTCCGCCTTCATCCTTAGCGGCATACTCTCCCATATAGATCAGATCCCCGCCGTCCATTTTTTCCAGCATGGTGGCACAGCGCAAAAGGGTGGATTTGCCCGAACCGGAAGGTCCGATGATGGATACCACTTCCCCTTCCTTTACCGTCAGGGAGATATCTTTTAAAACTTCCAACCCGTGAAAAGCCTTTTTCATGTGGTTGATCTCCAATATATTCATGATTTCTCCCTCCTATTTGTAATAATCAAGACTTTTCTCAATACGTTCCATGACAACAGCCACCAGCAGATTGAATATGTAATAGAAGACCGCCGCCACCACAAAAGGCATCATGGTCGTCTGGGCTGCCGCGATCTGTTTGGCAATGGTAAACATTTCCATGTAAGCAAGGGAAAATGCAAGGGACGTATCCTTGACCAGTGTAATGACCTCATTGGTAACGGAAGGCAGGATCCTTTTAATGACCTGGGGCAGGATGATCTTTATAAAGGTCTGCGTCCTGGAATAGCCCAAGATCTTCGCCGCCTCATATTGTCCTATAGGCATGGACTCAATGCCGGAACGGTAAATTTCCGCAAAATAAGCGGCATAATTTAATACGAATCCGATGATGATGGCGACAAACCGGTAACTGCCGGAAATATTGATCCCAAAGAGGTAATACGGCCCGAAATATACCACCAGAAGCTGCAGCATCAGAGGCGTTCCCCTCATAATGGATATGTAAAATTTGAAAATGACTGCCACCAGCCTGTTCTTGGACATTCTTCCAAAGGAGATCAGCAATCCCAAAGGCAGGGACAATACAAGGGTCCATAGAAAGATCCCCACCGTCTTTAACATGCCGCTTCCAAGCTGCTGTAAAATTGTTGCAAAATCCATAATTACCTCCACATGTATCTTAACTTATTCCCGGCGCTTTAGAAATCCTGTTTTCCAAAAACAAAAAGCCCTTGCAGCCAGCCTACCGCGGCCACAGGGGCTTTCCACTCTTACTCTAAGCAGATCTGATCGGAAATACCATACTTTTCTGCCAGCTCAGCTACAGTGCCGTCTTCTGCCAGCTTCTTAACATCCGCATTCACAATATCGCGAAGCTCTTCGTTTCCTAATTTAAAACCGATCGCATACTGCTCGGAATTTAAGGATTCTTCTAAAACCAAATAGCCTTCGCCCCTGGATTCGATCTGGTAATTAGCCACACCAATATCGATTGCAATGGCGTCTAAGCTTCCCGCCATAAGCTCGGTAAAGGCGGAATTGTAATCGGGGAACTGCTGTAAAGCGCCAAAGGTATCCGCAAGGGCTTTCTGCTGCTCCTCATCGGATAAAACATCCAGAGCCGCACTTGCAGCCTGAACGCCTACAGTCTTTCCTGCAAGGTCTGATAAAGACGTAATGCCGCTGTCCTTTGCCACAACAATGACCTGACTGTTGTCGCAGTAAGGATCGGACCATGTATAATCATCCTCACGGCCGTTCATGGTAAAACCGTTCCAGATACAGTCAATGGACCCGGAATTTAATTCCATATCCTTAGAGTCCCAGTCGATAGGGGTCTTAACAAGCTCCCAGCCCTCCATATCGCAGACAGCCTGTGCCAGCTCCAAGTCAAAGCCTGTGTACTCGCCGTTGTCATCCATATAGCCGTAAGGGGGATACTCCGCATCAAAACCTACGGTAAAAGTAGTCCTTTCGCCTGAAGCCTGATTCTCTGCCTCTTTGTCATCGGAAGCTTCTTTGGCATCCCCTGCCGTTTCATTTGTTCCGTCTGTGTTTGCCGTCTCTGCACCGTCATTTCCACAGCCGGTTAAAAGGGCCATGGACATAACACCGCACAACAGCAATGCCAATGTCTTTTTCATCATAATCTCCTCCTGTAAATCCTCGCCCGTTTTCTTTTGCTCCCGGCTTGTCCGTTTAAGACCTCAGCCGCCGGATTTTTACAAAAAGCGGGAACCCATAAATTACTTTGTCATAGTATCATGCTAAAGCGTTTCTGTCAATAAAAACCCTACAACCCGAACCGCTTTTCATAAACCGAAACCATATCGAGAATCTCCTCTCCGTACCGGGGATACTCTTTTACCAGGTTCATGATCTCCTCTTTGGCGCTCTTTGCATTTTCTGTATTATAATCTATCTGCTTTCTCAAATTCTGCCTTCTTAAGATCATATTATGGCGTATTTCCACCATTTCCTTGGGGTCTATGAGAGCCTTTGTCTGATGCACCCAGATGACCGGATCAAAAAGCTGGTAGTTTTTCAGCTGCTTTACGAGCTGTCCGCTGAAAAAGTCCAGATCCTCTTCGGTCCTTTTTATTTTCTGGCGTTCCTCTTTTTCCACCTGATATTTTGCCCACAACTCCTTAAGTCTTTCCGCGCTTCCGGTTCCGTATTTCACATACAGATAGTCCAAAAGATTGGTATTGTTTACAAGCCGTATCTTAACCTTATTCTGTAAAAGGATTACCTTATTTAAACTGGAAGAGGCCACATGAAGCTCTCTGTCCGCCTCTTTGTATTTCACGAACAGAGCGGTCATTACCAGCGCCGCAACAATGGCCATGATCAGGTAGCCGATTTTTGCATCCATGGATAATAAAAGCTCCAGGCACAACAGCATGACCACACAGGCTGCTGCCGCGATCACGCAGATGACCGTCATCCCCCTTGTATTTATAAGGGAAACCCTCGCTTCATTCATCCTGTATCTGCAGGCGTGCTTCTCGCCCTCTAAACGCTGCAGATCCTTTTTGATCTTCTCCTGGTATTCTTCCGCTTCCTTTAATTTCCGGATGCCTTCTTCCGCTTCCTCCTCCATACGCTCCATCCGCCTGTAATCGGATTCCGCCATATGGCTGCTCCTGCTTTCAAACTGCTCTCTGTCCCCGTCTAAGGTATAGATAGCCTTGGCATGTTCCTCTACAAGGCTTTTTTCATATTCCGGCAGCGCGTCGATCTCCTCCATATCCTTTAAATAGGCATTTACCAGCCGGTATTCATCCTGGAGCCTCTCAATTTCCGCCGCCGATTCCCTCATCTGTTCCAGGCAGTTTTCCACATATTTCTTTCTCTGTCTTTCGTCGGTAACATCCAGCATCTCCCTGCCGTTATACTTTCCCCCGGCTTCCTCCTGCTGCGCCTCCTCCAAAGGCTGGTATTCGGTTCTTTTTCGAAATAATTTTTTAAAAATATTCATGAACTCCTCTTTTCCATTCCTCCATAAGCTCCTTAAGGCGCACGTAATATTCCTTCTCCCTGCCCCCGGGTCTTCTCTCAAAGCCTGCAAGCTCCTTTGCCAGAGGCTCTTTTTCCCATTGCTCCAAAAGCCCTGCGCATTCGTTTTCCATAGGAGCTGCAAAAGTCAAAAACTCCTCATGTTCCGCAAGAAATCTTTCCCATTCCCGCTCGTTTAGGACCATATATTTGCAAAACAGCGCCGCCATCAGATCGCCGCCCCTGTCGATATTCATTGCCGCCGCTTTCATGAACCATTCATAGGCGATATCGTAGTAAAACATATTGCCATAACAGCAGCCCACGTTATAAAGAAGGCTGTGCTGCATTTTTTCATCGTCAAAGGCTTCTTTTGAGAGCAGATCCCGATAGATGCCGATCGCTTCCCCGTATCTTTCTCCCAGATAAAGCAGATCGCCCCGGCTTTTTCTTCTTTCGTTGATGCCTAACGCCGCAGACTTCTTTATTTTCTCACAGACCGCTTCCCGCTCCTGTTTGGAAAGATAGTCCATATAGGCAAAGATCTGACCGGCCACCCGTTCCGCTCTGGGATCCTTGTGAAGCACCACGTCAATGCTGGCGTATAAATCCGGCAGGCCGCATTCATCCCTTATCCAAAGGGCCAGCTTCGGTTTCAGTAATTCGCCGTCGCACAGCAGCGCGTTGCTGTAGATATAATAACAGAGTTCTTCCATGGAATAAAGATAAAGTTTTAAATCTTCGATCCAATAAGGTTTATCTGCAGTTTTTCCTTTGCAAAATACTACATAACTCATAGATTCCCCCCGAGAGAAATGATTTCCTCATATTTTTTTCCGTCGGCTTTGTAAAACATGCCAAGCCCTATATCCTCTATCATAACGGACAGCTCGTCTTCCGTCTTCATGGACAGACGGCATTTAAACCGCAGACTCTTTGGTTCTCTTCCTTTTATTTCCGGCAGAATTACCGGAACGATCCGCTCCCTTCTTCCGTCCAAAGGGGCCAGGACGATGGGCAGATGCATATCCTCCCCCGGCATAAAGGTAAACTCCGCGTCCGCCTCAAACCAGTTGGTGCCCCCGTCCAAAAGGATCTTTCGTACTGTCTTTCCCTGCTCCATGCGTAAGACGCCGATATTGACCTTTAATTTTTCCCTGCCCAGATACAGGTACGCCCTGGCGTTTTCCCCGGGAGCTATCCGCTCCATGCCGCTTAGACAGGCGCCTTTGCTGTATAGATTGCTGCCGGAAAACACTCTCCTGTTCCTGCAGATAAGCTTTAAGGTTTTTTTACACCATTCTTTTTCAAATATCTTTCCGGTCAGGTAAATACTGGTAACGATATGCCCTTCCAAAAAGCCTTCCATAACTTCACAGACCGTCTCGTCCAACACTTCCAGATAGCGGTCCTTCTCCATGATCGATGAGAATTCCTCCGGGATCCCTATCTCCTTATATTCCTTCAGATCTATCGTCGTGACGATGGGCCTGGATTTGTGGTTCATCTCCACGCGATAGGTTTTTAAGTACATTTCCGAAAAATCTATGACGCCTACCTCATAGCTCCAAAGCTCTTTGGGCTGGTTGATGGTATAATAAAACAGGCTTTCCACCTTCTGTTCAAAGAAGATCTCTTCAATTTCCTTAAAAGCGGATTTTACCTTTTCCAAAAGGCTTACCATCTCCGGCGTCAGGTAATTTACCGAAATCACAAGGACCCTGATCTTTCCATGCTCTTTATACACGCCCAGCTGCGACAGACAATCCCTTATAAACAGGATCAGCAGGTCCAAAGCGTCTGTTTCCTGTCCGTCTATTTCCAATACTTCCTCTTTTAGGGCTGCATAAAGAAGCCCTTCTACAAGGCTTCCTTTCCCCGATGCGGCAAATTTCTGTGCCTCTTTCCCGTAAAACCACTGATTTGCGCCATTCCTTTTACAGATACAGACAGGAATGTCGTAAACATCGCCTTCCTCTTTGTCAAAGGTCACAAAGCTTAGCTGCGCATATTCATTTCCCAGATCAAGACCGATCACATACTCTCCGGTTTCGCTCATATTTTTTTGTCCCTTCTATTGTATATGCAGCATTTTTGCGGTCAGATACCCGTTCCGGGCATATTCCCTGACTAAAACGTCTGCCGTAGCATAATCGTGCACTTCCATGGATAATAAAATATCATTTAAAAGCCGGAACCTCCCGTGTCCGCCCTCTCCCATAACGCCGCTTTGTTCCAGGCTTCCGCTCATCACAAACTGTTCCTGTTCCCCGCTGCCTTCCGTTACATAATACTGCAGTTGCTCTCCGAAAAACAAGCGGAATTCTTTTTGATAGATCCCCTGATAGATTTCCACCATTTCCTCAGTGCAGTAGCCGCCGTCCTCCCCGTTATCCTTATCCAGGATATAGTGTATGGCCACTCCGGCTCCCGGCCTTGTATGATATTCTATATAGCTTTTTTCCCCATAAATTTCAAGCCGGGGACACAGCGCCTCATAGGCGCCGAAAAATGAAAAATAAATCCCTTTTTCCAGGCTTTCTTCCAAAAGCCTTTTGCACAGCGCTTTTTCTTCCTCGGACAACACCTGAATGCGGGTACTGTTATATTTTAAAACCGCCGCCCCTGCTTCCGGCAGGAATTCCCCGCCGTCCATCATATATTCCTCCAGCTTAAAAAACAGTTCTTCCTCTACCGCTTCCTCCCTCACAAGATACTCCCTCGCCCTCATGGAGAGAAAAAGCCTTGAAAGCTCGCCTCCGCCCCCATGCCCGCAGTAATAGGAAAATATTTTCCCCCTGTCGGAGGTATAGGCATCCGTAAACAGGATCTGTTCCAGTATCCGTTGTGCCAAAGGCAGGGCGTTTACTTCCATTGCAACAGCCGCCTTCCAGACGTCGCGCATCTGTTTAACGGTTCCCCGGAACCAGTCCGCAAGATAGCATATCATGGTTTCCGTATATTTTCCGCTCTCAAATACCCGATAGGTCAGGTTCACCAGCTTTTTATCATAGCCGCTCTCCCTGTCCTCTATAGCGACCTGGCACAATCTTGCCATGATCTTGCTTTCTATTTTTTCGCAGCCGTAGGAAAGGGCATGGAAAAACGCCTTTTCATAAAAGCCTCTCTCACAGAGGATCGTGACAAATTCCGTCCTGTCTTTTCCTTCAAAATCCCATATGTCAAGGCTCTGCAGATAATCGTCCAATTCCTCCAAAAGGCCGAACCGGACATATGCATGAAGAAGCTTTCCCGCCGTTTCCCTCTTAAACTGCTCCGTCAGTTCCTCTCTGTTTAAAAGCCACCGGTAAACCTTTTCCACCGCCGCTAAATCTTCTTTTCCCTTTATCCTTTCTAAAGGCTCTGTGGCACACTTGTGAAAACACACGCCGAAATTAGTCATTTCACAGTTTTTGAGAAGACGTTTCATCCTTTCGAATCCAAGCAGCGGATGGACCTCATAGCCTGATTCAAGATAACGGCACACCCCCTTTTCATCCTCAAAAAGCAGTACGTAATCTTCTGAATAGATCATGACAACGGCGCGGCCGTTTTTGACAGGAAATCTCTCCTGCTTTTTTACTCCTGCATGTCTGACTATGCAATATTTAAAATCCTTACGCTCCACGATTATTTCCCCTGCAAAAACAAGTCCTAAAAGCTGTTCCTGCATTTGGGGATCCATGTCCTCAGGCAGCAATATATTTCTGTAGAGATAAGAAAGGCTTTCGTCGATCCTCCCTGCTGCCAGCTGCTTTAAAACAAAGCTCCTGATCTTCTCCTCATATTCCGGCTTTAACTCTTCCCGCTGCCTGATGATCTTTGCATATACATAAGCAAGATGCCCTTCATCCAGTGAAGTGTCAAAGGCAAAATACCTGACCGCCTCCTTGGGTAAAACGGCCAGATTGTCAAATTCCAGGGACCGCACATAGGCCTCATAGAGTCCTGTGATCCTGCAGTCGTACAAAATGCCCTTTTCAAACCATTTTGCCGCTTCCTTTCCCTTACAGCCGCCTCTCATATATTGAAGGCACATGGCTTTGACCATTTTTTCCTCATCCTTTGCCGGATACTTTTCCAAAAGAGCTACCAGCTGCGGATAGTAATCCTTTGCCGATTCCGCCGCCATATAGATCCGGTCTGCAAATTCTTCCGTTATAAGATTATAGCGCTCCATAAAAAGAAGCAGTTGTATTTCAAAGACATCCATTATGGTAAAAAGTGCGGGATTTTCCAATACTACCATGGCGGCTTCCAGATAGAGCACAGGGCTGAAGCATCCCTTTTCCCACAGTTCCTTCAGCTTCCGGTATACATTTCCCGGACTTGTTACCCTGAGATTTTCTTTGTGCATATATCCCCAATATAGAATAAACCGGTCAGGATACTGTCTGGCGTACCGATTTAACGCCTCCTCTGCTTCCTCTCTGTCCTCTCCCTTGGCCATGGAAGCCAGATACAGATAGTAGCCGTAAACAGACAGCGGGACCTGTACTCCCTCCATCATTCTTTTTGCATGCCGTAACAGCCATGTGGCAACATTTTCCTGTCCCCGCAGAAGTTTCAGATGGATATCATACAGCGCAGGCATCAAAGCCTCCGTCCCTCTCACATGGTCCAATACGTCGGCTGCGATCTTTTCACATTCTTCCCCGCTCTTTGCGCCTGTGCGATAATCCAGATAAAGCCGCATCAAAAGATCCGTTACCTGCTTGTCCCGCCGCCCTGCGATCTGTTTCCCGGAAAGGCCTTCCCAATGGTCCACAAGTATCTCGCAGGTTATCTCGGAGATTTCGCTTCTCAGTTGTATCCTGGCGGTATTTTTCCCCCTGTGCAGCTTCTTCCTGTCCACATTTATTTTTATAACTGCCGTATTATTGGTAAAGTCCGCCTGTGTGAGCATCTGCTCATCTTTTGTGACAAATGAACCTTGTACGGAAACAGAAAGCCTTGTATTCCCCCAGCCGTTTCTATGGATCTCTATTTCCACCACATCGGGAACGTCTTCTTTTGAATAAGTAAACTTTGTAACCGGACATTCATAGGTTACCGGCTGCTTCTTTTTGATCAGGACCAAAAACTGCTCCATGGCAAAATCTCTGTTCCCTTCTTTTTTCCCGGCCTGGGCCAATGCCTGATAAACCTCCAGATACTGCCTTCCGCTCCCGTTTAAGATATCCACAAATTTTTCATCATAAAAGCAGTTTAAAGCCTCTTCCCAGTTTACCTTTGCCAGATTGGCAAAATGAAACAAATTCCTGATCTCTCCCAACTCACTGTTTAAAAAGGAACTTCCGATCCGTACTTCATAAGGAAGATAGTACTCGCCCAGATTGGAAATAATATAGAATTCTCCCTTTGCCAAATCGCCCTGCTCCATTCCGGAAGCATCAAAAATAAAGGGGACCTCCAGGCTTTTCCCTTTAAATCCTCCTTCAGGGCACTCCATCCTGTAATCGGTGGTATAAACATTTCCCCATGCCTCATGCTCTGCGCAGGAAAAGATCTGAAACTTCCCCTTGTATTCCTTCCCCGCCTCTGTGGTAATCTCCAGCATGGGAACATTAAATTCCAGTGTGCCGCTGCCATATTCAAATCCATTATTCTGAAAATACTCCATTCTGGAATCCATCAGATTCATCTCCCCGCCGGATTGTAATTTCAATAAAAATAGTTATAATAATTATAGCATAAGTCAAATATGATTCCAACAAAGTCGTAAAAAGAGGTTTATGCAAAAAAAGACGGAATTTTTGTATTACTTATGCCGCTTCAAAGAAGGCGGCGGAATGGAGATTAAGATGAAAAAACAAGATACGGCATTTCATGGCAGCGATCTGGAAAAGATTGAAGAGGAATACGGCATTCCCAAAGAGCATATCGTAAGTTTTTCTGCAAATGTGAACCCCGTGGGATTTTCCGAAAAAGCCGGAGAAGCCCTTAAAAACAACATCTCTGTCATTTCCCGCTATCCGGACAGGGATTATAAAGAGTTAAAAGAGGCCATCGCTTCCTACACAGGCGCAGCCTCCAAAAATATAATCCTGGGAAACGGCGTAACAGAACTTCTGACACTGTTTATCAGCCTCATTTCTCCCAAACATGCAGTCATTGCGGGACCGACCTATTCCGAATATGAGAAGGATCTGAAAAGATACGGCAGCAAGATCGGTTATATCATGGCCCAGGAATCTTCTGATTTCATCCTTACGGCGGAGAATATCATAGAAAACACCCCGGACGAAACAGATCTTCTCTTTTTGTGCAATCCCAATAATCCCACCTCCGGAGCGCTTTATAAAAAAGATTTGGAAAAATTATGTGATAATTTTCAAAAAAGAAACATTTGGCTTCTGATCGATGAAACTTATGTGGAATTTTCCCTGCGTTCCCACGAAATAACCGCCGCTGATCTGACCGGCACCTACAAAAATCTCTTTGTTTTAAGAGGCACATCCAAATTTTTTGCCACTCCCGGGCTGCGCCTCGGCTATGCCCTGACCGGCAACGAAGACCTTCTTGACAGGGCAGCCAAAGCCCAGGACCCCTGGAATATAAATTCCGCAGCTGATCTGATGGGAACCGTTATGTTCCGGGATACCGGTTTCATCGATCATATAAAAGAAACCATGGAACGGGAAAAACAATATGTCTGTCAAAGCCTGTCAGAAATTGAGGGCATCCGCATTTTTCCCGTCAACGGAAATTTCGTTCTTGTAAAGCTTCCCGAAAACAGCCTGACTTCCGGAGAACTCTTCGACATCCTGATCCGTCAGGGTATGATGATACGTGACTGTTCCACTTTTTCTGTTTTAGGAGACCGTTTTATCCGCATATGTTTCATGGAACACAAGGATAACGAGAGACTGATCCTCGCCATAAAGAAAGCCCTTTCTCAGCCCGGCTCCGCAATGCGGGATACCCCTACGTAGATGTCGGAGATTTCATACCAGGTGGGATAATCCACGATTCCCGTTACCGGCAGCAGAAATACCCTCTGAAAAGTCTCCACTGCTTCCTTTGTACGCTCTCCGTAAATACCGTCCGCCACAATTCTGGGAATCGCCGGATAATTCTGGCTGATGCGGTTTAACTGTTCCTGGATCTGCATAACCTTTCCGCCCTGTGCCCCTACAGACAGATTATAACCGGGAAAAGAGGAGGGAACGCCTGAAACATATTCCGTTGAATTGATGTACATGTCATTTCCGTAATAATACCTTATGATCTCTATAGCCGAGTATCCTTCCTCCGCCAGATATTTGGAACCCCACTGCTTTAAACCGTCACAGCTTACCCTGACGCCGTCGCAGTAAGAAGTAAATATAGGCTGGCGTACGCCCGGTCTCGACAGGAAATTGTTGAAAATGGAGTCCACCAGATAGGAAATATTTTCATAGATATTTCTTCCGTATATCCATTTCTGGTCATATGCGGTAGAACTTGTTATGGTAAAGTTCTTCCCCTGATTCCTGTACCATTCCGTATAAACCCGGTTCAACGTAAAAGACATAATACATAAAATATTGGCGTAGATGGCCGCCTCCGGCCACGTTGCATAGATTTCGCAGCTCGCTACATTTTTAATATAGTCCTTGTATTTCACATAATAATTGGGAGCGGAATTATCATTGGGATTTCCGTCATGGACGATCACATACTCCGGAATTACCACGCGGCTCAAAACAATTTCCCCGCTTTCATCCATAGGCTTGATCTCATCCTCCGGGATTTTGGGAGGATATTCATAATATAACGTATGAGGTTCAATGGTTACGTCGTCGCTTACAAGATCAGGCTCTTCCACCGGATTCATCGTTATCCTCTGTATGGAAAGCTCATCCGCCAGCAGTTCGCTGGCAATTACCTGCACAGACTCATATCCCGCAGCGGATACGGATATATTATATTCCGCATACGGCCTTAAATCCTGGGGCTCCAGGCTCAGCTCCACAGGCGGCGCCGGAAGCGTCAGCCTTTCCGTCTGTCCGCTTTCGTTTGTAGTGATCTCCTCCAATGTATCTTCCGGATCTGCAGTGTAGGAGATCCGTACCGTGGCGTTTTGTACAGGAATCAGCCCGATGGCACTGGTTACCTCTATGATCAATTGTCCCCTTGCAGTATTGTCATTTTCAGGCATAAAAAACCTCTGCACTTTTTTATTACTATATGCAGAGGTTTTTTAATTTCACACTATTTTACAGGGAAATTATTCCAGATTCAGTTTTTTCTCCAGGAAATATTTGTTTGCAAAGTAAAGGCCTATGATCATTCCGATAGTAATGACAAGCCACAGGGCAGCAAAAATATTTATAGTAAACTGGGACGGAAGTTGATCCGACACCAGCATAAAGGGAACGGATATGATATTTGTTACCAGGCTTTTAGCCATATTGAAACCGATCAGGATGAAAACTGACACTAAAAATTTCCGCTTTTTGCTGAGCTGGCCGATCCCTACTGCCGCATACATCAACAAAAGCTCTGCAATAGGCCACAAGATCGCTGCCAGTATGGAACATATCAAAGCCGGAGACACTTCCATAAAATCTTCATCCCGGAAGATATAGCGCAATGCTTCAAAAAATTCCTTTATCGCCTCCCAGAAATCTGAGATCCTGATCTCTCCCACCTGGGCGACCATAACCAATATCATCCCCAGTATGCTGGCAGCGACAACGATCCAGATCAAATACTGCCAGATCACTCCTACGATCAGTTTTGAAAAGATCAGTTCAGTGCTTTTAACAGGCAGTGTGTTCATCAGATAGCCATGATCCGTAAACAGATTTTTATAATATCTGTAAAAGAAAAAGTATTTTACGACAAAAACCACACCTATAATGCCCCATACAAGCATCATAAAATAGAACATGACCATGGTTGCAGTAAAACCTTCCATAGCGTCGTTCATCCGGGAATTTCCTCTCCAGATATCCAGACTGAAAATTATCATGCCTATGATGGCCAATCCTACGACGATCAGGCTGCAGACCGTTCCTACAGACCATGTATCCTTCCATTCATGCTTAATTAATTTCTTTAACATGCAAACACCTCCCTGAAATAAGAATCCACCGTTTTACCAAATTGCGCGCGGATGTTATCTACCGTACTCTGTACTACCAGCTGCCCGTTTTTAATAAAAATCACATCGTCCAAAATATTCTCTATGTCCGAGATCAGGTGTGTACAGATCAAAAGAGATGCTTCCGGATTATAATTGGTCAGAATCGTACGCAGAATATAATCCCTTGCCGCGGGATCCACACCTGCAATAGGCTCATCCAGAATATAAAGCTGTGCGGACCGGCTCATGACTAAGATCAGCTGAACCTTTTCCTTTGTGCCCTTTGAAAGGGTTTTTAACCTAGCATCGGAAGGGATTCCCAGCGCCTGCAGCATGGCATACGCCCTGTCCGCATGAAAATCCGCATAAAATTCTGCAAAAAAGGAAACCAGGCTTTTCACATCCCTCTGCGCTTCTAAGTAAGTTCTCTCCGGCAGATAGGACACAACGGATTTTGTGTAGGGTCCCGGCTCGCTTCCGTTAATCAGAACCTGACCGCTTGTAGGCGTCAAAAGGCCGTTTACCAATTTGATCAAAGTAGTTTTTCCGCTTCCGTTAGGTCCTAAAAGTCCTACGATATGACCTTTTTCAATTCTTAAATTCATCTGGTTCAAAGCAGGAACTCCTGTATTGTAACACTTCGTTAAATTTATGCATTCCAGCAGGGAAGGTCCTTCTCCGCTTTTTTCCATAGGCTCCATAATGAATTTTACCGGCGGTCTGTTCATCTGATAGCCATAAGGCGGCAAACCGTTCATCGGTATTCCGTTTGCTCCGTACGGCGGCATGCCATTCATGGGCATTCCGTTCACTGGCGCTCCATTTACAGGCATTCCGTTCATCGGCGCTCCGTTCATGGGCATCCCGTTCACTGGCGCTCCATTTACAGGCATCCCGTTCATCGGGCCTCCATTCATGGGCATTCCGTTCATCGGCGCCCCGTTTATTGGTGTTTCATTCATCGGCATTCCGTAGTTATTCTGGTCACTCATTTTTCGTCCCCTCCATCTAATTTTGCACTGGCCAAAGCAAGGGCTTCCCTTCTTTCATATCCAATCTCTTCCATCTTTACAAAAAACTGTTCCACACATATATCCGCCAGTTCTTTTTCCTTTTGACTGATGATTCCCGGATTATCAGCGACTGTTCTTCCGTTTGTCCTCATGGTAACGATCAATCCCATCTGTTCCAAATTAGCAAAGGCTCTCTGCATCGTATTGGGATTTACTCCGGCTTCCGCCGCCAGATCCCTGACGCTTGGCAGCTTTTCTCCCGGTTTATATTCTCCGGCAATGATTTTACTTTGCAGAATTTCCACAAGCTGAACATAGATCGGCCGATCTCCATCCAGATTCCAAGCCATACAATACCTCCTCTCTGTTCCCTGACAGTTTCCCGTTACGGGCATTGTCTTATTGTATTGTTGTATTACTTGCTTAATACATTATACCAGTTCGAAGTAAAAGTCAATACCAAAATTCACATTTTTTATTTTTTCATATAAAAAACAGCCCGGTCATTGTCCTCGAAGCGGCCGGCATACATATTTTTACCAATTTTCTTCTTAATATTGCCGTCCCAAAAAGATTCTTATTTCCATAACCGGACTGTTTTTTAGAATATCATACCCGCTATTTAAATATAATAAATCTCTACCGCACCAAAGTTCACATTTCCTCTCAAATATAATACTTTTCCCTCTTCCGTCCACTGGGTGCTGCCATGCTCATTCACGCCGGCAAAGTTACTGGTAATAGTGTTTTCGACCTTCCATGCCTTAGGAATAAACAATTTTATTTCCCCAAAAGAAGCATCCACATAAACCTCAGCGGAAGCGTTTTGAATCACTGCGTTGTCAAAGTATACCGTAAGTGCTCCAAAAGAAGCGCTCAGATCTCCGCTTACAAAGTTATCGCTTTCCACATATTTAACGATGGAACCGAATTTCAGCCTTACTTCAATATGGTCGCAAGTCTCATTATCCACCACCTGTTCATACCCTTCTATTCCCCTATAACTCTCCCTTCTGTTCTTCCTCATCTTCCTTAATTGATTGCCAAAGATCAGATTCAATCCCAAAGACAAAAGCAAGGCCGCAAGCAGTATCCTGAAGGGGCTTACAGGGGGCATTCCTATTTCCTCTGAAAATACAATAATAAGAAATGCCGCCGAAAAACAAATGCCTTCTATAGAAACGGAAATAATGCTTTTTATCATTACCGCTGCCAGAAGAATGCCGATGAGCAGCCTGAACACCCCGATACCCGGGTCAACCCCGAAAATGTTCAGAAGCATCAGCCCCGCCACCATGATCAAAACAAATCCCCAGAAAATATTATTCCTTTTCATATTATCCTCTCCTTTTCTCCGCCATATAATCTCTTAACATTTTATAATACTGCCTTGACACATAAACCTGCTTATGGGAATCCCTGAATTCCACCACGCTCGAAGCCGTCAGATTCCTCGTTATGGAGAAAATATGATTGCAGTTTACAATGGTTGATTTGGAAATTCTCATAAAATACCCCGGAAGCATTTCCTCAAGCTCATAGAGCTTATAATCCGTCTTCAGCATTTTATCGCAGGTATGGGCAAAAATAACTTTGTTCTCCGTCTCAAAAAACAGGATATCCAAAAGAGGGATAAAAAACTCCCTTTCCTTCTGCCTTACGCTTAACATGGACGGTATGATGCATTCTCCCGAAATCCGTTCCTTCAGGGTATGGATCTCTTCATTCCAGGCCGGAGCCCTTATGATCACTTCCTGTTCCGTCAGGTTTTCATCAATCTCAATTCTGATTTTCACTTTCTTCCCTCCATGGGGCAATCATATCAGCCACGGCAGAAAAAGTAAATGGACTTTGACCAAGTGGTAAAAACATAAAAGCCAAGTGGTAAGCCCTGTCATACAAAAAGGGAAAGAAAAGTCAGCACAGCCGGCTTTTCCTTCCCTTTATATTTTCAGGACAACTATACCATCCCTTTATTCGATCACTTTGATCCAGCCTTCAGGCGCTTCCATACGTCCCATCTGGATTCCCGTCAAGGTATCATACAGCTTCTTCGTAACAGGTCCCATCTCCTCCATTCCGCTGGGGAAACAGATCTCTTTGCCATGGTCGTTGATCTTTCCTACGGGAGAAATGACTGCGGCAGTTCCACATAATCCGCACTCTGCCATATCCTTCACTTCGTCAAAATGTACTTCTCTCTGCTCAACTTCCAATCCCAGAATATGCTCTGCCACATACATCAAAGAACGGCGTGTAATAGAAGGCAGAATGCTGCCTGATTTGGGCGTTACGACCTTTCCGTCCTTCGTCACAAAAATGAAGTTTGCACCGCCGGTTTCCTCTACCTTTGTACGGGTAGCGGCATCTAAATACATATTTTCATCAAAGCCCTGCTTGTGGGCGTCTACGATTGCATACAGGCTCATTGCATAATTTAATCCCGCCTTGATATGTCCCGTTCCATGAGGCGCAGCCCTGTCATAATCGCAGACCCTGATCGTGATAGGCTTTGCGCCGCCTTTAAAGTACGGACCTACCGGAGTGGTAAAAATACGGAACTGATATTCATCAGCCGGTTTTACGCCGATGACCGGATTACTTCCGAACATATAAGGGCGGATATATAGGGTAGCTCCTGAACCGTAAGGAGGAACATATGCTTTATTTGCCTTTACAACATCTACAACGGCCTGTACAAATCTGTCCTCCGGGAACACAGGCATCTCCAGTCTCTCACAGCTGTCCTTCATGCGCGAAGCATTCAGGTCGGGACGGAAGCATACGATCTTCCCGTCCTCAGTGGTATAAGCCTTTAATCCTTCAAAACAGGTCTGGGCATATTGCAAAACACCGGCACATTCACTGATCACCACATTAGCATCAGAAGTCAATGTACCTTCATCCCATGCTCCATCCTTAAAATTAGATACGAATCGTTTGTCTGTCTGGATGTATCCGAATCCCAGATTTGACCAGTCAATGTCTTTCTTTTCCATGTTCTTTCTTCCTTTCTTTTACCCCTTTAAGGCTTTCCATGCATTTTATCATGTGATTTTTTTTATTATCATTCTTTTATGGTGAAATGTCAAGATTTTGGTATATCTGACATGACAGCCATTACCTGTAGTTATACCTTCTTCTCATAAGTCCTATAAGTATAACAAATATCAAAATACGTCTGCTCTTCAGACTCTTCCGTCATCTGCCATTCCTCATCCTTATCCAGGTTTGGAAAATAGGTATCCGCTTCATAAGCCCCGTCGATTTTGGTAATAACAGCCCTTTTGCAATAGGGCAGAAGCTGGCGGTAAATGCTTTCCCCTCCTACCACATATACCTGCTTGTCCTCATAGCGCTTCAGTTCTTCCATTAATTCTTCCATGGAATGGACCACCACTGCTCCTTTGACCTGATAATCCTTATTTTTTGTTAAGACGATATTCACCCTGTTAGAAAGGGGCTGCCCCTGGGGAAAGCTCTCTAAAGTCTTTCTTCCCATAACGATCACATTGTCCGTTGTCAGCCTCCTGAAATTTTTCATATCGCCCGGGATCCGCACAAGCAGTTTATTTTGATATCCGATAGCCCAGTTTTTGTCCACCGATACAATTAAGTTCATGTTCAAATCTCCTTCTCCTTACATATCCCTTTTATATTGCCACAGGAATATTTTTTATCTGGGCCCCGGCCGTATAATCCACAGCCTTTACGTCATCCCTTGTAAACTCATAGAAATCATGAATCTCGGGATTCAGCCAGAACTTTGGCGCAGGAAACGGTTCTCTCTCGATCAGTTCTTTGACAATGGGGATATGACGGTCATAAATATGGGCGTCCGCTATAACATGTATCAGTTCTCCCACCTTCATATCACACACCTGTGAAAGCATATGCATAAGCACCGCATATTGGGCCACATTCCAGTTATTTGCCGTCAATACGTCCTGGGACCGCTGGTTCAGTATCCCGTTTAAGGTCAGCTTATCCTCGCCCTTTCCCTGTGTCACATTGAAGGTCATGCTGTAGGCGCAGGGATACAGGTTCATTTCATGCAGATCCTGATGTACATAAATATTGGTCATGATCCTTCTGCTGAAAGGATTGTTTTTCAGGTCATAGATGACCCGGTCAACCTGATCCATCATTCCCTCTTTATACTGATGCTTAACGCCCAGCTGATACCCGTAGGCTTTGCCGATGGAGCCGTCCTCATCCGCCCATTCATCCCAGATATGGCTGTGCAGATCATGGATGTTATTGGACTTTTGCTGCCAGATCCAGAGCATTTCATCCGTAGCGCTTTTCAAAGCGGTGGGACGGAGCGTCAAAAGTGGAAATTCCCTGGACAGATCATAGCGGTTTATAACGCCGAACTTCTTGATGGTATAGGCCGGCGTCCCGTCCTCCCAGTGAGGCCTTACCTTCTCTCCCTCAGTGCTGGTGCCGTTTTCCAGAATGTCCCTGCACATATTGATAAACACTGTATCCGCATAGCTCATATGATATTTAAATTCCTTTCCCTATATATTCCGTCTTGTGCCGATTTCATACTACAAAAGATTTATCTGTCCCATTTATCACATAAGGAATTGATCTGGTCGGCAAACCTTGCCAGATCCTTATTGGTTCCGCCCTCATTATGCTGAATGACCACAAGCAGCCTCTGACCGGCGGCAAGCAGCCTTTTGAATACGTCGGAAACGCCTTTGACCTTCTTCTTTTCCACGCGCACGGGAGCCGCTGCATATTCCACTTCATTGCTTGCCAGATTAAATCTGGTACCGCTGTAAGGAGCATAAGCGTGGAACCCGTATTCGTCATTGAGGCAATCTTTAAATGCCTCGCAAACCGATTCCTCTCCGTGTACGACAAATACCCTTTCCGGTTTTTTCTTAAATCCGGAAAGCCAGTCCAAAAGCCCGTTTTTATCCGCATGTCCCGACAGGCCGATAAGTTTCCTGACGGATGCCCGGATCTCAATGGGCTCTCCGAAAAGCTTTACATTGGTCGCACCTTCCACTATATGCCGTCCCAGTGTCCCTGCTGCCTGATATCCCACAAACAGGATCGTGCATTCCGGCCTCCACAGGTTGTGTTTTAAGTGATGCCTGATACGTCCCGCCTCGCACATACCCGATGCGGAAATAATAACCTTGGGTTCCTCGTCAAAATTAATAGCCTTGGACTCATCGCTTGTAATGGATAAATGAAGCCCCGGGAATCCGATAATATTAACGCCTTTTCTCACAAGCTCCATGGCTTCCTCATCAAAGCAGTTGTAAACATTCTTCTGGAATATCCCCGTTGCCTCCACTGCCAGCGGACTGTCCACATACACAGGGAAATCCTCATGTCCCTTTACCAGACGGTCATTTTTGATCTGTCGCAGGAAATAAAGCAGTTCCTGGGTCCTTCCCACAGCAAAAGAAGGAATGACCACATTTCCGCCTTTATCAAAAGTCTCCTGCAAAATAGCAGTCAGGTCCGCCACATAATCGGGTCTTTCTTTTGTATGTAACCGATCGCCATAGGTAGATTCCACCACCACATAATCCGCATCCGGCGTCTTCTGGGGATCCTTGATAAGCGGCTGGTTTATATTTCCGATATCTCCGGAGAAAACAATTTTCTTTTCTACACCGTTTTCATTCATCCATACCTCAATACTGGATGAACCTAAAAGATGCCCGATATCCGTAAAACGGATTTTTATGCCGTCACACAGATCGATGATCGTATTATAGTGGCAG
>ULTO01035069.1_pt1 | contig 34955 bp, 37 predicted proteins | sample 1957601 | NCBI WGS metagenome assembly ULTO01 (sample SAMEA4835734, study PRJEB28245) | human gut metagenome | biome: gut microbiome; material: fecal sample | place: Denmark | collected 2008 | reverse complement strand
GGCCATAACCAGCGCCAGGGAGGCGGCAGGCCTATCATGCAGCAACAGCAGTACAGACCCCTTCCCAAGCCCGTTGTCAAACCGGCTGTTCTGCCCAGTATCGAAGAGGAATTCGGCGTTCCGGAAAAAGCTGTAAATACACAGGCTTCTTCCGGCGAAAACAGAAACCAGAACAGGAACGGAAACAGAAACGAGTATAGAAATGAAAACAGGAACGACAATAACAGAGGAAACGGAAACAGAAGGAATCAGGAAAGCGGAAACCGCGGCGGGGAAAGACGTCAGGAAGGTTATAATAACGGCGGCCAGAGCCGCAGGAACAGTGATGGCGGCCGTGAAAATAACAGGGATAATAAGAGACCTTTTGGTAATAATGAACGTCCTAACAGAGGCGATGGAAAACAGGGTAATAACTTCAGAAAATCTCAGGGAGGAAAAAGTTTCGTTCCTGAAAGCCCTATTAAAGAGCCGGAAAAGCACCGCGACGAGGAAAAACGCAGGCAGGGGCAGGAGCGGGATAAACGTTCCAAAAAGGATCTGATCTATGAAGAGGACGGATTTAACGGCGGAAAAGGCAAGAGCAATAAACCGGGAAGGTTTATCAAGCCCGAGAAGAAGGTAGAGGAGAAGGAAGAAGAGCAGATCAAGGTCATTACCCTGCCGGAATCCCTTACCATCAAAGAGCTTGCCGATAAAATGAAGATACAGCCTTCCGTTATTGTAAAGAAGCTGTTTTTACAGGGACAGATCGTGACCGTAAACCAGGAGATCCCTTATGAGACCGCAGAGGAGATCGCTATTGAATATGATATCATCTGTGAACAGGAAGTTAAGGTGGATGTCATCGAGGAACTGTTAAAAGAGGACGATGAAGACCTGGATACCATGGAGAAGAGGCCGCCGGTAATCTGTGTCATGGGCCATGTTGACCACGGTAAAACCTCTCTTTTGGATGCTATCAGAAAGACAAACGTAACAGACCGTGAGGCGGGCGGAATTACCCAGCATATCGGCGCTTATACCGTAACCATCAACGGAGAAAAGATCACTTTCCTGGATACGCCGGGACATGAGGCGTTTACGGCAATGCGTATGCGCGGCGCTAATTCCACGGATATCGCGGTATTGGTAGTGGCTGCAGACGACGGCGTTATGCCCCAGACGGTGGAGGCTATCAACCATGCAAAGGCTGCCGGGATCGAGATCATCGTGGCCGTAAATAAAATCGATAAACCCAACGCCAATATTGACAGGGTAAAACAGGAATTGACAGAATATGAACTGATCCCCGTGGACTGGGGTGGAAGTACGGAATTTGTTCCCGTTTCCGCAAAAAGCGGGGAAGGCATTTCCGATCTTTTGGAGACCATCCTCTTAACCTCGGAGATCCTGGAATTAAAGGCAAATCCCAACCGCCGTGCGAGAGGTCTTGTGATCGAGGCGGAGCTTGATAAGGGAAGAGGGCCCGTTGCCACCGTTTTGGTACAAAAAGGAACCTTAAAGGTGGGAGATTTCATTTCCGCAGGCGCCAGCCACGGCAAGGTACGCGCCATGGTGGACGATAAGGGAAGAAGGGTAAAAGAGGCCGCTCCTTCCACACCGGTAGAGATTTTGGGTCTTTCCGACGTGCCTAATGCAGGCGAGATCTTTATTGCCCATGAAAACGATAAGACCGCCAAGAATTTTGCGGAAACCTTTATCGCACAGAATAAAGAAAAGAAACTGGAAGAAACTAAGAGCAAGATGTCATTGGATGATCTGTTCAGTAAGATCCAGGAAGGCAATTTAAAAGAGCTGGATCTTATCATTAAGGCTGACGTACAGGGCAGCGTGGAAGCGGTAAAACAGAGCCTGTTGAGACTTTCCAATGAAGAGGTCGTTGTAAAATGCATTCACGGCGGCGTAGGCGCTATCAATGAATCCGACGTAAGCTTAGCGGCGGCATCCAATGCCATTATCATCGGCTTTAACGTACGTCCCGATGTACAGGCAAAGGCGGCGGCAGAAAGAGAAGGCGTGGATGTAAGGCTTTATAAGGTCATCTACCAGGCTATCGAGGATGTGGAAGCTGCCATGAAGGGTATGCTGGATCCTGTTTATGAGGAACAGATCATCGGCCATGCGGAGGTAAGACAGCTGTTTAAGGCATCCGCCGTAGGTAATATCGCCGGCTCTTATGTTTTGGACGGCCGCTTTGAGCGGGGCTGCAAGGTGCGTATTTCCAGGGAAGGAGAGCAGATCTATGAAGGCGAGCTTGCCAGCCTGAAGCGTTTTAAAGACGATGTGAAGGAAGTAAAAGCCGGATTTGAATGCGGCCTTGTATTTGAAGGATTTGACCAGATGAAGGAACTGGATATTGTTGAAGCATATATCATGGTGGAGGTTCCCAGGTAGTAAGAGGGATCCCGTCTATAAGAAGTTGACTGCCCATGGCGGCCGGATAGGAAAAGTATGAGAAAGAACAGTATTAAAAATACCCGGATCAACGGGGAGGTACAGAGAGTGCTGGCGGATATCATAAGAGGCCAGATCAAGGATCCCAGGATCAGCCCCGTGACCTCTGTGGTGGCGGTGGAGGTATCGCCGGATCTGAAGAACGCAAAGGTGTGGATATCTGCTCTGGGAGATGAAAAGGCCCAGGAGGATACCCTGGCGGGATTAAAGAGCGCTGAAGGGTATATCAGAAACCAGCTTGCAAAGGAGATCAATCTGCGCAATACGCCCCAGATTACCTTTGTTATGGACCAGTCCATCGCGTATGGCGTGAATATGACCAGAAAAATTGATGAGGTAACAAAGGATTTATGATGAACCTGATTTCATTGTGTCAGAATGCAGAAAAGATCGGTATCAGCGGCCATATAAGGCCTGACGGGGATTGTGTGGGTTCGACCATGGGACTCTGGCAGTTTTTGTCAAGACGATTTCCCGATAAGAAGGTGGAAGTGCGTCTGGAAAGGCCCTCGGAGCTCTATGATTTTGTGCCGGGCGTTTCTAAGATCGTGGACAACGAGGATGACGTGGTTTATGACGTATATTTTGTGGTGGACAGCGTGCCGGAGAGGACCGGCATGGCGGAAAAGTATTATAATGCCGCAAAAATAAAGGTCAATATCGACCATCATATTACCAATGAAGGCGCAGGGGATATGTGCTACATAGATGCCAGCGCAAGCTCCGCCAGCGAACTGGTTTATGATCTGATCAAAGAGGCGGATCCGGAAGGGGAATATATGGACGAGTCCCTTGCAAAGACCCTGTATCTGGGCATTATCCAGGACTGCGGCGTGTTCGGGTATTCCAATACGTCCTCAAAGACCATGCGTATAGCGGCGGATCTGATCTCCTACGGCTTTGATTTTCCGAAGCTGATAGATGAAACCTTTTATGAGAAGACCTTTCTGCAGAACAAGGTGCTGGGAGAAGCGCTCCAAAAAAGCGTGCTTTGCCTTTCAGGTCAGTTTATTTACAGCATTCTGACAAGGGAGGATATAGACAGGCTGGGAGCGGGAGAGCATGATTTTGAAGGAATCGTCAACCAGCTCCGTTATACAAAGGGTGTGAAGGCGGCGGCATTTCTGCACGAGATTCCGGAAGGCGGTTATAAGGTCAGCTTAAGGAGCGGCGGCGCAGTCGATGTTGCAAAGGCGGCGTCGGCTTTTGGCGGAGGCGGCCATGTAAGGGCGGCGGGCTGTACCTTGAAAGGAACCCCCGGGCAGATCGTGGAAAGACTTACCGCACAGATTTCAGAGCAGTTGTAAAGCTTTAGAAGGATTAAAAGGGTCGGATAGGATGTATAACGGCGTAATAATAGTAAATAAAGAAAAGGACTTTACATCCCATGACGTGGTTGCAAAACTGCGGGGGATCTTAAAGCAGAAAAAGATCGGTCACACAGGGACGCTGGACCCTCAGGCGGAAGGAGTGCTTCCTGTCTGTCTGGGAAATGCCACGAAGCTGTGTGACATTTTAACGGATAAGAAAAAGGAATATGTGGCAGAGCTCCTTTTAGGCGTGACCACCGATACACAGGATATGACAGGGCGGATTTTAAGGGAGGTCTCTGTTTGTGAAGGCGCCAAAGAGGAAAAGGACGGCCGGGCGGATGAGGAATGTGATTGCAAAAAGATTGTAAGCGCGGAGCAGGTCAAAGAGTGTATCGCCTCTTTTTGGGGAAGATCCATGCAGATCCCGCCTATGTATTCTGCTCTGAAGGTAAACGGCAGGAAGCTTTATGAACTGGCGAGGGAAGGGAAGGAAGTGGAACGCGCGCCCCGTCCCATAGAGATCTATGAACTGGAGATCCTTTCCATTAAGCTGCCGGTAGTTAAGATACGCGTTTTGTGTTCCAAGGGCACTTATATCAGGACCCTTTGTGCCGATATCGGGGAGAAATTAGGCTGCGGGGGCTGCATGAAAAGCCTTCTGCGGACCAGGGTGGAGGAATTTTTGCTGGAGGACGCCCATACCTTGCCGGAGATAGAAAAGATCAGGGATGAGGGAAAGCTTTCGGAGGTGGTTATTCCGGTGGACCAGGTTTTTTCGGGCCTTTCCAGAATACATATTAAGAAAGAGCATGCCTTTGTTTTGGAAAACGGGAATATCTGCGGGTTATCGCTGATTGAGGAGGCCGTTGTCCCTGAGGACGGGGAGCACTTCCTGATGTATCACAGTGACGGGAGATTTTTCGGAATTTATGAATTTGTGGAGAGGGAAGCTGTTTTAAAGCCTTACAAAATGTTTATTCCCGTATAGCCAGCGGCCGGTAATCCCGCCTGGGCGTCAATAAGGAACGGCCGGCCTTTTGTACGGCATGGCATGCATCCGGCTTGTTCGCAAAAAATACGCGTTTACGGGAATAAAGATGGGAGTCATATGCAGATCATAGAAAATACCACCGAATTTCATATACCATATAAAACGGCCATTGCCATAGGAAAGTTTGACGGCATTCACAGGGGGCATAAGGAATTGCTGAAATGTCTGGAACGCGCCAAAAAGACCGGGCTGAAAACGGCTGTTTTTACTTTTTTTCCGTCTCCGGCGGCTTTTTTTTCCAATGAGGAGTTAAAAGAGCTGACTACCCGCCGGGAAAAAAGGATGCTGTTTGAAGAGATGGGGATCGATTATCTCGTGGAGTATCCCTTTTGTAAAAAAACGGCGGATGTAGAGCCTGACCGGTATGTCAAAGAATTTCTGCTGGAGAAAATGAACGGCGCATTCATTGCGGCAGGCTGCGACGTGGGTTTCGGAAAAGGCGGCAGGGGCGGCAGAGAGCTTTTGGAGAGCCTTTCGGCAGAATGCGGCTTTGCGCTTAAAATCATTGATAAGCTGAAATATGAAGACAGGGAGATCAGTTCCACCTTTGTCAGGGAAGAGATCATAAAAGGAAATATGGAAAAGGCGGCGGATCTTTTGGGAGAGCCGTATTTTGTCAGCGGAAGGGTAGAACAGGGAAAGAAGCTGGGACGCAGGCTGGGAATGCCCACGGCGAATATTTATCCGGATGCAGACAAGCTCCTGCCTCCTAACGGGGTATATTTTTCAAAAGTAAGCGTAAGGGGACGGGAATTTAACGGCGTGACCAATATCGGGAACCGTCCTACCGTGGAAGACGGAAACCGTATCAGCGTGGAAACTTTTCTGCTGGATTTTGAAGAGAAGATTTACGGGGAGTCCATAAAGATCAGGCTTTTGCACTACAGAAGGCCGGAACAGCGTTTTGAGAGTGTGGAAAAGCTGAAGGATGCCGTTTATGGAAATATACGGGAAGCTAAAGCTTACTTTGGAATTTCCCGGTAAAAAATGTTTTGATCTGACGGAATTTTGAATTCTGCTGCAGGCAGACGTCCCTGCATGGACGGATTATGACAGAAAATTATAAAATTATCTTGTATCTTCTTTTTACTTATTTTACAATAGGTGTGTATGTAAGGAATTTGTAAAGTAATGTAAAATTATGTAAGGAACAGGTAAAAGAAAAAATGGACGTTTCGATATTATTATCCATGGCGGGCGGTCTGGGACTATTTTTATTCGGTATGCATACTATGAGTGAGGCCATCGAGAAAGCGGCAGGCGCCAGACTCAGGAGCATCCTGGAATTTTTTACGACCAACCGGTTTACAGGCATGCTGGTAGGAGTTGTCTTTACAGCTATTATCCAGTCGTCATCGGCCTGTACCGTTATGGTAGTCAGCTTTGTCAATTCGGGTCTGATGAATCTTTATCAGGCGGCAGGCGTTATTTTCGGTGCCAATATCGGTACTACGGTAACCTCCCAGCTTGTATCTTTCAACCTTTCGGAATATGCGCCGGTATTTCTCCTTGTGGGCGCGCTCTGTGTCATGTTTGGTAAAAATCAGAAATTAGTAAAAATAGCGGAAGTGATCTTAGGCTTTGGCGTATTGTTTACCGGCCTCAGCAGTATGAGCTCCGCCATGAGCGGTCTTAGGGACGTTCCGGCGGTGGTGGATATGTTAAAGTCGTTGGAAAGCCCCATGCTCGCTATTCTGGTGGGCACGGTTTTGACGGGAATCATACAAAGCTCTTCCGTAACGGTCAGCATTGTCCTTTTAATGTGCAATCAGGGATTGTTGGAGCTGCCGATCTGTCTCTTTATTATTCTTGGCTGTAATATCGGCGCCTGTGCATCTGCCCTGTTAGCATCCCTTGCAGGAAAGAAGGACGCTAAAAGAGCAGCTATGATCCATTTTCTGTTCAATGTGATCGGAACGGTCATTGTATATATTATATTCAGGCTGGGAATGTCCCAGGTCATTTCATTATTACATATGGTCTCCGGCAATAACCCCGGACGCTGCGTGGCGAATGCCCACACTATTGTAAAAATTTTCCAGGTAATTATTTTACTGCCTTTTTCCTCAGGGATCGTGAAGTTGACTTATCTTATTATCCCCGGCGAGGATAAAACAGTGAATTATAGGGAAAATTATCAATTAAAGTACATTGGGGATAAGGTAGTCTTTAATCCTGCAACGGCGGTCATCAACGTTTTGAAAGAAGTAGAGCGTATGGCGAATCTTGCCGATGAAAATCTAAACCGCGCCATGAATGCATTGATCACTCTTGACCACGAGGACATTGAAGAGGTTTATGAGGTAGAAAAGAACATTAATTTTTTAAATAAATCCATCACGGATTATCTGGTAACCATCAACCAGACAACGCTTCCCATCGAAGACCTGAAAAGTTTAGGAGCTTTGTTCCATGTGGTAAATGATATTGAAAGGATCGGGGATCATGCGGAAAATGTGGCGGATGCGGCAAAGAGAAGAGAGGAAATGAACGTAAGCTTCAGCAAAGACGCCACAAAGGAACTGGGAGAGATGTTAAACATGGTCAATACCATTGTGCAGTTTTCCATCAGTACCCTTCATAATATTTCCGACGAGCATGTGGAGGACATCATCCGTTTAGAAGATGCGGTGGATGAAAAGGAAAGAGAATTGCAGCAGGCTCATGTAGACAGGCTGACCAGAAACGAATGCACGCCGGAAGCGGGCATGCTTTATTCGGATATTGTGTCCGGATTAGAGCGTGTTGCGGATCATGCCACCAATATTGTACTTTATTTGAACAAAACCGAGGAAATATAACAAAATCTAGTAGTTGACGAATTTTATCCATATGATATAATGGATTTGTAACATTTGTAACAAATATGTAACAATTACATTGAGCATTTGAAGCATCAGCAGGATGACGGGATTTAACCTTCTTTCATCTTCTGTATGCGGGAAAAGGATAGAATTATGAAGATTAAGACGGTAAAACGCCTGCTGGCGGTTATGGTTTTGGTATTTGCAACAGAGTCTACGGTTTATGCCGCGAGTCCGTCGGCAGTCAATTTTTCGGTAGGGGCGGCAAATGTGTTGGAAGACAATTCTACATCTTCTGGCTCCGCGTCCACGGCGAATTCAGCATCCGGCACGCAGGCCGGGGCTTCTTTAGCTGACACGGCAGCGCCTGCGAATGGGACGGCGCCTGCGGCTTTGGCAGAAGCTCCCGCTGTGGAAAATACGGAATCCGGTGCATCCCAGACAGGAGACGGGCAGACGGATGGGACTTTGACGGGTTCCCAGTCAGAAGCTCCTTCACAGGAAGCGGGGACGGCGGAAGAGAATGGACAGGCATCAGTGAACGTGGCTGCAGGTGCAGGCTTTATTTCACAGACAGTTCCGGTTTCCATGGAGGACTATGATGATCCGGACGATGCGGAAGAGGAAAGCGGAGGCGGATCATATGGTTATACCCATCTGGGAATTGCAAGGGTGGAGGATCATCTAAATGTCCGCGAAACCGCTGATGATAACAGTAAGATCGTAGGTAAGATGAGCAATGATTCCGGCTGTGAGATCATCGGTGTGGAAGGCAATAAGGCCCATATCATATCCGGTTCCGTAGAAGGTTATGTATCTATGGATTACCTGCTTTCCGGACAGGCTGCAGTGGATTATGCGGATACCATTGTAAAATTATTGGCTACGGTTTCGGCTGACGGCTTAAAGGTCAGGGCTGTTCCCGATCTGGAAGGCGAGATAGTCAGTATGGTTGCCTACGGCGAAGAGCTGGAGGTCGTGGAGGAACTGGACGGATGGGTCAAGATCCTCTATGACGGGCAGGAAGCCTATGTCAGTGCGGAATATGTAACGGTAGGCAAGAATCTGAAAACGGCTTTGAATATGTCGGAGTTCCTTTATGGAGAGGGTGTTTCCGATGTCAGGGTGGATCTTTGCGAGTATGCGAAACAGTTCAGGGGAAATCCGTATGTCTGGGGTGGGACAAGCCTGACCAACGGAGCTGACTGTTCCGGCTTTGTATTGAGCATTTTTGCAAAGTATGGTATTTATCTGCCTCATTCTTCAAGAGCCCAGGCAAATATGGGAACGAAGATCAGTATGTCCGAGGCAAGGCCCGGGGATCTGGTGTTCTATTCCAAAGGGGGCAGGATCAACCATGTTGCTATTTATATCGGCGGCGGACAGGTTATCCATGCAAGCAGTCCTAAGACGGGTATTCGTATTACCAGCGCTTATTATAGGACGCCTACTACGGTAAGGAGATTGATTCAGGATTAGGCGAAAGGACGTCGCAGACGTTCCCTTGATATATCCCGCGTGCGGAAAAAGTCTTTTGTTTTCCTGCACCCGGAGCATAAAAACGGCATTTTTCTAACAGAATGGACGGAGTGGACCGGCAAGGTCCGGGCCGCCGTCAATGCGGCATCCTGCCGCAGAGACGGCTAAGCAATCCATCCGGGATTGCTTCCCTGGTTATGGGCATTCTGTAAGAAAAATGGCGTTTTTTTGCTTAGGGCGCAGGAAAACAAAAGATTTTTCCGCATGCGGGGTATATCAAGGGAACGTCTGCGACGGCGTATTGGCTTTTGGGGTGTGGAGAGGCGGAGACTTTGGAGAGGGAGTGCTTATGGTATTATGCAAGGTTTGGTTGGTTGTGGGGGAGGGGAAGATGTGGTATGATGGGGAATAATTTAGAGATAAAAGAGGTTGGGGAGGTATGGTTATGTGGATAAAGAGAGCGGGAATTTTATGTGCTGCTGTGTGTATGTGTGTATGGCTGGCAGGATGTGGAAACGGGGTGGCAGAGAATGATTCTCAGGGTATGGGAGAGGACATGGAGGAAAGCCGGGAGCAGGGAGAGGCGGAAGGACTGACAGAGGAGATAAAGGACAGAAGTGAGGGAAGCGGAACGATGGAAGGGAGAGCGGAAGAGAAAAATGAGGAGATAGAAGGGGAACTGGTAAGTACAGGGGAGTTTATGGATTATTATGGGATGGAAGAGGGAGAAATTCCTGAGGATTATCTGGAAGCTTTTATTAGTCACAGGCAGTTGGCAAAGGGGGACCTGAGCGAGCTGAATTATGATGTTATGGCAAGGGAATTGTATGAGAGAGGGGTAACTTTCGGAAAGAAGGTAACGGATCTGATAGCAGGGGAAGAGGCAGAGCTTTCGGAGGAGGATGATTTTTCGGATGCAGCCTATGTTGTGATGATGAAAGAGAGTTATATGGATGGAACCGATATGGTGCAGATGAGGGCTGCGGTTTTGGAAGTGGAAAGCGGGAAGGTTTTTGTTACGGATAAGGTTACGGATGATTATGAGGCAGGGGCGTGTGTGAGAGAGCTTTCAAATGGGGAGGTCTCGGAATGTTTTTTGGCCCTTCGGGACATGATCACAGAGGAGTGGAATGATTATCACGAGGTAGAAGGAAAGGAATATGATTGGACATTTTGTGTTGTAAAGGAAAACGGAGATGTCATAAGTTTTAAGGGAGAAGGACCGGATGAGGAATTTCATCCGGGGCTTGAGCAGTGGTGTGGGAAATATCTGGAGTAGTATGCGGAGAATGGAAAATGGAATTGAGTATTTGACAGAGCAGTATATAAAAATATAATTGCAAGGTTTAGTTGGTAGTGCTGTAGGGCAGAGCGTGATATGATAAAAAACAGCCAACGGAAAAGAAAAATGAGGGGAGGGGAAGAACGGCAGCAAAACGGAAAGCGGAACAGTAATATGAGGACATAGTGGAAGGCTTGATATCCGTTTGGCTAAAACATAAAATACTTGGAACATTTTTGTGGTGTTTCATATTACATAATGTAAAGGAGGAAAAGTAAATGAAGAAAAGAACAGTTGGAAAAGCGGGAGTTGTCTGTGGTCTGGTATTGTCCCTTGGATTGGTTTTAGCTCCGATAACGGTACGCGCAGGTGCGGTTGAGGAGGCACAGGCGCAGCTTCAGGCAGCACAGAAAGCAAATAATGAAGCGATAGCGGCGCAGAACAAAGCGGCGGTAGAAGGTTCCGACGCTCAAAAGGTGGCTGCACAGAAAGCAGCGATAGCGGCAACGGAAGCGCAGGCAGCTGCAGCCAAGGCAAATAATGAAGCGATAGCAGCACAGAATAAAGCGGCGGTAGAAGGTTCCGACGCCCAAAAGGTGGCTGCACAGAAAGCAGCGGTAGCGGCAACGGAAGCGCAGGCGGCTGCAGCCAAGGCAAATAATGAAGCGATAGCGGCACAGAATAAAGCAGCGGTAGAAGGGTCCGATGCATCAAAGGTGGCTGCACAGAAAGCAGCAATAGCGGCAACGGAAGCGCAGGCGGCAGCAGCCAAAGCAAATAATGAAGCAATCGCGGCACAGAACAGAGCGGCAGTAGAGGCGGCAAATGCAGAAAAGGTAGCAGCACAGAAGGCGGCTGTAGCGGCAACGGAAGAAGCGGCAAGGCAGGCAGCGGCTCATAATGCGGCAGTAGCGGAGGCTAATGCTCAGGCAGTTGCGGCAAGACTTGCAGCGTCAACGCCGAAATAAATCTTTGGTATTTGCGGGCATCTTTGATATTTGCGGGTTTGACAGGCGGCAAAAACCATGGTATAATCTACCTTGTGTGAAATTTAACCGGCACTCGGATTCCGGACACTCCAACCGGGTTCTTAGTCCGGCCATATGAAAACAAGGAGGATTAGAAATGATTTCTAAAGAAAAGAAACAGGCAATTATCAAAGAATATGCCAGAACAGAAGGCGACACAGGTTCACCCGAAGTTCAGGTAGCCGTACTGACGGCAAGGATCAAAGAGTTAACAGACCATTTAAAGGAGCATCCGAAGGATCATCATTCCAGGAGAGGTATGCTTAAAATGGTTGGTCAGAGAAGAGGTTTACTTGCATACTTAAAGAAAACAGATATTGAAAGATACCGTTCTCTGATTGAAAGACTTGGACTTAGAAAATAATGATGATAATCATGAGAGGACGGATTTCATATCCGTCCTTTTATGTAATCATAGGCAGAAGAAATTTCCGAGACCACTGATGCATGGACAAGCGTGGAGGATCTATTATTTTAATGCGTTGTATTTGACATTTTTGAATTGTGATTGACAGCTTCCGGATTGCGGCAGAACGTCAGGTTTGTAAATGCATCAGTAGTTTCGGCGGCTTCTGCCTGATAAAAAAATAAATCAGAAAAGGAGTTAAGCTATGTACAAAACTTACAGTATGGAGCTTGCGGGCCGTACCTTATCCGTGGATATCGGAAGAGTGGGCAAACAGGCTAACGGATGTGCATTTATGCACTATGGAGAAACAACGGTTTTATCCACGGCTACAGCAAGTGAGAAACCAAGGGAAGGCATTGATTTCTTCCCCTGCAGCGTAGAATATGAGGAAAAATTATACGCGGTAGGCAAGATCCCCGGAGGATTTAACAAACGTGAAGGAAAAGCGTCTGAAAATGCAGTGCTGACAAGCCGTGTTATCGACAGACCTATGCGTCCTTTATTCCCCAAAGATTACAGAAACGACGTTACCTTAAATAACATGGTAATGAGCGTTGACCCGGAATGCAGACCGGAGCTTGTGGCAATGCTTGGTACAGCTATTGCAACCTGTATTTCCGATATTCCCTTTGACGGTCCCTGCGCAATGACACAGGTGGGCATGAAGGATGGAGAGTTTATTTTGAATCCCAGCCAGGAAGTATGGGATAACGGCGACTTAAGCCTGACTGTTGCATCTACGGCAGAAAAGGTAATCATGATCGAGGCAGGAGCCAATGAGATTCCCGAAGCAAAAATGATCGAGGCGATCTATATGGCCCATGAAGTAAACCAGACCATTATCCAGTTTATTAACGGGATCGTTGCTGAGGTTGGAAAGCCCAAGCATGAATATGAAAGCTGCGCGATTCCCCAGGAAATGTTCGACGCCATGAAGGAGATCGTTTCTCCTGAAGAGATGGAAGAAGCGGTATTTACCGACGAGAAGCAGGTACGTGAAGAAAATATCAGAAACGTAACGGCTAAATTAGAAGAAGCATTTGCGGAAAAGGAAGAGTGGCTTTCTGTTTTATCCGAGGCTGTTTACCAGTATCAGAAAAAGACTGTCCGCAAGATGATCTTAAAAGACCACAAGCGTCCTGACGGCCGTCAGTTAAACCAGATTCGGCCCCTGGCTGCAGAAGTGGATATTATTCCCCGTGTTCACGGTTCCGCCATGTTTACCCGCGGACAGACACAGATCTGCAACGTATGTACTTTGGCGCCTCTTTCCGAGGTTCAGAGAGTGGACGGATTGGATGAAAATATTACTTCCAAGAGATATTTACATCATTATAATTTCCCCTCCTATTCTGTAGGGGAGACAAAGGTAAGCAGAGGTCCGGGACGTCGTGAAATCGGTCATGGCGCATTAGCGGAGAAGGCATTGGTTCCCGTACTTCCCAGCGAGGCGGAATTCCCTTATGCGATCCGTACCGTATCCGAGACTTTTGAGTCCAACGGCTCCACCTCCATGGCTTCCACCTGTGCATCCTGTATGTCCTTAATGGCTGCGGGTGTGCCTATCAAGAAAATGGTTGCAGGTATTTCCTGCGGTCTTGTAACAGGGGAGACAGATGATGATTATGTACTGCTTACCGACATCCAGGGACTGGAAGATTTCTTCGGCGATATGGACTTTAAGGTAACCGGTACAACGGAAGGTATCACAGCGATCCAGATGGATATTAAGATCCACGGTCTTACAAGACCTATCGTGGAAGGCGCTATTGCAAGATGCCGTGAAGCGAGAGAGTTTATCATGGATAACTGTATGAAACCTGCCATTGCCGCTCCCAGACCGGAGGTTAACAAATATGCGCCCAAGATCATCCAGATTCAGATCGATCCCGAGAAGATCGGCGATGTTGTGGGACAGAGAGGCAAGACCATCAACGCCATTATTGACCAGACCGGCGTGAAGATCGATATAACCGATGACGGCGCAGTTTCCGTATGCGGTACAGATACAGCTATGATGAATAAGGCCATTGAGATGATCGAGATTATTACAACCGACTTTGAAGAAGGTCAGATTTTCAAGGGTAAGGTTGTCAGCATTAAGGAATTCGGCGCATTTATCGAGTTCGCACCCGGTAAGGAAGGAATGGTCCATATTTCCAAAATTGCGAGAGAGAGGATCAACCATGTGGAGGATGTGCTTACATTAGGCGATATGGTAACCGTTGTCTGCTTAGGTAAGGACAAGATGGGACGTATCAGCTTCTCCATGAAGGATGTAAAGCAGGATTAATGTTTTAGGTAATAATACAGGGTATGCCGTTTTATGCGGTATACCCTTTTATAATCGAAATTTACAGGAGGTTTCAATGATAGTTGAAAATGCTGAAATTGCAGACATTGATTTGCTGACAGAATTAAGGATAGCATATTTAAAAGAGGATTACGGTAAATTAGACGAGGAAGATATCAGGAAAATCAGGCGGGATTTACCGGATTATTTCAAAAAGAATCTTAATGAGAACATTTTTTGTTATCTGATCAGGAATGAAGAAAGCGTCATTGCCTGTGCCTTTTTACTGGTAATTGAAAAACCAATGAGCCCGGCATTTATAACAGGTAGAACGGGAACGGTATTAAATGTTTATACAAATCCGGCATACCGTCATAGAGGGTATGCGAAAAAGATTATGAACAAACTTTTGTCAGATGCAATGGAAAAAAACTTAAGTTTTGTAGAGCTTAAAGCCACAGAGGACGGATATCATTTGTATAAATCGGTTGGATTTACAGATGAGGTATCGAAATATCATGTTATGAAATGGTATCATCAGCAGTAGATGAAAGGAGACAGCATTATGACATCAAAGGAGAAAAAAGATTACCTCCTTAAAGAAGTTATAAAGCCTCAATTTAAAAACGCAGGCTATCAGATGGCAGGGATAAATTTTTATTCCATGCGGGATGATTGCTGCCTGGCGGTCAGAATGCATAGTTCACAGTTTAATTCGGTATATACCGGATTTGGCTTCTGGTTCAAAATCACGACATTTCCCAAAGATGTATCAAAGGAAATTTTAAAAGGAGAATTTTTGGGAGAAGTATTTACAGAAAGGGAATTGCTGCCGGATTGTGGTTATTTGCATCCCTATAGAGATACCAGGGGATATCTGCTTGCTCCATATAAAAACGGCAGTCCCCAGGACATGGATTTAGAGGATGTAGGGAAGCGTATCAATGATGATTTATGTCAGTACATATTGCCAAAGCTCGAAGCCATAAAGACTTTTGATGATTGGGAGAAACAAAAAGAGGAAGGCGCTAAAAAGCTTCATTCTCAAAGGGTAAAGCTTTTAAGCTATTTTAGCGGAGCACAGATGCAGTATCTGGATTATGATGAAAGAAGCTTCCGCTCGTTGGCTGAATTGAGAAAAATGATTGAACTCTCTGCTGGGGAAATAAAGGAAAATGAATTGCTTTACAAGCAGATAAAGGCATCTTCCCAAAATCCGGCGAAGGATAAATGGGAAATAATCATGGCGGCATTAGAAGCAGAAGGAGAATATTTGAATGAGTAACCATTTGGTTTATGATTGCTTTCATTGTTTTTATAGCAGGATTCCTGATTATTATCTTGTGTAAAAAATCCTCCCGATTTCAAGCATGGGCAGAAAAAGATGTTATAAGCTTTGCGAAACGGCAATTAGACAGAGAACTTGATAATAGTTGATAATAATGGTAGCAGTCTAGCACGTTGTGAATACAGTGCAAAACAATTTCGCTCGTTTTGCTGACACTGTTTGCGGTTTTGAATATAATAAAAGTAAAAGAGGAATAAGTTTATGGCTACAACAAATATTAATGTCCGTGTGGATTCCACATTAAAACAAGAAGCAGAAGTGCTGTTTAATGATCTCGGTTTAAGTATGTCTTCTGCAATTAATATGTTTTTGCGTTCTGCTGTCAGTCATGATGGTATTCCGTTTGAAGTAAGAAGGCAGGCACCAAATGCAGAGACAAAATCAGCACTTGATGAATACGAAGAAATGAAAAAGAATTCGGGTAATTATAAGCGTTATGAGTCTTTTGATGAACTTTTAGGCGAGTGAACAAAAACCGAATGAAAGATACCGCGATCATGAAAAGCATCAGGATTGATAGAATCAATTTATCATTCCCGATGCTTTCTCATTTTATCTTCATATGAAATTCATAAGAATGTGCTACAATAAACATCATAAAGAAAGCAAAGAGAAAAACAAAAAGGGAAATAACAAACCATGAAGATTCTATTTTTAGAGGATGAACCCACCATCCGGGAAGTTTTAACGGAATATATGAAAATGCAGAGCTACGAGGTAACCTGTGCAGAGGACGGGGAAAAGGCGCTGGAATTTTTGAGAGAGGAAGCCTTTGACATGGCGGTTTTAGATATTATGGTGCCGAAAGTAAGTGGACTTGAAGTGCTTTCATTTATCAAGGAAAACAAGCCGGAAACCGCCACTATCATGCTGACGGCTTTGGATGATGAAAAGACCCAGGTGCAGGCTTTTAACGCCTATGCCGATGATTATGTCATTAAGCCGGTATCGCCCATTATCCTGTTAAAAAGGATGGAAACCATTCTGCGGCGGGTAAAAAAGGGAGAGCAGAAGGAAGAAAAGGGACTGGTCATCCATGGGGATTCCTATCAGGCGTTTTACGACGGAAAGCCCCTGGAGCTGACCTTGAGCGAATTTCTTCTTCTGCAGGTTTTGGAAAAGGAGAAAAACAGGGCTTTTACAAGAGAGCAGCTGATCTTAAAGATTTTCAATGAAGATTATGTGGGAAATGACCGGATCATAGACGCCCATGTGAAAAACTTAAGAAAAAAACTGCCAAAGAACTATATTAAAACGGTAATCGGAATCGGCTACCAGTTTAAGGAAGGGGAGTGACGGTTTGAAATTATCAAAGAAAACTTTTTTATACAGTATCATTCTGGCTGCAGGAATGGTCGCTTTAGTCATTGTGTACTTTGTTCTGATGCTGCCTTCCCTGTATGTGGATTATGTGATGAACAGCAATCTGCAGTCCGTGGTAGATATACAAACGGGTTATATGGAAAAGGGTACTTATGAGGGACTGGAAGTGAAAAATCCCAGCGCCGTTTATACGATGGAAATTCCCATGGAAGGAGAACAGGTTTATATCACGGGAAAGTTTTTGAAGCTGACCCTTACCATACAGGATGAAGAGCTGTTGGGGATTGTAGAGCAATTACGCATGATGATGAAGAACAGGGAAAGCTTAAGTATGCCGGATCTGGAACAGGAAGCGTCAGAGGCCGGCGGGGAGATGTTTACACAGGAAGAGATCCTTGCTATGTGGAACAGGATGAAGAGTAAGTTTTTGACCGGGGAAATGATTTCGGAGGAGTATCCGATAAAAGCGGAACTGGAGCTTAAAACGGACCGAAGCGTATATAAGGAGGAATATTATAAACTCCATATGATCTCCGATGGGCTTATGGTATATGAATATGGTATTTCAGATGAGGATTACGGTTATACCACCTATATGGCCATGAGTAAGACAGAGGATGCATTTGTGGTCACGGTGCTGCCCGCCATGACGCCGAGTATGGAGGAAATTACGCCGGTGGTCATAAGCAGTCTCCCCATGATCGTTACGGTGGTATTTCTGGCGGTCCTGGTAGCTTCGGGATTCTTTTCGAGAAAAATCGTCAACCCGGTCATCCGCCTTGCGTCTCATGTGGAAAGTGCCAGAATGTCGGAGGATTTTGCGGTTGGATCCTTTGAAGCGGAAAGCGAGGATGAGATCGGAACGCTGGCTAAGGCGTTAAATGAGTTATATGATAAGCTGCGGGAAAGCTATCTGGAATTAGAGGAGCAGAACAGGATATTAGAGGAGGAAAACGAGAGACAGGAAGTATTCATGCGGGCGTCTTCCCATCAGCTGAAAACGCCTGTTGCGGCAGCCCTGCTTTTGGTAGAAGGCATGATAAACGAAGTGGGAAAATATAAGGATGCAAAGGCGTACCTTCCGGAGGTCAAAAAACAGCTTTTATCCATGAGGAAGATTGTGGAGGACATTTTAGACTTAAATCATCATGCCAGAAATCCCGAAAAGGAAACGGTTGCAATAGAGGGGCTTACCAAAGAAGTTTTAAAGGCATATGAAGTGCAGATGGAAAGTCGTAAGCTTATGCTAACTGTGGAGGGGAGTAAATCCCTTCAGACAGACAGGGAAATGATGAAAAAAATTATTGACAATCTGGTTTCCAACAGTGTGCAGCATACGAAGGAAGGGGAGCGGATCGAGATAGAGATAAATGAAGAAAGCCTGCGTATCAGAAATTACGGAAGCCACATAGAAGAGAAGCTTCTTTCAAATATTTTCGAGCCCTTTGTCAGCAGCGACACCAGGGAAAAGGGAAAAGGGCTGGGGCTGTATGTGGCGGCTTACTATTGCAGGGTATTAAACTGCGCGTTGAAAATCAGGAATATGGAAGGCGGAGTAGAGGCAGAGCTGGTTTTTGAAAAGGCCGGGAAAATATGCGGGGAAAGAGAGGAGGAGAATTATGCTTTTAACAATTAAGCAATTACAGGTAAAATATGGGAACCATACGGCGTTACAGATTCACACACCTATTTCTTTTGAGGAAGGAGACCGTATCGGGATCATCGGTTCCAACGGAGCGGGAAAGAGCACTTTAGTAAAAGCTCTTTTGGGAATGGTGGATTATGAAGGAAGCATTGTGACAGACCTTGCGCCGGAGGAAATGGCGGCGCATATGCAGTTCAACGAATATGTGACTACCATGCCGGTAAAGTACATTATGGAAATGATACTGGACACCCGTATAAAGGATAATAAGAGGCTCTTGGAGCTGATTGAATTTTTTGATTTTGGCCCTTGCCTTTCCAAAAGATTTAATGCCCTTTCGGGCGGACAGAAGCAGAGGTTTACCATTATCATGATCATGCTGCAGGATGCGGCGTTGACATTTTATGATGAGGTAACCTCGGGACTGGATTTTGAGACAAGGCAGAAATTGATGGAAAAGCTGGTGGAGTGGTATCGGGATAAGGATGATACCCTGATCATGGTCTCCCATTATTATGAGGAATTGGAACAGCTTGCGGATAAGATACTGATCCTGGATGAGGGAAAGGTTATCGCCTATGGGAAAAAAGAGGAACTTTTTCAGACCTATTGCGGAAATGCCATCTTTATTCTGGAAAATGATGAAAGAAACAGCAGGCTGTCGGAGGGCTTTGTCCATCTGGCTGCGCCTAATCATTTAATTGCTTTATCCGGCAGGAGCAGGGAGGAAGAGGAGAAGATCATTTCCCTTCTGATAGAGAACGATGTGAATTTTAAAAGAAGCAACTGCGATATCGAGATCATGTTTATCAATGCTAAGGAAAGCTATTACAAAAGACAGGCGGAGGGAAGATAACATGGGACGGATAAAAGCGGATAAAATATTGCAGAAAACAAAGCCGCAGGGAAAAAGGATTTGTATGAAGCTTCAAACCTACAGAATAAAAAATATGGGAAAGAAGGGAATGTAAAATGGAAAAACAGGAAAGAAAAATAAAGAGTAAAAAATGCGGCCTGCGCATGATTCAATATGAAGTGAGAAATATGAACGGCAACCTGATGTCCCACTTTTTCGGGATCGTATTTCCCAATGTGATGTGTCTGATCCTGTCCAAAACGGTGGGAACCTCCCTTTCGGATGATATAAGGAGAGAAGTCATGACGACCATTATGCTGTCCATGTCCCTTATCATGCCCATGTCCATCATGATGCTTGGCTATGGAGCCGTCTATTCCCAGGAGGTGGAGAGAGGAGTTCCCTTAAGGATGCGCCTGTTCGGCTTCGGGGAAAAAAGCCTGATAGCGGCAAAGATCATTGCCCATCTGATCTTGCTTACGGTTTCATTTATTGTATTTGCCCTGTTCCAGATTCTGGTCATGGATATTCAGAAACCGGCTGTGGGCTCTTTGATCTGTCTGGTCCTCTCCCTGTACTTCATCGGGGCGGTCCTGTTAGTCATAGCATATGCCCTGGCAGGGATTTTTAAAAAATTCAGCGTTACCTTCGGAATCTGCATGACCATTTACTTTATGATGATGATTCTGACGGGCATGATGGGAATGAAGACAAACCAGCTGCCGGATATCCTTCAAAGCGTAGCAAAAACCCTCCCCATGACCTATATCAGCAATGACTTCATTACCTTTTGGCAGGGAGGGTCTTATAACTTTATGCCTTATATACAATCCTGTATCTTTTTCGCAGCCTTAGCGGGCCTCCTTCTGATGGCGTCCTTTTACAAAAACAGAAGAGTTGTAAAATAAATTATACGCTTTCGTGGAAGGTCCTGCTGATAACATCCGCCTGTTGTTCCGGCGTCAGCTTAATGAAGTTTACGGCGTAGCCGGAAACGCGGATGGTAAGCTGGGGATACTTTTCGGGATTTTTCTGGGCATCAAGTAAAGTGTCGCGGTTTAATACGTTGACATTTAAATGATGTCCGCCCTTTGTGGCATAGCCGTCTAATAAGTTTACGAGATTGTCTACCTGTGCCTGATTTTCCATAATGAAATACCTCCTGATTAAAAGTGGAAACGCAATAGATACGTTTTGGTTAATAATTTATATTTAATAATAGTAATTATTACTGTAATTTAATCATAACAGATTCTTCGGATTAGTCCAGTCTTTTTATAAGAACTTCATGTATTTTTCCAGGTACATTCTAAAAGAGAGAAATAGACCGGTACTCACGTTGCAGTGTTTGCCAAAAGTCCCTGCATATCTTTCGGCGTTTAACCCTGTTTTACTCTAAAAATACCCCTCAACTTGAACATGAAACGGAAAGTAGCATAAAAATAAGGCCATGTATATGGTTGTTGGTAGTGCAGCCGCGTCTTTCAAATTATGATGACATCATAAAACAGGAGGATGGTTGTATTATGAGTAAGCAAACAATTATATCGGCAAAACATTTAAAAAAGTCTTTTGGCAGTAAAGAGAATGTGCAGACGATCTATTCGGATTTGGACATTGATATTTATAAAGGAGACTTTACGGTTATTATGGGCTCATCGGGAGCGGGAAAATCTACCTTAATGTATTCCTTATCGGGAATGGATAAACCGGATGGCGGGGAAATCGACTTTGACGGTACGGATATTACGAAACTAAACAGCGACAAGCTGGCGGTTTTCAGACGGAGCGAATGCGGGTTCGTATTCCAGCAGATCTATCTCATCGATAAAATGAGTCTCATGGATAACGTCGTTACAGCGGGAGTGTTGAAAAGCAAGAGTAAAGAAGAGATTAGAAACCGTGCAAAAGAGCTTTTTTCTTTGGTAAATATCCCGGAAATCACATGGAAGAAAACCCCGTCCCAGATTTCCGGCGGCGAAGCACAAAGGGCAGGCATTGTAAGGGCGGTCATCAATGATCCCAATGTACTCTTTGCAGACGAGCCGACGGGTGCGTTAAATTCAGCAAACGGAACGGCAGTCCTTAATGTTTTTACTTCCCTTCACGAAAAAGGGCAGAGCATTGTCATGGTTACCCATGACAGGAAATCAGCATTAAGGGGCAGCCGCATTCTTTATATCAAAGACGGTAAAATTTTTGGCGAGTGTGATTTGGGAAAATATGAGCAAGATAACGCCGAAAGAACGGAAAAGTTTGAAAAGTTCATTACGGAAATGGGGTGGTAGTAGTGAATAAGACATCGACGTTGGTCATCCATAATCTGAAGAAAACAAAGGGACAGTATATCTCTTTTGGCTTGATTATCTGTCTGACGGCATTTATTATGAATATTGCCCTTGTGCTTGCCTTTCAGACATTCCATGCATATGACAGCCTTTTTTTGGAACTGGATACCGCAGATATTAATATTTTAATACCACAGTTTCAGGATGATGATAGAATCATGGCTGAGATTGAAAAAATCGACGGGGTATCGATGGCGGAAAAGCATGGCGGCGTATTTGTTGCGGCAACAGTCCGCGAATTTGCGGATTCGGATTTTGATATGAATACCGTTTTTTATGATCTTGACGAGGCGAGGACGCTGAACCGGCTCAATGTATCAAAAAATCCTGAAAATGATGAAAACACTGTTTATATACCCATGTATATGAAGGAACTGGGGGGATTTACCGAAGGCGGCAGTATAACCTATTCCATCGATGGCAAGGATGCTACTTATAAAATCGGCGGGATCGTATCAGAAATGCAATATGGAAATTATGGCACCGGATTAATCGGCGGATATCTTCCTGCAGCCGCTTATGAGAGCTTTGCGAAAGAGCACAGCGAACATGTCATTACAGAATATTCCTTAAGGACTGCCCGTAACGCCGATTTAACCCAAATCAAGAATGACGTATCTGAAATTCTTAGCGATAAAGGAATTACGGCGTTAAATATCAATGACAGAGTTGCGGCTAAGCAGACCAGGACGATGGTTTGTACTCTGCTCATCATCATATTTCTGGCGCTGGCGGCCATTATACTGGCGGTAAGTATTTTCTTAAGCAGTTTCCGGATACGCAGTACGATCGAGGATGAACTGGCACAGATGGGCGTCTTAAAGGCCATTGGTTATACGGGAAATATGATCGTCCGTTCGGCAGTCTGGCCTTATACACTGGTAGGCATTGTTGCAACGGTAATCGGCGCGGTGTTATCTTATGCAGCCCTGCCCGGTGTGGCCAAAGTTTTGGCGATCCAGTCGGGATTTACCTATACGCCGGTATTTGATATTGCCGCACTGTTTATTGTGGTGCTCGTACCAACATTTGTGATTTTTCTGTTTGCTTATCTTTCGGCAGTGAAAATCTATAAGCTGGAGCCTATAGATGCCATCAGAGGCGTTACCGGGAAAGGCGGTACGGGACAGAATATATTGCTGGCCGCTTTGTCCGTTGGTATAATGGTACTGTTATCCTTTGCAGGGACGCTCCTTTATAATGTCAGCGTCAAGCCTGATAATTTTATGGATACCCTTTCGGAAGAATCGCCTTCGGTTATTTTTATGGCACAGAATGATAAAATGCCGGAGTTAAAAGAGGTGCTTAAAGACGATGACAGGGTAAAACTTGTTTTGGAATACGCTTCGGTATCTGTGAGCTATGCAGACGGGAGTCTTACGGGCTTTGTGTGCGAAGACTTTGGAAAGGTAACAAATGATATATGCTACGAGGGGCGCAGTCCTTACGGCGAAGATGAAATCGCGGTGGGAAATGCCCTTGCTAAGGACTACCCAATCGGAAGTAAGATAGAGATTTCCGCTTCAGGCAGCTCGGAAGTTTACGTGGTAACCGGATATATTCAAAGTGTAAATAATGCCGGAAAGGTATGCCAGCTGACAAGTAAAGGTTACGAAAAAATCGGAGAGGGAACGGGCAGTCTCAATGTTTACCTGTATGATAAAATAGCCGGAGATTTTATAGAAGAATATGAAGAAGAGCATGAAGACCTTGTGATATCTTCGGTAAATTATGAAAAACTTAGCGAAAACGGCAGGGCAATGTATGCAGGCATTGTTTCGGTAGTAGTTGTTGTTCTGTTTGTGGTTTCCGTTCTGATGGTACTGCTTGTGCTGTATGTGATCATTCATTCCATGATAAGCAGGCGCAGGCAGGAATTTGGAATCTATAAGGCCATCGGATACACGAGCAGACAGCTTACCATAATGACGGTAACCGGTTTTATACCTGTGGTGGCTGTGTCCGCAGGGGTGTCGGCAGTCCTGGGGCTCTGGTATCTTCCGGTAATCAACAATGAGATTTTCAGTCAGATCGGAGCCATAAAAAATCATTTTGAAGTATCAATTGGAATCCTGCTTGTATTTGCAATTATTTTTACTGCCGTGGCGTTTGTTTTAAGCGTACTTCTGGCAGCACCCATTAAAAAAATTACGGCATATTCCCTTTTAAAGGAATAGCAAAAAACGGAGGTTTAAGATGAATTTTTCAGAAAAATTAAAAGAAATACGAAAAAACGAAGGATTGTCCCAGGAACAGCTTGCCGAGAAAATCGGCGTGTCAAGGCAGGCTATTACAAAGTGGGAAACGGGAAAGGGACTGCCGGATGTTGAAAATATGGTAATCATAGCGGAAATTTTTAAAACAACGCTGGATGAACTGCTCAGGGGTTCCGCCGAAAGGCAGGAAGTGAAGAAAACGGTTTTTGTCAGTGAAACCATTTATGATATTGACCGTGAGAAACATTTTGACGTCAATATAGGAAATGCGGCGGCCGTTATATTGTCTTCGGGGACGGATGAGAAACTGCACATTAAGCTGTCCTCCGAAACGATCGAGAATCTGGACGAGGTGTTTAAGATCAAGCTGGATGAAAAGAAAAACAAGCTGGATGTAAACTGTCTGAACAAAAACAAACTGAGCCGTTATGAAGCGGAAGATTCATTAAAGGTTGAGATCATCCTTCCCGGAAAATATTCTGACCAGTGCGAGGTGGCGGCTTCTGTTAAGCTTCTTGTGATAGACAATCTTCATCTGCGCCGGTTAGAGTATGATGGAAATGCGGCAGAAGTCATGATCTCAAACAGCAGCGGCAGCCTGGAATTTACCGCAAAAACGGATTATGACATTACCGTTGATAAAATTACGGGAAGGCTGGATATCTACCAATGGAAGGCAAAAGCAATCGTCCATATCCCGGAAAAAAATATTGTCAATGTCATAAACAAAGGACGAAAATGTAATGTTTATTATATAAAAGAGGGCCATGTCACAGAATATGAAAATTCAGCTGACGGCGAAAACGAGCTTAGTGTTTCGGGGGTGTCTTCTGAGTTGGTCGTAGATTTAACGACCATTTGATCGGGAAAATCAGTCCTCAAGACAGCAGGCGGTCCCTTTGTGCATATTGTTCCTGCGGCGGCTCTCGAAAAGCGCCAGTGCTCAGCGAGGTATTTCACGAGCTTAGCATCTGCTGTGTTTTTCGAGAAGCGGAAGCGTGCTGCCAAAGGAATTGCCCTGCATATTATCTGCATTTTTCATCGGGTTGCGGGCATATTTGTCTATTTTCCATGATCAATTCTCTGCACTTCCATTCTTCGCCCAGAATATGATATTTTTCTGTTTTATCAAGAACTACATCGCTAAAACCGGCGGCTTTATAACAGTAATAAGCCGGGAGATTATTTTCAAAAACACCCAATGATGCTTTTTTGGCTCCATATATTTCAAATACGAATTTCAGACCTGACTGGAGCATCGTTTTTCCATAGCCTTTTCCTCTCTTGAGAGGATCTACAATAACGAATCCAAAGCGTAATTCATCTGATAATTCATCAGGGTTCCTTAGTGTAAAAAAGCCGACAATTCCTGTTTCATCAAATGCGGTAAACGGCATCAGAGATTCAACAAAGCAAAATTCATTTTGTGTTATAGGGTAATTACCGAGTATACCTGCTGTCCATTGATAAAATGTTTTTTCATCCTGACACCACGATAATATCGTAGCTGCATCCGAAGCTTTATACGGTCTTATTCTGATCATATGTTTTCCTCACAAATTCTGATTGTGATTTGATGATTTTTAAGGGAAATAAAATTACATAAAACATTATAACATAAAATATACGAGAATTGGTAAATACGTAAGACTTTATCTTGCTGGCAATATTCAGATGTGAATGGCTGCAGGAGATTCTCTGGGAATTTATTAGGAAAAATTTGAAATAATTGCTTATTTAAACAAACTATGACATAATGATGTCATAGTTTGTTTGTTATACTGGGACAGAAAGGAGAAAAGATGAAGATTGACCGACTTATAAGCATTGTTGTTTATTTATTAAATCATGGCCGGACATCAGCACAGAAATTAGCAGAAGAATTTGAAGTTTCTTCCAGAACGATTATGCGAGATTTGGAATCGTTGAATCAGTCAGGTATTCCGATTCAATCTTTTTATGGCGTAGAAGGCGGCTATCAGATTATGGACAGCTTTGTTTTAGAAAAACAGGTTGCAACAAGTCACGAATATGATTGGATTGTCACTGCTCTGGAAGGAATGGCAAGCGCATATGCAAGCAAAAGTCTAAAACAGGCACTGGAAAAAGTGCAGAGTATAAGCTATACAAGAGACACTGCTGTTTCTGTGGACTTGGGTGTCGCAAGTGAAGATGACAAAATAAATGAACAATTAATGCTGTTGGAGGATGCAATCAAAGATAAATGCGTTGTTCGGTTTTCTTATACAAACAGTCATGATGAGGTAAAAGAGATTGAGGTAGAACCGGTTTGTCTGCAATACAAATGGTATAACTGGTATCTGATCGGATATTATGAAAAATATCAGGATTATTGTATGTTTAAATTAGTTCGTATGGATAATTTGGAAAAAATAAATATTACGTTTACAAAATCCCATAATTTTTCAGATATTAAGATGAAAGATAACAATGATAATATTGTACATGTCAAATTATACGGGAAAGCCGTTATCAAAGCAAAATGCAGGGAATATTTAAATGGACGCATTACGCAGGAATTTGAAAATGGGGATTTTGAGTTTTCTTTTTCTGCACCGGAACATGAGACATTTTGGTATGGGGTAATTCTTTCCTTTGGAAATAAGGCCAAGATTATCGAACCGCAGGAAATAAAAGAACGCATTATAAAAACCTGCAAAGAAATACAAGTGGAATATGGGGAATAAAGATGAAATTATATCCGAAAGAAGAGGCAAGACATATGCTGTGCCGATATCACAATCTGGATGGTGCGGAAGCATTATGCGGAAAAAAAGGTGTAGAAAAGATCATACAGCGGATACACAGTATCCAATATGATCCACTGAATGTTGTGGCAAGGAATGCCGATTTGGTATTACAGGCAAGAGTGAAAGATTACAGTGAATCAGTTCTTTATGATCTACTATACAAGGAACATAAATTAATTGACGGATTCGATAAAGAAATGTGTATTTATGACACAAAAGATTTCGCCCGCTTTCAATTTGTGCGAAATGAATATGAGAAACATGCACTGCCTACCCTGAAATACCGTAATCAGGCAGGCGTACTGAATATATTGGACGATGTCCGAGATTTTGTGGAAAAGCATGGCAAGACAGGTACAAAAGACATTTCAATCGGAGAAGTAAGGGAAAGCCGATGGGGACATAAAAAACTATCAAGCGCTGCTTTAGATTATCTATATAACATGGGTGTTCTTACTGTAACCGACAAACGGGGAACACAGAAGTATTATGATTTGACAGAACGTGTGATTGACAGTGAAAACCTTTCCTGTAACCCGAATATGACCGTAGAAAAATTTCTGGAGTGGTATGTCGAGAGACGGATCCAAAGTGTCGGCTTTCTGTGGAACAAGTCAGGCGGAGCATGGCAGGGACGCTTTTTAAGTAAAAATGAACTTCGCAGTTCTACACTTTGGACGCTTATTGAAAAAAACAGGATTGAAGAAATACAGATAGAGGGAATCAAAGAGCCTTTTTATATTTCAAAAAAATATAAGAAATATATGAAGAATCGAACAACAAACAACTATGTAAGATTCATTGCCCCACTTGATAACATTATGTGGGACAGACAGATGCTGGAAATGCTGTTTGGTTTTACATACCGCTGGGAAGTATATACCCCTGCAACAAAAAGAAAGTATGGCTATTATGTATTGCCTGTGTTATATAATGGTCAATTTATTGCCAGATTCGAAGCAGAACCGATTCACAAGGCAGAAAAATTTATTATTAAAAACTGGTGGTGGGAACCGAAAGTTGAACCAAATGATGAAATGAGAGAAATGATTGCAAACGAAATAGCACGTTTTACAGAATTTCTTCAGATTGATAATTCGCCAAAAAATATTATAAAGTTAGGAGTGTAGAAAAATGAAAGAAATCAGACGATACGACATTAATGAGAACTGGGCACATTCAGGAATTATTCAAGCGGGAGACTATTGCTTTATAAATTACTGTGCCCGCAATATAGGAGGTACTATTGAAGAACAAATTGACGGTGCCTTTGATGAAATGGAAGAACGACTGGCATTAGTGGGATTGACGCTTGAAAATGTCGTACAGATGAATTGCCTGTTTAAAAATATCTGGGACATTCCGGTAATGGAAAAGATAATTAAGAGAAGATTTAATGGCAAATATCCCGTACGCAAGTCATTTCAGACTGAATTTGCCGATCCGGGTAATTTGTTCTTCCAAGTGGATGCTATAGCCTACTCAACAATAAATTCTTAGATAAATAAGCTTCGGTATACTTACACAAGCAATCTGTTGTCAAACGGCGCAGCGCCAAAAGACGTGCAAGAACTCATGGGACACTTTGATGTGAGTATCACAATATAAGAAAGGCTGGTTCTTCGGAGCCTGCCTTTTTATTGCAAAATTATTTCTCAGGCCTCTTGACATATAAAATAATTAGTGTAATAATATACTTGTTCAATAAGTACACTAAGTACAATTTGAAAAGCAGAGGTGCGCCATGGAAATTATTATCAGTAACAATGCCAATAAGCCTATTTATGAGCAGATCACGTCCCAGATAAAAGAGATGATCATGAGCGGAGAGCTTAAAGAGGGAGATTCCATTCCTTCCATGCGCGCTCTGGCGAAATCCATCCGGGTCAGCGTCATAACGGTGCAGAAGGCATATGAGGATTTGCAGAGAGACGGGTTTATCGAAACCACCGTAGGCAGGGGAAGCTTTGTTGCGGCAGCCAATAAGGAGCTCTACCGGGAGGAACAGCAGCGCAGGGCGGAAGAGCATTTGCAAAAGGCGGCGGAGATAGCCAGAGTGAGCAATATTTCTCTTGAAAAGCTAAAGGAACTGTTGACCATGTTTTATGAAGAGGATGAATGAGGATGGACCATATTTTAGAATTGCAGGAGGTTTCCAAAGCCTACCGCAGATCGGATTTTAAGCTGGATAAAGTATCCTTCAGGCTGCCTTACGGGGCGATCATGGGATTCGTAGGCGAAAACGGTGCAGGAAAGACTACCACCATAGACTGTATTTTGAATACAATCAGGAAGGACGAGGGAAATATCCTGCTCTTTGGAAAAGAAATGAGGGATGAGGACAAGGAGCTTAGGGAAAATATCGGCGTTGTCTATGACGGGGATAATTTTCCGGGGTATTTAAATCCTGCGCAGCTTTCTGATATTATGGGAGGGCTTTATAAGCAATGGGATAACGGGTTGTTTTTGGATTATCTCAAAAGATTTCGTCTGCCCCCAAAAAAGAAGATCAAAACCTATTCCCGCGGAATGACCATGAAGCTGGCAATTGCGGCGGCTCTGGCACATCATCCGAAGCTTCTGATCTTAGATGAAGCAACAAGCGGGCTGGACCCTGTTATGCGGGAGGAAATACTGGAGGTGTTTCTGGAATTTATTGAGGAGGAAGAGCATTCCATTCTCCTTTCTTCCCATATTACCAGTGATCTTGAAAAGATCGCCGATTATATTACCTTTATCCATGAGGGCAGGATCATCTTAACTGCTTCCAAAAACGAACTGGCCTATGAATACGGGATCATGCGCTGTAAGGAAAGCCAGTTTCAGGAGATGGACAAAGAGGATGTTGTGGCTTACCGGAAAAGGGACTTCCAAACGGATGTGCTGACTGCGGATGCAAAAAAGGCGGAGAGAAAATACAGGGATGTTGTCATAGACCGGGTTTCCATTGATGAGATCATGGTTATGCTTGTGAAGGGGGAGAGACTATGAAAGGACTTATGAAGAATAATTTTTATGCGGCGTTTTCTTCTGCAAGGGTATTTGCCGCCATTATGCTTCTTTTGGGGATTTTTGTAACAGCTATGGACAATGTGATTCCCAGCCTTTTGATTGGCTATATACTTTCTGTTATTATGGGCTTTTCAGCCAACGGGATTTTTGCACTGGAAAAGGAAAATGCTTCCAGATGGAGGAAATATAAGTTAACTGCGCCCGTGAGCCGGAAGGAGATCGTGGGAAGCTATTTTATTAATCTGCTTTTATGTCTTTTTATCGGCATCATCTTTGCGGGGATATTTACGTATCTTTCCATTGCCATTCACGGCTTTCCCTTTGACAGAAATACGGACCTCCTGAATCTTTTTGCAGTAGGAATCAGCACCAGCCTGTTTATGGGGGCGATCTTTTTCCCTCTGTTTTATTTTGGCGGGGATGAGATCGTGGAAGTGGCTTTTCTTGCGATCAGCCTGTTTTCCGCCATAGGGATCGTGATGGGGATCGTTTCCCTTCTAAATCGTATGTTTGGACCTAAGATGACTGTGGAGGAGATCATCCTTGGGGCGTGTATTATAATCGTCTGTTCGGCAGCGGTATTTGCCGCATCTTACCTGTTATGCGTGGCGATATTTGGGAAGAAGGAATATTAAAAGCGCAGCTTTACAAAAAGTAAAAAGCGTGATAAAAAAAGATATTTAAATAATGGAATGCAAGAAAGTCAAATGTCTCCGGCATAAGAAAATGTGCCGGGGATTTTTTTTTATTCTTACATAATTCAAAACCTGTCATAAACCTGTCCCGTTTACATATATTTTTTTAAGGACAGACTTAAAGGCGGGAAATGATATGGACAAGACGGAAACCATTAAAAACTTATTTCCAAGGGAATTTCACGGAATGTTAAAACGCCTTCCCGATATTGTGGAAGACTTACAGGAAATACGCTTAAGGGTCAATTGTCCCTGCATCTTCATTGTGGGCAGGAAGGAAAAATATCCTTCTAAGGACGGAAGCTTATCCGAGAAAAGAGAGGATGCGGCAGTTTTAAATAAGGATGAGATTGCGGCGGTGTTCAATCATATCTGCAATTATTCTCCTTATGCTTACGAAAGCCAGTTGAGGCAGGGGTATCTTACCGTGGCGGGAGGACACCGGGTGGGGATTTTCGGTCAGACGGTCATGGAAGGAAATACGGTGGTTTTGATGAAGCAGGTACAGTTCTTACATATCAGGATCGTTCATGAGGTAAAGGGAGTGGCGAAGAATATTCTTCCTTTTTTGTATGAGGACGGACAGATCTTAAACACCCTGGTCATTTCCCCTCCCGGAGCGGGAAAGACCACTATGCTGCGGGACATCGCCAGAATGGCCTCTGACGGCAATCCTTTTCATCCCGGACTGCAGGTCTGCATTATAGACGAGCGCTCGGAAATTGCGGGCAGCTTTATGGGGGTCCCCCAGAATCATGTAGGGTTAAGGAGCGATGTGCTGGACGGATGCCCTAAAGCCGTAGGGATGCTTATGGCCATCCGGGCCATGGGTCCCCAGTTGATCGTAGTGGATGAGTTAGGGCTTAAGGAGGATTACGAAGCGTTAGTCTGCGCCTCAGGCTGCGGCATTAAGCTTTTGGCCTCCATTCACGGAAACGACCTTTTGGATGTATGGAAAAAACACGGAGCTGAAAAAAACGTATTTAAAGAAGTTTTTCAAAGATTTCTTATTTTGAGCTGGGAAAGAAACGGAAGAGATATGAAACAGAGGTGGGAGATTTTAGACGGGGACGGAAACGTATTAGGCAGAAAAAGGGGGGAGGAAAAGCCATGAGGATTTTGGGCGGAATCATTTTCCTTTTGGGAACGGCAGGCATGGGTGTGTTTCAATCCCTGTCCTACGACAGGGGAACCGGGGCGCTCAGGCAGGCGGCGGATATGATGCGGTATCTGATCTCACAGATCGAAATAGAAAACGCCTCTCTTCCGGAAAGTATTTGCAAGGTTTCTTTCAGAATGGACGGGTTTATCGGGAATATTCTGCAAAATATCCGGGAAAGGAACAATAAAAATGACGGAAAACCGTTATTTGAGATCTGGCAGGAGGAGATGGCCGGCTTGGAGGAACAATTTAGCTCAAAGGACAGGGAGCTTTTGATCCATATGTTTGACGAAACCGGCTTTTACGATACCAAGACACAGCTTTTGCGCCTTAAGATGAACCTGGAAACATTTTCGGAGGAAATTAAGGCGCGTGAAGCCCAGAGGGAAAGCCGGTGCCGTTTGTATCAGTCCATGGGGCTGATGGTCGGAATATTTGTCATTATTTTACTTTGGTAGGAGATAGATCCATGAGCATTGGGATACTTTTTAAAATTGCAGCGGTAGGAATACTGGTAACCTTATTAAATCAGGTGTTAAAGCACAGCGGAAAGGAAGAACATGCATATCTGGTCAGCCTTTGCGGATTTATCATTGTGCTCACATGGGTCCTGCCCCTTATTGTGGAACTCTTTGAAAATATGGAGAGCCTGTTCTCCATGTGAGGCGGCGGGAAGGAGGAATAATGGGTCTATGGATATTGTGAAGATCGGACTTTTGGGACTGGTTTCGGTAGGGATCGCGCTTTTTATCAAACAGTTAAGGCCGGAGTTGGCGTATCTTTTTATCCTGTGTGCCGGACTGTTTTTATTTTACCTGTGTTTTGACACTTTTATGGCGGTAGTGGATCTGACAAAACAGATCGGGGAGAGCATTGGCAACTATGATAAATATATCCAGCTGCTCTTAAAGATCGTGGGCATTTCCTATATCAGCGAATTTTGCAGCGGAATGTGTCAGGACGCGGGGTACCAGACATTGGGAAAACAGGTAGAAATTGCCGGTAAATTCTGTGTGCTCTTGACCGGGCTTCCCGTTTTCTTCATGCTGATCGATACTATCAGGGAGTACTTTTGACCATGGAAGAAAAACTTTTGGATTTTTTTAATTTTGATGAGTTAAACGGCTTTTTGGGAGGAATCGTAAACAGTAACCGCATCGGCGTTGAGGATCTTCTTGAAGAGCTTGTTACGGGGGACTTTTCTTCCTTTAGGGATCTGCTGGGGAAATATATCCATGAGGTTTTTTTCGGTAATTTGGAGCAGTGCAGGGAATTGTTTTTAGGTATCATGCTTTTAGGGATTTTTGCCATAGCCTTAGGCAGTATGTCGGACCTGTTTAAAAGCAGCCAGATAGCCATGTTTTCCAGATATTTTGTCTTTATGTTCGTTTCCCTCCTGTTGTTGAAATGCTTTGTGAATTCCTATGAGTCTGCAAAGCTGCTTTTGGAGGAAATGGAAGATTTCATCGGCGTGCTGATGCCGGTATTCTGTATTGCGTTAGGCATGGCTAATGGTACGGTAACGGCGGCGGCCCATTATGAATTGCAGTTCATACTGTTATTTCTGGTGGAAAAGGTCATGATCGGCATACTCCTTCCGTTAGTGCAGGTTTACTGTATCCTCCATGTCATGAATCAGTTACCTGAGGGTAACCGGTTTGGGGGTATCTTATCCCTGATCAGAAAAGTGATCATGTTTGTCACAAAGGGAAGTCTTTTTGTATCCATCGGGGGCAGTCTGTTCCAGGCGGCGCTTATGCCTGCCATCGACGGATTGAAAAACAAGATGCTTTTAAAGACCATTTCCCTTTTTCCGGGGTTGGGGGATTATGCCGGCGCCATCGGGGAGATGGTATTACAGGGCGCTTCCCTGATCAAAAACAGCGTGGGCATTATCGGCGTCTTTATCCTGATCCTCATGTGCATCCGGCCCGTGCTGATCACCCTTATGTACGGAGCTGTGATACGCCTTGCATCGGCACTGTTACAGATATCGGGGGAAAAGAGATTTACGGGACATATCTGGAAAATGGCGGACAGCTTTTTTATGCTTGCCAGGGTACAGTTTTTTGGCGGAGGGATCTTCTTTGTATCCATTGTGGTGGCGGTCGTGGCTTTTGCAAGAAAGTAGCGGCTCCGATCGTTTTTAAAAGGTGTTGGCGCGGGCATTTTATATGGGAGGCTGGCTTATGGGAACTTATTTGGAAAGATTATGTGTTTTTATCTGTCTGGGGGATCTTTTGGCAAACTTTCTGCCCTCCCCCAAATTTGCGAAGCTGTACCGGTATGTGGCCGGAGCATTGATCTTACTGCTTATTTTGAATCCCTTAGGAAAGGAGGTGTCGGAGTTTATGGAAAAGGGAGAAGGGGGAATAGGGGAAAGCTTTCAGGAAAGAATGGCAGAACAAAACAGGTTCTGGAACGGAATTGATGCGGATGAAGTGGAGAAAGAATCGGAGAAGCTGATGGATGCTTATATGGAAAGCTTTACGGATGAAGAAATGAAAGAAGAACTGGAACGCTACGGATATGAAATGGAGGAAAGTGATGATGGAGAAATGGAAACAACTGTGCGGTAAGATCGGAAAGGACCGGTTTCTCATATTGATCATCGGAGGGCTTTTGCTGTTAGTCATTACCTATCCCCTGCCTTCTCAGACAAAAAAGGACGCCGGGCAGAGTTTAAGCGCAGGGGAAGGCAGGGAGGCAGAGGCTGCGGGAGCTTTAACGGAGAATAGTACCTTAAAGACAGGGACGGGAGCCGATTACACGGAGAAGACGGAAGCACGTCTTGCCGGGATCCTGTCAAATATAAACGGGGCGGGAAAGGTGCAGGTGTTTTTATCCTTTTCTGATTTTGGCATGAGCGTGGTGGAGAAGGATGTTTCCTATACAAGAAATAATGAGGAAAGAAAGGGAGGCGATGCCCAGGATACTTCTGTTTTGAATACGGAAAATTCTGAAGAGACGATTTTTACAACGGATGAATCGGGAAAGGAAGTGCCTTTTGTGAACAAAATAACAGCGCCTAAGGTATCGGGAGTTTTAGTGGTGGCGCAGGGAGGCGGGAACGAGAAGGTGCAGCAGGAAATGAAAGAGGCAATTATGGCATTATTCGGAATTGAGGAACATAAAATAAAAGTAGTAAAGATGAAAGGTGAAGAAAGATGAAAGGAAAATTTGATTTTAAAAAGCTGTGGAAGCGGAATCAGATCATGATTACCGCACTGGCGCTGATGATTGCCATTGCAGGCTATCTGAACTTTACGGGAAAACAGATCGACGATGAAGTTCTCTTTACCACCTCGGCGCAGTTTGAAGAGGCGGATGCCAGCGTAGTGGAGGATACTCTGCCCGATGTCCAGTCTGTATATGATGAAAATGCGGCGTTTGATATTTCCGACGGGGATGCGGAATACTATACGGAAATAGAAAGTCTGGATGAAGATATCAGTCTTTCGGATGC
>ULTO01019751.1_pt1 | contig 35021 bp, 32 predicted proteins | sample 1957601 | NCBI WGS metagenome assembly ULTO01 (sample SAMEA4835734, study PRJEB28245) | human gut metagenome | biome: gut microbiome; material: fecal sample | place: Denmark | collected 2008 | reverse complement strand
CGCCGTCAGCTCCTGCGCTGACCGCAGCCGCGCCATTACTGTCTGTACCGTCTTCAGAACCGGCCCCCGATTCCCCGTCCTGAACCGTTCCGGTATCAGACTGCAGCTCTGTCTCTCCGTCTCCCGCATTACCTGAGGCGGCGCCCCGGTTGATCGTAAAATTGTAGGTAAGCTTGGAACCGTCTTCCGCCTGTACCGTTACATGGGCGGAATTGCTTCCCTGCTGCAGCCGCTTAAATCCTCCGGCCTCTATAACCTTAGAGGTGGTCTCTTCCACACTGCACGCCACGGAAACGGTATTCACATCCTCCGAAACATTGATTGTATAATTTGTCACTTCCGGCGAGAACTCCGGCGATAACGTCCCCGGCGTGACGCTTAAGGATTTTAAATGCGCATTGGAGGACTGAAGGGTTCCTCCGCTCTCCCCCGACTCCGGATCCGGACTGTTGACCGCTCCCGCATAAATATCCTTTGCATATGCACCAAAAATCACACATACAGCCAGTAAAACTCCTGCTGCCCGTATACTTCCCTTTTGTAACGACTTAAAAAACATAAGGTCTCCTCTCCTGCTGCCGCTTTTCTATTAATACTATTGTTTACTCTCACATCATAATTATCCTGTTGTAAACGCATATTTACACATAAATATCATACTATCGGCTCCAAAAACCGTCAACCAAAATGTGGTATTATTATAAAAATTTAATAACCTCCCGTTACAATATATTGTATTCACACATAAAAAGCCTTTCGCCCCGCCGTTTTCCTGCGGCAGGACAAAAGACCTTCCTGAACCTTTTTATTTCTATGCCCGTTATGCCTCATCAATAGCCTTTCCTATATCGTGACGCATATACTTATTTTCAAAGCCGATCCACTCCGTGGCCTCATAAGCCTTGCTCCTGGCTTCCTTTAGATCCGCGCCTTTGGCGGTTACCCCTAAAACGCGGCCTCCGTTTGTAACAAAACCGGCCTCTGCCTTTTTGGTGCCCGCATGGAACACAAAATAATCGTCCCTGCCCTCAAATTTTTCCAGTCCGGTAATGGGAAACCCTTTTTCATAAGATACGGGATACCCGTCGGAAGCCAGCACTACGCATACCGCTGCATTATCCTCAAACTGAAGATCCACTTTATCTAACGTCCCGTCGATACAAGCCTCCACCACTTCGATCATATCGTTTTTCATTCTGGGCAGAACCACCTGCGCCTCCGGATCCCCGAATCTGGCGTTATATTCCAGCACCCTGGGGCCTTTTTCGGTTAACATAAGTCCGAAGAAAATAACGCCCTTAAATTCCCTGCCCTCTGCCGCCATGGCGTCTACCGTGGCCTGATAAATATATTTCCTGCAAAATTCATCCACTTCTTCCGTATAAAAGGGGCTTGGCGAAAAAGTTCCCATTCCGCCGGTATTGAGTCCTTTGTCCCCGTCCATGGCCCGCTTATGGTCCTGGGCGGAAGACATGATCTTAATGGTCTTGCCGTCCACAAAGGATAACACGCTGACTTCCCGTCCCGTCATAAATTCCTCGATTACCATTTTATTTCCGGCAGAACCAAACTTCTTATCCTCCATAATGGACTTGACGCCGTCCCTTGCCTCTTCTAACGTATTGCAGATCAAAACCCCTTTTCCCAAAGCCAGGCCGTCGGCCTTTAATACAATAGGGAAAGAAGCCTGTTCCAGATACGCCAGCGCTTTTTCGGGATCGTCAAAATTTTCATAGGCAGCAGTGGGAATATTGTACTTTTTCATCAGGTCTTTGGAGAACGCCTTACTGCCTTCCAAGATGGCCGCATTCTTCCTCGGTCCGAAGGTACGGATGCCCGCCGCCTCTAGTTCGTCTACAAGACCTCCCACCAATGGATCGTCCATGCCTACAATGGTCAAATCTATGCTTTTCTCTTTTGCAAAGGCAACGATCTTGTCAAATTCCATGGCTCCGATAGGAACACACTGTGCAACCTCTCCGATCCCCGCATTCCCCGGCGCGCAGTAGATTTCATCCACCCTGGGGCTTTTCTTTACACACATGGCGATTGCATGCTCTCTTCCGCCGCTTCCCACTATCAGTACTTTCATACGTCCTCCTTATCACTGATTGATCCTTGTTTGATATTTCTTTGTTATTTTCCGTTCATTTCTATATTGGGGCCATTTGAGCATTCTCTGATCATTGATTATTCCTGCACATTTGACCATTCTCTAATCATTGATTACTCTTTACTGTTTATTATTCTCGAGCATTAGTCATTCTTTGATTATCACTTTACCGTCCGCCACACGGATCTTTCCGTTGGCGATATAATCAATGGCCTTGGGCAGTATCTTCCACTCCGCCTCTTCCATGATCCGCTGCTGTAATGTCTTAGGCGTGTCGTCGGGTTTTACTAAAACCGCCTTCTGGAAAATAATAGGCCCCGTATCCGTTCCCGCATCCACGAAGTGCACTGTCGCCCCGGAAATCCTTACGCCCCGGGCCAAAGCCCCTTCATGGACCTTTAATCCGTAATATCCTACGCCGCAAAACGCCGGTATCAACGAGGGATGAATATTGATGATCCGGTTTTTGTAGGCTTCTATCATTTCCGCCGGAATGGTCACGAGATATCCTGCCAATACGATCAGGTCGGGAACCAGTTCATCAACTTTTCCAAGTAAAGCCTTATGGAAGGCCTCCCTGTCCTCATAATCCTTAGGGGAGATACAAAATGCCGGAATTCCCGCTTTCCTTGCTCTTTCTAAAGCAAAAGCATTCTGATTATTGCTGATTACCCCTGTGATCTTCGCATTGGTAATCTCTCCCTTTTCCATGGCGTCCATAACCGCCTGCAGATTAGTCCCTCCGCCGGATACGCAAACAACCACCTTTAACATAATTTAACACCCTCTTCTCCTGCTTCCACGTTACCGATCACATAAGGTTCTTCTCCTGCCGCCTTTATGGCTTCCATGGTTTTGTCCACATCCTCAGGGTCCACAGCAAGGACCATACCGATTCCCATATTGTAGGTGTTATACATCATCTTTTCTTCGATCCCGCCCTTTTTTTGTAAAAGCCTGAAAACGGGAGGCACCTCATAGCTGTCCTTCTTTACCGACGCGCATACGCCTTCCGGCAGCATACGTGGAATGTTCTCATAAAATCCGCCGCCGGTAATGTGGCTGCAGCCTTTCAGAACGACTCCTGCCTCTTTTACGCTCTTTAATGCTTTTACATAGATCTTGGTAGGCGCGATCAGAGCTTCTCCCAAGGTCTTGCCCAATTCGTCATAATATGTATTGAGGCTCTCCTTTGTCATTTCAAATACTTTTCTCACAAGGGAAAAACCGTTGCTGTGTATACCGGAGCTTGCCATTCCGATCAAAACGTCTCCGGGCTTAATGTCCGCCCCTGTAATCAGATCCTTTTCATCCACTACGCCTACCGCAAAGCCGGCAAGGTCATATTCATCCTCCGGATAAAAGCCCGGCATTTCCGCAGTCTCCCCGCCGATCAAAGCCGCTCCCGACTGCTTGCAGCCCTCTGCAACGCCCTTTACAATATCGGCGATCTTCTCGGGAATATTTTTCCCGCAGGCAATGTAATCCAGGAAAAACAAGGGTTCTCCGCCTGCGCAGGCAATGTCGTTTACACACATGGCCACACAGTCGATTCCCACGCTGTCATGCTTATCCATCAAAAAAGCCAGCTTTAATTTGGTTCCTACCCCGTCCGTACCGGAAACCAATGTAGGCTTTTCCATATTTTTAAAGCTTTCCATGGAAAAGGCTCCCGAAAAACCTCCAAGGCCTCCTAATACCTCCGGCCTCATGGTCTCTTTCACATGCTTTTTCATCAGTTCAACGGACTTATACCCCGCTTCAATATCAACGCCTGCTTTTTTATAATCCATTCTGATTTCTCCTCGTCTTGTTTTCTTTATTTATAAACTGTTTCATTTATAATTCCCTTATTTGGAATAATTTTTGTATCCCACTTCCTGAAGCTTTGCATCCTTTTCCATGACCTGCTCTTTAAGGCCGGCGGAATAATCCTTTAACCTATCGAGCAACGCCCCGTCCGAAACGGCCAGGATCTTTGCCGCTAAAAGCCCTGCATTGGCTCCCCCGTTAATGGCCACTGTGGCAACGGGAATTCCCGAAGGCATCTGGACAATGGAATAGAGGGAATCCCTGCCTCCCAAAGAGGTCGTATGCATGGGAATACCGATGACAGGCATCGGAAAGATCGCCGCGCACATGCCGGGCAGATGGGCCGCCATGCCTGCTCCTGCAATGATAACCTTGAATCCCTTTTCCTCCGCGCTCTTTGCATATTCAAAAAACACATCCGGCTCCCTGTGTGCGGAAATGATCTTCATTTCATAAGAAACTCCCAGTTTCTCCAGAATATCCGCCGCTTTACTCATAACGGGCATATCCGAGTCGCTGCCCATAACAATACCTACTTGTGCCATAAAACCTCTCCTTATCTTCATCAATCATAACAGCTTATCCAAGCTGCTTTTAAATATACCGTTTATAGTTTACAAGAAATAAAAAGAGTGTGCAACTGTTTTGCAAAATTTCCATTCCCCGTCATATTTTCATTCCCCTTCACATTTTCATTCCCCGAAGGCCTCGTTGAGCATTTCCGTTCCCGGCAGCACGAACCTGCCCTTTTCAATAAAGGATATTTCCTCTCCCTCCGCCGTCACGCCGTACAGGCGCAAAAGCTCGTCATAGGGGATCGTAATATCCGTATGGCACTGGAAATATGCCTTATCCTTATTTTCCTCATCCTTCCTCAAGATGGAAACCTCATTGTCCCTGGCTATGATCTCCTTGCCGTCGGGATTATATACCGCCACATCTTCCCCATGGGAATAACAGGTATCTCCCACCGCAAAATGGGGGCCCGTCTTTTCGGCGATCAGGATGGGAAGCTTATCCTCAATGCCGTATTTTCTTCCCATAACATAGGCAGCAGTATTGGTCCCTATGGCAAACTCTCCCATTGGGATAGAGTTATGATGCTGTAAAATATGATCCTTGACATATTTCCGGTTCTGTTCTTCATCCTCATAATTGGTACAGCCATAGGCTTTTACCATGCCGTCTTCAAAAGTAATCTCCAGATTTTCATAGGATAAATCCCTTAAATAGACCTTTTTTACATGCAAAAGTCCTTCTGTTCCCTTTAAGACGGGGGAAGTAAACACCTCCCCTACGGGAATATTCACATCCGCCACGCAATTCTCAAACTTGGTCATCCTGTTGGGGGCATCAAGTTTACATAACTCAATCTTCAAGTCGGTCCTGTTTCCGTTCATGCCCAGCACGCGGACATACTCGCACCTGTCAAGGGCATCGATCATAAGCTGCTGCACATTTTCATACTCCTCATAAGGAAGAGTATTCAGTGTGATGGTATCCTTCATGATCTCCCTGTAATCTTTCCCGATCTCAGGAATGGGATAAGCAATGATCGTATAGCTCCTTTCCTCCCCCGGTATATAGGAATTTATGATCTTTCCCGACTCCGCCGCAAAATATACCGAAAGCTTTTGCTGCTTTTCACTTAAGCTTAAGGCTTCCGGCTTGTCCGCAGGTAAAAAGTCCTTCTCCCCGAACACCTCGATCCATGCCGGTCCGCCATGCTTAGCCGAAATATCTTCATATTTGGTATAAGCCTCCTTCAAGGCCTCCAGCTTCCGGTTAACAAGCCTTTTGTCAAGAAAAAGCGCGTCATCCTCCCTGTGGTCATACTCAAACTGTCTGTTCGGGCTGCTGCTGTAATATCCGTTTACCCCGGTTCCCCGTTTATGAAAAATGCTGTGTGAATTCCGCATCAGGGTAGGCTTCAAGCCCATCCCTTCAAAATTTTCGATGGCTCTTTTTACTACCCTTTCAAATCCTATGGGATAAATGATGTTTACCACTTTCTTTTTGGACAGATCCTTATTTCCTTTTATAAATCCGATGCGGTAGCCTTCCGTATAAGTATCTGCCATCTTTCCGATTTCCTCTACGGACATTTCATTTAAAAGCTTTACCGTCTCAATCTGGTTATCCGTAATATATTCCCCGTAACGGTATAAATAACCGGGATCCGACAGATCGGCTTCCATGATCAGACGATAAGCGAAATCAAAGGAGGGCTCCACCTTCTCTCCCACTCTTTTTTCCGTTTCCACGTCCATATAGTCGTATACAAAAAAATAGCAGCATTCCCTGACGCTTTCATAAGCCGCCTTTTCATCCCATTCCTGCTCATACTCCGCAAAAATACAGTATATTTCCACAAACCACTCCATGCGGATCAGGATTTCAAAGAGATCTTCTTCGGCCGCATAAGGAGGCAGGGAAAACATTTCCCCGTATACAAAGGAAAGAAGCCGCCCCCAGTCCTTTCCCATAAGATTGGCCGCATAAGCAGGATCGGCATACGAATTTGCATAACGTTCTTCCGACAGCTCTCCATATAGCCTGAGGCAGGACTTCTCATTCCATATCTTCTCTTCCTTTAAATCCTTCTCTTGCCTCTCTGCCGTTTTTTTATAAATGTCCGCAATTTCCAAAAGAAAAGAAGCCACCTGCACAAAGTAGCTTCCAAAAGGTTCCTTTAACTGCGGCTCTGATCCTATTTCTTTGATTCTCTCCACACATAAACTAAATCTTTCTTCCATCAGATACCATTCACTCCTAAATACAAAATAAATCCTACAAAAGCAATCACAAGGGTGTTGAAAACCAGCCCCAGATTAGGGAAAAAGTAAAACTTATCCTTCTCCACCCGGGCCATAATGCCGAGAATCTCTCCGATCAGGGAAAACAGCAGGGCAAAAACAGCCGCCGCCCCCAGCTTGGGATTCATTGCGCCTTCCTCATGATAGGATATGTATATGATAAGACAGACGGACACAAAAGAAATGATCCCCAGAGCGGCGGACGCCTTTCCCCTGTCCGAATGACTTTTATTTGTAAACATATAACTTTTTCTGCGCATCTTTTTATTCCCTAAAAGATCAGTCTGGATTTACCGGCTAAAAGCTTGGCGCCGCTGATGATCAAAAGCACCCCTGCCGCAATTCCCGCTGCAATGGTAATAATGCCGATCGTAATATTTAATGCCCCGGAATTTGTCATTGTCTTGTAAACTCTTTCTTCCATACCATCTCTCCTTTTTTTCTATTTTACACCGTACTGTTCATAATATGCATCGATCGCCGCCTTTAAATCGTCGTCGATATATACCCTGCCCTTATAAGGCCTGTTATACAGATGCTCCACCACTTCCTTCATGGTCACAATGGCTGTTGTCTCCATTCCGTAGGTTTCTGAGATTTCACTCAGGGCGCTTTTTTCTCCCTTTCCTCTCTCGCACCTGTCCACGCTGACCACCAATCCGCATACCGTTACGTTTCCCTGGGCCTTGATGATGGGAAGGGTTTCCCCGATGGAAGTTCCCGCCGTGGTAACATCCTCGATCAACAGCACCTTGTCGCCATCCTCAATGGGGCTTCCTAAAAGTATGCCCTTATCGCCGTGGTCTTTTACTTCCTTCCTGTTGGAACAGTATTTAATATCTTTTCCATACAGATCGCTGATCGCCATGGTGGCGGCTACCGTTAAGGGAATCCCTTTGTATGCCGGTCCGAACAGCACATCAAAATCCAGCCCGAATTTGTCATGGATGGCTTTGGCATAATATTCGCCCAACTTCTTTAACTGCCCTCCGGTACGGTAGAAACCCGTATTGACAAAGAAGGGGGTCTTACGTCCGCTTTTTGTAACAAAATCCCCGAATTTTAATACGCTGCAGTCTACCATAAATTCTATAAATTCCTGTTTATACTGTTCCATTTTTTAATTTTCTCCTTCACAACGGGCATTCGCGCCCTTCCTTCATGCTCTACTTTTATATTATCCTTTAATAATATCCCCAGGACCGTTCTCCCGTATCCTTCCTTTTCCGGACAGGTCTTCAGACACCCGGCTCAGGCATGGGGGATATTTGTAAATTCGGAAATCTCCCTGCTTACGGTTACCAGATCGTCAACAGACAGATCATGAACGTTTCCATGGCCCGTAATCCTCGCAAAGGTCTTTAATTCCTCTTTTGTTACGTTTAAATAATTTGCCACACGTTTTGCCGCCTGCTCTACCTTGAGCCTTTCCCTTAGTTCGGGATTCTGGGTGGCAATGCCGACAGGACAGTTGCCCGAACCGCAGATCCGGTACTGCTGGCACGCAGCCGCTATCAGAGCCGCGCTGGCTACCGCTACTGCATCCGCGCCCATGGCGAGAGCCTTTGCAGCATCTGCGGATATGCGTAAGCCGCCGGTAATCACAAGGGATATGTCGGAACGGACGGAATCCAGATATTTTCTTGCCCGGTACAACGCATATATGGTAGGAACGGTAGTCGCTTCCCTTAAGAATAAGGGGCTTGATCCCGTTGCGCCGCCTCTGCCGTCAATGGTAATAAAATCCGGCTCCGCATAAACGCAGTACTCTAAATCCCGTTCAATCCTTCCTGCGGCAATTTTAATGCCTATGGGCCTTCCGTCAGAACGGTTCCGCAGCATGGAGACCATATCCTTCAAATCTTCCCTGGAATTTAACTCCGGAAACTTACTGGGGCTTTGCACATCCTCTCCCGGATTTTTCCCCCGAAGCCTTGCGATTTCCTCCGTTACCTTTTCTCCCGGCAGATGACCGCCCATACCCGGCTTTGTGCCCTGGCCGATCTTGATCTCAATGGCATCCGCCCGGCGCAGGTTTTCATCTGTAACGCTGTATTTATTGGGAATATATTCAAATATGTATTTATATGCAGCCTCTCTTTCTTCCGGCAGAATACCGCCCTCTCCGCTGCACATAGCCGTTTTGGCCATTGCCGAACCCTTTGCAAGGGCAACCTTGATCTCCTTGGACAAAGCCCCGAAAGACATATGCGAAACATACACAGGGTTTTCCAAAACCATGGGTTTCTTGGCATGTTTACCGATGACCGTCATCGTGTTAACGGGGTCTTCCTCATCAAGGGGCGGCGGATTTAACTGCGCTCCCAGAAGAAGAATATCGTCCCATGAAGGCATGGGCATCTTTGTTCCCATTGCACCGCCGATGGTCTTGCCTGTTACTGCCATCTGATGGATCTCCTCCATGTAGCGGCATGATTCATCTATACGGTAAAAGCGCTTGTCATAGCTTAGATCCTCCAAAGCGCCTTCTTCCTTTTCATCCGTTTCTTTGCCATCCTCAGCCATGCCCTCAGCCGTTTTTCCGTCAGCCTCTCTCATATCAAGCGTTTCCTCATTGGCTTCTTCCCTGAATTTTGACCCCGGCTGATGGCAGACGGGGCATTCATCCGGCGCCTGTTCGCCCTCACAGGTATAACCGCAGACTGTACATACAAATTTCTTCATAGGCTTTCCCTCTCCTTCTCTTATTTTTGTCATATACCCGGTACGGACACAGCCGCCCGGTCAGTACGTAATGCTGATTTCTCAGCCCAATGCCTGTGCAATATCCTCTTTCATGTCAATTACCGCTGCCCTGGAAGCATCCGCATAATTTTCAGGCCCGAACTTATCCTTATAAGCGTCGTTCTGATATGCGGCGATAATGCCTCTGGAGGAATTCACAATGGCTCCCAATCCGTCTTTATTGAAGAAATGTACCAGATCCCTGCCTTTTCCTCCCTGGGCCCCATAGCCCGGAACCAGAATATAAGCCTTGGGCATGATATCCCGCAGTATTTTCCCCATTTCCGGATAAGTAGCTCCCACTACGGCGCCAACATAGCTATAGGCATCTCCCATGAGCTCCCTGCCCCATTCATTTACCATTTTGCCCACATGCTCATATAAAGGCTTCCCGTCGATGATTCTGTCCTGAAATTCCCCGCTGCTGGGATTGGAAGTCTTGACCAGTACAAAAATCCCCTTCTTTTCCTCTTTGCACACGTCTATAAAGGGCTTTACCCCGTCAGAGCCCAAATAAGGATTTACCGTTACAAAATCCTCATCAAAGCCGTAATAGCTCTTAGAGCCTATGGTAACCTTTCCCAAGTGCCCCGTAGCATATGCGCTGGAGGTGGAACCGATATCCCCGCGCTTAATGTCTCCGATTACGATCAGGCCCTTTTCCTTACAGTAGGCAACGGTTTTGGCAAAAGCAGAAAGCCCCGGGATCCCGAACTGCTCATACATGGCGATCTGCGGCTTTACTGCCGGGACCAGATCGCAAACCGCATCCACGATCCCCTTATTAAACTGAAAGATCGCTTCCGCCGCGCCTTCCAAAGTTTCTCCGAACTCCTTAAAAGCCTTCTCCTTGATGTGCTCCGGAACAAATTTTAACATGGGATCCAGACCTACCACAATAGGCGCTCCCGTTTTCCGGATTTTTGCTGTTAACTGATTGATCATTTTCTTTCTCCTGTATCTCTATTATTTTGTTTCTATTATTTTATCTTTGTTGTTCTCTGCTATCTGATCTTTTCATATGAACCTTTTCCGAATCTGACCGCCCTGTCAGCGGGTACTCAAAAATATCGCTTCCCTCTGGGCCGCCTCGTCATCAGGATAAGACGACAGATAGGCGTTCATGAGGGATTTGGCCTTTGCAAAGTCTCCCGCCCTCTCATAAGCCACGATCTGATTATAGCGCAAAGTCTGGGCCATGGATGCGTCTTCCAGCGCTAAGGCATCCTCAAAAGCATGAATCGCTTCATTATAGTTGCCTGAAGCTAACTTGCAAAGTCCCAGCTGATTGTATATGAGGGCATCCTCCGGAGCTTCCCCCAGATATTCCGAATAAAGCACGCCGGCATAATTGCTGTCCCCTAACTGCTCATAGGTCCTTCCCAACATATATACGATCTCGCCCTTTTCCTTTTTGGCGGACTGCTTGGCAACCTCCAAATGGTTTCTGGCATTATCATAATCCTCTAAATAAAAATAAACGACTCCCTGCTCATAGTCACTTAAATTCTTTTCTTCATCCAGCATCCGGGTCAGATACTCCCTGCCCTTTTCTTCATATCCGTTTCCTGAGAGTACCTCGTAAATGTCGATCTTCATGCCGTGGGAATCGGTTGTGTTGGCGATTGCCTGTTCGAAATTATAGATTCCGCCCTCGTAATCCGCTGCCTCGATCAGGATGCTCCCTCTTAAGAAATAAGCGTCGGCATTTTTCTTGTCGCTTTCTATAATAGCGTCCAAAAGCTTTGCCGCTTCACCTGGCTGTCCGTTTTTGTAAAGCGCCGTAGCCATATAAAAATTAATATCCCGTTCCAGATCTCCGGCGAAGATTCCTCCGTTATCCAGCGCTTTTTCAAAGGCCGTTATGGAATTCTCATAATCCGCCATGCCCAGATAGGTAATACCGCACCCCCTGTACGCCAGTTCCAGATCCTCGCCCGATACAATGGCCTGTTCAAAGCATTGCAGCGCGCCTTTATAATCAGACAGTTCCACTGCCTCAAATCCCGCCTTAATATTTTCGCCTTCTTTATGCCCGCAGCCCGCAGCCGTTACCGCCATGCCAAGCAGCAGACCAAAGAATAATCCTTTGTTTTTTTTCATACCAAGTCCTCCGACTGTTATATTATAACAAAAAAGGAACTTCAATAAAACAATTTCCTCAAATTTATCTGTTAAAATTTGTCCCCAACCGTTATTCCACCTTTTAAAATCCTTATCCGGCCGCCGCTTGTTCCTTTTTTCATACATCTGAAGCCAAAAAACAGCAAAGTCCGTCAAAAAGTTATATGATAGATATCAAGTTATGTAAACTCCAAAAAACGGAGGCGGAAGCAGACACATCTGTAATGCAGGTTTACCGTCCGCATTGCTCTTTCCATCTATCTGTATTGATACATTTTCTGTAATTTCATGGCCTTCATTTCGAACTTCTCTATTATACTGTTTTCCATACATAACCAAAGTCAACATCCCTGCCCAACCGGCAGGGTATTTGACCCCCCGCGGCTCAAAAAAAGGACATCTTACAGATCCTGTAAGGCGTCCTTAATCCTTTTTACATAGCTTCTTCCAACTTCCAGCTGTCCCATCCCTTCCCTCAGCACCAGATACCGGTTGAGGCTGTCTAACGACTGGATGAAATCCATATTGACAATGGTCCCTCTCGCACAGGGAACAAAATCCTCGTCTATGAGCTGCTGCATAGTACTGCTGCAGGTATGATAAGGGATATCTATAATTTCCTCTCTCGTATGAATAAACATCTGCCGCCTTCTATGCTCGATATAAACGATTTCGGAAACACGAATGGGATGAAAAACACATCCGCTTTTAAAATACACGAACCGCTTTTCCCTTTTCTGCATTTTAAAGCGCAGGGCATCCTTAATGAGCGTTTCCGCCGCTTCATAAGAAAAAGGCTTTTCCAGATAACCGTAGCAATGGAGTTCACTGAATACATGCAGGCAGTCATCCGCCAAAGCAGAAATCACAATAACCGGAATAAAAGCGTATTTATCAAACTGCCTGATGTCCTCAACAAATTTCAGGCAGGATATCTCACTGAACGGTTCTTTATTTAAAGATGTGTCCACTATGATCAATTCTATATCATGGGAAATCACAGTCTGATAGGCGTCTGACAAATCTCCTGTTTGAAAAATACTGACATTCTTTTTATATTTCAGAATAATATGATATAGCCTGTCCAAAACGGCATAATCCGATTCGATCAACAGAATCTTTTTCATTCGGAATTATTTATCCGGTTTATTTACTTTTTTTATAAAATCTTCCAGACTGAAATCGGAATTAGGATAAATGATCTTTCGGGATGCAGTAAAATATGCGATCAGCCGCATCATAATATCCATTTTGGCCGTTTCCGAACAATTGCGTATCATATTCCAGACCTTTTGCTCATTCTGAAATTCCCCATATAAAAGATAGTCAGCAGATATGCCGAAAACAGAATTTAACTTTTCCAGCACATCCGTGGAGATATTGTTTTCTCCCCGCTCCAGCTTTTGATAGCCCTCCCTGCTCATCCCGAGGGCTTCTGCAAACTGCTTCTGGGTAAGTCCTAAAAGCATGCGGACGGCCTTGATCCTTTCAGTCCGTTCTTTTCTTTTATCATTTGTATTTTTCAATGAAATCACCATCTGCGCAAAGCGCCCTTAATAACATCATGATACAAACCCCAAAATTCATTTACCAGAATCCCACAAGGAATATGATATTCCTTATTGATACGCATTTTTCTGTTTTTTATTCGTATATCTTTTGCCCGGATTCCTAAAGACCCTGTACGAAAATTCCCATACAAAAAAAGAAACCTCTCCGCTTTCGGACAGATTTCCTTTCTACATAACATATTATCCCGTTCATTTCAGGCCCGGCATCAAAAGCCTTCGATTATTTCTCAGCCAGGCTGCAAATGGTATCCACACAGGTCTCGATCCCCAGCGTGGAGGAGCTTAAAGAAATATCATAATATTCGGACATGCCGAATTCGGTATTGGTATAATAAGTACAATACTTCTTCCTCGCCTTATCTATGGCGCGGATCTCATCACTGATCTTTGATTCGGGCGTATCCGGCATCTTTTCCTTCATGTGCTCAAGGCGCCAGTAGGGCGTTGCATGGATAAATACATGAAGGCAGTTATCAAACTCCTTTAAAATGGTGTTGGCATTTCTTCCCAGGATAACGCAGTTACCCTTTTCGCCAATCCTCCTGATGACCTCCCTCTGCACCTCAAAAAGCTTTTCATTTAAGGGCTTATTATAAAAATCAAAGAGACTCTGGGCAAAACCGAAATTAACCGGCACCTTTTCATCCCATTTCAAAATGCTTTCCACATCAATATTGGATTCCTTTGCGGCACGGAGAATGATCGCTTTATCGTAAAACTCATACCCAAGCCTTTTTGCCACCTGAGTACCGATGGCGCTTCCCCCTGCTCCGAATTCACGGCTGATCGTAATAATCCTTTTCATATCCTTCCCCCTATAATACTTTATTTAAGAAATCAATGGTCCTCTCTTCTTTGGGATGGGAAATAACCTCATCGGGCGTTCCCTGCTCCACGATGTATCCCCCGTCCATGAACACGATCCGATCCGCCACTTCCCTGGCAAAACCGATTTCATGAGTAACCACCACCATGGTCATGCCTTCGGCGGCAAGCTCCTGCATAACGCTTAGAACCTCCCCTACCATTTCAGGGTCCAAAGCGGAAGTCGGCTCGTCAAAGAGCATGATGTCGGGATTCATGGCAAGGGCCCTGGCTATTGCCACACGCTGCTTCTGTCCGCCGGACAACTGGGAAGGGTAAGCGTCTGCTTTCTGCTCCATGCCCACTCTTTTTAAAAGCTGCATGCCCTTATCCTTCGCTTCTTCTTTTGTCATCTTCTTCAATTCCACAGGTGCAAGCATGATATTTTGAAGGACCGTCTTATGGGGAAACAGGTTAAAGTGCTGGAATACCATTCCGATATTTTCCCTGACCGCATTAATATCAATATGCTTGTCGGTTACATCATTGCCGTCGATGATAATAGTTCCGGCTGTAGCTGCCTCTAACTGATTTAAACACCGCAAAAATGTAGACTTTCCGCTTCCGGAAGGCCCTAACAAAACAACGACCTCTCCCTCGGCAATATCAATGCTCATTCCTTTTAAAACTTCCAGTTTCCCGAAATTTTTCTTTAAGTCCTTTACATGGACCATGATTTTCCTATCTTCCACGGTTTACCCTCCTCTCAATCCTCTTTGCTATTTTACTGAGAGCAATGATCACGATCATATACATAAGACCGACAATGGTCCATGTCTCCAAAACCTTGAAGGTATTTCCCGCAATGGTCTTACCCGTATTGGTCAGCTCCGGGAAGGCGATAACGGAAAGAATGGAGGTATCCTTTAAGGTAATGATGAACTGATTGATAATGGAAGGGATCATGGTACGGATCGCCTGGGGAAGCACTACCAGCCTCATACTCTTTCCGTAGGATAATCCCAGACTCCGGCTGGCTTCCATCTGTCCCTTGTCCACACTCTCAATTCCGGCACGGATGATCTCCGCCATATATGCGCCGCAGTTCATGGCAAGGGCAATAGTACCTGCCGAAAGAGCTGTCAGTCTGAAATCCTGTATCCCCATGGACTTGATCCCTGCCGGAATACCGAAGTAGATAAAGTATGCAAGTACGATCAACGGAACGCCGCGTACTGCGTCCACATAAAGAGTACCGATAAAATTAAAAATGCGGCTTCTGCCCACATTCATCAAGGCAAAGATCAAACCGATGATCATGGCAAAAAGCAGTGACAACAGGGTCAGCAGTATGGTCTGTCCTAAAGAGCGCAACAGCATTGCACCATATGTTTCGACTATGTATAGCATTTGGCATCTCCTTTTCTTTTACTGTGGGATTGTTGGTTTTATATGGGATAACAAAGAATCCTTGATAACAAAACGTGAGAAACCCTTTTTAAGAGCTTCTCACGTTTGTTTCAGGTTTACATTATTTCAGGTATTTATCGAGAATCTCATCATATTTGCCGTTTGCTTTGATGTTGGCAAGACCGGCATTGAACATATCAAGTAATTCCTGATCAGCGGTGTCCATAATGGCAAATCCGTAAGGAGCGCCTTCACTTTCCATTCCTTCCGGAATCTTCAGTGCAAGATCGCCTTCCTTGATAGAAGCAGCCATGATCGGCGTATCCTCTACACATGCAGCGCTGTTTCCAAGAATAACGTCCTGATACATTGTAGGCGAATCTTCAAACACGGTTACGGTAAATCCGTACTCATCCTTTAAGCTGTTTGCAAAGTCAGCGCCTGCCGTTCCCTGTTTTACAGCCACGTTTTTACCTGAAAGGTCTTCAAAGCTTGCAATATCGCTGTCAGCGCCTACTACAAAGGTCTGGGTCGCATCAAAGTAACCTTCGGAGAAAATCCAGCCCTGATCAATACGCTCCTGCTTGATGGTTGCGCCGGCAATGATCGCATCTGCCTGACCGGTCTGAACCGCAATAACGGCAGCATCCCATCCTAAGCTCTGTAATTCATACTCAAATCCCTGATCTTCGGCAATGGCTGCAAGAAGATCCACGTCAATACCGACAAACTCATTTTTTTCGTTTGTGTACTCAAAGGGTTTGAATACGGTATCGGTTGCAATGATCCATTTCTTACCGTCTGCGGTTTCTCCTTCAGCTTCAGGCGCTTCTGCTCCCTCTTCTGTCGCAGGTGCCTCAGGCGTGCTCGCAGGCGCCGGATCAGAACCGCATCCTGCTAACAATCCCGCTAACACGGTTGTGCATAATAATAATGCCAATGACTTTTTCATAACAAGTCTCCTCCCATATAAAATTTAGATTAAAAACGGGCAGAATACAAACTGCGAACGGATGTTATCCGACGCCTTTGTCTCCCGCCCAAATCCACGCTTTTAATTATAGACAATTGTTATTTTTTTGTCAAGTTTTATTCCTGCCCATATCCTGTCCGTTGTGCCGTTCTTTGCTAGGAACGGTAATCCCCGTTGATCTTAACATAGTCGTAGGTCAAGTCGCATCCCCATGCCGTAGCGGATGCCTCTCCTATGTTAAGCCGAACATCTATTTCAATTTCGTCTTCCATAAGGATCTCCTTTGCTTTCTCCTCTGAAAACTCCAGGCCCACGCCGTCCCTGCAGGTCTGGATCTTCCCCGCTTTTGACGCCAGATAAACGTCAAACCTGTCGGCGTCAAAATCCGCCCCGGCATAGCCCAATGCGCAGGCAATACGCCCGCAGTTGGCATCTGCTCCAAACATTGCACTTTTTACTAACGGGGAACGTATCACGCTTTTTGCCACGATGATGGCAGTATCCAGATCAGGCGCCGACGAGCATACACAGGTAAGCAGCTTGGTAGCGCCCTCTCCGTCTTTTGCGAGCATTCTTGTCATATTCATGAGCACCAGGTAAAGCCCCCTGTAAAAGATTCTGTAAGCCTCTCCCTCTTCTGTGATCTTTTCGTTTCCTGCCGCACCGTTTGCCAGAACGCTTACCATATCATTGGTGGAGGTATCCCCGTCCACACTGAGACAGTTATAGGTAACCTTTACAATTTCCCCCAAAGCCTTCTGCAGCAAGCCTCCGTCAATATCAACATCGGTGGTAACAAAATTCAGGGTGGTGGCCATGTTGGGATGGATCATGCCGCTGCCCTTTGCCATACCGCCGATATGACATTTCCTGCCGTCGATCTCAAATTTTACGGCGCATTCCTTTTTTACCGTATCCGTGGTCATAATGGCAACAGCCGCCTCTTTGTTCCCCTCATAGGAAAGCCCTTCCACAAGCCTTGGAACAGCATTTTTAACAGGCTCTATAGGCAGGACCTGACCGATGACGCCTGTCGACGCCACAATGACCTGCTCTATGGGAATATCCAGAGCTTCTGCCGTGAGCCGGCACATTTCAACAGCCTTTTCTTCTCCGTCCGCATTACAGGTATTGGCATTGCCTGAATTTACAATGACTGCCCGTGCCTTTCCTCCCGATTTGGCAAGGTTATTTTGGGTAACGATGATGGGCGCGCCTTTTACCTTGTTGGTAGTATAGACACCTGCCGCAGTGCATTCCGTATCCGCCACGATCATGGCAATATCATTTTTACTGCTGTTTAATGGGGATTCGTTTCCATCGGGAAGTCCGTGCTTTATCCCGCAGTAAACGCCGCTTGCCTTAAATCCCTTTGCAGCGCAGATGCCGCCTTCCATATACGCAAAGCCGTCCTCTTTCTTAAGTTCTACGGTCTTTTTTACCTTTTGGTTTTGCATTGTACTCATATTCTGCTGTATTTCCATTATCCGCTCCTCTTTCTTTTTCAAAATTCCATATGCCCCGGCAAAGGAGAAATGCAGGGATACCGCAGTTCCTTCTTCTCTTTCGGCACAATAAAAATGTACTCCCCCACGGCAGCTTTTGTCAATTCCTTCCTGCCCGGAGAAGCACATTTTTTCTATGAACACACAATATTAAAGCCTTACGTCGATATTTTTGAGGAACGCTGCATCTTCTTCCTGTTTCTTTCCTGCATCCTCCCCATATAAATAATCTTCTTCCTCTTCTTTTCCCTCTTCTTCGCCGCTGTTCTTTCCGGCCTCTTTTACCGCTTCTTTCATTTCATCGGCAGCCTTCGATACCGTCCCGATCTGCTTACTTACGGCGTTTTCCATCCTCTCCTCCAGATCTTTCAGAGCGCCTGTCTTCGCACTTGTATCAACGCCTCTCGATCCGTCAAGCTCGATCTCTGAAAAAAGAGTCCTCATCTTCGCCTGTAAATCCTTTGCCACATGTCCGTATACCCCGGACTGCTTTTTTGCGGAGTCGGCAGAGATCATAGCCTCCATCCCCTCCGGGGAAATACTCACGGAATCCTTTTCCCGGGTCTCATCCCGGCTTTCCTTTCCGCCTAACATATCTTCCATGGAATTTTCCTTAGGCTGCTGCTTTTCCTTTCGCACCTCGATCTCATGCTGTCTTAACTGCATATTCAAATCTGCGATCTGCTGGTTGTATTCCTGACGCTTCTTCATCTTTTCCTCAAGACTCATATCCTGATTCTGCGCCAGTTCCTGTATTTTTTTCTGAACCTCTGAAATCTGACGCTTGATATTTTTGCTGACAGCATCCTCTGCTCCTGTTAAGGGCGGCTGACTGTCAGGGACTCCGCCTGCCCCCTGTACTCCTCCTATCTGCATACGATCCACCTCCATGTGATTAAAATATAAACGCTGAAAGTACATAAGTTAAGTATACCACAAACCCCTTCTGCCGCAAGGCCGTTGATTACATGGATCCGTCCTTTTATGTACTTTACGCTGATCCTTACTTCCCTTTTCTACGCCTGCCCTTTTAGACCCGGATGTAACCTTTCCCTTGGTCAGGGCTTCCATGCCGTCTTTTGAAAACTCTACGATAATGTTCTCTCCATATCGGAAGTCTTCGTTCCTGACGCCTTGTTCCGTTTCCTTTTTATTTCCGGCTGCCCTTTTTTCCTCAAGCTTTTGGGCCATAGCTTTCTTTTGCTCTTTTCTTGCCTTGACTGCCTTTTCCCTGGTTTTTTCAATGAGTTCTTCTGATTTTTCCTGAGTTTCCTTCCGGATCTTTTTATTTAACTTGTCATCCCGGCGCGTATAGGCAAAATGGGTAAAGTTTCCGTTTTCATCAACATACCAGTGGCTGGTCCTTTCCACAACGCCGCCCAATGCGTTATAATAAGCGTCTCCGGTCTTTTCCGCCCGCTCAATATCCTTTAAGGTCTGGGTGTACTTTTTCGCCGCCTCCGGGTCATTCTGCATTTTTTCCAAAAGCTTCGGATTTACGGTAATAACGCCGGCCCGCTTATCCTTTTTCATACTCAGTGCAAAGCCTGTTTCCAGTTTTACATAAGGGACCTGTTTCTGTATAGACTTCAGATATTCCCCATTGCTGACCTTTCCCGTTTCTTCGGTCTGCCTTAGTTCCCTGTTCTCTTCCTGCTTTACCGCTTCTTTTTGGGACGACGCATATGCGCTTTCATATATGCCGCCATATGCATTCCTGATCTCTGCAACCGCCATATCTTTCCTCCTTGAAAAATAAATTTGAAATCCTTTTCTTTGTAAACATCCGAAGATATTTTTTGTTACAGGCAAATCCATGCCTTCTGTATTATATATCGGATTACACTTGTAAATAATTAACGTCACAACACAAAAACTTTAGAAATTTGCCCGCCGTTCTGTATTCTCTTTGACTATTTTCCCGTCAGGATCATGCTAGAACTTTTTGTATTTATGCCATTCCATACCAATTTCCGTTCTTTAAAAGTTCTGCCATTTTCTCTTCATATCTCTTCATTGCTGCCTGCTGAATAGAATCAGGTACAACATAATCGTTACCAACTTCCCTTATTTTTCCGTTTATCAGTTCACAATGTGTCCCGTTTATTACAAATTCTCTGCTTGTATCTACTCCCTGAAGCGAAAGAAATTCTAAAATATAATCTTTGTATTCATCCGTTGTACTTGAAAACCACTGCTGATCTGCAAAATGTAATAAAGAAACCAAACCACCTGCCATCATGTTTGTCCTATGGTCATCTGCCAGGCTTCCCGTTCCATAGCCCTCTCCCATAACACCGTCTCCCAGCACAGTCATGCTATACCCATTTCCCAAATCAAATTTACTTCCAATTCCAATCGTAATACTGTTCGTTTGCGGATCATACGGTTTTGAGTTCATAGTTCTAAACGGCTGCTGTATTGTTCCAAACGTACTAATCTCAGATGGGAGATATGACATACCCGTATATGCTGTAAATGCTTTCTGCCCATTCACATAAAAAGAAGTTTTGGTTGCACTTTCTATATCTGCTGTAACTTCAACTTCATTATTGCCAGCAAAGGGATTTTGGCCGGTCATTCCAGTTCCATATACATAAAGCATTCTTTCAAACTGATATCTTGTATGAGCGTCAAAATGATTCAGTGTTTCCGTGTCCTCTCCCTTCACATCCCCATTATAAAAATCAACGAACTCATTTTTGCTGCCATCTTTTGTAGACAACTTATCTGTCCTTGCATTATAAATGAAATTATATGTACTTCCTATTCCCGTTATATTCATTTTTATAATCCTCCATTGTCATCCATTATTTTAATAGCGATTCCTCTGTCATTCAGAACCACCTCTGCTCTCTCATTATGAGTCCAAGTATTTCTTTTCTAATTACCAAATTTTCGGCTCCACGCCTCAAATGAATCTGCCAGACTGTCTGCATTCAAATACTGCTGATAGGTCTGCGTACACCCTAAATATATCTGTGCCATTTGCTTTAAAACAGATACCCAGTCAAACTTTGCTGATATATTGCCAGGATTCCGTAAATCAGGACACATACCATTACAGGCCGCATTATCCGCATAGGTTTTCATTTTGCTATAAGAACCGAAACTTCCTCCATCAGTCAGTCCTTTGTCGTCCATGTAACAAGACAAAGCAAACATTTCAATCTGTGAAGCATTTTTAGGATTCACTTCATTTACATGAACATCATAATAACGATATTCTCCACCATAGTTAGAAGTAATCCTAATTGCCGGATCTTCTGCTGTTGATTTCTCTGAATATTGTGCTTTCATACCATAAGACATCATATCGCTGTATGGAAGCATCGTTAAACCTAAAATATCCCCTGTTCCTTTTCCGTCTGCTTTCTCAACTGCTGAAGATAATCCGCTGTAAAAAGCATCCGTTTTTGCATCCCCTGTTGCCTTATAGTCTGCATAATCTGATCTGACATCTGATGGCCACACTCCAATTTCACTAATACTCATCTTTGTATTCCTCCTTGATAATTGATAAACTTTTTCTTTTTTGAAAATATTTCTTTTCACAAAATTTATCGACAGATACGATTCATTTTGCTACCCGGACTGCACCAAATGACTATAAATTGGCACGAGATGACCATAAAGTTTATATCATTACCACCGCCTGGAACTTTTCCTCATCGCAGGAAACAGCAAAATCTCCGCCGTATTTATCCGCCACTGCCTTTACATTCATAAGACCGGTCCCTTCTGTGACCCGCACTTTTTCCACCACAGGATTCCTTACTGAGAAGATCAACCTCCTATCCTCCTGTACCAGCTTGACATGAATGACGGCTTTCCTTCCCTGCTGCACCACCTTCACACACTCCTGTATGGCGTTATCCAGCAGATTGGAGAGCAGAATCACTGTTTCTTCTTCGTCCAGCTGCAGACCTTCCATATCGCTTACCCGGAATGTCATAGACACACCTTGCTCTCTTGCAACATGGAACTTCTGGTTTAAAACCGCATCCGCCACCGGGTGGTTAGTGTTGACCGCCGCCATCTCCACTGATATGCTCTCCGTCAGCCGCTCCGCAAGTGCCGTCGCTGCCTGTGTGTCGCCTTTTTTCAGCAGCGCCTGCATTGTCCTTATCTGGTTCTTATAGTCATGCATCTTCCTGCCCTGCCGCACATAGACCGCCTGCATATCCCGGTAATGGGCAAGCTGGCTCTCCTTCTTCTTGTCTGCCAGTATACCCTTCCGCAGCAGTTCTTCTTTTTCAAGAATACCTTGCATCAACTCGATAACAAAAATATTTATAAATATCAATCCCGCTGATATAAAGAGATATGTCGTCTGTACCTTTTTCTCGCCGCTGTAACAAAAATACATGAGCAGCATGGATATTACCGTAAGAAGCGGTAGCATGCAAAATTTCTGCCATTCCCGGCGAGAAAGTTCATTATAATTGTTCTTACCTTTCCAAATTCTCCGCAATATATGCAATAAAAAAATCCAGACCATTTGCATCGGAAACAGCAAAAAATTATGCTCTATAGCATACAATTCTTTCCTTGAATTCAATAAATTCTCGACAAGCAATGTAAAAAGGTCTGCCAGAAACAGTAACGCATAATTCAATACGGAGAAAAAAATGTGCTGTTTGCACTCGCCCTCATAAAATACTGTGCAGAATGCCATAAAAATGAAAACTACCAGCAGCACTTTCGTCCACATCGGAATAAATTCGCTTCCAAAATGCGCAGCTGCAAAGTCAAAAATGTACAGAACAACATATCTGTATTTCCCCAATGGTTCTGTCTTTTTTCTTTTCATAAAGGTGTCAAAAAAATATATACTCCCCCATGTCTCTATTGCTATAATAAAGAATGAAAGTACCCACATTTCCATAATTATTCCGTCCCTTTAAACAGCATATACTGCCGCTTCACTTCCGGATACCTTGACTTCGGCACGGATATTTTCTTCCCGGTAGTCAGAATCATGACATAGCTGCTGATCTTCTCGATATACCTCATGTTAATCAGGAAACTTTGGTGTATCCGCACAAAATCCATCCCCTTCAAATCCTCTTCCAACTCATCCATCTTCTTGTAGATGCTGTACATCCGCCCAACCGTATAGAAAACATTCTTATGCCTGCTCGTCTCGATATAGATGAGGTCATCCACCTTAAGACGCACGTCCCCCTCCACGAAACTAAACTCCACCACCTGCTCCTCCTGTCGGATTTCCCGCAGAATATCATCCACACACTCCGGCAGCGTCTGCTCCAGGTCATCCTTTAATAGGAACCGGCTGGCTTTAACCTTATACCCATCCAGCGCATAGTTCACATAGGCAGTGACCAGCACAATATGTACCTTCGGACATTCCGCCTTTATCCTCCCCGCCGCCTCCAGTCCATCCATGCCCTCCATGTTGATGTCAAGAAACACAATGACACATTCCCGTACATACCCCATATCCGCATAAAGTTCCTTCCCAGAACCATATTCTTTTATTTCAAAATCATAGCTGCAAGCTTTCAGTAGCGCCCGCAATGCGCCTCTGTCCTCCCTGCTGTCATCACAGACCGCTATCTTCATCCGTTTTTCCTCACTTTTCCATCATAAATTATTTCCATCATAAATTATATCGGATTATAGATTATCCCATCAAACGCCATTGCACAAAACTCCCACAAATTGCATGAAACGACTATAATGGCATATTGATATATTACCGATACTATCACGGATTCCCCTGACTTTTGCGTGATAATATACTTTTGTGTAATAGTACAATTTTCTCCCCAATCGCCATGTTATCAGTGGCATCAAAAAAACAATAAGCGGAGTTCATCAACCTCTGTGATGAACCCCACCAAACTTTAATCCCCTTGATTCATGGCAATAGAAACCCTGCTTTTATGCGGGATTCGGTATAAAATCATTTCATCGAAAAGTTCCGCAGCATTTAACAGCTGCGGGGAAATCTGCTACAATGAAAGCACAAAAAGAGGTACTGCCGATAGACGGCTAGTCCAAATTCAAGTCAACAAAAATAGTCGCCTTATTAGTTTTGCGGACTGTGGGGCGGCTATTCAAGGACGGCGTGACGAAAGCTCTTCTACCTCCCGGACTCTTAAGCAGCTCCCCGACACCTTAAAGCGCACATTGACGCCCCCGTAGGAAATTCCCCAAAGGCGCTCTTCATCGTCAATATAGGCTGTCCTGGGGTCCTGGCTCAATATTTCCACAAGGCTTTCCCGATGTTTTTCCGGCACCTTTAATAAAAGCTCTTTCGGGAAAAACACTTCCAGCCGGTGTTCAAATACTTCTCCCGCAAAGCCTTCCGTGGCTTCCTCATAGCTGTCCGCATAGGGCAGATAGGGCTTGATATCGTAGACGGGCGACCCGTCTAACATATCCACCCCCGAAACCTTCAATACAGGACCCAGCTTTTCGTCCATTATGATTTCTTCCAGCTTTACCGCGGATATTCCGATGGGGTTGGGCCTGTAAGGCGATCTGGTAGCAAAAACCCCCATCCGCTTCTTTCCTCCCAGTCTGGGCGGTTTTACGGTTGCCGTCCAGTTTTCCCTTTTCGCTCTGGAAAATCCCCACAATATCCAAATATGGGAATAGCCTTCCAGTCCCCGGAAAGCCTCTTCTCTGCAGTACTCCGGCTCAAAAACAACCGTCCCAAAAGCGCCTTTTATGAGCCCGCTCTGTCTTGGAATGCCAAACCTTTCCGGAAAATCCGTGCGGATCCGTCCGATCCTCTTTAATTCATCCATATCCTGCACCCGTTCCTGTCTGATATTACTTTTTTATTTGTTTCCACTTTTTTATTTGTTTCCGCTTTTTTATCTTCTGTCACTGTCTTTCTCTTTTTTCATGTCCGGTTTCTTCTTTTCATCCGCTATATTTTCCAGCACAAAACGGATTTCGTCCTTTCGCTTCTCATCCAGTTTTTCCATTTCCTCCGGTAAGATTTCTTCCGCTTCCTTCCGGGTCAAGAGAGGACGTAAGCTTACCTGATGATTTTCTACCGGAATATAAGCCACCTTGCTCTTATCGAAGGCGGATCTTAACTGGTAATACCACACCGGCTCACTAAGGCGGTTATTCGGAGCAAGCTTTACAATATCCGCCACTTTACATACCCCCATTGTTTCGCTGTATATGTATTCCTTTTTTTCGAACATTTCCATCCCTCTTTTTCTTTAAGTTCCCTTATAAAAACATCTTCATCTGTCCGTCCGCCCAGCTTTCCTGCACCGCCTTTTTAACGATGTCGCCTTCTTTTATACTGCCGATCAAAAGAGGCGAGGAATCATCGTGTTTTGCCATGTTTTCCTCAACACATTTCCTGTCATAATTGGCATAACAGTACAGGCAGCCGTGTCCGCAGGAGTTATACATGCCGATATCGCTTCCCAGCAGGCAGCTGCAGCCTTCCCTTGCCGGCTTTATGCCTTTGGGCACCGCAAGGCTTTTGCCTATGGCCCGTTCTATTACTTCTTTGCTCATGCAGCCGCCGCAGTCCGCCCCGTATTCGGAAAGATAATCCCCTTCCCCGCAGGGATAAACGCGCATCCCGTTTTCTGCTGCAATCTTTACCATTTCTTTGGTCAAAAGAATGGTATCCGCTTTGGAAACGGTAACCGCTTCCGGGAGATTCCGCTTTGTCTTCTCATACAGGTCGATAAAGCTGATCACGCACCTTTCGGTCTTTCCCTTTAAACGCTCCGCCATCCTTTCAAACGCCTTTATGTGGAACTTCAGCGAATATTTCCCCCATAGAAAAACGGGGTCATAACGCCAGCTTACAGCCTCTTTCCCCACTTTATCCGAGAGTATACAAAAATCCTCCAGCACTTTTTCCTTATCGGGCACAAAGGGTTCGATCTCCTTTCTGTAAGGCGTAACGGTCACATAAAAACATTTCCCGAAGTCCTTTATCTTATCAAGCCCTGATAACATCGGCCCCGGATTCTTTGTACAAAAACAGATGCAGTCCACAACCTCCGGATCCAGCCGGTATTCCGTTACCTGACCGGGATAATACGGGTTTCTTACAAGAACCCGTCCCTCTTTTATCCGACGGTAAAACCACCTGCTGTAAAAGCCCGGAATATCCGTTCTGTTTCCCGTGTTGATGATCATATAATCACTCCTGTGTATATCCGATTACACTTGATTCAAAAGCCCCTTAATGCCTTCCTTCTCAAAGATCGCCTTGTAATACCCAAGCTCTTCCTGGATCAATGCGTCAATGACCTGCATACCCAAAAGCTCCACCGGCGCTTTATCGTCGGTCATGATATAGCCGCCGGCCTCATAATGTATCAGTTTTTCCTCTACCCTTTCCATCATGGCACGCAGTTCTTCATCCTCTGCGGCGGACAGATTGCTCTTTAACAGCCCCGTCATCTCCGGGTTGTCCGACGCAAACAGTTCCCTGTTGGTAGAACCTGCCACATCCACGGTATATACGTTTCCGAATACGGAAGCAATGGTATCGGAAAGGTATTCGTTGATATTTCCTTCCCCGCTTCCCCTCATATTCATATTGACTACCATGACCCCGCCTTCATTTAAATGGTCGCGGACCATGGTAAAAAACTCCACGGAGGACATCTGAAAAGGAATGGTAATATCCTGATAGGCGTCTACCATGATCACGTCATAGGTTCCGTCTATGGCATTTAAATAAGCCCTTCCGTCATAGGTCGTAACAGGGATATTTTCATCCAGTTCAAAATATTCCCCCGCAAGGCGGGTAATCTTTTCGTCGATTTCCACCCCTTCTATATTCACATGAGGCAGATACCTCTGGCACTGGGTGGCATAAGTGCCGGTGCCCATGCCAAGGATCAGAATATCCGCAGTCTCTCCCGCCTCCATGGCCCCGCTCATAAAGGGAGCCGCCATGGCGTAATCATAATACATGCCCGTCAGCCCTTTATCCTTTTTCATAATGGACTGGACGCCGAACAAAACATTGGTGGAGAGGATCACATCGTCCTCACTGTCCTTTACCTGAAGATAATTGTAGATGGATTCTCCCTCGTAAAGCAGATTGCTTTCCCAAAAGGCAAAGCTACCGGAGCACCCTAAAACGGCGCAGAGAATAAACGCTATGGCAGAAGCCGCACTCTTTTTTAAGCCCGTCTTCGCACTGATAAAATACAAAAGCCCCAAGATAAGCAGCACACCCGAAAAGATCAGGAAGGTAACTGCCGTTCCCACCGCAGGGATGGTCACAAAGGTGGGAAGAAAGGTCCCGATAATGCTGCCGATGGTATTGAAAGCGCCGAGAGTCCCTACCGTCCTTCCGTTATCCTCCAGATTATCCATGGTATATTTTGCAAGGGAAGGAGTTACCGTTCCCAACAGAAACAACGGAAAAACAAAAATGACCATACAGGCGAGAAACGCCGCCCAGATCAAAAAATTAGTATTGACCGTCACAATTAACAGGGCGGAAATTCCTAGGATGATATATTTGCCAAGGACCGGAATCGCCGCGATCCACACCGCGGCAATGAGTATCCGCCCGTACAGCCTGTCGGGATCGGGATTCTTATCCGCACTCCGTCCTCCGTAAATATTCCCCAAAGCCATGGCTATCATAATGGTCCCGATGATAATAGTCCATACGATCTGGGACGAACTGAAGTAAGGGGCCAAAAGCCTGCTCGCCCCCAGCTCTACGGCCATCACAGCCATTCCCGCAAAAAATTCCGTCAGATACAAATAATATTTATTCTTCAATACAGGCCGTTTTGAAAGTGTGTCCAAAACCCATTCCTCCGCATCTTTCTATAATCATTTATAATAATTCGATCAACTGCTCTTTAATCTCTGCATAGTGGGGATCGATCAGACCGTAATCCTTATCCTTATAGGTCCAAGCCGCATGCCCGATCCCGTACTTTACAAATACCTCATGGATATCCCGATACCACCTTACGGTATCCTCTAACGGCGCCTGGTCAATGACCCCGTATTCTCCGCAGTATAAAGGAACGTTTCTCTCCTCGGCCGTGCGGATGGCATCTGCAAACAGCGCTTCAAACAATTCCGGTCCCACTTTCGTAAGCCCTTTTGTAAAAATCGCTCCCATTGCCTTTTCATCAAATCGACGGCTTTTCTCCCTGTACTCCTCTAAGGACGCCGGATAATGCATGTCAAAATCCTTCGTCATCCCCTCTACCCAGTATGCTTTCTGATGGGTAAATACCAACGGTTCATAGCAGTGGAAATTGTATACGATCTTATCGTCGTAAGGCTCATCCAACAGCGGCACGCTGACCGCATTATTGTAATTGACACCGCCGACCAGAATATAGTTATCCGGCGCTATCTCACGGATCGCGGCGATGGCTTTCTTTGCAATGGCGTTCCATTCCTTTGCCACAGAAGGATTCACGATCTCGTTGAGAAGTTCAAAGGCAAGCATATCGTGATGCTTTCCGAATCTTTTTGCAAACTCCTGCCACAATCTGATAAAACGCTGTTGAAGTTTCTCATCTTTAAAAAAGGCATCCGGGTCTTCGCCGCCCCTTTCGTCAAAAGCATAGCCTGCCGTTTTGTGAAGATCCAGGATCATATTCAGATGATATTTCCGACACCACTCAATACAGCTTGAAATATAGCCGAATCCATCCTCGATATAATTTCCTTCCTCATCCTCCACAACCTGGTAATCCACCGGCACCCTTACATGGTCCAGTCCCCAGCCCGCAAGGACCTCAATATCCTTTTCTACGATAAAAGTCTCATAATAGTCCTTTTCATAGCGATTGCACTGGGATATCCAGCCTCCCAGATTCACACCCTTCTGATAACCTTCAAATACTCTCATATACGTTCTCCTTTTCCTGCTTATACACATTTCATACTATTGTATGTATATCATCCCGTTCATCGCTTATTTGCCGTAATATTTAGTATTATAACATGGGATATCGGCTCTATGCAAAAACTTTGTCAAAATCAAGGAATCGTTTTGCGGATATTTTTACGTATTAAAAAAGGGCGGCCAAATAAGCCGCCCTTCCCGTTTTCATCTTTCAGTTATCTTACTCCGTAATATTCTTTCAGTCCTTCAAATTCCTTTGAACGCGTAAATCCGTAGACCAGATCATCCCTGGTGGTCTCGCCCGATTTCAGCCTGCCAAGCCAGTAGTTGTATCCCTCTTCATCCGGTTCCCTGTTTAAAAAGGTCTGATACATCCTGGTAACGAACTCCCCGTCCGAAAGGTTCTGCTCCTTCAATTCCTGTGAGTGAAGGAAGCCAACCGTAGCGATCTTCTCAATGGTCTCGCCCGATGCGTATCTGCCGCACCAGTCGTTCAGCCCGCCTTGGTCAAATTTCCTTCCCAGCATTTTGGTATACAGTCTTGCAATGAATCCCGTTGCCGCCGGATCCTTGTCTCTTGCCTGAGCCAGGGTTACCCCGCCTCTCTCCACGCCATAGTCTGCGCAAAGATTCGTAAATTCTCCCGATTCCGCAAAGCCTCTGAATATATATTCCCTGCTGACGCCTTCCTCCAAAAGCTTCAGCCAGCCATCCAGTCCGGCCTTATCGGCTTCCCGTCCCAGCATGGTACGGTAAAGAAGCTTCACATACTGCGCATCCGTATAGGCTGCATTTTCAAATTCTTTACTGAAGAAAAAGCCTCTGGCAACCTCTGCCGCAGAACTCTTCTTTGTATCCAGGCGGCCGGTCCAGTCTGCAAAGCCCGAACTGTCGGCTTCCCTTCCCATGGCCAGATTATACAACCTTAATACAAAGCCCTCCGTTCCGGTCTTTCCTTTCCACGTATCAGGCCCTTCCTTCAGAATTGAAATATCCTGGTCTTCCGCAACAAAGTATGTACTGAATTCATTGGTAGGGCAGACGATATTTCCGTTAAAGGAGCCGCCCTCGCCGACATAAAGTTTTTCAACGCTTCCGTCCGCCTTTATATGGAAAAGCGCCGGTTTCTTAAATCCCGTCAGATTATCAATATACAAATTCACACTTCTGTCAGGCTCCACTTCCTTCGTATCATCCTGTATCAACATAATATCCATAGCAAGCACCTTTGATGAGGGATCGGTCAAAGCGTCTTTGATCTCTGTGAGCTCTGCCTCATCCGGCTTTTTCACACAGGGATAAGTCTCCTCATCGATCCCCGCGGCAGCCACTCCGACGAGGAGGGCGTCTTTATCTATAGCAACGCTGGTTCCCTGTACGCTTTCCCCGTTTCTTAAATCCACGGTCTTGGAATAGCATACGTTTTCAAAAACGCCGTAACCTACATATCCTCGAAGCTCTGCTACCTTCGCCACAAAGCTTCCTCCGTCGATGACCTTGCCCGCATCCGCCATGGCGCCGTAATCGGTTTCCGGCATCGCCTCTCCGTCCTTGGCGTTTACGTCGTCATAATATGCGATAAAATTAATATTGCCGTTTACGGAAGCGTTTCCTTTATAGCTTTTATGAAGGCTTAACGCCCCCGCGTCTCCGTTTACCACAACGTTTGAATTTCTGCTGTCTCCGTAAAATATGATATTCCCGCTGTCATCCCTCTCATAAATAGTAAAAGCCTCGTCTCCCGTTTCTCCGATACGCCCGTACTGCTCAAAGCATGCCACATCCAGGGTCACGTTTCCGTTGACTACGGCGTTTCCTTCCCTAAGATGCAGGGCATACAGGTCCGTGTTAAAGGTATGGCTTTTCCCGTCGGCGATATCAACAATATCCTTTGGACCCGGTTTGGTATCCAGCACAGCGCTGTCTTCATAGAGCAGATACATAACGGGATAATGGAAATCATTGGTAATGGGCGAACCGTTTTTCAGATAATAATAAACCTGATAATAAGAGCTGCTGGGCTTCGGCTTACCGTTTTCATCATATTCCCCTACGATCAGCCACTGATCTTCCTCCTGCTCGCCCATGATCTGATTGGGATAAAAGACGTCCTCCGTTTCCTTCATAAAATAATAGGCTCTTCCCCCGCTTCTATAATCAACAAGACCGCTTTTGTCCACTACGGGATCCGTAAAGGGCCGCAGACCGTTATAGGTCCCGCCGCCTTCTCCCGCAATGCAGACCTTTCCGGTTACTTTTCCGCCCTTCATGGCCACGTCGGCAATGCCGCCCATAATAAGAAGGTCAATATCTCCGGCGTTTTCGGACTTGCACACAAGGGAGGCCGTATTGGAAAACCGTCCCTCTCCCACAAAAACGGCGCAGGCATAATTGGTCTGGGAGGGATCATCCTGATCCGGGGTCCCCACCGTATAGGTAGTGGTTGCCGAAAGGCTTCCGCTTCCCGTTATATCTAAGGATCCTCCGACACTCAAAGCCTCTCCCCTGGGACAGGAAACGCTGTTCTCCCCTATGAGTTCCAATTGCAGGGTCTTAAATGCGCTTCCCTCCTGCCCGTCCATAGTGGCATAAAATCCGATCCCTGCATATTCATATCTGTCATCGTTCCCTACCGAATAACGGAAATTTTTCAAAGTCAGCTTTGAGGCCGCCTGATTGTAATGAAGGCTCCAGTCAGGATCCGTTTCCGTGGTTTCAATGAGACTGCCTCCTGTGACCTTAATATAAACATCGCTTTGTCCAAACAGCGTGCCGTCAGGTTCTATTGTTATGGAATCCTGTCCATGGTCGTCTCCTGCCGCTTCTTCCTGTAAAACGTTCCCCTTTCCCTCTTTCTCTGTCTCCTCCGTCTCTGTTTCCTCTGTCTCTTCCCTATCCATACTGTCGTTTTCCGATACGGTCCCATTCCCCGTAAGCTCTGCGCCGTAAGTGTAAAACGGCGAAACAAGCCAAGTGACCGACATGACAAACAGCACTATGAATACCGTTAAAACCCTTTGTCCTCGTTTCATCATCATTTTCTTCTCCTTTTCCTTTTACCCTCATCCTCCCGCCGTTTTTGCGGGGTTTTGATGATTTCCCCATGCGGCAGGTATTGTCCCGGGAAACGCACAAATCGTTCATTTCTTCCCCGTATTTTATTTTACCCCACATTTTCTCACATTTGTTCCGCAACTTGTGGACTATACATAAAGCCGGTCCTGTTATATAATAATTACATTATTTAACGTATTTTTTGTATCAAAAAGGAGAATGCCGATGCCTGCGGATAATCATGAAAAAAATATCCCCACACCTACCACCCTTCGATTAATGAAAATGCTCGAGTCTTCTCCCAAACGTTTCCTTGAGCAGTATTTTCCCGTAATAAAAAATACTACCTTTCATTCCCACTTAAGAACGCTGATGTCAAAACGGAATATTACCTCTTCGGAGCTGATCCGCCGTGCCGATATCAGCAAGACCTATGTCTATCAGTGTCTGAACGGGGAACGTCTTCCCGGCAGGGATATTGCGCTCAGGATGGCCTTTATCCTGAAACTGGACGTCAAAGAGACCCAGCGTTTTTTAACGCTTGCGCAAAAAAGCGTCCTGTACCCCAAGAGGCGCAGAGACGCGGCCATTTTGTTTTGTATCCAGAAAAAATTTCTTTTAGATGAGACCAATTCCTTTTTAAAAGACCTTGGAGAAAAAGACCTGTTATGAAAAACAAAGCTTTAGAAAATGAATTTAATCAATTTTATAAAGACAACGCCGGTATTCCCGTTCTCCCTTCCGGATTTTCAGATTATGAGTTTATCTCTTTTTTAGAAGACAGTCCTCAGAAAAAGAATCTGCTCCTAAAAAGCAAAAAGACCGGCCAGAAGGTTGTCCTAAAGTACGCCTCCGGAGACTATGTTTCCATGCTCCGGACGGAAAGCATCTCTCATACTCTGGGGAAATTTTCCTTTTTCCCCTATGTTTTCGACTATGAAGAAACGCCGGAGGGCGCATGGCTGCTCCGGGAATATATAGAAGGAGAATCCCTTGCGGAAAAAATAGAAAACGCAGGGCCCATTTCTTTAACGGAGGCTGTAAAAATCTCGGTCAGACTCTGCAGCCATTTAAAAATGCTTCACGATTCCACCCCTTCCATCATATATCGGGACCTAAAGCCCGCCAACATTGTTATCAACGATTCCGGAGATATCTATCTGATCGATACCGGCTCCATACGGCCCTACCGGGAAGATTCCGCTTCGGATACCGTCTGTATCGGCACGCCCGAAACCGCTGCCCCCGAACAATTCGGCGCCAGACAGACCGACCGGCGCACCGACATTTACGGCCTCGGCGTTTTATTCCACTATCTGCTTACGGGAAATCTGTCCTTAGATAAGCTGAAGGAGGAAAAGCTGCCGCGAAAGGTTGTTTCCATCATAAAAAAATGCACCGCTTTTAATCCGGAATCACGTTATCACGATATCGGAAAGGTACAGGCCGCATTGAACAGGCTTATCCCCACCGGAAAGCTTTACCTTACCCGCCTTGCCGCAGCTTTTTCCCTCTGTGCTTTTACCGCCGCCCTGATACTGCTTTTCAATTCCCTTTCCTTAAACGCCCGCAAAGAGGTAGTATTCTCTTCCCCCCTTTTAGAACAGGCGGTCAGGGAAGAATTGGACATTCCAGACGGAAATCCGGTTTACAGACAGGACCTTTCCCGGATAACCCAGATCCTGATCTGCGGCAATACCGTTTTCCATAACCGGGATGAACATGAATATTATCTGGAAGACCACTCCGTAAACGGAGAGCCATCAGAATACGGCTCTATTATTGATATTTCCATACTGGCTGATATGCCCAATCTGCGCTATGTGGTATTAGACTATCAGCTTATAAACGATATTTCCCCTTTAAAGGACTTAAGCCTGATTCAATTGTCCCTGTGTGACAATCCCGTAACGGACATATCGGCTCTAAAAAACCTTTCCCTCCTACAGACTTTGAATCTCTATAAGACAAACATCACTTCCTTAGAACCCCTGAGGGATGCTTCGTGCCTGACGGAACTGGAATGTTCCTATACACACATTACCACATTAGAGCCTCTTTCCGGCCTGCCCCTGAATACACTTTACATGGTAGGGGTCCCGGCAAATGATGTGGAAGCTTTATCAAACGTGCCGCTGACAAGGCTGGTTCTGCATCAGCTCCCTTTTGATAAGCTTCCTGCGATCGCAGATATACCGACTCTTGAAAACCTGACCCTTTATGACTGCGGCATTACCTCTCTTTCCGAAATTCCGGAAATGGAACAGCTTGACAGCCTTGATATTTACAGCAACGGCCTGACAGACCTGACCGGAGTGGAACGATTTCAAAACCTTACCGGATTATGCATAGGCGATAATTCCATTACGGATTTTACGCCTTTGGTCTCATTAAAAAAACTGACTTATCTGGACATGGCCGGAGCCGGAAATACGGATTTTAAGTTTCTGAATCAAATGCCGAAGCTTAAAGGCATCCTCGTGAACGAAGACCAGCTGGACGCCTTATATAAGGCATTTCCAAAGCCGTGGTTTGAGGTAAACTACCGATAATGCCTATTTTAGAATATCCGAAACCGCATCATCTTCAATGGTAAATTCAACCAGACCCATATAACCGGGCGCCACCTCATATTCGTCAAAGCAGATGACCAACTGCCCTTCCTCATTGAGATAGAAATTCTGGTCATCTTTGATCTTCTCAAAAAAAGCGCCTATCTCAGTATTCTCTTCTAACCAGTAACACAGATTCTCGTCTGCGGCCATGCGCTCCCTCATCTGTTTTTTGATATTCTCGCTGATGGGAGTCACATAATCTGCGCCCTCTTTAAAAAGATCCTTCAAAGCAGCGATCTCGCCGGTCGTTTTATCAATGTGATAATAGTACTGGTACTGGACGCCGCTGCCTGCCACTTCCGTCACATTCAGCTTCAAGGTAAACCATTTATCCGTATTTGTCACTACTTCATGATCCATATAAATGCCGCCGTAGCTCTCTCCCGCTTCCGCCTGCTCTTCAAATCTTTTTATGAGCCGGTCCGTCATTTCGTCGATATCTTCATTGATAGTTGCAACGGACTGGTCCATATTGGGATTTCCTTCCTCCCCGCTCTGGTCCACCTCTAACTGTACCTCCTTGATATCAGCCTGGAAACGTTCGCTTTCATAATTGTATTCCCGGATGGTAACAGCCTTTATCACATCTCCCAAGATCGGGATCTGGGACATGGCATAGGCCGCCTT
>ULTO01081031.1_pt1 | contig 35030 bp, 30 predicted proteins | sample 1957601 | NCBI WGS metagenome assembly ULTO01 (sample SAMEA4835734, study PRJEB28245) | human gut metagenome | biome: gut microbiome; material: fecal sample | place: Denmark | collected 2008 | reverse complement strand
TGCGAGCCGTTTTTAAATGTCATGTTATGATAGCTTAGGCTTGAAACCTGTCCATAGCTCAAAAGCGATCAGCCCCTGGTGAAGCAGCATTCTATCCCCTCCAAAGCACACATAGCCAAGCCTGCGCGCTTCCTGAATCAGTTTTGTTTCGCCTCCTTCGGCAGCGTAGACCATGTCAGCAACAGCCGCATTGGGTTCAAGCTCATTAAGAAAATCAAGCGATTCAAATTCCGGATAGCCCTTCATTCCAAGAGGGGTGGCGTTAATGAGAATGTCACAGTGTTTAATCTTATGCAATGATGAAGCGATTGTCTCATTAAGAGTGATGCCATTATGTCTGTTAAATGTGATGACGGAGCATCCATGCCGTATCAGCGATTCCTTTGCGCCTGCAGCTGCGCCTCCGCTGCCAAGGATTATTGCTTCTTTGTCTTTAACAGAAACGCCTGCTTCTTCCAATGCGGCAACCAAACCATCGCCATCGGTGTTGTAGCCGATGAGACGAAAACCGTCATGTTCATCACATTTTTGAACGGATACAATATTTACTGAGCCGGCAGATACTGCGGCAGGAGTAATGATATCAAGATACTCCATGATAGCTTTCTTATGGGGCATGGTAACCGCAAAGCCGGAAAGCCCCAATCGAGATACCGTTTCCCTTATATTGTGAAGTTCATCTGAACAGACACGAAGACGCATGAATTCCGCTTCCATTCCTATGGAAGCAAACATTGGGGCATATAGCTCCGGCGAACGGCTGTGGTTAACGGGATCTCCGATAATAGCGAAGGTTTTTATTTGTTGAAGCTTTTTAGTCATAAAATGATTATATCATAATCCTTTCATTTATGCTATAATAATGACAGTAATTGTGTACTATGGAGGATAAAGATGAAGATCCTTGTGATCAATGGCCCGAACTTGAATCTGACCGGGATCCGTGCGCCTGAGATTTACGGAACTGACACGCTGGCTGATATAATGAATGAACTCAATACTTTTCTTGAAAGCTGTAATTCGGAGCTGTTTGCGGTGCAAACCAACCATGAGGGAGAGATAATTGATTTGATTCATTCCGCAATGGGTACGATCGATGGGATTATCATCAATGCAGGCGCATACACTCACTATTCGTATGCTATTCGGGATGCAATAGAGGCTTGTGGGATTCCGACCGTAGAGGTGCATCTGAGCGATATAAACAACCGAGAAGACTTTAGAAAGATTAGCGTCCTGAAGGATGTATGCATTGCTCAGATATCCGGAAAGGGTAAGCGAGGCTATTTTGAGGCTGCAGAGCTTCTTCGTTCGAGGGCTATGAACTAATGGATATTCAGCAGAAGAATTTTTATGTAATGAGCTTGATGTCGCGATTTCTGAACGAAGCTCCGACTTGTATCGATGCTTCAGTTGTGAATGAACTTGCATCGGCGTGCGGCATACCAATAGATGAAGCATATACATATTTACTGGCTATATACTGCGGAGTTGACTTGGAGGGTGACGGCAGGGATATTTTCGAAGAATACTTTCGAAAAATGATCAGGGAGATGAAACCTGATGAGTTCTTGTCAAATCCATATTATAAAAACATCTCATTTCCAAATGTCAGCAGCGCTTCAATTGAATTATGTCACTGTCAGTTTAAAGCGTTTGAAGCCTTTGTTTTCGATGATATATGTATTCGGACAGATGGGAGGATAATTCCTCAAATTGGATTCTTTTCCGAGGAGATAAGCTATCCTGCCATCATGGAGAACGGTCGCATATGGATGACGGTGACTCCCATGGAGATCAACACCATTCGTCCTGCTGTTGAAAGGGCACATGGAAAGGTTCTTGCGTACGGTCTTGGGCTTGGCTACTTCGCCTATATGGCAGCAGCAAAAGACGACGTTGATTCCGTCACGGTAATCGAGCTTAACAAAGATATCATTGAACTGTTTGTAACGCATATCCTTCCGCAGTTCGGAGATGCTGCAAAGAAAATCACAATAGTAAATGCGGATGCATTTGATTATGCGGAGAAAGAAATGGGTGAAGGCAGGTTCGATTTTGTATTCACCGATCTTTGGCATGATGTTTCGGATGGCGAAGAAATGTACTATAGAATGAAGGCTTATGAGAGTCTATCGCCGAACTCTGAATTCATGTATTGGATAGAAAAATCCATATTAGGTCACATTAGCCTGCTAAGCGAATAAGCCTATAAACACAGTGAGCAAGGCCATCGCCCTGCTCACTTTACTTTCTATTATGCCCAGTCCTTTGGAACAAAGATATCCATATAGGTCCTTACGGCATATCTGTCGGTCATGCAGGCGATATAGTCGGCAACGACCCTTTCTTTACCGTCCGATTCGATATATTGGGTGAACTCGGTAGGGATTATTTCCAGATGCTTGAGATAATAGCAATAGAGACTCTCAACAATGCCCTCTGCCTTGCCCTCTTCTGCTTTGGCCCTGGAATCATGATAGAGGTTATCAAACAAAAAGCTGCGCAGCATGTTGAACTCACTAAATATTGAATCGCTCATCCTAACATAAGGACGATCATGGCTTTCAGTGAGAATATCGAGAACGAGTGTATTGATACGCTCGCCGTGACTTGCGCCAATGGCTTCGATGCAGCTTTTGGGCAGACATTCATTTGTAAGCAATCCGGCTCGGACTGCATCATCGATATCGTGATTTACATAAGCTATTCTGTCCGCAAGACTGACAACATAACCCTCCAAAGTGCAGGGATGGCTATCCTTCTTATGGTTTACGATGCCATCTCTCACCTCAAATGTTAGATTCAGCCCGGTTCCGTTTTCAAGCTTTTCTACCACTCTAAGGCTTTGTTCGTTGTGCTTGAAGCCTCCCGGGACCAGCTTATCAAGGACGGTCTCTCCAGTATGCCCAAACGGCGTGTGTCCAAGATCATGCCCCATGGCAATAGCTTCAGTCAGATCCTCGTTGAGAAGAAGACCTCGCGAAATTGTTCGTGCTATTTGGCTTACTTCAAGCGTGTGTGTCAGCCTTGTTCTGTAATGGTCGCCAACCGGCGAAAGAAATACCTGTGTTTTGTGTTTAAGTCTGCGGAAGCTTTTGCAATGGATGATCCTATCCCTGTCACGGACGTAATCGGTACGAACGGGGCAGGGAGGTATAGGCCTTTCCCTGCCTTTTGTATTGGTGACAAGCTGAGCATATGGAGATAATGTGTCACGCTCCCGTTGCTCAATTATTTGTCTGTAAGAAGTTGAGTCATTCATTAGCGCCTCCAAATGGTTTATCTGACCCTAAATATTCTTTTTAGTTTATCGCCCTTGGGAATGAAATCAAAATCGCTTGCACTGAAAGGCCGAAGCAGAACCATTGCAATGCAATATACGAAGACTCCAAAACAAACCGCAAGCAGCGTTGCGAGAGTAGTATGTCCGGTTCTTAATACCAAAGCATTACATCCCCAAACCGCAACGCCCATAAGGATCGAAGAAAAGATAGGCTTAATAAATGTGTCGAGATATGAAATCTTCAGCTTGGCAAGCTTTATTACATACAGAGTATCAGCAATTCCTGCTATTGCATAGCACAGCACGGTGGAAAGCGCAGCGCCAAGTATTCCAAGATCGGTGTATTTCATCAAAACGATCATGCTGATAACCTTAACTGCGCCACCGGCGGCCAGAAAATAGACCGGTATCTGAGGCTTGCCAAGGCCTTGGATAATGCCTGTGAGGGTCTGGACTAACGATAGAAACAATACGCCGACAGCGGCAATCTGCATTACACTGGCAGCTAAATCAGAGTAGGTAGTACGCACGGCGGAATAAAGCATTTCCATGATTGGGCCGCCGATTACGAAAAGGCCGACGGCGCAAGGCGCACCGATAAACATTGCCAACTTGATTCCTGTGCTGCTTGCATTGCGAACGGTGGCCTTGTCATGCTTTGTACTTGCTTCTGAAATGGCAGGGACCAGACTCATTGAAAGGGCAAGAGTCAAAACAGCGGGCATGTTGATAAGAGGAGTAACATAGCTCCTGAGAACAGTATAGGATGCACGTGCTGCTTCGTTTGCCGCTTCGCTCAACATACCTGCTGCGACATTCTTAGCTTCAAGGATATTGATAATGAACACGGAATCGGCAATTCCGGTTATCGGCATGATAGACGCGCCGATTGTGATAGGGATCGCGATCAGAAGCAGACGCTTGAAAATCGTCTTCATGGAAGGCCCGCGAGTTATCGTCTGATGCTTTTCCAGCTCTAAAATGCCAAGCTTACCGTTTTTGAGCGAGCGCGAATAGTAGAACTTAATAATTATGAGCGCCATTAACTCTGAAACACTTACTCCGATGAGTGCGCCCATCGCAGCCAATTCAGGACGATCGGGCTGCGTTTTTACAAAGTAAGCGGCAAGGCTGAATCCAACGATCAGCTTCGCAACCTGCTCAACGATCTGACTGATTGCAGTACCGGTCATGCATTGCATACCCTGCAGGTATCCTCTATATGCGCACATAATTGATACGAACAGCAGCGCAGGAGCAAGCGCCATCAGTGAATACTTGGCGGGAGCTGCACCGGAAAGGTTTGCAATGCCTCCGGAAAGAGCAAAGAGAAGTATCGTTGTAACGATGCCGATACAGAACAGCAGCTGCTTAGCCGCACGGAAAACACGCTTTGCTCCGATAGCATCTCCGATAGCTATGCGCTCAGACACAAGCTTCGAAACTGCCGTCGGAAGACCGGCTGACGAAATAACAAGCAGCCAAGAATAGTAGGGATATGCAACCTCATAGTATGCCATACCCTCTGGGCCGACTATATTAGCAAGCGGAATACGGTAAACCGCTCCGATTATCTTAACAATAAGTCCTGCGACACCAAGGATCGCAGCACCGGCAACAAAGGACTTATTCCGAGTCTTTTCCATGCCGTCTCCTTCCAATGAAATCCATTATATCCATATTATAACATAATACGGTATTATATGCCATAACCTTGAACTATTTATGCTTGCGCGGCTTGCCTGAAGCCGATCCGCGAGAATTATGCCTTCCGGAACTGCGCCGAGAAGCATGAACGGATTTTGCTGTGCTTTCGCGGTTCTGCCGCTTTTCCTGCATCGCTTTTTCGGCACCTTCGCTTGGGACAAGACAGTTCTTGCCGCTTCCGATAAGGTCGTCGCGATCTGCAAGCCTAAGTGCCTTTCGAACTAACGGACGGTTTTTCGGGACAAAGAACTGCATCAAAGCACGCTGCATCGCCTTTTCTTCGGGATCCTTCGGTACATAAACCTTTTTCATTGTTCGAGGATCAAGGCCGGTATAATACATGCAGGTTGACAGTGTGCCCGGGGTGGGATAGAAATCCTGAACCTGCTCGGGTCGTTGCCCTGATGATTTCAGGTATTCCGCGAGAGCGATAGCGGAGTTCAAGGTACTTCCGGGATGGCTTGACATAAGATAGGGAACAAGGTACTGTTCCATACCAAGATTTCGATTCACTTGTTCGTATTTTCGAACAAACCTATCGTATAGCTCCTGTCCGGGCTTACCCATAAGCTTCAATACATCGTCATCTATGTGCTCGGGCGCAACCTTAAGCTGACCGCTGATGTGGTATTTCACCAACTCTCGCAGAAAGGTATCATCCTTATCATACATAAGATAATCATAGCGAATTCCGGAACGGACAAACACACGCTTAACTCCCGGTACTTTTCTCAGCTTACGCAGAAGCTCAACATAATCGCTATGGTCAACAATGATATTCCTGCATGGCGAGTATCCAAGACAGCTTCTATCTTTACATACGCCATGGGTTAACTGCTTCTTGCATGCCGGCTGACGAAAGTTGGCTGACGGACCGCCGACATCGTGAATATATCCCTTGAAATCGGGCAGATGCGTCATGAGCTCCGCTTCACGAAGCAATGATTCGTGACTTCGGGATTGAATCACCCTGCCCTGATGAAATGTCAATGCGCAGAATGAACACTGCCCATAACATCCCCTGCAGCTTGTCAGGGAGAATTTGACCTCATCGAGTGCGGGAATGTGTTCTTTATATGAAGGATGCGGCAGTCTGGTATAGGGGAGGTCATAAACAGTATCCATCTCTTCACGCGATAGCGGAAGCGCCGGGGGATTCACTACAACGAATTCGCTTCCGTGCATTTGTACCAGGCATTGGCCCGATATTGCATCTTGCTCTCGATACTGACTCAAAAACGCCTTGCAGTAAGCAATCTTATCGGTTAATACCTCCTCATAGCTTTCGATAAGCTTATACTCGTACACCCTCTCAAGGGATGGAGCACGATAAGCAGTGCCGTGAATATAGCTGATATCCCGGACACCAATGCCGCCGCTCAAAGCATCTGCAACCTCAATAATCTGTCTTTCACCCATACCGTATATCAATAAATCGGCATCGGAATCTATCAGCATTGATGGAAACACCTTATCTGCCCAATAATCATAGTGCGCAAATCGCCTTAAGCTGGCCTCAATTCCACCGATTATTATCGGAATATCACCGTAGATTTTTCGGATGCATCTGCAATATACCTTAACAGCTCGATCGGGTCGCTTGCCGCGCTTCCCTCCCGGAGTATAAGCATCCTCGCTGCGGGGACGCTTTGCACTCGTATAATGATTGACCATAGAGTCCATGTTGCCGGAATTAACTAAAAAGCCATACTTTGGTCTTCCAAAAACGGTGAACGAGCTTGCTTTTTTCCAATCGGGCTGTGCAATAATACCAACAGAATATCCGTGATGAAGCAAAACTCGGCCAATGATAGCGGTGCCAAAGCTTGGATGGTCGATGTAAGCGTCACCGGTAACCAAAACAAAGTCAGGAACATCAAAGCCGTAAGCATTCAGCTCTTCAAGGCTCATGGGAAGCGGGACATTTTTGCCTGTTGAATCAATAATGGGTGATGGCATATTTTCCTCTGAATCAAGTATTTACACTTACATTATAGTGCAACGCTCATCAAAATTAAAGATATATTTTGTGGTGAACCTGTCTTTTTTGTCGTTGACTTATGATTTTGGACATGATATAATTTCATTGAAAATATGGAGGTTAGAATTTTGAAAAACGATAGAAAAATTGATACCAAGTATGTGGATGTACTGGATGGCGTTCGAGCTATCAGCATTATCATCGTAATGATCTTCCACTTTTGGCAGCAGACTTGGATCTGGCCAACGATTCAAACACCGTTTCTGAGCTTTATTGGCATTACTAAAATAAGCTTTAATCATTTCGCACAAGCAGGCTATCTGTTTGTTGATATGATGGTGCTGATAAGCGGATTTCTTCTCTTCCTTCCTCTTGCCAGGCATATACTGATGGGAGAGGACTTGATTTCATGGAAACAATATGCACGCAAGAGGGTCGCAAGGATATTGCCAAGCTATTTGTTCTGCGTAATCACCTTATTTATCTATTCGCTTGCGCTTGGCAGCTATAATAGTATTGGGGATGCATTGATAGACCTGCTTACTCATCTCACTTTCACTCAGACACTTTTCGGAGCAACATACATGGGTACGATGCTGAATGTCGTTCTCTGGACGCTTGCCATTGAGGTCTGGTTCTATATTCTGTTCCCGTTTATCGCTTCTTTACTCAAGCGAAACAAGGATATGGAAGATGCTGCTTCATTTTCGCTCGTTAAGGCAATTATCATTGCGGCAGTTATGTTTATTATCTTCTCAGTTTTCAAGAACAAGTTTGTTCTGCGTGAAGGCAACTATCTTCCGATGTGGATCAATCAGTTTCCTGCCTTTATGGGCGTATATGCTATCGGTATGATTGGCGCATTAGTCTATGTCGGACTTGCAAAGAACATCGAACGGAATAGCCTTGTTGCTTATATAAGCTTTTTCTTCTCGATACTCAGCATTGTGGTTATCAACGAATTTGTCTTGAACTGTTCCTTGTCGAAAGAGGCTCAGCTATGGCAGATAACCAACAGGACTGCGCTGTGTACTGCGTTTATCATTCTGATCATCTCTCTTGCATTCTCGCCATATTGGTTTAGGTGGCTTTTCTCCAACAAGTTCATGAGATTTCTGTCCGGAATATCATACAACCTCTACATATGGCATCAATGGCTGGCCGTTCAGCTAAAGCAGGTATGGAGAATTCCGTATTGGACCGGAACAACTCCCCCTAACCAACTTAATGACAGCGCATGGCAATGGAAATATGCGATAATAATAACCGTTGTTTCACTTGCTGTCGCGATATTGGTCACTTATTTGATCGAGAAACCGTTTTCAAATATTATTATGGGAAAACCGGCGTTTGGAAAAAAGGCAGCGAAAAAGGGGATAGGGACTACTCCGCAAGACGCATAACAAGTGTTGTACTAAATTTCCAGAGTTCTTGAATTGAATTTTGCATAAAGCCTTCGTGTGCTTTTCACACGAAGGCTTTTAATTATGCAAAGCTCCTAAAATACTTCAATCTCAAAAACGGAACATGATGATTCATAATCATTCATTCATCAGTCGGTTTGCAACGTCTATAGATACCGTTTGACCTGCTCATCCAACCATATTCAACAAAATACCGTCGGACATCGCAATAATCCTCATAGATATTTGAAATGATTTCGTTCACTTCCTTTTCAGGATAATCGCGGTCGAATTCAAACTCCTGCAAAATAATCAGATAAGCGATGTTACGCTTTGAATGCTTTGCAGGGCATTGTATGAGCCTGCCGTCGCGAAAGAACGATTTTTCGACTTGTTGACGATCTCTCTGAAGTTCAGGACTGTTTATGTCAAAAAAGTCAATCATTGTGTTGGTACTCCTTTGCGATTAGTAACTTAATCTCATCAATGGTCAAAACCTTTCCGCAGCATAGCAGTTTTCCGTGAATTATCAAAGCCGGGGTTGCGACAATGCCCATCTTTGTTATAGCGACAAGATCTGATATTACTTCCATCTCATCATTGGGAATGCTAAGTTCCTGTAAGGCTTTCTCAGCATTCTCTTTTAGCTTGCTGCAATGTGCGCATGTGCCTACAAGGACCTTGATCGGGGCGCCGTTTACTGCCTGAGGAATGATACGAGCCTCATTCTTTCCACGCTTTTTAAGTAGTTCATTGATTCTGATTACTGCCATGTTAACCACCAATGTAATCCCTTGTCACATATTTGCTGGTAGTAAGCCTCAATAGAGCGCCATAATCGGGAATAAACTTCAACGTGTCTCCAACCTTGTAGCCGCGTCCGCCAAGCCGTGCATTCGTGAGGTTGACGATAAGGTGATCGCTGCTTGCGCCAAGTATCTCTACCGACGGATCCAAGCATTTCAAGCCATCAGGGTTCACATCCTGCCTTCCTATGGCAAGGATACCTCGGATCATCTCGCCCCGATCTTCAAATTCAACATGTTCACCAAACGCATTCAGGCCGCTGGTACCAATGGGTTTGCTGGGCTTTCGCTGGACTTCGACGAGTTCAGCCTCGAGGACAAAGCAGTCGGTATGTAGCTCCGGCATGGGAAGCCCGGTTGATGTATCGTTTCCAAGAACAAAGGATTCTCCAAGCCTGAGCTGGTTAATTCCTATCGGGATCCTGTTCTCTCTAAGCATCGTCATCATCGATGAATTGCCGCCGGAAATCACCTGGATAGGAAGAGAATAGCGCTTTCTTAGCATAGCAGCAATATCAAGAAGTCTTCCAAGATTATTCTCGTCTGGAAGAATGCCGCCATAACAGGTCAGGTTTACTCCCACACCATAAAATTCAAGATTCTTACAGTTAACTATTGCATCTGCCGCTTCAATGATAGATTTCTCATCGGAATTAAAGATACCCTCGCGAAGATCTCCGAGATCGACCATCAGGATGACTTTATGAATTCTATCCTGTCTTATCGCCGAATCGCCCGACATCCGAATTGTATCCACTGAGCTTTGCATGCTTATGTCGGCCGTTCGAATGACACGGTCAATTTCGCTTTGCATGGGTATCCTAAGGAGCTGTTTAGGTTTTTGAGTAGCGATAGCTTCAAGATTCTCAAGCCTCGAATCGGCAAATGAATCTGCTTGGCTGGCGTCTATCATCATACAGATCTTTTCATCAGCGCAGAACACCTTCGTAACAACGGCAACTTCAATGGCTTTTTTATGACATGCAGAAACAAGCCAATCTAAATTGTCGCGCAGCTTGTTTATGTCGATAATCAACTTTGGAAACATAATGGATCCTCCTTTGTATTTTATTCCTTGCTCTCCAATCCGAGACTCTGTTTCAGCAGAGAAAGAGCAGCCTCTGGGTATGCTTTACTCAATACTCCGAGTGAAGCCATGATATAGTCGTTATCGAAGAGAAGCTGAAGCCTGTCGGGCTTAGGGTACAGCATCATATTATTCGTATTGCAATCGGCAATGGTTCTCAAGATCTGTTCATGATGCGGAAGCCTGGTCAGTGCCCCTCCGGTCCCTATCAAATATTTTAGCTTGGTAAGATCCTTGCCTTCTGCAATTGTCTGTCTGCCACGAGGCGTATAGATGTAGCGTAAAGCGCCCGCATGGCGTTCGATAGCTGTCAGTCCTGCCGCAAGGCACAGTCTTTCGGTGAGCTTAAACTGCTCCACTGTATCCGGAATCGGTTTATAGCGTTCCATGACAGGAGCTAATTCAATATCGAGTTCGTCTTCAAGTTTAGCTTCTCCTATCATATTTACAAGATTCTTGGCATTGATATAGAGACCAAGATCTCCTTCAACCGTTCTCTTGGCAAAGGGTTCAGGGTCGGTCATGAGCACTGCGATTTCTTCCGACCCTGCAGTAACTGAGTGTACGTCGGTGGTTGCGCCTCCTATATCAATAACCGCAAGATCACCGATATCGGAATACAGAAGCTGGGCGCTCTCCATGACAGCGCCGGGAGTGGGTATGATGTTCCCGGTCACCATATCACGAATATGCTCCATACCTGCAGCCTTGACAATATGTTCTTCGAATACAGCATGGATTATTTTTCTTGCCGGCTCGATATTCAGTAAATCCAGTTTAGGATAAACATTTTCTGTAATATAAAATGGTACACAAGAAGAAGAAAAGATATCCTCAATTATTCTTCTGTTCTGCACGTTGCCTGCATAAACCACCGGTGCTTTAAGCCCTGAGGCGGAAAGCATCTTGGCATTATAGACTGCAGTCTCCCGTTCGCCATAATCGGTGCCGCCGGCTAGCAGGATCAGATTGGGGTTAATGGCCTTGATATCTTCAATATCATATTCGGAGAGTTTTCCGGCTGTTGCAAGCTTAATAATAGCGCCGGCGCCGAGGGCGGCGGCCTGCGCAGCCTTAACGGTCATATCATAAACGAGACCATGGACGCACATTCTAAGCCCACCTGCGGCGCTGCTCGTTGCGAACATTTGTCCATACTCGATACCGGGAACCTTAAGGCATTGCGCAAGATCTGCTACCGCAGCATTCAATCCTATACGCACGTCGCCTTCAAGCACGGAAGTAGGAGCCTGACCCTGACCGATAAATCTGGGATGAGCGGTGTTAATGCCGCAAAAGGCATTTACAAGAGTTGTAGTAGAGCCGATTTCGGCAACTAAAATATCAACAAACATAATCAGTTATATAAGAGGGGACAGTATGCACCGTCCCCTTCCTGACGAAATTAATCCTCGGATTTCTTATTGCGCTCAGCTTCTTCCATTTCCCATCTGCGCTTGATGAGGAAAGTTGCATTATGAACGCCGTGCGAGCCGCGTCCGAAGCCCTCGTCCGCGCCTGCTTTCCTTGCAAGCTCGGGGGTGACCTGAGTACCGCCTGCAATGAATATTATCTTATCACGAATACCCATTTCGCGAGCAATAGCATCGATTTTTGCAATATTCTTATAGTGAATATCGTCGTGGCTGATAATCGTTGAGGCCATTATTGCATCTGCGTTAAGCTCGACCGCCGCATTGACCAGCTTTTCGGGAGGACAGGATGTTCCGAGATAGTGGACTTCCATGCCGTACTTTTCAATTCCGCCATGCTTGATGTCGATGATTTCACGCAGACCGACTGAATGCTCATCCTCGCCAACGGTTGCGGCAACGATCTTCATAGGACGGCGCTCGATATCGGCACGAATCACATCATCGGAGAGAACATCAGGCTCTTCCGGGATAACAAGCTCATCGACATCGATCGCAAAGGGAACTTTGCCCTTAACTTCGATGCGTGTGCCATCCTGGGGAGACATGATCTCGCGGCTGATGACCTCGCACTCGGTGAGGTTCATACGCTTTGCACATTCAAGCGCTGCCGCTTCCGCAATGGGCTTGGGAGCCGGGAAGAACATGGTGAGCATGACAGTACCGTCTGCAAGCCATTCCATCTCGGGGCGTATCTTCTTGCCGCCGGGGACGAAATCCTTAACTTCAGCCATACGAACATTGACGTTGTCGGTATCATCCAGTTCGTCGATGTAGACGATCTTCTCGGGACATTCAAGCGTACAGCCTCCAATAAGTGCCGAGGGATTCTCAACGAATTCTTCACCGTACTGTGCAACATTGTTATAGCCATAGTGAGCGGTAACGGGAGCCATATAGTCCTTAGCACGCTTAAATATTGTGCCTGCACCGATGCCTCCGTCGATCTTCCTTGCGATACCATCGCCGTTGCGTTCCGGATAAATTCCGCTGTCGACAAAGAAGCCTTCTTCAACCGCGTTGAAGTATCCGCCAAGCTCGAGCATCTCTTCCATGAATAGGATAGCACGCTCCTTCAGCTCACGCGCCTTTTCACGGAGATAGCCATCCTTCTTGAGCTCAACCATTTCCATGAGACCGTCAAGCCCGACAAGCGTCTGTTTTGCCGTGTCGCATGCTTCAATATTATAAATATGCCACGGAACATTTCTTCCCTCATCGGGAGTGATGGTGCTCTGAATATCAGCGCTGGTAAGCTTGGATATGAGCATGTTAAGAACATGGGTAACAGTCGCTTCCCTTGTGCTGGATTCAATATACTTGGTGTTCATCTGAGCACGCATTCTGTACTCATGGAATAAATCACGAAGCGCAACTGCGTAAGGAAGATCCATGTATACGCAGGGAGCAGGTGTCGCTGTCGGCGGAACGGTGGACAGACAAATGTTCTTCTTGGGTACGCCAACCCTTGCGGAGAAGATCGCATTGATGCCGTGCTGAACCATGAGCTCCGGCATGACCTTCCATGCCTCCCTGGCGGTTGCGTTGGCATTATGGGCGCCATCGATTTGCGCCATGCCTGCCCAGGCAATAAGCTTCTTGCTCTCGCATGCGTCAACAAAGGAACGAACCATGTTGATATTGCGGTAAATAACGTTGTACTGGGGGTCTTGATGAACGCCGTTTACGCCTTCTTCTGCGAACATGACCGCAATATCGGGACCGGCAACGCCGGATACATAGCTGTGATAATTTATGGGTCTGCCAACCTCATCCTCGATCATATCGAGTGCCTTACGCTGGGCGCGAACCTGCTTACGGGTAATGGGAACACCTCCCATACCCTGTGGAGTGCCTTCAATAAGACCGTCAAAATGACTCTGGCCTGCGGTACGGATGACCATGATGTGGTCTGCACCGTGATATGCGGCCATGCGCATACGGCGAATATCGTCTTCAAATCTGCCGGAAGCGATCTCGGTAGTGATAACCGGGCCGGGCTGAGGGTCTATATCTCCAAAGTAGTGGGCGGGGGGAAGGGGAACGCTCCTTTCAAGGGGTTCGGTGCAGTCATGGTATTCAAAAGGTCCCATGTGCAGGTCTTCTGCCGGTTTACGCCAGGTCCAGCCCCTGCGGCGAGGGCGATAGTTTTCAAGATCCTTGAGGATCTCTGCGACATCAATGGGCTTATCGGGAGAAAGCTTATAATCGCTCATTACTCGTTACCTCCTTTGAAAAGATTCTCGGCTTCGGTCCAGAGCTTGCCTTCAACAAGGGCAAGACCTGCATCACGAATGGGCAGGTTCTGAGATTTGGAAAGACGGTAAATCACATTGCCGGTCCCGTGCTCAACAAGATTATGCTCAACACAGCCTTCAACGATTGCCTTGGCCTCGATAGAGGAGAAGCCCATGCGGAGCAGGACTGAACGCTCAACTGCTGGACTGGTATATTCATAACCCAGCTCAAGCAGCGGGTCAACGAGCTTGTTTGCAAGCTCCCAGAAGCGAGCTTCAAGCTGTTCGTCGGTCAAATCGGCAAGATGCTTTCTGCGCTCCTGAAAATCATCGTTTCTCTTCATTTGTTTACATTCCTTTATATTTATTTTTATAGACTAGCGATTACGCCGCGGACAAATTCTTCGCTGCTGTTGGTCTCGTCAACAAGATACTGAATATCCTGCTGAGTAAGCTCATCCTTATGTGTTCCAACGGCATTCTTGATGTGTGAGCGGCGGACGCGGTCAAGGTCAACATCCGTAACCTGAATGAGCGATGGATGAGCGGGGAGAATGATAGACTTTCCTGGCACTTCATCCGCCGGATCACCGAAATGAATATCAATACCGTTTTGACGAGCGAAGGAAAGCTGGGGATTGATGTGCTTGCCGGCGCCGGTGTACTCGGTCTCCTGGACTACAATGCATTGATCCTCGTCCATTTCCTGGGCGAGACGGAAAGCTGCGGCAAGAGCGGTATTGCCTGCCGGACCTTTTTCGAGACCTTCGAGGGAAGCGAGAGCTTCGGTGATAAAGAACACGCTGCCCTGAGTAACGGTAACATACCTGTCCATATAGCGGAGAGGACGAGCTGCGCTCCTGGGAACGTCGCTTCGATCGGGATTTACGCAGAAGGGTACGCCGAATCCGGTATGTCCGGTGGTGAAGCTCTTTTTGTTGAACTGCTCATCACTCGCCATATGGAGTCCGGTGAGGTTGACGCTTGCGCCGATAACTTTAGCATTACAGTCGGCTTTTCTGAGCCCTCTTGCGGTACCGGTCAGATTGCCGCCGCCGGCGTTGGTACATACGACAACGTCCGGATCACGGTTAAACTTTGAACGGAATTGCTGAGCGATTTCATAACCAAGAGTTTCGATGCCTGCGATTCCAAATGGGGAATAGAGTGATGCATCGAAATACCCGGTTTCCTCAAGAAGTCGAAGAACAGTTGAGAACAGCTCCGGACCAACGGTAAGCTGAACGACCTCTGCGCCGAGAGCTTCACACTTGCGAGCCTTTTCGATGATCTCAGGCTGTCCGATTCCTCTGCTGTCATAGCATTCCTGAACAACGATACACTTAAGACCTGCCATAGCTGCATGGCAAGCGACGGCTGCGCCGTAGTTTCCGCTCGTTGCGGTAACTACGCCCTTATAACCGAGCTTTTTGGCCTGATAAACGCTGGTGCAGGAACGCCTTGCCTTAAAGCTGCCGCTTGGATTCGCCGCTTCGTCCTTGATGAATATCCTTGCTCCCTTTCCCTTGGGAGCGCATTTGCGAGCGAGAGCCGTCAGATTTTTCAGCTCGATAAGAGGAGTATTGCCGACGCTGAACATTGCCTGAACGCGCTGGAGCTCAGGCAGCGTATAGCCGGTCGCAGCCATCATCGCTTCATAATCAAAGCCAATGCCGTCATATTCAAAAGCAGAATAATCCATGCCTACGGAATTGCGAATAATATCGTTCTTCCTTGCCATTATTGCTGCATAGCTGTTATCCATTACTCGTCACCTCCGAAAGTAATCTCACGAACCATATCGCCTATTTTCAGAACTTCGGGAATAAGGAAACCAAAGTTATGCTCAAAGTACGGAGCTTCCTTAACCAGGGTTCCGGTTGCATGACGCCCGGTGCGAGTGATGACTTCGACCTCATCGCCGAGCTCTGCATCGGATTGAATATAACCCTTTACCCACATTTCCAATGGGTGCTGCTTGGTATCTTCGGGCAGTGCACTGGACCGTTCTTCCGGTTTAAGCACGATATTATGGATTTGAACCCAATCGCCTTTCTTAGCCATATCATTTACCAATCCTTTTATATGTAGTTGCACAACCGCATAACGAAATAGCCGCTATGCGGTCGCACAGATATTGTTTACTTTTCAATATAGTCCCTGAAATCGCCCATAATTGCACGGGGAACCGGGAGATCCAGCATGGTCTTAAGACCGGGACGGGCGTTGATAACATGGGGAATCATGTTGACGACCATAGCGATGGTGCCGATACCTCCATCAACCTCGGGACGAATACTCATATTGACCTCGGGAGTGCCGTTCAGAACGATGTAGTCACCTGTATGGGTGCCTTCCATTTCGGGCTCGATCTGCTGAGGATGTACCATGTCTATCTTGACCTCGCCATCAACATAGCCTTGTCCGGTCATATTGACGCCGGCAACATCTCCTGCCTTTGCAAAACCATAGGGGGATTTCCTATCGACGCTGGTAACAATAGGGGACATCTGCTGTTCAAACTTATCTACCTTCCAGCCGAGAGCCTTTGCGATCATTCCGACGGATTCGGCAAAGCCAACATGACCTGCAAGAGTTCCGTCCTGTACGCCCTTGTTGAATGCATCGACAGTCAGGCCAACACCTTGTTCTTCCATAACGGCAGGTCCGAACGGAGAAAGACTGTTAACCCTGCGGCAGGTGACCTTTTCAACATCGGTCATGCAGCCGCTGAGACAAATCGCAAGAAGATCCATCATAAGACCGGGGTTGATTCCGGTGCCAAGAATGGAAACACCATGCTCTTTTGCAAGCTTATCCATTTCGGCAGCAAGTTCGGGCTCCTGCGCCATAGGAAAACTCATTTCCTCAGCAGTCGAAACAACATTGATGTTCTGCTCAACGACATACTTGATTTTAGAGAAAGCCTTTCTGGTGAAGGAATCGGTTGCGATCACGCATATATCGCAGTTTCCATCGTGCACTACTTCTTCAATATTGGGGTTAACGCATACATCGGGATGTTCGCCGCGTTCTATGTCAAGTAGTTCATAGATTGACTTGCCAACGCGGGCGGGGTGAATGTCGCATACGCCAACGATGTCGACGCCCTTTTTACGAAGAAGAACCTTTGCAATGCCTGAACCCATTGCACCGAAGCCCCAAAGAGCTACCTTTACATTTTCCATTGTATTCCTCCTGATGGATAGTAATCTACTTATGTGCTTGTCAATGTGCACAATTAGACTAGAATATTATAGCACATAGGAGGATATTTGCAAATACCATGTTTGCTGGATTTACATGAAAAAAGATTGTGTTAACGGTAATGCTTTATGTTGTCTTGTTTTGATACTGGAAAGGCAATCCGATGCATTCACGAATAAGGTTAGTGAAATAGTCTCCAAACTCAATGCTGTACAAATATAATGAGATTCCGAAGAGAAAGTCCATAACATATGGCGGATATTGCTCAGAGCATCCGGGGAATATGCTGCGCAAGGCTTTATGGTCCTGATTAGTCCAAGCAGTGCTGACTGCGTACTGGATGCAGCGCGAAGCTTTGTCCCTGGTAATCTTAAACTCATCGCATACGCGATACAATATTGTTCTTTTGTCCATGTAACAGGCAAGCGGATTTTCAAGAATTGAACGGATTGCATATTCCATGTAACTAAAGCCCAAAAGAGATGGGTTAATTCCAAGCTTGATCAGCTCGGTTCCGATATTAGCAGCGTAATGCATGTTATAGTTCCTCCTCAAAAAATAACTTGTACGCTTAAAGCACAATGATAATATAGCTGCGTCACGAATTATTGTAAAGCATTCGAAAAAATAATCATTAAATATCTCGTTTAGATTCTTAGCTTTTATTGAGATATTTAAATTAATTAAAATACTATTAGTAATTAAAATGCTGAAAATAAGCTCATTTTTGCCACAAAACTGCCCGAATCAACAAAAGTATATTTATTTTGATTTGCATATGCATAATTAAAGATCTGCTACCGGAATAATAGCAGATCTATAAAATGGTTTGATTGAATATCGAACTACTTGTTGAGTGCCTGGAATACTTCAACAGCTACTGCAACAGTAGCTCCGACCATTGGGTTGTTGCCCATGCCGATAAGACCCATCATTTCAACATGTGCAGGAACGGAACTGCTGCCTGCAAACTGTGCGTCCGAATGCATTCTGCCCATTGTGTCGGTGAGACCGTAACTTGCCGGACCTGCGGCCATATTGTCAGGATGCAGAGTCCTTCCGGTTCCGCCGCCGGAAGCAACGGAGAAGTACTGCTTGCCGTTTTCTACGCACCATTTCTTATAGGTGCCTGCAACGGGATGCTGGAATCTGGTAGGATTGGTCGAGTTACCGGTTATCGAAACGTCGACTTTTTCATACTTCATTATTGCCACACCTTCGTTAACATCATCGGCTCCGTAGCAGCGAACTTTGCTCTTCTCGCCGTTGCTAAAAGCTTTTTCATAGACGATGGTGAGTTCGTCGTTGAACTGATTGTAATCGGTTTCAACATAAGTGAATCCATTGATTCTCGAAATGATATATGCAGCGTCCTTGCCAAGACCGTTAAGTATTACCCTAAGGGGCTTTGTGCGAACCCTGTTTGCCTTCTTTGCAATACCGATAGCGCCTTCAGCAGCTGCAAAGCTCTCGTGGCCTGCGAGGAATGCAAAGCACTCAGTCTCTTCGCGGAGAAGCTTTGCACCAAGGTTGCCGTGACCAAGACCGACCTTGCGCTGATCGGCAACCGAACCCAATATGCAGAACGACTGAAGCCCAATTCCGATGGCTTCGGCAGCCTCGGCAGCACTCTTAACGCCTTTTTTGACGGCGATAGCTGCGCCTACAGTGTAAGCCCAAACAGCGTTATCAAAGCAGATGGGCTGAATTCCGCGCACGATTGCGTCAACATCAACGCCGATACCGTCGACAACTGCCTTGGCATCTTCGAGATCCTTGATCCCATATTCAGCAAGAACGGAATTAATCTTGTTGATCCTTCTCTCGTAACCTTCAAAACGTACCATAACTTTACCTCTCACTCATGCCTGGGGTCGATATATTTAACGGCTTCATCGAATCTGCCGTATTGCCCGGTAAACTTCTTATAGGCTTCATCGGGGCTCATGCCCTTGCCGATGGCTTCCATCATCTGACCGATCTTGACAAACTGATAGCCGATTATTTCGTTATTCTCGTCAAGAGCAAGCTTGGTAATATAACCCTCGGTCAAATCAAGATACCTTGCGCCCTTTTCTCTGGTTGCATAGGTTGTTCCAACCATGCTTCTGAGACCCTTGCCAAGGTCTTCGAGACCTGCGCCGATCGAAAGCCCATTTTCAGAGAAAGCACTCTGGCTTCTGCCGTAAACGATCTGAAGGAACAGCTCGCGCATTGCGGTGTTAATTGCATCGCAAACGAGGTCAGTATTGAGCGCTTCGAGTATGGTCTTGCCGGGGAGGATCTCTGCGGCCATTGCTGCAGAATGGGTCATACCGCTGCAGCCGATGGTTTCAACGAGCGCTTCTTCAATAATACCGTTTTTAATATTCAGCGTGAGCTTACATGCACCCTGTTGGGGTGCGCATCTGCCGACGCCGTGAGTGAAACCGCTGATATCGCTGATTTCTTTTGCTTTTACCCATTTACCCTCTTCGGGAATGGGAGCAGGTTCATGCTTTGCGCCCTTGCAGACACTGCACATGTTCTGAACTTCCTGCGTGTATTCCATTTGTTAATATCCTTTCTCGATCTCTGACTGAATCAGGATCGCTGCAGTATCAGAATTAATTGCTATCCTATCATATTTTGGCGGCATTTCAATATAAAATACCGCGCAATAAGGGATGATCCTAAGAGTATACTAAAGCATTACTCCGTTAAGTGTTAATAGCTCTCGTGCGCTGTCAACCGAATCTACACCGGTTCTGTTTTTGACCGGAGCAAACTCGCGCTTGCGATCGACCTCAAATACAAGACATCCATCAAGCATGTGGATCATATCCAATATGAGGGTTTCATACTTATGCCCATTGGGCTGATCGGGATCGACCGGGTTGCCGTTGGAGTCAATATGCGCAATCTTTTTTTTGACCACATGAAGCGGAAGCGACCTGCCGACGATCTCGTCAAGTTCATTTACATGGAACAGATAATTGAGAGTAACGCCGAAATTGTATGCCGGCTCGCCGTTCGGAAGCTTCGCGTCACGCATTTCATCGCTCAGCTCATAGTATTCAACGATGGAAGGCTTTCCATCCTCCAGACACATCACTCCGACTCGTTCCTCGGGCGAGGCCTTCCTAATGACCTTGGAGCCGACAACACAGTGGGCAAGCTTTACTGCACCGATGAATGCAGGGTCAGCAATGCGCTGGAGCACATTGTCAACAGCAAATACATTTAGCCATTCAATGCCCGCGCTATTTACAATATCAAGCATTCCGCACTTCTGCATTGATGAGTACCAACCGCCGTTGCCGTTTGGCGAGGCAGATATTTTGCCTTTCTCTTCAAGATAGACTTTACCATCAAAGTCGGAAGCCGGAGCCATATCCTGAACAAAGAAATGAACGAATTTCGGATCGTAACCGAAGCAGTTCTTCTCGCGAAAAAAATCGACTGTATCATCGTGATTTCTATCGCTCGTCATGACGAATAGGTGAATAAAGTTGCCGGCGCGCCTTGTCACATCCATTAAATTGTTGATAAGGCATTCAAAAATATAGAGCTCGCGTGTCAATCCTATATTGAACATACCCTTGGGCGAATCAGAGCCAAGCCTTGTGCCCATGCCGCCTGCAAGCAATACTGCGCCAACGTGGCCGGAACGGATCTCTTCTAAACCGGCGGAGGAGAACTCGGAATATCTTGCACTTATCTCAGATAGTTCGGTTACCGAAATAGGGGTAATGACACCTCTTTTGGTGACATGCATATCGGTATGGATTACAGAAAAATCTGTTTCCTCGATTTGTGCAAGAAGGCTCTTTCGCTCAGCATCGGAGAGCTCATCATAGAACTTCAGCAAATGGGTCTGGCCATATGCCGAAAGCTTTTCAAATGCTTCAGTATAATTCATAGACGCTCCTGACGGAAGTTATTTTTTCTTTGGCAGCGCATGGCAGCAGAGGCCCTCGAAATCATGAGCTGCTTCGGCAACTGATTCACTAACGGTTGGATGGGGATGTATGGTATGAGAAATATCCTCAATACTGCCTCCAAGTTTGAGCACCATTGCGAGCTCAGCAATCATATCTGTTGCGCGAGGACACATAAGCTGCGCCCCGAGAAGCTTTCCATCTGGCGTTGCGATGAGCTTGGCAGTACCGAGAGCGTCGCCCATTATCATGGCTCTTCCGTTTCCGGCAACATTGTAGGAACCGACTTTGTACTCAATGCCTTGTGCCTTGCACTTGTCCTCGCTGAGACCAACAAATGCTATCTCGGGGGAGGTGTAGATGCAGGAAGGAACGATATCGTAGTCGATGACCTCGTCGTGTCCGCAGGCATTAGCGGCAGCGACAAGACCCTGCGCGCTTGCAACATGAGCCAGCTGGATCTTTCCGGTAATGTCGCCGATCGCAAAAATATTCTCAACATTTGTTCTGCAATGCTCATCAATATTGACAAATGCTCTATTCATCTCGATACCGAGATTATCAAGTCCTATACCTGACGTCATGGCGCGGCGTCCGACGGAAACTATGCAGCAGCAACCCTCGGCAGTCTTTTCCTGGCCGTTCAGCTCATAGTTGACAGTAACGGTCTCGCCGCCGTTGATGCATGTAACCTTGGCATTGTTGATAACGTTGACCTTCTTTTTCTTAAGCACTCTTGAAAGCACGCGAACGATATCGGAATCTACTCCCGGAAGAATGCTGGGCATCATCTCAATTACGGTTACGGGTTTGCCAAGCGTTGCGAACAGTGTTGCGAATTCGATACCAATAACACCGCCGCCAATAATTACGAAGCTTTCTGGAAGCTTATCCATGGTGAGGATCTCGTCGGATGTAACCACGTTTTCGCCGTCGATGCCGGGGATCGGGGGACGGGCAGGGGAGCTGCCGGTAGCAAGTATGAGCTTGTCAAATGAAATTCGTTCGCCGTCAACATCCAAGGTATGGTTGTCAACGACCTTGCCAAAGCCACTTATAACCTTGACGCCATGTGCCTTCTCAAGGCCTGCAATGCCGGTGCGAAGCTTTTGAACAACGGAATCCTTGTATTCGGCAATTCTTGCAAAATCGAAGCTAACTTCACCGGTGGTCACACCGCAGTTTCCTGCATTGCTGGCATTCTCAAACATTTCCGCACTGTGAAGCAGGGCCTTTGTCGGAATGCAGCCACGGTTGAGGCAAGTGCCGCCAAGCTCACGGGCTTCTACCAAAGCGGTCTTTTTGCCAAACTGCGCACATCTAATAGCGCATTCATACCCACCCGGACCTGCACCAAGCACTATAACATCATAATCAAAATTACTCATAAAATTGAACCCTTTCATGGAAACTGCCGAAATACGGCATAATAAATAATAGCACAATATTGGTTATTTTTCAAGCCATAGTCAGGTTTATTTGGGACGATAATGCATAGACTACTTCAATAAAATACGTTAGGGAAGTACAAATATGAAAGAGAAAGGGAAAACGCTGAACGGCATAATAGAAGCGGCTTGCGCTATTGCCGGAATTGCGCCGGTCGGCACCTCAAAGATGCACGAATTCGAAAACTATGATGAATACTTGAAGAACAATACAGCTACGGAAGAGCAGTTGGAGGAACAGAGGAAAAATCCATTGAATCCTGCTCCGCTTATCTCGATAGCAATAGTGGCTAAAGGGGCAGATGTAGGAATGCTTGAAAGTACCATCGAGTCACTTCAGAGTCAGACATACGACAACTGGGAAGCTTGCCTTGCATTCGGTTTGGATGATTATGGCAGCAAAGGCATTGCGGATACATCCCATTTCAGAGTTGTTATTGCTTCCGGAACCGTAAAGGAGTTGTCAGACCTTATTAATCATCAGCTTAGGGGCGCGTACATGCTTCAGCTGTTTCCGGGAGATATCCTAACTCAAGATGCGTTGTATACACTGGCTCAGGCGTTAATAGATCCAAGTTCTCCGGAGGTAGTATTTGCCGATGAAGAAATGACGGATGAAAATGGAATTTATCCGTATTTCAAGCCCGATTACGGTAGACTTACAATTATGAACCACAACTCGGTCGGCAGGCCGCTGCTCGTTGCAAAACGAGTATTCGATTTAGTAGGAGGGTTTAAAGGAGCCGAAAGCTTTGATATCTGGAAGTTTGCTTTACTGGCACTCTCCAATTCGAAAATGTCAGCACATATTGCAAGGGTTTTGATGTCATCAAAACTAAGGAAGGATGTTTCACTAAGCCCAAAAGAAATCGATGAAATGGATAGAATCCTCGCTGACAGGGTGGATAAACGTGCGAATGCTTACTGTGTTGAAGGTCATGAAATGGGAACGCTTAGGATACGCTATGTTCCGAAAAGAACGCCGCAGGTGAGTATAATTATTCCGAATATCGACAGCATTGAAAATCTAAAACGCTGCATCGAATCGATAGAAATGCGATCAACATACTCTGATTACAGAATCTTCGTCGCCGATGATAAGCGCAATGAACCCTTGATAAGGAAATACCTTGATGCTCTGAAAAAGACAAGAGCAGCCAAGCCAATCGAAATAAAAAGCGGGATGAGTATCCCTGCAATTCTCAACTACTGCGCAAGAGCCGAGATCAACGACATGCTTCTGTTTATCAATGGCAGCTGCGAGATACAGTCTCCTGATTTTATCGAAGAGCTTTCCGGCCTTGCAAGTATGAAGAAAGCAGGTGCTGTCGGGGGAAAGATAATCGACACCGGAGGAAATATTGTGTCCGTGGGAGATGTTATAGGACTGCGCGGTTGGGCAGGAAGTCTGTATAAGGGTGAAAACGACGATAATGAAGACAGACTAAAAAGCAGCTTCACCTGGCTTCAGAGGAATGTATCTGCGGTTTCCGGCTCATTCATGGCAATTAAGGCCCAGCGCTTTATGACTGTTGGATTGTTTGATGAAACGCTGAGCGGAGTTGGCTGGGATACGGAGCTATGCATCAGGCTAATGCGCAGAGGATACGAAAACTATTTCACACCATATGCTGCTGCAAAGCTCTACGGTGAGCTGCCGGATTATGATGACGCAAGCAGTGACAACTTAACAAGGTGCTATGATTCATTTAGACAAACCCTTATGACCGGAGATGGGTATTATAATCCCAACTACGATTATGCAGCGTCAGAGCCTGTATTGAGCATTAAGCCATATAAGCCTATCTGTCTGAATCCAAACTACAAATAGCGACGGTATCTATACTAATATAAAAGCAGGCTCCGAAAATGTTTCAGGAGCCTGCAGTTCATTTAAGGGAATCTATGAAAAAATTGTTTACTTCGTTCATAAAATCATAGTCAAGCTCTGACAGTAGATCTGTATCCAGAGCCTGCACGAAGCGCTGTTCTTCATCATCCGGAATATCTCCTGAGTAATGAGCGTAAAGCGATTCAAGCTCCTCGGTCATCTCATTCAAGTATTCTCCTGCTTCACGGCTCAGCCAAGAATTACTGTGTCCGTTTCGGTATTCGCTGTCAATAAGCAAGTACCTGACATTGGGGTTAGTTATCTTGTCACGATGGGACAGGATGCTTAGTTCATATGGAATGACCGAATCGTCGTCTCCGTAAACAATGAACACCGGTTTGTCAGTCGAATTGATCCCATCAACCGCAGTAACCATGGAATCAGTCCCATAGGTGATGAAATTGTACAGCTGAACATACAGATATGATACGACGGCAAGTTTTCCAACATATTTTTCAGAGAAGTATTTCATGGTTTCAGTAGGTGAATTGAAACCTGAAATGCAAACGGCAGAACGCACGCTCGGATATTCCCCCAGTACGCATGACGCTGCATATGCGCCTAAGCTATGCCCAAACAGTACTATCTGCATGGAGCGGTATTCATTACTGCTTTGCAAGTATTCAATAGCAGAGCTTACATCGCGCGACAACTGAATCAATATATTGGCGCAGCGTCTATTTTCATCGCAGCCGTCAAATCCGAATACTACCCAACCATTGTCGACAAAGAATTTTATCTCGGGCAGATGACGAGCGCTCGAACTGTTCATGCCGTGTATCACCAGAACTATCCCATTTGTGTTTCCTTCACCGTAGATATACCCATTAAGAGTGTCTGAATCGGAACAAAACTCAATCTCTTTTCTTGGATAGCTTTTCGCATCGGCTTCCGAATACACCGGTGCCAGACAGCTTGTATAGTTTTGCGGTCTAATAATGACCGATTGGCAGACAAATGATACAGCCAAAATGGACAGAACTGAAAACCCAACAATTGCAGAAGCGGAGGCTATCATAACCTTTTTTCCATGCTTTTTCCCTGACGTATTCTTCTTTTCTGATATTGACATATTATTCCTTTCCGCGACACTGAGTGCAGTAAACAGTATTAATGGCAGATATAGTATTTACGATACTCAGTTTGCATATTCCCGACTGCCTTTGTATTGATATAAAAAGCTGGTTGCATTCAAAAAAACAACCAGCAACTTCATTGAAAGCTCACAAATCAAAATAGAATGGCAATGCCCCACGGATCGATATTTAGCTTGCCGTTATTGTAAGTGATACCATCATCACGCTCAAGGTTAGCGTCCAACACGGCTGCCAAGCTCAAACCATCCAGAGAAATGCTCTTGGAGTTGGGAGAAAGGTTAAGCACGATTGTAATCGTTTTGTCCTGCCAAGTACGCCTTATTATGCAAACATCGCTGTCGCCGCTTTCGACTATTTCAGAGACGCCTCGAGCGATTTCCGGGAATGCGTTACGAATGACATTGGCGTTTTTCACATAATTCGTCAGCGAATTTTGATTCTCCAACAACTCAGCAACACTTCCGAGGGGATACTTTGCTTCAGAAGTACCCGGAGGCGCTGAGGTAACCTTTGTAATGTCTTCCCAATACATACCTATGCGCTTGTTGGGGTCCTTTCCGGAGCCGACCATTCCGCATTCATCTCCATAGTAGATGTAGGTACCCCCTCGCATCATTGCAAGCATACCATAGGCAGCCTTGACCCTCGTAAGATCGTACAGTCCAATTACCCCATTAAAACGATCGGTATCATGATTATCAAGGAACAAGGCCATAAGCGCATCCGTACCATAGCGCTCTTCAAGATGAGTCGTGAGATAGGCATAGCTTTCGCCGCGGTCTGTCGTACTCTCGTCCAGAATACCGGCGATTATGCCTTTGCCGGAACCCGTGGACATGGGGAAGTAGAAGAAGCTGTCAACGCCGCTCTTATAGTAAGCAGCGATAGTTGACTCGTCAGACCAGCATTCACCAACGATATAGCAATCGGGCTTAATAGACTTGGCCTCATCGTTGAGCCATGAGAGAAAATCAACATTTTTGGCATTGTCACCGGTATAATAGCTGGTTACTGCATCGAGACGGAAGCCATCCACGCCCATATCAAGCCAAAACTTCATGATATTTGATATCTCACTGCGAACAGCGTCGGAATCGAGATTTAGGTCGGGCATTGTGGAGACAAAGCGGCACTCATAGTAGCTGTCTCCGATTTTTTCATAACCGCTTCCTCCCTTATCCTGCCAATTATAGTAATCACGGTAGGGAGAATCAGCACCTGTTTTGCTGCTCTGAAACCAGGGATGCAGATTTGAAGTATGATTAACTACCAGGTCGATCGTGACTTTGATATCTAATTCGTGAGCGCGGGCAAGGAAAGCTTTAAAATCGTCAAGCGTTCCATACTGCGGATCAATATCATAATAGTCTGAAACATCGTATTTATGATAGCTGGGAGAGGGCATTATGGGCATAAGCCATATGCCGGTAAAGCCCAGATCACGAACATAGTCGAGCTTCTCGGTTGCTCCCTTAAAATCACCGATACGATCCCCATCGGAGTCTGCAAAGGAATAGATAAAGATTTCATACCAGTTGCGAACATTATCGTTGGGAATATTCTCGGTAAGTTTTTGTCCTGAGTCCGCACCCTTGCATGCGCAGCCAAACAAAGCGCAGGAAATAAGAACGAGTGCCAATAAACCGGATATTACTCTTGTTTTCATGTTTTTTATGTCGATCATCGTCTTTATCCTTTCACTGAGCCTGCAGTCAAACCATTGACAAGATATTTGACCAGGCAGAAATACAGAATAACAATTGGAACTGCTATGAACACGGAACCTGCGGCAAAGCGGGCAAAATGCGTTTCCGGCAGGTTAAACAGACCTACTGCGACCGTCCAGATATTGCGGTCCTTGAGTAACAGCTTGGGCAGCAGCACATCACTCCACGGCCAAGCAAACTGGGTCAAAACCGTATAAACTATCATCGGCTTGCTAAGCGGAAGGGTTATCCTTGTGAATACCTGAAGCTGTGTACAGCCGTCAAGCCTCGCAGCCTCGTAAATCGTATTAGGTATTGAATCGAAGTAGCCCTTCTGTACCATATAACCTGCCGGAGCGGTAGAAGCATAGAAGAAAATGAGTGCTTCCAGCCTGTTTATAAGGTTGAGCTGCGTCATGATAATGTATATTGCCGTAAGTCCCATAAATCCGGGGAACATGCCGAGCACCAGAGTGGTCTTTTTGAGTGCATTGCGTCCTTTGAAGCGGAAGCGCGACATTACATAGCCTGTCAGTATAACAAGGATCGTACCCAAGATACAGCTGCCGGTCGCTACATAAAGGGTATTGAAAAACCACTTTTTATAGGGGTACAAACCGTTTACATCATCCGTAAACAGCGAGATGAAGGTGTCAAGACTGAAAGCTTGAGGGAAGAACCCCTTGAAATCATATAGACTTCCGCTTTTCGAAAGCGAGGCAAGGATCAGCCACAAACATGGGAACAGAAAAACCACGCTCATGAATACCAGGAGAAAATAGGTGAAGATATTGTTGGCGACGCGACGCGGCCTAAGTTTTCTTCTTTTGTTGATCATTGGTAGGTGTCCTCCTGTTTATAGGCTGCAGAGCGAACATAAACCGTAAGCGATACAGCGGCAGTTATTATGAAAATAATTAAGCTTATCGCTGCTCCGATGGAGTAGTAGTTGTTATCAACGGATAGCTTGTACAGCCAGTTGATCAACAAGTCGGTATCGCTTGCCAAGAAGTAATCGGCATAATTGGATATTACACCGCTTCTAAGGAAGAAGAAAATGCCAAAATTGTTGAAATTTCCTACAAACTGACTGATAAGTACCGGCGTTGTTGAGAAGACAACGAACGGCAGAGTTATTTTTCTAAACTGCTGGAATGGCGATGCACCGTCCAACGAGGCAGCTTCATAGAGATCCGTATTGATGTTGGACAGGATGCCTGTGGTCATAAGCATGATCGAAGGGGTGCTTATCCACGCATTAACAAACAAGCCGATGCCTCTTGCCCACCACTTTGCGGAAGCATCATTCGTCAAGAAGAATATCTTGTTGAATCCCGCCTGTTCAATATAATAGTTTATCGGACCGGATTGGGAAAACATGAACTTGAAGCCAAGCATGGAAATGAAGCCGGGTATTGCGTACGCAAGGATAGGGAAGGCGCGCCAGAATTTTGAACCCTTGACATTCTTTTTGTTAAGAAGCAATGCCATTCCAAGACCAAGCAAGAAATTGAGCAGGGTCGAAAGCACGGCCCAGGTTACATTCCATCCAAGAATCTTTACAAATGTGGAGCCTATCTTCCCGAGGCTGAGGATCTTTCCCCATGCCGATAACGACCAATCGGCAAGCTTTGGATGGATAATGTCTCCGCCAAGGTTGGTGAACGCCATGCATATCATGAATACTATCGGAAGTACCGTAAAGATGCAGACACCAATAACCGGAAGCACCAAAGCCGTGGCATAAAACTTGTCGTCAGCCATGGTAAGCAGAGAACGCCTGAAATTCCTGGGTTTAAGGCCATGCTTGACTTCGTTAGCGGTGAAGATAATATCCTTTACGTTAGAAACATAAATAACGATTGCAAATATCAGAATGAATATTGATACAAGACCAAGAATGAGCATGGTAAGTGAGTTATCGCCCTCAATACCAAGCCAAAGATTCTCGACTTCGGTACCAAGGGTGAAGAACCCAATAAGATTCTTCATCCCTCCCATTACAAAGTACATTATGATAAGCGCAAGCGAAGAAAGATATGCAAGCCCCTTAACTATCTGGCCATAGCACAGCTGACCAAGTCCCATGACAAGCATGGACAGCTTGACCTGTACAGGCGAATGACATAGAAACTGCCAGCTTTCTCGTAGTTTCCCTCCCATGAGAAGCCTCCTTATGCCAGAGTATCAATAGCGTCTCTAATCTGCTGAACAAGCCTGTCAAGCCCTGCCCTGATCTCTTCATCGGTTCCGTATAGGCGATCTTCACCGCGATCTTCGCGATATGGATCGGTTGAGAGGTCGATGAGGAAGGATTCGGCAGGAGTCCAGATCTGACCAACTTCCTTAATAGCCGGCATGATGCTTATGTATCCGCGATCGAGCTTGTCGAATAGGATACCGACAGTAGGATCTGTCTTTGCGACCTCAGCGGCTGCATCGTCGCGAGCAGGAGTTATACCGAGGGCGGCATTACGAGCCATGGCCTGAGCGTAAGAAGTTGCGAATTCGACAAATGCCAATGAAGCGTTGGGGCATTTGGTGTATGAAGAAATTCCGTAACCGTTGATACCGCCCATCATTGTGGTTTCAACGGTCAATGTGTCCATATCAGTAATGGTATCCTGCCAATTGTCGGAAGTGAGATCGCCGCTGACGGGAAGACGGGGAACTGTGACCATCTTAAGGTCGGCATATGCGCTCTCGGTCGTCCAGTTTCCGGTGTTGACCATTGCGCGGATAAACATGGTATATACATCCGGAGTGGTAACTGTGCAGAGCATCTTACGATCGGCAAGGTATTGATATGAAGCGGAAGCGAAGGACTTATCCAGAACCTCGGTATTGTTCATTTCGGCAGCCCATTGCTGTATCATACGCGCACCCTTATAGGAATCGGCCGCATTAAAGCCGATATCGCCGGCATCAGTGCCGTTATTTCCGAAGATATAGCCGCCATAAGTCATGAGATATCCGCTCATAAAATATGTGTCGACCGTCTCGTCAAGATAGCCGTATTCAGTGGGCTGACCGCCATCCTTGCACACCTCTGAATATGCATAGAGAGCAGTATAGGTTTCAAAGAAATCCGGAATATCATTGTTGTTGATATCCCAATCGGTCTTCCAATTTTCGGGAAGGCTGGATTCGATATAATACAGCATACCGGACTGCACATTAAGGGGAATTCCACAGTAGAAGTGCTCGCCTTCGATATCAATGGTGTATGCGTTCCATGCGCTCTGTGGAATATGCGAATAACATTCCATATCATTAACGGGCAAGGGGAGTATGTGCTGGTTGTTGGCATATTTCATTATAATATCATTGGCCTGATACCATACATCGGGGCCGTAACCATAAGGGCCGTCGGTGGCAAGGTCGGAATACTGATCGATATTCATTCGTTCTGCAGAAATGCCCTTGTCCTTGTAGGCTTCGTTGAATGCTGCGATCAGCTCTTCAACATAGCCAAGCTCAATGGCAGTATCATTTTCCAGTACTTTAACAACGGAACCTTTTTCAAGTTCGCCGGTGAAGCGCGACATGACCTGGTCGTAGAGTTCGTTGTTTCCTACGCTGTTTGAATTCTCGGGTTTTTTCTCCCCGCCGCAGGCGATGAGAGAAAGCGACAGCAATATGGTTAGAATAGCTGCAACGATTCTTGAAGTTTTCATGATGTTACCTCCTTGATTATAACTCTGTTATTTGATATTCATACGGCAATAGCCCTGCCGCAACTTTATCAGTGGTGTTTACCATTAGCTGAAGCGATTGTTCAGGTGCTTTTCGGGTGATGGCTAAAACGCCATCGGATTCGTTGATATCGAATACCCCTATGGATAAAGCAGGCTGAGTTTTCAGCACGGCGAGCTTATGGATAAGCTGCCAGGTTTCGGTTTCGGAAAAATCGTGTTCCCAATCAAAGCAGCGACGGCAGTCGGGGTCATATCCTCCTTGCAGGCCGATCTCATCTCCGTAATAGACCGATGGGATACCGGGATAGAAGAACATTATTGCAAATGCGGCACGAAGCCTTCTTTCATCGCCATCGACCCTTGAAAGGAAGCGGTCAGTGTCATGGCTGTCAAGCAGATTCAGCATTTTCTCACATGCAGCAATGCTGAAGGTGTGATAGAGCCTCACAAGCCTATCCCTGAATGCAGATGCGTCGATCGTCTTGAACGCAAACAGATCGAGACATGCCTTTGTAAAGCCGTAATTCATTACGCCATCATATTCATCACCGTAAAGGTATCGATTCTGTCTGTGCCAATCCTCACCAATGATTATCGCATCGGGTTTGACTGCGAGTATTGCGTCTCGGAACGCCCTGAGGAAACGATGTGCCATCTCATCGGACACATCAAGTCTCCAAGCATCGACATCGTAATCCCTGGTCCACTTGGCGCAGACATCGCAGAAATACCTGATAACCTGAGGATTGGAGGTATTGAGCTTTGGCATTTCCTTGACACAGGAAAATGTTCGATAGCTTCCGTCGGGCTTCCATACGAACCAATCATAATACTTGGAATCCTTACCCAGCTTCTGAGCATCAAGAAAGAACGGATGCTTCCATGACAAATGATTGAATACTCCATCAAGCATTACTTTGATTCCATTTTTATGTGCTTCGTCTATCAGCTGCTTAAGAGCTTCATTCCCTCCGAATTGCGGATCGACATTTTCGTAATCTACCGTTTCATATTTATGGTTAGTGGGGGAACAGAACACAGGATTAAGATAGATCAAGTTTATCCCAAGATTAACCAGATAGGGGAGCTTTTCACGGATACCGACCAAGTCTCCTCCGTAATAGCTTTTTGGCGTGGGCAGCTCTCCCCAGCTTGCGTTCACATAGCTCATATCCTTGGCAGAAGAGCCAATGCTGAACCTTTCGGGAAAGATTTGATATGCACTTGCGGCCCGAACCCAGCAGGGAATGCTCATCAGCTCATCGGGGAACTGCGAACAAAACTCGAAATAATTAAAGAAAGCCAACGAATGATCAAATGTGTCGGTCAGTCCGTCCTCGGAATAGAAGCGTACATGACCGTCCGAGCAAGTAAGCTCAAATATATATGCAAAACGAATGTCGGTAAGCGGAACCGATACGTAGAAATATTCGAATTCAGAGTCCGAGTACATTACGGACATTTCTGCTTCGTCACGACGGATATACCATTCGTCCTTGGAGCAGAGATAAAGAAGCTTCGCCTTGAGAACGGTGCCCTTTACTGCACGAAATCTAACGTGCATTTTTCCGTTCAAAGGGCAGATGTCAAGCGTTCCTGGTGTATGCAAAATTGAATATGTGTTCAAATCAGCTTCCTCGCTTTTTATTGGATTTTTATATAGTGCTGTTCGGCAGGAACCGGCTCGCACGCAAGTGCGCTTAGAAAAGCCTCAACGGCTGCGTGAGCATATGCTGCAAAATCAACTTCATCGGCTAAGCAGATGAGCGCAGTATTGGGGTCTTTTTGAGCTGAAGCCGCAGAATCAGGCGGAATCACAGCATCGAAGACTTCACATAGATATTGCATGTATGCTTCACAGTGAACGGTTTCAGCTGCCAAAATTACCTTGTCATAGCTGCCACGATCGAGCACCTTTTTTTTGATGCTCTCTGCATCCACGGTTATACTGTAAAAAAGATAATCGCTCACTTTACCTTCGAGATAGATCAAAGGAACAAAGGTATTTTCTCCGATTCTTGCGAAATCTTCTTTAGATACATCGACGGCAAATACTCCATCGACATCGGAATTCTGTACTTTTAGACAGCTGTCGTTCATGATGACAAGGTCACGACCGACACGCTCTGCCTCTTTCGACAATGCACTCAAAAGCTTAAGCTTAAAACTGCTGTTTTCTATATGAGGACAGTATAATCCCAGCTTCCCGGCATTTCCGAGCGCCAAAGCTCTTGCGATGGCATGGGGCGCATAGCCTCTTAAGTTTGCATAATGCAGTATTCTTTTACGAGTATCAGCTCCTATCGATTGATTGGGGGTGTTATTAAGAACATAAGAAACCGTTGCGGTGGAGACTCCGCAAGCATTCGCTATATCCTTAATTGTGCATTTTTTACTCATATTATCGCTGCAATACTGTTAACAGGCTATTAATAATGTTCTTAAAGAAAATGGGACGTGCCGAGGATCGACTCAGCAGCACGTCCCAATATGCTGATTATTCAGCGGGTTCTACGGTAACAGCACCGGTTGCGGGATCAAGAGTGATTGTATAGGTACCGGGTGCAACGAGAATGTTGTTGCCGTCCTCTGCACCAAACCAGAACTCATTTGCTACGCGACCGCCGCAGCCATATACGCACTTGAACGCAACATTGCCGTCAGTCCAGTCAGCGGTTTCAGCATCGGTGAAGGTTACGTTAAGAACATAAGTACCGTCATCCTGTGCTTGCATCATATATGCGGTATTATCTGCATTTGCATCGCCGGCCCAACCACCGTTTCCGCATGTTCCAACCACATAATATGCAGGCTTTTCGGCTACGATATCGCCCTTAAGAGTGGGAACGCCATCAATAAGCTCAAGCTCGATGAAGAACATGTAGTGACCACCTTCGGTAAGAACAATGTTCTTGGTGTTGCCCTCACTGGAGTACCAAGCTTCAGTAGCGGCATTCTTAACGCCGAATTCTCCGCCTTCTTCAGGAACATCGGCTTCGCAGTACCAAATAAGGTCTTCGCCGTTGCGGATCATGTCCTGGCCTTCCCAGTTATTAAAGGAAGCCCAAAGTTTCATGTCATACTGAACCTCTTGGGGTGCGGGTGCTTCGCCGATGATCTCATAGGAGAGGGAGCAAAGCGCAAGCTCTTCAGCATCGGTCCTAAGGGTCAAACGGTAGAGACCATCCTGCGTGACCTTAATGTTGGATCCGGTATCAAAAGCGTTTTCGCCGCCAACGAGTGCAGCGCCCTTTGATTTGTCGGCAAGCAATGAAGCATCGATGCTTGCGGTGTCGTCCCAAGCATAACCTTCGCCGATAACGGCAATTTTGAACTCATCGCCTACATAAAGATTTACTTCAATTACGAAGGTATTGAATTCGCCTTCGACCTTGGTCAGAAGATAATCATCCTGAGGCCATACCTTGCCCCAGAGATTATCGGGATAACCGCGGAGAGAACCTGCAAGCATCCAAGGACGATTGTCTTCGACGCTGGACTGCCATGCAACGAAAACTGAAGTATCGGCAGTGATGGGAGTGGAGAAATCAAAGGGAACCAGCAGAGCAGGGGTTGCAAAGAAGCCCTTGATCTGATAGCCTTCCTTGGTCAGCTCGGGCTGTTCAACGGTCTTGCCGCTTTCAACCTCGACCTGCTTAATGGCGGTTACGCCATCGCTCTCATAGAAGGTTACGTTAAACTTGTCGTTTTCTTTTTCCGGCTCTTTGCAGGCGCACAGTGCAGCTGCAAGTACTACTGCCATAACAAGGCAGAAGATGCTGATAAGCCTTTTGTTCATAGTGTTTACCTCCGAGTAATATTGTTGGGGCTGGAGTATTACGGTAAGTGATGCCCCGAAACTACTTAACCGTTTAAGCAGTTATATTATAAATCTATGGCAGATCTATGTCAAGCATATTTATGCATTATTTTTGCTGATTCGGCAAATGACGCCAGGTATAAAGTGCATAGATAGAGCGACGATGCTATTACAGTAGGCTCCGCTGATTATCATCTGTCTATGGTTAATATCAGGAAGGGAAATTGAACAATAAAAATGCCGTGCATCCGGCACGGCATTTCAGACTGAAGACAAAGCCCACAGGCATCTCGTGGGTTTTGT
>ULTO01025413.1_pt1 | contig 35686 bp, 33 predicted proteins | sample 1957601 | NCBI WGS metagenome assembly ULTO01 (sample SAMEA4835734, study PRJEB28245) | human gut metagenome | biome: gut microbiome; material: fecal sample | place: Denmark | collected 2008 | reverse complement strand
GCAGCCGAAATATTGCCGGAACGTTACTACCTGTATGCAACTGATTTCAAAATTGCAGATACAAAAGAGTTTCAATCCATTGTCAACGATATTGCAGAAAAATTGGATGTAGAAGAAAGATATATTCAATACAACTGGGTGCTCTTAGACGCTTTGGGAATATCCTACGACAAGAAAGAGGCGCTTGATAAAGATTTAGGTTTTCCGTTTATGATGACTGCCTGCATACTTGTAGGCGTTCTCATTTTATCCGCAGCCGGCCTTGTAATCTATAATATTTTAAAGGTTTCTATCACAAAACGGATCAGGGAATATGGAACGCTCCGCGCCATAGGTTGTGAACGTAAACAGCTCTATCGTCTGGTAACCGCACAGCTTCTCATACTCTGCGGACCGGGCATTCCCATAGGAGTGTTGTCGGGAGGATTTTTGTCAAAGGGAATTCTTACCATCGTTACCGGCATGTTAAATCCTGAATTATTTCTTGTGGAAAACACACAGGAGCTAAATGCCGCAATTGCCGAAAACAGTGCATGGAAGCTTTTTCCTTTATTGATCAGCATCATCATAACACTTTTGTTTGCCATATTATCTTCTTTCCCTGCCGCCCGCTATGCCTCTTCTGTTTCTCCCGTCATTGCCATGAACGGAAAGACCGTTACCGTAAAGCGACGAAACCGGAGACAAAAGAAAATAAGAAATTTTGAAGCTTATTATGCCCGTCTGAATTTAAAGCGCAGTCCGGGACGCAGTGCCATTACCATTCTATCCATGATAATGAGCATTACGGTTTTTATATCCCTTCAAAGCTTTAGCGGCCTATTGGATACAAGCCGGGATATACAGAATATGCATCTGGGGGATTATGCAGTTACCAATGAAACCATAGGATTTTCAAAGGATGATATAGAAAAAATCCTAAATCTTAATGCCGTTGCATCTTTGTCCACGGCAAAACTTTCTGTTTACTATCAGGATGAAAACGGACTGCTGCCCGTAAAGACAGATTTTACTTTAAATCCTTCGGAAACCCTCCAGATCGGGTCAATGGATAAAGACAGTCTGAATTCCTATGTTCCGGGATTATCAAAACAGGATCTTAAAGATCTGCAAAACGGAACCGGCTGTCTTGTGAAAAATCCCATTCCTTTTACTTATGAAGGAATTTCCTATAAATTGACAGAATTGAAACCCGGAGACAATATTACCGTAAACGGAAAAAAACTCCGTGTGATCGCCGTTACAGATAGGATCCTTTCTATCAATAACAACGGGTTTGTCAACGGCGTACAGCTTATCGTATCCCATGAAGCTTATGATGAGATAACGGGACAGACTGCTTATTCCGAAATTTATCCTGTTTTATCAGAAGGAGCCGATGCAGAAGACTTTGAAGCCCGGCTTGAAGAATTGTGTAAGGATATTCCCGGTACGCACTGGCTTTCTTATCTGGAAACAGATTCACAGCTTTCGGAAAGCTATGAACAGATACGGCTCCTTTGCCAGGGACTGATCTTATTTATGGGGCTGATCGGCATATTGAATATCATCAATACCGTTTATACGAATATCCATACCAGAGTCAATGAGATCGGCATGCAGCGGGCAATCGGCATGAGCACTTTTAATCTTTATAAAACATTCCTCTGGGAAGGCGTTTATTACGGACTCATCGCTTCTTTGATCGGTGCGGTTTCAGGATATATATGTACTGTTCTTATTGAAGCTGCTGCCAATGAAAGTCTGCAGCTTACAGCATTTCCGCTGTTATCCATAGCAGAAGCTGCGGTCGTATCCGTAGCAGCATGCATCATCGCAACCGCGGTTCCTTTGAGGTCCATTGCAAAAATGAGCATTGTGGAATCCATTGAATAGCATTTATCATTTATAATAAAGAATCTTCTTCTAAATTAATGTTATAGAAGAAGATTCTTTATAAAATATGATTGACCTGTTAAATTAAAATATTTTTAATAATATGAAAGATACAACAATTGCAATAAACATAGAAAATCTTTTAAGCTTCCCGGAATTATAAAAGGTAACCGGAATTTTGGGATCTAAATTTATGTCCCTCATTCTGTCTTCGATTATTTTTTTATCTACAGGAATATTTTCTGCCAGATTACTTTTCCAGGATTCCAAATCATCCAAAATTGATCTGTATAATTCTTTGTATACCTGACATTCTTTTATTTCCGTTGAAAAAGCCGTTATGGAAAATGTTCTGACTGCCCAGCTTTCTTTATTATTTTTCTTATTAGTACTAAGAATGATCATTGCTTTTAATACTTTATAAAGACATACAGGCAGTATTACTAAATATAGAGTAGAACAGATCCTGCTTAAAAAAAGTCCTATTACCGTAAATGCACCTCCCGATATAACCATGGCAAAAAAAAGATTTCCAATAATGATAGTGCCCATTAAAATTCCGATAAATAATTTAACTTCGAACTTTAAATCTTTAATTCTTGCATTTACGCTTTCTAACTGCCTGGATATCTGAAAATCTGCAAACTTTACCTGTTCAATAGAACGACTGATCAGATATTCTTCCTCCGAATCATACGTAAATTTTGTTTCCTGATTAATATTTCTATTCTCCAAAGATTTTCCAAATTACTCCTGTTCTTCTGTTTCATCCAAAAATTCCTCATCCAGCTCTTCTTCTTCAGAATCTTCAGAAATCTCAATTTCCCCGTCTCCCACGGAAATTTTTTCTCTTACCTTGGCAATCTGGGCAATCTTTACATCTTCGTCAAGATTCATCAGCTTCACGCCGGAAGTATTTCTGCCCTGGATGGAAACGTCATCCATAGCGATCTGGATAATAATCCCTTCGTCAGTGATCATCATGATCTCATGATCGTCATTTACTGCTTTTACACCGATAACATCGCCTGTTTTTTCAATGATCTTATAGCATCTGACGCCTTTACCGCCGCGGTTCTGGACATGGAATTCATTTAAATAAGTTCTCTTTCCCATACCTTTTTCGGATACGATCAATAAAGTTTCTCCCTGATGTTCCAGCTGCATTCCTACGATCTCGTCATCCTTGGAAAGATTCATACCGATAACGCCCATGGAACTTCTTCCGGTAGCCCTTACATCCGTTTCTTTAAAGCGGATACACATTCCTTTTTTGGTAACCAGGAAGATCTCACTGGAAGCATCCGTACTCTTTACTTCAATTAATTCATCATCTTCCCTGATATTGATAGCCGCCAGTCCGTTTTTGCGGATATTTTTAAATTCATAAAGAGGCGTTTTCTTTACAATACCGTTTTTGGTAACCATAAAGAGATTTCTTTCCGCTTCATAATCCTCGATAGGAATAACGGCAGAAATCTTTTCTCCGGGATTTAACTGCAAAAGATTTACAATTGCAGTTCCTCTTGCATTTCTTCCCGCTTCAGGAATCTGATAAGCCTTTAATCTGTAAGTACGTCCGTAATTGGTAAAGAACATCACATAATTATGGGTCGTTGTCATCAGAAGATCCTCTATATAATCATCCTCTATGGTCTGCATACCTTTAATGCCTCTGCCGCCACGGTGCTGTACCTTAAAATTATCCACCGTCATACGCTTTACATATCCCAAACTGGTCATAGCGATAACGGTATTTTCCAAAGGAATCAGATCCTCCATGGAAATATCAAATTCATCATAACCGATTTTACTTCTTCTGTCGTCGCCGTATTTATCGGATATGATAATGATTTCTTCCCTGATAACCTTTAATAATTCATTTTCATCAGCAAGAATGGATTTTAAATAAGCAATTTTTTCAAGTAATTCCTTATGCTCATTTTCAAGCTTTTCTCTTTCCAGACCGGTAAGAGCACGCAGACGCATATCCACGATTGCCTGGGACTGAACTTCAGTTAATCCAAACCTCTCTATCAAACTGTCTTTTGCAGCTTGGGTATTAGCGCTTCCTCTGATGATCTTGATCACTTCATCGATATTATCTAAAGCAATCAACAATCCCTGCAAAATATGATCTCTTTCTTCCGCTTTATTTAAATCATATTTTGTCCTTCTGGTCACTACTTCTTTCTGATGATTCAGATAGTGCTTCAGCATATCCAGAAGATTTAACACTTTCGGCTCATTGTTAACTAATGCTAACATAATAACGCCGAAGGTATCCTGCAGCTGCGTATGCTTATACAAATGATTCAGCATAACATTGGCATTGACATCCTTACGGAGTTCAATGACGATCCTCATTCCTTCACGGCTGGATTCATCCCTTAAATCTGTAATACCGTCCAATCTCTTATTTTTTACCATTTCGGCAATCTTTAGGATCAGATTTGCCTTATTTACCATATATGGAAGTTCCGTTACTATAATACTGCTTTTACCGTTAGGAAGAGTTTCTATATTGGTAACCGCACGTACTCTTACTTTACCTCTTCCTGTCCTGTAAGCTTCTTCACTTCCGGCAGTTCCCAAAATTACACCGCCGGTAGGAAAATCGGGCGCCTTTACGATTTCTAACAGTTCTTCTATATCCGTTTCCCTGTTTTCTTCTATCTTATTGTCAATAATTTTAACAACGGCGGATATGACTTCCCTCAAATTATGGGGAGGTATATTTGTTGCCATACCTACCGCGATACCCGTAGTGCCGTTTACCAAAAGATTAGGATAACGGCTAGGCAGTACGGAAGGTTCTTTTTCCGTTTCATCAAAGTTTGGAACAAAATCAACAGTGTCTTTGTTAATATCTGCTAACAGCTCCATGGAAATTTTGGAAAGCCTTGCTTCCGTATAACGCATGGCAGCTGCGCCGTCTCCGTCAACGGAACCGAAATTTCCATGACCGTCTACCAAAGGATAGCGAAAAGACCATTCCTGCGCCATATTGACCAAAGCACCGTAAATAGAACTGTCTCCATGAGGGTGATATTTACCCATGGTATCGCCGACGATACGCGCACTTTTACGATGCGGTTTGTCGGGACCGTTATTTAATTCAATCATGGAATAGAGAACTCTTCTCTGAACCGGCTTTAAACCATCCCTTACATCAGGAAGGGCACGGGAAGCGATAACACTCATGGCATAATCAATATATGATGTTTCCATGGTCTTCTTCAAATCCACATGTTTAACCTTATCATATTCCTTATCAAAAATCTGATCGTCCATTTTTATCTCCGTTTCTGAAAATGTAAATCATAAAATTATTGATCAAACATCCAGATTTTTAACAAACTTGGCGTTTTCTTCAATAAATATACGTCTCGGTTCAACCTTATCCCCCATCAGAGTTGTAAAAGTCAAATCTATTTCGGTTTCAGCCTCTTCGTCCATGGTAACCTTTAATAAAACTCTCTTTTCCGGATCCATGGTAGTTTCCCAAAGCTGATCCGCATCCATTTCTCCAAGACCTTTGTAACGCTGGATTCTGTTATTCTGATCGCGTCCGACTTCATTTAAAATGTTATCAAGCTCTTCATCGCTGTAGGCATACCATACTTTTTTGTTTTTCTCCAGTTTATAAAGAGGAGGCTGGGCTAAATATACGTAACCCTGTTTAATCAGCTCCGGCATAAACCGATAAATAAAAGTAAGCATCAAAGTAGCGATATGGGCGCCGTCCACATCGGCATCGGTCATAATGATGATTTTGTGATAACGAAGCTTTGTAATATCAAAATCCTCATGGATTCCCGTACCGAAGGCTGTTATCATGGATTTTATTTCTTCATTTCCGTAAATCCTGTCAAGCCTTGCTTTTTCTACGTTTAATATTTTACCCCTCAAGGGCAGAATAGCCTGGGTCGCACGGCTTCTTGCAGTTTTTGCGGAGCCGCCGGCGGAATCTCCCTCAACAATATAAATTTCACAGTTTTCAGGATTTTTGTCCGAACAGTCAGCCAGCTTTCCGGGAAGGCTCATACCTTCCAAAGCGGTTTTTCTGCGGGTTAAGTCTCTGGCTTTTCTGGCCGCTTCCCTTGCCCTCTGGGCAAGCAGGGATTTTTCACATATAATTTTAGCAATTACAGGATTCTGCTCTAAAAAGTAAGTAAGCTGCTCGCTGACTACGCTCTCAACTGCACCCCGGGCTTCCGAATTTCCAAGCTTTTGCTTTGTCTGGCCTTCAAACTGAGGATTTTCTATTTTGATGGAAACGATTGCCGTCAATCCTTCCCTGATATCCTCGCCCGATAAATTCGCTTCGCTTTCTTTTAAAAGCTTATTTGCCCTGGCATAATCATTGAAGGTTTTGGTAAGGGCATTTCTAAAGCCTGTAAGCTGGGTTCCTCCTTCGGGAGTATTGATATTGTTTACAAAGCTGAATATGCTCTCATTATAAGAATCGTTATGCTGCATTGCCACTTCAACATAAACATTATCTTTTGTTCCCTCAAAATACATGACCTCATTATAAAGGGCCTGTTTGCTGTTATTTAAATAGGTAACAAATTCTTTGATACCGCCTTCATAATGGAATACTCTTTCAACCGGCTCTTCTTCCCTCAGATCATAAAGCTCGATCCTTAAATTTTTGGTCAAAAATGCCATTTCCCTAAGACGCTGTTTTAAAATATCAAATTCATAAACGGTAGTCTCAAAAATTTCATCATCAGGTTTAAAGGTAACCTTTGTCCCGGTTTTTTCTTCCGGGCAGCTTCCTATTACTTTAAGAGGATAAGAAACGTCCCCTCTTTCATAACGCTGTTTGTAAATACTTCCTTCTCTGCATATTTCCACTTCCAGCCATTCTGAAAGAGCGTTTACAACGGAAGCGCCTACGCCATGGAGACCGCCGGATACCTTATATCCTCCGCCCCCGAATTTTCCGCCTGCATGCAGGATCGTAAATACTACTTCAACAGCCGTTTTTCCGGAATCATGATTGATTCCTACAGGAATGCCCCTTCCATTATCTTCAACTGTAATCGTATTTCCTTTGTTGATGCTTACTTTTATGGTATCACAAAAGCCTGCCAAAGCTTCATCCACGGCATTATCAACAATTTCATATACTAAATGATGAAGACCTCTTACAGATGTGGAGCCAATATACATGCCCGGTCTTTTTCTTACTGCTTCAAGACCCTTTAAAATCTGAATCTGGTCGGCGCCATATTCAGCATTCTGCTCCTCATTTTCATAATCTGTACTCATTATCTTCCTCCTTCTATCGTTCCGTCGATAACCTTAAAAACCTTATTAATTTCAAACCTGTTATTTACGAATTCATCTAAACCGGTACAGGTAATGATCGTCTGGATATTTCCTATACTGTTTAATAAGTAATTTTGCCTGTTGCTGTCCAATTCACTTAAAACATCGTCCAATAATAAAACAGGATTATCCTTCGCAATCTGTTTTACCAGTTCAATCTCAGCTAACTTCAATGATAAAGCAGCTGTTCTCTGCTGTCCCTGGGATCCGAACTTCCGGATATCGATGCCGTTTACCATAAAAGCAAAATCATCCCTGTGGGGACCCACGCCGGTAAATTTTGATTTAATATCCTTATCCATATTCAAAGAAATTTTATGTTCAAAATCTTCACAGCTCACATCCGGTTCATATAGGATCTTTAACTCTTCTTTTCCGCCGGAAAGATTTTTGTGAATATTGTCTATAATCGCATTTAACTGATCTATGAATTTAATTCTCGCCTCTATGATCTGTTTTCCATAGGAAACAAGCTGGCTGTCCCAGACAGTAATGGTATCTTTTAAATCAGAATTAAAATAAAAATCTTTTAAAAGCTTATTTCTCTGATTTATAATTTTATTGTACTGGTTTAAATTATATAAATAATATTTATCAAGCTGGCAAAGCTCCATATCTACAAAGCTTCTTCTGCCTGAAGGGCCGTTTTTAATAATGGATAAATCTTCCGGAGAGAAAAAAACAACATTCAGAAGACCAAGCAGTTCGGCAGCTTTCTTTAATTTTTGCCCATTTACTGCAATTCCTTTGGATTTGCTTTTTCGAAGGTGCATATCGACCCGATAGTCTATATCGCCTTTAGAAAGAAAAGTCCTGATATGAGCTTCTTCTTTAGAAAAATTGATAATTTCTTTATCCTTGCTTCCTTTATGGGATTTTGTGGTAGCTGAAACATAAATAGCTTCCAGCACATTTGTCTTTCCCTGAGCATTATTTCCGTATAAAATATTGGTACCCTCATCAAAATAAAGATGAAGAGAATCATAGTTTCTGAAATTTTCTAATTCTAACGATTTTATGATCAATTTTTTTACCTGTGTATCTGACTATTTAAAATTATTTCTCAATCATAATTGTTTCTCCATCATAAGAAACAATATCCCCGTCATACAGTTTCTTGCCTCTTTGAAGCTCTGTATTTCCGTTTACGCATACAAGTCCGTCTAAAACTGCCATCTTGGCATCAACGCCGGATTCAACAAGACCTGCAGCCTTCAGAGCCTGGCCAAGTTTTATATAATCTTCTCTTAATTTAATTTTATGTACCATAATTTCCTTCTTTTTTAATTTGAAACTGTAAAGTTAACCGGAAGAATTAAATAAAGATATGTATTATGATCGTCTCTTATAATGCAGGGAGCTTTTGGATTGACCATATAAATATTGATTTCTTCATCATCTATTACTTTTAAAGAGTCAATAAGGAATTTCGGATTAAAACCGATCATGATATCCTTACCTTCTTTGACAATATCGATATTTTCATTCATGGAACCGATGGTGGAATTGATCTTAAGCTCCATATCCTCATCTGTCACATTAATGATGATAGGCTTTTTTTCTCCTTCTTTGACTAAAAGAGTTGCCCTGTCAATACAATTTAAAAATTCTCTCTTATTAATGCTCATTTTTGTTTCATAATCTGTAGAGAGCATCTGCTCGATTCTGAAATATTCTCCTTCGATCAGCCTGGATAATACGGTAGTCTCATCAAACTCAAAAAGAATATGCTTATCTGTAAAATAGATCACAACATCCTTATCCGCTTCTCCCGTCAATATCTTACTGATCTCATTTAATGTCTTTCCGGGAACCACAACCTTAATATGGTCATAATTATCCTTTAACTCAATATTTCGCAATGAAATACGGTGTCCGTCAAGAGAAACAACCTTCATGTTATTATTTTCTATTTCAAATAATTCTCCGGTCATCATTTTATTATTTTCATTATCCGCAATGGAGAATATAGTCTGCCTTATAACTTCTTTCAAAGTAAACTGGCTGATGACAACGCTGTTTTCTTTTTCAATTTCGGGAAGATAAGAAAAATCCTCGCCGCTTTTTCCGACAATATTAAACTTTGCCTTTTCACATATAATGACAACGTTTAAGCTGCTGTCTGCCTGGATCGTAATCATGTTATCAGGAAGCTTACGCACGATTTCAAGAAAAATCTTTGCATCCAGTGCTATAATGCCCTTTTCTACAATATCGCCATCAATTATGGTTTCTATACCGAGTTCCATATCATTTGCAGTCAATTTAATTCTTCCCTGGGATGCGTCTATGAGGATGCATTCAAGAATAGGCATTGTTGTTTTACCGGGAACGGCTTTACTTACTATCTGGACTCCGTTCAAAAGATTCGCTTTTTTGCAGACAAGCTTCATAATGTGTATAACTCCCTTCATGGAAATATAACCGGTTTTTATACGCGCGATGTTATATAAAAATAATAATTTTAAACGTATTAATAATAATAGGTGTGAATTTGTTCATAACCTTATCTATTATAGCATTTTTAAAGACAAATTGCCACGTATAAGTATGTGAATATAAAATATTTTTTTGTGGATAGGAAGAAAGTTATACACTGATCTTCTTTTTAATAATTTCCACCTTATTTTTTATATCGCTGTTTTTATCCATTTCTTCTTTAATTTTGTTGATACCGTGGATAACTGTGGTATGATCTTTTTTGTTCAGGATCTTTGCTGTGGATTCTAAGGAAGTAGCTGTGTATTCCCTGATCATATACATACAGATCTGTCTTGGAATGACAAATTCGGTATTTCTTTTTTTGGATACGATATCATCGGGAGAAATACTGAAATGATCCGCCACTATTTTAATAATGAAAGAAGGCGTTATTTCTTTGGGCGCTTCAGGATAAATAATATCCTTTAAAGCGTCTTCGGCCAGCTGTAGGGTCAAATCCGTATTATTTAATCTGGAAGCTGCAATAACCTTCCTCAAAGCTCCTTCCAATTCACGAATATTGGATTTTACATTCGTTGCAATATATTTGATGACCTCGTCATCAATGATTCTTTCATAAATTTCTGCATTTTTACGAAGAATTGCCATACGGGTTTCATAATCGGGAGGCTGGATATCCGCTATCAGTCCCCATTCAAATCTGGAACGGAAACGTTCTTCTAAGGTTTCCATTTCCTTTGGAGGCTTATCGGAAGAAAGAATGATCTGTTTTCCGGCCGTATGTAATACGTTAAAGGTATGGAAAAATTCTTCCTGAGTACTTTCCTTTCCTATTATAAACTGTACGTCATCCAGTAAAAGAACGTCTACCGTCCTGTATTTTTCCCGCAGTTTAGTCATAGCGGCAGCATTACCGCTTCGTATGGATTCGATCACTTCGTTGGTAAATTCTTCACTGTTGATGTAAAGTACCTTTTTGTCGGGATTCTGCTCTAAAATAAAATGTCCGATGGAATGCATTAAATGGGTTTTTCCCAAACCGGCTCCTCCGTATAAATAAAGAGGATTATAAGCTTCTCCCGGAGATTCCGCTACGGCAAGGGCAGCGGAATGGGCAAATTTATTATTGCTTCCTACGACAAAGGTATCAAAATTGTATTTAGGATTCAGATTTGCATTTACATTATTTATATTGTAGATATTGGATTTATCAGCAGAATCATCCTGCTTTTCAACATCCTTTTCTAATAAGAAGGAAACCTTGTATTCCTTATTAAAAATTTCAGATATGGAAACCTGGAAAAAGTTTTTATATTTGTTTGTTATGTAATTAACTGCATGAGCCTGATCAGACGGAATTAAAATAGTAACCGTGCTATCCTCTTCTTTGTAAAACTTAAGAGGCTTTATCCAGGTATTGTAAGATACGTCTGTTAATTCATACTCCTTTTTAATGATTTCTTTGATTTCTTCCCATTTTTCTGATATTTCGCTCATTCTTAAAACTCCTTTTATAAAAAGATACCCAAAAAGATATCCCTTATAATATTAAACTAAATTATTGTAAAATTCAAATTTCAAATTTTTCCACAAGAATTTGTTTAAAAAAGGAAATAGTTTACATATTCCTTATATTGAATGTGGAATATGTGAATAAGTTTTTTTGAGTTATAGAAATTTAAAAGATTGATTTTATAGGACTTGCCATGAAGATATAGTGGATAAAAAATAAAAATGAACAGTTATCCACAAAAAATTCACAAAATGTGGATATTTTATGTAAATTAAATACTTATCAACAGCGAAATTCACATTTTCAACATCTTGATGTTCATAAAATCATTTATACAAAATATTGAAGAAAATAAAATTAAAAAAAATTGTATAAAAATTGTACTTTTTAAAAATAGGAAAAATGCACTTAAAACGGCTTGACTTATGGGGTTTCTTCCCATATAATCGTAATGATTGTTTCTAACGGAGAAAGGGAGGTGTATTGTTTATGAAGATGACATTTCAGCCTAAGAGAAGACAGAGAAGTAAAGTTCATGGTTTCAGAGCCAGAATGAGTACCCCGGGCGGAAGAAAGGTTTTGGCAGCCAGAAGAGCTAAAGGAAGAAAAAGATTATCCGCTTAGGCCGCAGTTTTGTGGCCTATTTTTCTCTGAATGCATATCGAGGAATATTTACTATGAAATTTTCAGAGTCACTTAAAAAAAACGGACAGTTCCGGGAAGTTTATAAAAAAGGAAGATCCTATGCGAATAAGTATTTGGTAATTTATGTGTTAGAAAACAATCAGGATAAAAATTACCTCGGAATTTCTGTGAGCAAAAAAGTCGGAAACAGTGTTGTAAGGCATCATCTGACAAGACTGATCCGCGAAAGTTACAGACTGCACGAAAATATGTTTAATAGTGGTTTAAACATAGTAGTCATTGCAAGAAACAGCGCTGCTTCTATTTCTTATCATGAAATGGAAAGTGCTTTGTTACATCTTTTAAAGCTTCATGGCGTTATAAAAAAAGAAGCTTCGTCGGAAATTTGATATGAAGAAAATTTTTATTGCAATTATTAAATTTTACAGAAAATATATTTCTCCTATGAAATCCACGAAATGTCCTTATACTCCCAGCTGCTCCCAATACGGATTGGAGGCTGTGGAAAAATACGGGGCCTTAAAGGGCGGTATGCTTGCCGCATGGAGAATATTAAGATGTAATCCTTTTTCAAAAGGCGGGTATGATCCCGTTCCATAATAATCCAGGAGGAAAGAATGTCAGGAATTTTATTAACAAAAACCTCTACATTTATTATAGGGCCGGTTGCCACTTTGCTTGGATATCTGATGAACGGCATTTTTACTGTTTTAAATAAGATAGGTATTCCTAATATAGGTTTATCCATTATCATATTTACTTTGGTAATTTACCTTTGTATGATGCCTCTTACGATCAAACAGCAGAAATTTTCCAAGCTTCAGGCAAAAATGGGTCCTGAGTTACAGGCTATTACAAAAAAATACGAAGGCAAAAAAGATAATGATTCCATTATGGCCATGAATGAGGAGCAGAAGGAGGTTTATAAGAAGTACGGAGTTTCTCCTACAGGAAGCTGTATGCAGCTTTTGATCCAGTTTCCCATTCTGCTTGCATTGTACAGGGTAGTTTACAATATTCCCGCTTATGTTCCTGCAGTAAAGAATGTTTTTACAGGCCTGGTTGATAAATTAGCTTCTATGGCCGGTTCATCGGAATTTTTACAGGGATTTGCCAATGCTTCCTATTATTCAAAGCAGTTTTCCAATGAAGGCTTTGTAGCGGGAAGCGAAATGATGAAAAATACCTTTATTGATGTTTTAAACAAAGCTTCCACAGCAGAATGGATGTCTTTAAAGGAACAGTTTCCGTCAATTTCATCCATGGTTCAGTCAACCTACGATACTTTAAACGAGTATAATAACTTTTTGGGATTAAATATCGGGAATTCTCCATGGTATACCATGAAAGAAGCTTTCGGTACAGGCCAGTATCTTTTGGTCATAGGAGCTTTGCTTGTTCCTATTTTAGCTGCATTGTCCCAGTTTTTAAGTGTTAAATTGATGCCTCAGGCTAACTCAAACCAGAGCAGCGGAAATGAAACGGCCGATACCATGATGGCTTCTATGAAGATGATGAATTATACCATGCCTATCATGTCTGCGGTTTTGTGTTTTACATTACCTGCAGGTATGGGAATCTACTGGGTGGCAGGTTCCGTGATCAGATGTATCCAGCAGATCGCTATCAATAAACATATTGATAAAATTGATTTTGACGAGTTGATCAAGAAAAATCAGGAAAAGGCGTCTAAAAAGGTTAAAAAAGAAGTTGATTCTTCAGTCGTATTAAGAAATGCAGGAATCAGGACAAAAGCTTTGGCAAATTATGATAACGGTATGAGCCAGAAGGAAAAAGATGAATTGATCGAAGAAGCAAAGAGAATAAATTTAAATGCAAAGCCCGGCAGTATTACGGCAAAAGCAAATATGGTAAGAGAATATAATGAGAAGAATAGTTCAAAGTAGGGAGGATATGCTTTATGGAATTTGTTGAAGTTTCCGCAAAAACAGTTTCTGATGCTATAACAGAAGCATGCCAGAAATTTTCCGTTACCAGTGACAAACTGGAATATGAAGTAGTACAGGAAGGTTCCAGCGGATTTTTAGGAATTAATGCAAAGCCTGCTATTATTAAAGCAAAAGTAAAGGAAGAAGAAAAAACAATCGATGTTAAAGCAAAGGATTTTCTTTCCGATATTTTTAAATCCATGAATCTTGCTGTTGTGATCGATGCAAAATATGACGACATTGAAAATACTCTTGATATTGATCTTTCAGGAGATGAAATGGGTGTTTTGATTGGTAAGAGAGGACAGACCCTTGATTCTTTACAGTATCTTGTTTCCCTTGTTGTGAATAAAGATGTTGATGATTATATCCGTGTAAAGATCGATACGGAAAATTACAGGCAGAGAAGAAAAGAGACTCTTGAAAATCTTGCAAAAAATATTTCTTATAAAGTTAAGAGGACCAGACGTCCTGTTTCTTTGGAGCCTATGAATCCTTATGAGAGAAGGATCATTCATTCGGCGCTGCAGAATGATAAGTATGTGACGACTCATAGTGAAGGAGACGAACCTTACAGGAAGGTTGTCGTTACTTTGAAAAAGTAGCCAGGATCTGCTTTTCGATAAGGCGGAAAATAAGGAAAAGACTGTTTCAGCAACAGTCTTTTCTTTATTTTTCAATTTATGGAAAGAGAAAATTTTATATTTATATTGGAAAAAAAGAATTTTAGAAGGCTGTTGCAAAATTATTTAGTTACTTTAAAATAGGTATAGATACTTTTTTGCAGAATAATCGGTTATTTAGATGAGGTGTTTATTATGAAAACGGATACGATCGCGGCGATTGCAACGGGAATGTCAAATTCAGGAATCGGAATAGTAAGGATCAGCGGGCCGGAAGCGGTAGAGACTGCAGAAAAGGTTTACAGATCAAAAAACGGAAATAAAAGATTGGCGGAACAGAAAACGCATACCGTTCATTATGGATATATTTATGACGGCGATGAAATGATAGATGAGGTTATGGTTCTTATTATGAGGGGACCTAACAGTTTTACGGCAGAAGACACTGTAGAAATAGATTGTCACGGCGGTATGCTTGTGATGAAAAAAATTTTAGAGGCCGTATTAAAAAACGGTGCGAGAGCAGCAGAACCCGGAGAGTTTACGAAGAGGGCTTTTTTGAACGGGAGGATCGATCTGACAAAGGCGGAAGCGGTTATGGATCTGATCCAATCCGAAAATGAGTATGCTTTGAAGTCTTCCGTCAATCAGTTAAAGGGAAAAATATATGATAAGATAAAGGAATTGAGGGAAAAGATCATTTATGAAATAGCTTTTATAGAATCGGCATTGGACGATCCGGAGCATATCAGTACGGAAGGATATCCTGATAAACTGAAGGTCATTGTAGATGATTTGTTACAGGAATTATCAGAGATGATCCGTACTTTTGATAATGGAAGGATCATAAAGGAAGGCATCCAGGTTGTAATTTTGGGAAAGCCCAATGCGGGAAAATCTTCCTTATTAAATAAGCTTTTGGGAGAAGAAAAGGCAATTGTTACGGATGTTGCGGGAACTACCAGGGATGTTTTGGAGCAGTTTATCAATTTAGACGGTATCGGCATACATATTGTGGATACTGCGGGAATCAGGGATACGGAAGATATCGTTGAAAAAATAGGCGTAGACAGGGCAAGAGATAAGGCCCGGGATGCGGATCTGATTATTTACGTAGTGGATTCTTCCCAAAATCTTAGTGAAGATGACTTTAAGATCATGGATCTGATGTCTGATAAAAAATCTATTATATTATTAAATAAATCCGATTTGAATACTGTTATTTCCATGGAGTATATGGAAGAAGTGTGTAAAGATTTTAAAGAGGATCATGTGATACTCAATACTTCCATGACAGAAGAAAGCGGATTAAAGGAATTGGAAGAGACCATGAAAGAAATGTTTATTCACGGTAAGATAGATATAAATGAAGAGGTAACGATCACTAATTTAAGACATAAAGAAGCTTTAACGGAATCAAAGGATTCTCTTATGTTGGTAAAGAAGAGTCTTTTAGATGAAATGCCGGAGGATTTTTATTCTATCGATCTGATGAATGCGTATGCAGCTTTGGGAAGGATTATCGGAGAAGAAGTTGGGGAAGATCTGGTCAATGAGATATTTTCAAAATTCTGTATGGGAAAATAGAATTTATAACTTGTGTAAAGTTCTTTGATTTTATATGATAGGAAATGGAGTAATGTTAAAAAGTTGTAATGATAGAAGGAAGAAAGATGTCAGATTTACAGGAGAAAAAGAAGTATATTGTAGATAAAGTGGATGTTTGTGTAGTGGGCGCCGGTCATGCAGGCTGCGAGGCTGCTTTGGCATGCGCAAGACTGGGACTTGAAACGGTTATTTTTACGGTAAGCGTTGACAGTATTGCTTTAATGCCCTGCAATCCTAATGTAGGAGGTTCTTCTAAAGGACATTTGGTAAGGGAACTGGACGCTCTCGGCGGAGAAATGGGAAAAAATATTGATAAGACTTTTATTCAGTCTAAAATGTTGAATGTTTCCAAAGGTCCTGCAGTTCATTCCCTGAGAGCGCAGGCGGATAAGGCGGAATATTCCAGGCAGATGCGTAAGACTCTGGAAGATCAGGAACATCTTACTATTAAACAGGCGGAGGTTTGCGAGCTTTTAACGGAAACGGATGAAGAGACGGGAAAGAAAAAAATAACAGGAGTAAAAATATTTACAGGCGGAATTTATGAATGTAAGGCTGTTGTTTTATGTACCGGAACTTATTTAAGGGCAAGATGTCTTTGCGGGGAGGCCATTACCTATACGGGTCCAAATGGGTTACAGGCTGCTAACCATTTGACGGAATCCTTAAAGGATTTAGGAATTGAGATGCGTCGTTTTAAAACGGGAACTCCTGCAAGGATGGATGGAAGGACCATCGATTATTCCAAGATGGAAGAGCAGGTGGGAGATAAGAGGATCGTTCCATTTTCTTTTTCAACAGATCCTGAGGATATACAGATCGATCAGGTCTCCTGTTATCTGACTTATACAAATGAAAAGACTCATGAGATCATCAGAAATAATCTGGATCGTTCTCCTATTTATGCGGGAGTGATAGAAGGTACGGGACCCAGATATTGTCCTTCCATTGAAGATAAGGTCGTTAAGTTTGCAGATAAGGACAGGCATCAGGTTTTTATTGAACCGGAAGGACTCCATACCAATGAAATGTATGTGGGAGGAATGTCTTCTTCCCTTCCTGAGGATGTGCAGCTTGCCATGTACAGAACGGTTCCCGGATTGGAAAATTGTAAGATCGTAAGAAATGCCTATGCCATAGAATATGATTGCATTAATCCCAATCAGCTTTATGCTTCCCTGGCATTTAAAGATATTTCCGGACTTTTTTCGGGAGGTCAGCTTAACGGAAGCAGCGGATATGAAGAAGCGGCAGCCCAGGGGTTAGTGGCCGGTATCAATGCTGCTATGTTTATAAAAGGAAAGGAACCTCTCATTATAGACAGAAGCGAAGGATATATAGGAGTTCTGATCGATGATCTGGTTACAAAGGAAACCTTTGAACCTTACCGTATGATGACTTCCAGGTCTGAATATCGTCTGCTGCTTCGTCAGGATAATGCGGATCTTCGTCTGAGAAAAAAAGGTTATGAAGCGGGATTGATTTCAAAAGAACAATATAATTATGTGCTGTTAAAGGAAAAATTGATCAAGGAAGAAGTAGAACGGCTCCAGAATACTGTGATTGGTGCAAATAAAAAGACACAGGATTTTTTGGCTGCCCATAACAGCGCATCTTTAAAAACGGGAACGACTTTGGCGGAGCTTATGTGCAGGCCTGAGCTTTCTTATGAGATACTTTCCAAAATCGACCCTGACAGAAAGCCGTTAAAGGATGATGTTATAGAACAGGTCAATATCAATATTAAATATGACGGTTATATCAAACGGCAGATCAAGCAGGTAGAGCAGTTTAAAAAAATAGAGAATAAAAAGATTCCAAAGGATATAGATTATGATGATGTGAATAGCCTCCGGCTGGAAGCAAGGGCCAAGCTGAAAACCTTTAAACCTCTTTCTGTAGGACAGGCTTCCCGTATTTCAGGTGTTTCTCCTGCGGATATTTCCGTATTGCTCATTTATCTGGAACAGGTATATAAATATAAAGATTAAATATTGACGACCGGGCAGGCATTTGACAATCGTTATGACAAAAAATTATTTTATGTAGTCAGAAATATTTATTTTAACAGTTTAAAAGGAAGTTTTATGAAATATCAGCTGGAACAGTTTTATAAGGATCTGGAAGAACTTCATATAAAATTATCAGAGGAACAGGCAGATCAGTTTATTACTTATTATGAGTTATTGACGGAATGGAATTCTTTTATGAATTTAACTGCCATTACGGATTTTGATGAAGTTTTCAAAAAGCATTTTATCGACAGTCTTTCTTTGATCAAAGCGGAAAAGGATATTTTCCATATTACAGGAAAAGATTTAAAAAAAGATGCTTTAACCGTCATCGATGTGGGAACGGGAGCAGGATTTCCCGGAATCCCTTTAAAGATTGCATTTCCGAATCTGGAAATAACGCTTTTGGATTCCTTGAACAAAAGAATTAAATTTTTAAATGAAGTGATCGAAAAGCTTAAGTTAAAAGGAATTACCGCCGTTCATGGAAGGGCGGAGGATTTTGCCGGAAAAGAAAATTACAGAGCCTGTTTTGATCTTGCATTGAGCCGCGCAGTTGCCAATATGAGTACTTTGTCTGAATATTGTATTCCTTTCGTAAAAGTGAAGGGTTTGTTTATTCCTTATAAATCAGAAAAAGTATCAGATGAGTTAGCAAATGCTAACAAAGCGCTTTCTATCCTGGGCGGTTCGATCATCGACCAGGTGGAATACATGCTGCCGGAAAGCGATTATTATAGAAATCTGGTAATAGTGGAAAAGAAAAAGGATACTCCAAAAAAGTATCCGAGAAAAGCCGGACTTCCATCTAAGGAACCTTTAATCTGATTCATACATAATTATATAAGTGAATGCCTGTAAGCAACAAAGAAATTGTTATCTTACAGGCATTTTTTGTTTTAGAGATATATACTGCATTTCTCGGCGACTTCCTCTGCCTTTTCTAAATGAGGAAGTTTTTTTGTCTGGGGAATGTTGTATGTTTCAATGGCTCCGTTACAGGATAAATATCCGTCTTTTATCATATCCGCATTTTCATATTCTTCTCCCATAATTATCATGATGCTGTGATCGATATTTTTAAGAGCCTGGTAAATGTTGATATTCAGATATCTTCCTATAAAGCTTGCATAGGTATATTTAGAATTATAGTCATTTAAATGAGCCGATTCCAAATACGCATATATTTCTTCCAGTTTGCTGTTTGTAAAATCATAGTAGTAATTTTCTTTAAAATTCTTGATAATATTTTCCTTGCTGCTGATCAGGTTATAAATAAAAGTTCCTATAACGGGAGTCTCAATTATGTATTTTGTTATTTTGGAACGCTTGCTGGGTATCAGATTATATTTTCCGATGTTTTTGGGATTAATAAAAATCAGGTTCTGAATCAATGCGGGATCTGCATGGCATGACATGATACCAATGGAAGCGGAATCTCCTGATGTAAGGATCGTTGTCTTTTTCCCTATAATATTTTTAATAAAGTCATTGATCAGCTGGACGTATAAAAAATTAGTGTAGGTAAATCCCGGTTTTTCGGATAATCCAAAACCTAAAAGATCTATGGCGTATACTTCGTTTGTTTTTGCCAGTTCGTCAATTAATTTATAAAATTCGTAAGAAGAGCTTCCGATATCAAGATCATGAATTAAAAGAACAGGATTACCGGTCCCCTTTTTTTGATATTTTACTTTGCCAAAGCGCCAGTCATAATAATTGTTTTCTGTTCTGTTTAATATTTCCTTGGATTTGGCATAAGAATAATAAAATCTGTTTATCAAATGTAATCCGGTAACTGTAGAGATACCTAACAGTGCAATTGTCTTATATTTTTTTTTCATATGATCAGACCCTTTTCTTTTTATTATAATTGATTTCTTCTCTTCTTACAATAATTTTGAATTTTTTAAAGATTATGTCTTTTCTTATTTTTTATTCTATTATATTATTAGTAGTAGGAGATGATATTCATGAAGAGCGATGATTCTGAATTATACAGATTACCCCTTACGATTTTAGAAAATGAAAGAGTCAGAATTGCTCATGAATTTCATGATACCATTATACAAAATCTTGTCCATACAATATATCAATCGGAATTAACTTTACATTATATAGATGAAGATCCTGTCAGAGCAAAGTTAGAATTAGCTGCTTTAACAAAAAATATAAAAAATACAATTGCAGATGCCAGAAACATACTTTATGAATTAAAACCTATGGCAATTTCCGACTTAGGTTTTAAAGAATCATTAGATGAATATATTATATATTTAAAATCTCTTTCCAGTATAAAATTTACATGTGAGATAGAAGATAATCTGGATTCTCTGAATGATAACCAGAGGCTGGTTGTTTACAGAATCATTCAGGAAGCATGTAATAATATTTTAAAACATTCAAAGGCTTCTCTTGCCGAAATTAATATAAAAAAATGTAATGATGATTATTATAAGATCACTATTGATGATAATGGTGTAGGATGTAATAAAAATGAATTATGCAAAATGCATCATTACGGATTAAAAATAATGGAAGAGAGAGCCAAAATGATTTGCGGCAGCATTAAAGTTCATTCGGATTTGGATCAAGGTTTTCATATTACTGTAATAATTCCGGCAATACATTAAGGAGGCGGCAGATTTATGAAAATTAAGGTAATGATTACAGATGACCACAAGATGGTAAGGGAAGGAATAAAACAGTTACTGGAATTAAATGATTCCATATCGGTTGTGGGTATGGCTTCTGACGGGGATGAGTGTATATCTGTTTTAGAATCTAAAAAGCCGGACTTACTGCTATTAGATATAAATATGCCGGGTAAAAACGGTTTAGAAATAATTGAAGAAATAAAAAAATTAAATTTCAATGTAAAGATAATTTTGTTAACGGTTCATAATGAAGTAGATTATCTTTTGAAAGCTGTGGAAATAGGTGCTGACGGATATGTTTTAAAAGATTCCGGATCTGCCGAATTGGTAAATGCCATAGAAATAGTTATGAGTGGAGAATCTTATATTCAACCGGATATGATTCCAATGTTAAATTCCAAGATGATAGCCAAGAACAGCGATAAAGAAAAAATGAAGAATCTGACAAAAAGAGAGCTGGAGGTATTGGTTCTCGTTTCAGAAGGAATGTTTAATAAAGAAATAGCGGATAAACTTTCAATAAGTGAAAGAACTGTAAAAAATCATATTTCCAGTATTTTTAAAAAAATTGATGTTGCCGATAGAACTCAGGCTGCTGTATTTGCAATTCGAAACAATTTGATTCATATCTAGTATTATAAAGTTATTTATACTGAGTATTTAAAATTAAATAAGCATTATCAGATTGAAAATGTTTCACGTTTCACGTGAAACATTTTTATATTTTAAAGCAAATTTCATTATCTCGTGTTTCACGTGAAACATTAACCACTAAATCTTGTAAAAATAGCGTGAAACATTTAAATTAAAAGGCTGTGAAACATTTTATACGCAATAAACGGAGAAAAAGTAAGACAAATAAAATAATAATTCATGTGGAATATCTAAATAATTGGTGCTATAATCAAAAAAGAATGTGAAAAGAGAGAATAATGTCGGTTAGGATGAACCGAAAGGAAGGAAACATAATGGGAAGAATTATTGCAATTGCAAATCAAAAGGGTGGGGTAGGAAAATCTACCACCTCCATCAATCTGGCAGCATGTCTTGCAGAAAAGAATAAGAAGATATTAGTGATCGATTCAGATCCTCAGGGAAATACAACCAGTGGATTCGGAATTGATAAAAATTTTCTGGAGAATACCATTTACGAATTGATCTTAGGAGAATGTTCTATTGGAGATTGTATTATAAAGGAAGCAATTAAAAATGTTTCTGTTTTGCCGTCTAATGTCAATCTTGCCGCTGCAGAGATTGAGCTGATCGGTGTGGATGAAAAGGAATACATATTAAAAAATGAGATCGACTGGATAAAAGATAATTACGATTACATTATTATCGATTGTCCTCCTTCTTTAAGCATGTTGACGATCAATGCCATGACAGCGGCAAATTCCGTGTTGGTACCAATCCAATGTGAGTATTATGCTTTGGAGGGATTAAGCCAGTTGATTCATTCCGTAAATTTAATTAAGGAAAGGTTAAATCCTGAGCTTGAAATGGAAGGCGTTGTATTTACGATGTACGATTCCAGGACAAACTTATCCAGCCAGGTAGTGGAAAATGTAAAAAATCATTTAAGTGAAAATATATGCAAGACGATCATACCCAGAAATATCAGACTTGCAGAGGCGCCCAGTCACGGAATGCCTATCACAATGTATGATCCGAAATCCGTGGGAGCGGACAGTTACAGACAATTGGCAATGGAGATTATGAATAGGAAAGGTGAGTAAGCTTATGGCTGCAAGGGGATTAGGAAAAGGACTGGATGCATTGATACCTGTTTCCAGCGATGTAAAAAATAATAAAAGGGCGAACAGCTCTTCCGAAAAAGAGAAGGGACCGGAAACTCTTGTTAAGATCACAATGGTAGAACCTAACAGGGAACAGCCCCGTAAAACCTTTGATGAAGAATCATTGAATGAGTTGGCGGAATCCATTAAGCAATTTGGGCTGTTACAGCCGATTCTGGTACAGGACAGGAAGGATTATTATGAGATCATTGCCGGAGAGAGAAGATGGCGTGCGGCTAAAATTGCCGGATTGAAGGAAGTTCCCGTTATCATCAAAAATCTGACGGAACAGGAAATTGTAGAAATTTCTTTAATTGAAAATATTCAGAGAGAAAACTTAAATCCCATTGAAGAAGCATTGGCTTATAAAAAACTGTTAAATGAATTTCATCTGAAACAGGAAGAGGTTGCGGAGAGAGTGTCTAAAAGCAGGACAGCCGTTACCAATTCCATGAGATTGTTAAAGCTGGCAGAAGAAGTACAGAAAATGGTTGTAAAGGAAGAAATCACTACAGGACATGCCAGGGCTTTATTGGGAATTGAAGATGAAGAACAGCAGATTTCCACTGCCAAAAAGATAGTGGATGAAAAATTAAGTGTAAGGGATATTGAAAAGCTGGTTAAAAATATGAATAAACCGGCTAAAGAAAAGAAATCATCTGAACAGAAGAACCGTGATTTCATTTATCAGGATATAGAAGAAAAGCTGAAATTGTCCCTGGGAACAAAGGTTTCCATCGCAACTAAGGAAAATGGTTCGGGAAAAATCGAAATAGAATTTTATTCGGGGGATGATTTAGAAAGACTTTTGGACATATTAAAGTAAGATTGAAATACAGAATCAGTTTTTAAACGTTACTATGGAGGAAAAATATGAACAGTGATTTATTAAACAGTATTGGCCTTGGCAGCTTGGATATTGCATACATTTTTATCGGTCTTATTGCACTCATTATAATTCTTTTCATTATTATCATTGTTTCATTGGTAAAGCAGAGCAAATTAAAAAAGCGTTATGAAGCTTTTATGATAGGAAAAGACGCCCAAAGCATGGAAAAAGAAATCACAGATCTGTTTTCGGATATTGATTATCTGAAAAAATCTGTCGATAAAAATGCGAAGGAGATCCGGCATATTTATAAAAGACTGGAAACGACCTATCAAAAGCTGGGCATTGTAAAATATGACGCTTTCCAACAAATGGGGGGAAAGCTGAGTTTCAGCCTTGTGTTGTTAAATGAAAATAACGACGGATTTGTTTTAAATTCGGTCCATAGCAGTGAAGGCTGTTATTCTTATACAAAAGAGATAAAAGACGGAAATTGTGAAATTTCTCTTGGGGAAGAGGAAGCAAAAGCGCTAAAAATGGCAATGAGGGAAGAATAATTTTGAAACTGACATCTGTGGATTTCTTAAAAGAAAATGATATGATTGCCGAGCCTGTTATGTCCGACGACCTTCAAATACTTTTAGGCAAAGGTACTTTATTAAAAAAGGAATACATCCTTAAGCTGAAAGAGTTGGGAATTGATGAAGTTTATATTGAAGACGGCATAGACGGGATAAGAGAATATTCAAAAGGGGCATCTATACATGAAATCAAAGAAAAAAGAGAAGAGATAAAAGAAGCCTGTGCGAACCAGGTCAGAAAGATCTTAAAAAGACATATTTATCGGAACGGAAAAAAATTATCTGAATTAAGACAATCTGTAAATGAAATGTTAGATATTATTTTAAGCGAGCCGGGTGTTGTAAAATGTGTGTATGAAATACAACAGCGGGAGCCCGATATTTATGAGCACACACTTAATGTCTGCAGTATGTCCATGATCGTCGGCCTTAAGATGAAACTGGAAAAGAAAGACATTAAAGAGCTTGGAACGGCGGCCATGCTTCATGATCTGGGGCTTAGGTATACAACCGTAAAATATGAGAATAAAGAATTAAGCGATTTACCAAAAGAGGAGCAGGAGGAATATAAGAAGCATACCATTTATGGGTATACGGTATTATTTCATGAGGACTGGCTTTCCGAACAGGAAAAAAATATGATCCTGTACCATCATGAAAATCTGACCGGGGGAGGGTATCCTCTGCATATGGAAGAGCTTTCTGTTTTGTCCCAGATTTTATCAGTATGTGATATTATGGATGAAATGATATGCGGTATCTGTTATAAAAAGAGAAAGATCTGGGAGGTATTGTCTTATCTGGAAAAAATAAAAGGAGTTCATTATTATGATAAGATAATAGATACTATCTGCAGCTTTATAGCGGCTTATCCTAAGGGAACCAGATTATTACTAAACGACGGTTCGGTGGGAGTTGTCGTAAAGCAAAATGAGAACAGTCCCAAAAGTCCCATCGTCCAGATCATTTCAAGCGGAAGCAGAGTAAAAAATATTGAAAAAGAAGCCGTGACCCTGATCGATCTGGAAAAGGAAAAGGAGTACTATATATTAAAAGTGCAGGAACGCTGATAAATTCAGGTTCAAATATATGATTTAAGTAATTTCAAGGAGGAAAACTTTTATGTTGGACATTAAGTTTTTAAGAGAGAATCCTGATATTGTAAAAGAGAATATCAAGAATAAATTTCAGGATGCAAAGCTGCCTCTTGTCGACGAGGTAATTGATTTAGATGCAAAAAAGAGGGACTGCCAGAAGGAAGCGGATAATCTCAGGGCGGAAAGAAATAAACTTTCCAAGCAGATCGGCGCTCTCATGGGACAGGGCAAAAAAGAAGAAGCAGAGGAAGTAAAAAAACAGGTTTCCGCGTCTGCAGACCGTCTGACAGAATTAGAAGAGCAGGAAAGACAACTGGATGAAAAAATCTTAAAGATCATGATGTCAATTCCGAATATCATAGACCCTTCCGTACCTATCGGTAAAGATGATACGGAAAATGTGGAAGTTACCAGATATGGAGAACCGGTCGTTCCTGATTTTGAGATCCCTTATCATACAGAGATTATGGAAAGATTTGACGGTATCGATCTGGATGCGGCAAGAAAGGTTGCAGGAAACGGCTTCTATTATTTACAGGGAGATATTGCCAGACTGCATTCTGCAGTTATTTCCTATGCAAGGGATTTTATGATAGGAAGGGGCTTTACTTATTGCGTTCCTCCCTTTATGATCAGAAGTAATGTGGTTACGGGCGTTATGAGCTTTGCGGAAATGGATGCCATGATGTATAAGATCGAGGGAGAAGATCTGTACCTGATCGGAACCAGTGAACATTCCATGATCGGTAAATTTATCGATACGATCATCCCTGAAGAAAATCTCCCCAAAACTTTGACCAGTTATTCCCCCTGCTTCCGTAAGGAAAAAGGCGCCCACGGTATTGAGGAACGGGGCGTTTACCGTATCCATCAGTTTGAAAAGCAGGAAATGATCGTTGTCTGCAAGCCGGAGGAATCTCCTATGTGGTTTGATAAACTGTGGCAGAATACAGTGGATCTGTTCCGTTCCATGGACATTCCGGTCCGTACCTTGGAATGCTGCTCCGGGGATCTGGCTGATCTGAAGGTAAAATCCTTTGATGTAGAGGCATGGTCTCCCAGACAGAAGAAATATTTTGAAGTGGGAAGCTGTTCCAATTTAGGAGACGCCCAGGCAAGAAGATTAAAAATCCGTGTAAACGGGGAAAAAGGGAAATATTTTGCGCATACATTAAATAATACCGTTGTTGCCCCTCCCAGAATGCTGATCGCATTTTTGGAGAATAATTTAAGAGCAGACGGTTCGGTAGCGATTCCTGAAGTACTCCGCCCTTACATGGGAGGCATGACCGAATTAAAACCTAAACATGAATAAAAACATTTATGCGGAATGGAGGCATGAGAACGCCTTATGCTTTCATTCCCGTCAATTGAGGTGCCAAGTTGCATAAATATTTGAGAGCAATCGGATTTAGCAAATTGAAGAATAAAAAACAGGAAAATGAACTGCTTTCCATAGCTTTGGAAAATGCGGATGAGAGATTATATACCTCTCTGGATTACGACGCCATGCTGGCTGAATATAATAAATATTTCGGAGAAAATATGGGTATCAGCGTCAGGGGAGAATACGATGAAAACAATCATTTCGTCGTGGATTATTATATCCCGTTCTTCAGGGGAACCCAGATCAGCTCATATGCCGACATTTCTGTGGAACGCCATGCGGAGAAAGAATCCTATGCCGGAGTTTGTGATGATGTCAAGGTAGGGGTTTCTTTAATATTCTATTTACAGAATATTGTCAGTTATTTAAAAAGAGAGCATGGGAACAAGCTTCCGGTTTTGGGAACTTCTTTAAGCCTTTCCGGTCTATCCACCCAGGGAAAGATCATTATGCCCATTTTTAAAAACGAGCAGGACTTGATTAGAAGAAAACAATTTTCCAATAACAGGAACCAGCTGCTTGCAAAGGCGAGAAAGGGCGATGAGGACGCTATCGAGAATCTTACCTTAGGAGATATGGATACCTACACCAATATTGCCAAAATGATCGTGAAAGAAGATATTCTTTCCCTGGTTGATACTTATTTTATGCCTTACGGCGTTGAATGTGACCAATATGCAATTTTAGGGGAAATCATAGATGTTTCAAAGGTAGTAAATCCTCTGACAAAAGAAGAGATCTGGCAGATGACAATTGAATGTAACGATCTGTTGATGGATGTTTGCATCAATTGTGAAGATTTATATGGAGAACCGGCTGCCGGAAGAAGATTTAAAGGTTCTGTCTGGCTTCAAGGAATGATTCATTTTCCGGAATAAAAAATTGGCGGGTAGTGTCTTTTCTAAAACACTTGACTATTTTTCCGTAGAATGATAAAGTAACTTATGTGTGTTTCCTTAGTTAAATGGATATAACAGCCCCCTCCTAAGGGGCAGTTGAGGGTTCGATTCCCCCAGGGAACATTTCATAGCCGGGGTTTTCCGGCTTTTTTATTTGTTAACTTAAGGGGAAACCATGAACTATATTGTATTTGATCTGGAATGGAATCAGGCTGCTTTGGGAAAAAGGTATATTAATAAAAAAATGCCCTTTGAAATTATTGAGATCGGAGCAGTTAAACTTAATAGCGATATGGAAGAAACCGGCAGATTTAATGAGCTTGTAAAGCCTAAGGTTTATAAAAATATCAACAGGATCACAGGCAACATTGTCCATCTTGATATGAAGCAGTTAAAAAGTGCCAGACCGTTCCAAAAGGTCATGGAATCATTTTTGGAATTCTGCGAGAAGGATTATGTATTTTGTACATGGGGAAACCTGGATCTGATCGAGCTTCAGAGAAATATGAAATTTTATTCCATGTCTCCTTTGTCCCAAAAGCCTATAAAGTTTTTGGATGTGCAAAAGCTTTTTGCTTTACAGTTCGAAGGAGAAAAAAGCCAGCATACTTTGGAGTATGCCGTGGATGTCTGCGGTATTCAAAAGGATATTCCCTTTCACCGCGCTTTTGCAGACGCTTATTATACGGCGAAGGTTTTGAAATTTTTAAAACCGGAGTTTCGTGAGAAATATTCCTTTGATACCTATGTGCTTCCGAAGGAAAAAAAGGAAGAAATCAGGATTTTATTTGACGATTATTATAAATATATTTCCAGAGGATTTGATAATAAGACAAAAGCGTTGGAAGATAAAGAAGTTTTATACAGCGGTTGTTATTTGTGTAAAAGGACCGTTTCCCGGAAAATTCCCTGGTTTACAAATAACAATAAGCATTATTACTGTGTATCCCGATGCAGGAAGCATGGCTATATTAAGGGAAAGATCCGCTTGCGGAAAGCGGAGGACGGAAAAATTTATGTAATAAAGACGATGAAGCAGATCTCCGAAGAAGAAATGAAGGAGATTGCCTGGAAGCAGGATAAGATAAAAAAACAGGCGCAAGCGGATTAACGGGCTTGTGCCTGTTTTTTAGAAATCAAGGTTATTAAAAATCCAATCGGCTGCCGTTATGCCTGTTTCTGCCGGATCCGTAGGTATGACTTCTTCTCCGGCGTTTTCTTTTTATACGGGTTCTTCTCCGTCTGGCAAAATTATAATTTTTGCAAAATGCATAGGTAAAGATGGAAATTATGATTACAACCAGGAACAGCAGGATGATGCCGATTACTTTTAAAATATTGATAAATATTATTTTTCCGCCTCCGGAAGCGCTTGCTCCGTCTATGGCATTTGCAGATACGATCTGCGCATCGGATTCAAATTGGGAAGTATTCACTGCAGGAGTAAGCGTAACGGAAGCTTTTCCCACGTTTTGTCCCTGATACTGATATTGAATGGTTGCCAGTAGGGAATCCGGTTCTTCCGGTCCTGAAGTTTCATAGGATAAGGAAGAGGTCAGATCCGCAAAAGTAATGGTATTGGGAATGATAACGCTATCTGCCGGATCAATGGTAATAATAGGATCGTTGCTGAAAAATATGTCGCTGTCCGTATTGAACAGGTCGGAATCGCTGATTGTGTAATTTGTTTCATTTTCTGCAATATTTACTTTTTGAAAATTGTTAAAGCCGTAATCGAAAAGGGCTATGGTATCTAAGAACTGATTGGGGGATTCTTCCTGCATGATAACGCAGATCAGCTTGATCCCGTTACGCTCCGCACAGGATACAAGGGTTTGTCTGGAATCGGAAGTAAACCCGGTCTTTCCCCCGATATATCCGTCGTAGGAATAAGTGCCCGCCGTCAGGGAATTGTGGGTCCATAAGTCGATATCATCCGGCTGGGTAGCGGTAGGAGGAATATAGTAATGGTTGGTGTTTGACATTTTCGTTAGGGTCTGGTTGGAAAAAAATGCACAGGCGATTGTGGCAAGGTCCCTCGGAGTGGTATAATGATTCTCGTCGTGAAGGCCGTTGGTGGTTACGAAATGGGAATTTGTACAGCCTAATTCCTTAGCTTTTTGATTCATCATATCCACATAGCCGTCTATGCTGCCTGCGATATGCTCGCCTACGGCATTGCAGACTTCGTTTGCCGAATAGACAAGGATGCCGTAGAGGCACTGTTCCATGGAAATAGACTGTCCTACGTCCATCCCCATATTGGAGGTACCCTTTCCAATGCTGAACACCGCTTCCTGGGAAAAGCTGACGGTTTCATTCATTTCGGAATTTTCTATGGCAACTAATGCAGTAAGGATTTTGGTGGTGCTGGCGGGATAGAACCTGTCGTCGATATTTTTGGCATAGAGGATAGTGCCGGTATTGGCTTCCATTAAAATAGCGCCCCCCGCGCCGATCTGCGGTCCCTGGGGCCAGTTTTCGATCTGATTGCTCTGTATGGGAAGGGATTTGCGGTCTTCCGCTTCCTGTGCATAATCAACATCGGCATAAACGGGCTTTGCCTGGATAAAAAAATTTGTGATACACATGATGATGCATATGCCGATCATACCTGTTCTTTGTAAAAGGTTATAACGCATGTGGATTCTCCCTTATTTCTAAAATAATTAAACCAAATTTTATGATACACTAAAATGAGTAAAAAACAAAGTAAAAAAAGGAGAAATTTATGAGACTTCGAAATATTACCGGTTCCAGGGAAATAATTGCCGGATCTGCTTACGTCATTCATGACCCGGAACAATATAAAGGTTCTATAAAAGAGCTTTTCGGAAACAGTAATCCTTTACATATTGAGATCGGAATGGGAAAAGGCAGGTTTATCATGGAGCTTGCCGCACTGCATCCAAAGATCAATTATATCGGTATAGAAAAATATTCCAGCGTGCTTCTTCGCGCCATACAGAAAATGGAACAGAATGAACTCCCTAATTTAAAGTTTATCAGAATGGATGCAGAGGACATTACGGAGGTGTTTGAGAAAGAGGAGGTAGACCGGATCTATCTGAATTTTTCCGATCCCTGGCCCAAAGACCGTCATGCCAAAAGGAGGCTGCCCTCTAAGGAATTTTTGGCAAGGTATGACAGAATATTAAAAAAGGAAGGAAGACTGGAATTTAAAACGGATAACAGGGATTTATTTGATTTTGCATTGGAAGAACTCCCCCTGGCAGGGTGGGAAGCGGAAAAAGTTACCTTTGACTTACATCATGATGAAGAGATGAACCGCGGAAACATCATGACGGAATATGAGGAAAGATTTTCCGCTTTGGGAAACCCTATCTGTAAGTACATCATATATAGGAAGAAATAATGTAGAAAGGGCGGTTGCAAAATGCGGCCGCCCCGTAAATTTTAGTATTATTAATATGGTTTTTAATCTTTATAGAAGATATATCTTGTCTGATAAAGTCCTATCAACATAAGAATAATTGCGAGAATCTGAACAGAAGTCTTTATATAAGAAGAAATTCCGTCGTCGATCAAAAGGGCACAGGCGTTTAATAATAAGCCTGCTGCCAAAAGGGGAGAAGGTCTGCGGTTTTGGGATTGACAGGAAGTTTCTCCTTTTCTTTCTTTTAACTTGGCAATTACACCGTTGATCGTGATAACCGCCCTTAACATGGAAAAGATGATAATACCCAAAATAACGGCAAAAATGACGGGCCATAAAGCATTCAGATAAGTTGCGCATAAGCATTCTATTGTAAAACAGATGATCTCTATAATTGTAACAACTTTAAACATTGTGCGTATTTTTTTATAATGGGAAATGGAAGAATCCACATCCGTATAAAGCTGAAACTCTCCGTCTGCCGCCTTCTTGCGCAGGATGATCCAGAAAAACCACTTCTGTACGATCTCTATGTTCATTTCCTCCATAAATTCTCTGTAGTTTTTGCTGATACCGAAAAGTTCATCAGAGAAATCCACCTGATACCTGTATTCTCCCGGCTCACATTTTTCAAAAGTATAAAATCCTGCAAAAAAACCGATCATGGCATATCCCTGATCCGCCATTTCATTTAACCAAAGTGTTTCTTTATCCTTATCATAATATAATCGAAATTTGATCATTTATTTTCCCTCCTTCATTAATTCTGCATTATGCAATAGTTCATTCAAACGTTTTACTTCTTCATCAAAGACGGATCTGCCTTCGCCTGTAATGAGGTATTCCTTTTTCTTACGGGATTCGGTATCCTCGCTGTAAATCCGGATCCATCCCTTTTTTACAAGAGATTGGATGGCGCCGTATAAGGTTCCGGGTCCTAAAACGACTCTTTTATCGGTTAATTCCTCTACCTCCTGTGTGATGCCGTATCCGTGATTTGGCTTCCTTACAGCAAGCAGGATGTAAAACAGCGCTTCTGTAAGGGGTATGTTTTTTTCCATAAAGCTATCTCCTTTCCTTAAACTATAAATATCGTGAAATGATATATCGTATTGCGATGTATTGTAGTTATAATATATCAGTTTACGATATATCTGTCAAGGATATATTTAAATTTTTTACCGCATATGAAAAAGTTGAATTTTTAGGAAGAATAAAGCAAAAAAAGAAAGCAGAACCCATAATGATAAAGGCGGATCCTGCTTTCTGTTTTTATATTTAATTTGCCGCAGTGCCTTTGGCATCTTCCAAAGCCTCCGCCTTATCCTTTGAGAAAAGAAGCTTCAAAACAACGGGCGTTAAGACTGAAGAACAGATGATCAAAAGGATGACGGCAGTAAAATATTCTGCAGTGATCATTCCTGCCGATAAGCACTTCTGGGTAACGATCAAAGCGACTTCGCCCCGGGTCATCATTCCTACGCCGATCTTTAAAGAATCGCCCCAACTGAAACGGCATAATTTTGCCATAAGGCCGCAGCCGATAATTTTGGAAATAAGGGCCACAAGGACAAAGGCAAGACAGAATAAAAGCAAGGTTGCATTTACGTTATCAAAAGTGGTCTTTAATCCGATGCCGACAAAAAAGGTAGGCGCAAAGATCATATAGATACTGATATGGGTTTTTCGGTTGATATAATCTGCATCATCCAGACTGCAAAGGACGATACCTGCAACATAGGCGCCGGTAATATCGGCGATGCCAAAATATTTTTCCGCCACATAGGAAAGGGCAAAGCAGAGAACGAAACCGAAAATGGGAATCCTCTGGGTATGAGGGTTGCGTTCATCCAGCCACTTGAAAAATTTGTATGCGATCATACCGCCTATAATGGCAACAATAAAGAAGAGAATGGTCTTTACGATTACCATGGACGGCTTTACGTCGGGATTTTTAAATCCGATTACAACGGTTAAGACAATGATGCCGATCACGTCGTCGATAATTGCGGCGCTCAAAATAGTAGTGCCTACGGATCCTTTTAATTTGCCCAGCTCCTGAAGGGCGGCCACGGTAATGCTGACGCTGGTGGCGGTCATAATGGCGCCGATGGACATTGCCGTATAAAAACTGGGGGTCCCGATTCCTTCAAAGCCATAAAAAGCAACATATAAAAGAGCGCCTAAAACAAAGGGGATAAAAACCCCGCTGCAGGCAATGGCAAGAGCTTTGGGACCGGTTTTGATCAGGTCTTTTAGATCGGTTTCCAGACCTGCGGAAAACATAACGAGGATAACGCCGATTTCCGCCATTTTTGTTATAAAATCAGAGGGCTGGACCAGACCTAAAAAACAGGGTCCGATTAATAGACCTGCCACGATCTGTCCCGCTACCTGAGGGAATTTTAATTTTCTGGCCGCCATGGCGCAGAGCTTTGCAGATAATAAAATAATAGCCAGGTCTCTAAGTATTTCATATGTTTCCATATTTTCAAGTCCTTTCATATCTTCTCAACACAAAATTTAGCAGAGTATGAAAGATACTGCAAGGGAAAAATTGCTTTTTTTTCCGTTCAAAGCGGTTTTTTCCATAAATTTTGCGGTAAAAACAAAAAAAATCATTGAAAGAAAAATATTTGTGTTGTATATTAATATATGTGCCCCATATGTAAGGGGATTTTATGACAATTTCATAACGAAGCGTGGCTCAGCTTGGTAGAGCGCTGCGTTCGGGACGCAGAGGTCGCAGGTTCAAATCCTGTCGCTTCGATTTTGAGGAGGGCTGACTTGATAGGAAATCGGGTTGGTTCTTTTCTATTATATGGAGGTAAAAGTTTGGAACAGTTTGCAGATATTATTTTAGCGTCGGGTTCTCCCCGAAGAAAAGAGCTCTTTGAGCAGGCGGGTATTGATTTTACAGTTATGAAAAGCAATGCAGAGGAAAAAATAACAAGTACTGTCCCGGCAGAAGTTGTTATGGAGCTTGCATCCCAAAAGGCGGAAGCCGTTAAACAGGAACTGTGGGAAAAAAAGCCATTAAACAGGGAAACTCTGATCATCGGAGCAGACACGGTCGTGGTTTCCGGTGGAAAGATTTTAGGAAAGCCGAAGGATAAAGAAGATGCCTTTCGCATCCTTATGTCTTTATCAGGAAGAGAGCATTCCGTTTATACGGGAGTCTGCGGTATTTATCTGGACAAAGAGAAAAAGTCAGTAAAAGAAAAATGTATTTGTTTTGCCGAAGAGACCGTTGTAACCATGTATCCATTCATGGAAGAAGAGGCAAGGGCATATATTAAGACAGGGGAACCTATGGATAAAGCGGGAGCTTATGGAATACAGGGTAAAGGGGCGCTGTTAATAAAAGGAATACAGGGGGATTATAATAATGTGGTAGGATTTCCCCTGGCAGCATTTTTCCGCCTGGGTTGTCAGAAGAAATTCTTTCGATTATAATGAAAATAACTATAAAATACGGGGACAGTCTATGACAAAAGAAAGATATGTGGAACTGGATCTTGCCAAAGGAGTGGGCATACTCTTTGTTATTACGGGACATATCCAGTACATCAGCGAAAATTTCCGCAACTTTATCGTCGCATTTCATATTCCCCTGTTTTTTATCATTGCCGGAATGTTGATCTGCATTCATGAAGAAGACAAGAAAAGTCTGGCGAAAACGGTTATGAAAAAAGGCAGGTCTATTTTGCAGCCTTATTTTATTTTCAGCCTTATCTTTATCATAGCCCAGTATGTGGCGTATCGTATCGGAAGTTCCATCACTTTAGAGCTTGTTAAGCAGAATATATACCTTACCCTTATTTTTTACGGAATGTCCGTTATATGGTTTCTGGGAGCTCTTTTTACCGGAGAAATGGCGTTTCTGGCAGTAATCAAAATTTTCAGGAAAAAATGGACGCCTCTTGTGCTCATCCTGTGGATGGTAATAAGCTGTATCGCCAACAGGGCGCTGCAATATTACAGAGGCATTTACGGAAATCTTCCTTATACAAATTATCTTGCATATTTTCTGCAGATGATCATCCGGATCGGAATTATAGCATTTTTTGTGGGCGTGGGCTTTTATCTCTGGATGTGCAGGCAAAAGGTAAAGATCTCCTCTCCGGCAGCAGGTATTTTTGGTATCATATGTCTTTTTATCACAGTTTTGATCAGCCGGTTAAACGGCGGGGTGGATTTACATTATATGGTGTTTCATAATGAGTTCCTGTATTTTTGCGGAACCATTACAGGCAGTATCGGCGTACTGGGTATTTGTTACGGACTGCGGAATTTTATAAAATTCCCTCTTTTAAAAGTACTGGATTTTTATGGAAAAAATTCTCTGATCGTCATGCTGACCCATGTGGATACGTATCTGATGTATGCATCCACCATTGTTGTCATGCATTATAATAAGGATATTGCGGATTACCAGGGAAATATCAGGTTTTGTACGGAGCTGTTCTTGCTGGTTGCAGCGGCAGAGGCGGTTGTTATTTTTGTGATAAACCGTTATTTTCCGTGGATGGTAGGGAAAAAGCGGAGGAGAAAATAAGTGGATATCATACGAAAGTTTAATGAATTTGATTTAAAAAGAGTCATGCGCATCTGGTATGACGGGAATCTGGAGGCCCATGATTTTATTGACAGGGAATACTGGGACCGGAATTTCGGATTTGTAAAGCGGTCTTTACCGGACGCGGAAGTATATGTATATGAGATCGACGGATATGTAGTGGGATTTGTAGGGATTGACGAAGGCTATATTGCCGGGCTTTTTGTGGAAAAGGAATACAGGGGATTGGGAATCGGAACAAAGCTCGTTGATTACGTGAAGGAACTGTATGACTTCTTTACGCTCCATGTATTTGAAAATAATTACGGGGCGGTGACCTTTTATGAAAACAGGGGGCTTATAAAAAAGGAAGAAAGTGTTAACGAGGATCTGGGCGAGGTAGAATATCTGATGTACTACCGCAGGAAAAAAGAGGAGTAGTTTATTGGCAAAGAAAAATGACGGATTTATCATGCAG